>Ga0265296_1001745_pt1 | contig 23759 bp, 28 predicted proteins | sample MunlanPumphouse1_FD_189073 | JGI IMG/M metagenome (GOLD analysis project Ga0265296, IMG submission 189073) | Groundwater microbial communities from a municipal landfill in Southern Ontario, Canada - Pumphouse #1 | ecosystem: Environmental > Aquatic > Deep subsurface > Groundwater | place... | reverse complement strand
CCGTCAATTTTTAATTCGCAATAAAAATTTATTTCTTTTTTTTCTTCTTCGGTTAATAATTTTGAAAATCTCGTCTGCCAGTCTTGCATATCTTCTTTTGAAAAAGCATCGTTAAAAGAAAGCATTCTTTGCGAATGCTTAATTTTTTTAAATTCTTTTAAGGGTTTTCCGCCAACCCGTTGCGTGGGCGAATCTTCGGTTATAAATTCAGGGTGTTGCTGCTCTAAATTAAAAAGCTCTTTTTTTAAAGAATCTAAAGCCGCATCAGAAATTTCCTGCTTATCTAAAACATGGTAAAGATACCTATGATGATTAATCGTCTTTTTTAATTTTTCTATTCTATTTTTTATTTCTTGTTTGTCCATAAATTTAATCCTTAATACAGCGAACAGAATAGCCGTAGTAATCAACGTAAGCATCGCGAATAACTCTAGAGTCGCCACTACCCAAATTGCGGTACCAAACATTATCAGGGCTTGACTGCATAGATGACCAAAAGAAAGTGTAGTTTCCAAGATAGTAGAAACCTCCATCAGAATCGCGGAAGCCGGCAAGAAGAGCGGAAAAACTTGAAGGATTAACAGTTTTCAATGTTGTACCTTCGTTGGTGCCCCTCCAGCCATCGGTGGTTTCATCATATGGAAAATCAGTGTTGCAAGTAGGAGAAGTGCAGATAGCGCGCTCTAATATTGTAAATTCGGTATGAGTTGGAATATGCCAGCCAGTTGGGCAAATGCCCTGAGCCCTTGGTGTTGTTGAGCCGCACATTGCCTGACCCCATTGGTATAAACCGCCGTATGAAGCACATCTTGTGTCTGAATTGGCAAAGCAATATTTTTTAATTCTAGCTGGATCGCAGTTGGTGCCCTGATTGTTTGAACCTGAAGTTTTAGTGCCGACATTTAAATTTTGCGCCATCCAGCATTGAGTTCCAATTAAAACAGTGGCATATGATTTGTTATCTCTTATGTCAACCAGCTCATCGGTTCCGCAAATCCACGGCGGGAGCGTAATAATAACATCTGCCTGGCCAGAAACTGTTTGTGTGCCGGAAGTTAATGTTACTGTACCTGTATAAATACCCTCTGACGCAAAAATTGCTTTACAAATTTGGTCAATATTTCCATTACTGCAAGAATGATTGGGGTTGATTGTCCAACTGTAAGTGTAATCTCCTGTTTCTGGTGAAGGAAGGGCAAAAAAAGTGACTTCTGTTCCAATTGGAGTATTGCTAGGCAAAGCTGTAACAAAAACACTCAAAACCGGAGGCGGCGGTTGCGTATAATCTTTTTGCACATTTATTTCAATTGCTCTTTTTACCGCATCGGCTCCCGGCACAGAGTTATAAGAGCCGATAGAATCAATGGTGAGATTAGAAAATTGCAATGGCGGGTCATCTTGCGACAATACCTGTGAAACTTTTGCTGTTACTGTATATTTTTTTCCATTTAATAAATCTGAATCAAATTTAACTTCGCAATTTTCGCATGTCGTGTCATCGCACCCGCCCGCTTCAAGAGGATTTTTTATGCTACAGCTTTCATAATTACACATATTGCAAATTCCTCGTTTGCTTCCGGCCATGCCTTCGGGTAAAACTTTTCTGTCGTAATATAAAGTTTTTTCCACTCCACTGTCGGCCGCATAAAAAGCCACAACAGAGTCTCCAATATTTCTTATAATTCTAATCTCGCTGTATAAAATTACGCTAATAGATAAAACCACTGCAAGAACTATTACAAGTATAAAAAAGGTTATTATTAGCGATACGCCTTTTTCAGAATTTTTAATCATTTGTTTAAATCTCTTTGCGAAACCGTTGTCTGAACTTTTGTCGCTGGCTGGTTATTATCTCCTTGAATTTCAACATCTAAAGAAACCGTCACTCTCGGCTGAACGTTATCAATTTCGGAAGAAGGAAGGTAGCCATAACTTGAATCACCGTTTAATACAAAATTCAAAGAGTTTATTTCCAGGTTAAGGGACGTAACAGGAACTGCATCTCCGCCATTTTTTGCTTCCATTAAAATCGAATTATCTAAAAAGAACTCTTGGCAAGCGTTGTTATCTGATTGATTTACAAACTTTATGCCCCCATATGCTCCATTGTTGTAATGAGTAAGCTTATAAACATAGCCCGCGCCTTCGTATTCATCCTTTATACATTCGCCCGTATAGTCTTTTCCTGCCATTCTTAAGCCCTTTGTCATATATTCAATAGCATAGCTTGTCTGGTTTAAAAGCTCCTGCTTGGCTAAAATTCTCTTTTGGTGCTGGACAATAGAAATAAAAATAGCCAATGCAGTCCCAATTATAAGCAAAAACACGGCCATCACCACTATCAATTCAATTAAAGTAAACCCTTTTGATTTCATTGGTACCAATTATATAAATATTCCTCTGCTGTGATAGAATTTGTGCCAGAAAAATCAAAAATCGTCTTCTTTTCAAACCATTCAACCGTAACAACAACCTGCAAAGTATGGTCGTCAACAGTATTTATAATTATTTTCCTTATAAATTTTGTCTGGCAGTCAGAATTAGATATCGGACAAGATGAATAACTGTAAAAACCATCTGCATCTATATTTAAAGCAGCGCCTGAACCGTAAGCAGTAAATCCTAAGCCGTTTGAAGTCCCAGTTTTATAATCTGCCTGACAGCCAGAAGGACAATCTCCGTCCATAAGATCCTTGTCCCAGCTATCGTTATTAAGCCAGTTATTATCCCTTATATTTCGCACTATTTCTATTCCCTCTTGGGCCAGATAAGCTGCGGTAAATCTGTCTGACATTTGAGCGGTCGCAACAACCATAATTGAAAAAGCATTATAAACCCCTACAACTCCCGCGGTCAAAACAAATAGCGCTATCACTAATTCTATCATTGTAAAACCTTTTGATAATTTCATAATTTAAAATTTTAATTTTGCGGCGGCCTTCCTTCTATCAGCCCCGATTTCCACACAAAAACATTTCTGGTACTGTTTATCGGATCAGATTCTAATGCAAAAACTATCCACGCCCTATTGCCACCTTCCAATCCCGATATTGATACAGTGGGATTTGGCGGATTAAAATTTATACTAATATAATTGAAGTTATTGGTGTTATTGATTTCTTTTATGATCACCCCGTGCGCATCTTTGCTAAGATCAATTGTTTCTACAATACAATCCATGCCCGCGTCTACAACCGGATCAAAATTGTCGCAATATATCTTTTCCGGCGCATCCGGCGCATTATACGTCTTGCTGTTGTCTATATCAGCATATATTATATATTCTTTTTCGTTGCTAATTAGATCAATGTAGATGCCGTAACCTTTTGCGTTTATTATCGTTTCCGCTGCGCCTGATTTTTTTATTTCAACCCCGGACAAAGCCATATCTTGCGCCCGCCTTAAATCTTGGGCAAACTTGTAAGTTGCCCTTGAAAGCGCAAATTGCCTTTGTATTTTTGGGAAGTCAGCAACTAAAATCATTAAAAACGTGCCAATAATAAAAACCACCACCAAGATTTCTACCAAAGTTATCCCTGAAGACGAATTTTTCATTTTAAGCAGAAATAATTATATTTTTTCAACGCCCGCCAAACCCACGGCCAGCCCGAATTGAAAAAATATGATTATTTCTGCGCTTACTTCAAATTTGAAATAATTGTAAATACCATTGAATTATCTCTTTGCCCCAAAATAAAGCCGTAAATGTTCCTGTAATTAAAAACGGACCAAAGGGTATTTCGCTCTTTAACCCTTTTTTGTTCCCGCCCTGAGCGGAGCCGAAGGGAAAAACCATCAATATTACTCCTATTATAGCACCAAAAAAGAAAGCTAAAAACAAGCCAGCTAAAATATTTGGGAATCCCAGCAAAAACCCCATTAAAACAGCTAATTTTACGTCTCCAAAACCCATCCAACGCCCCGCTGATGCCAAAAATATGGCGAGAAAAAAGCCTGAGGCGATTACTGCCGCTAACAAATAGCTTGGGAGTGAAACGAAATTTTCAAACAAACGATAAACAAATGCGGCGGCGATTGCGGGAAATAAAACTTTGTCAGGTATTAAATAGTGTTTTAAATCATAAACAAAAATTACAATCAAGGAACTGGCAATGTAAAACAAAAATGCGAGGTTTAAAAAGGATGTCGGACTTCCCAAGTGAAGTCCGACATCACTAAAACTTAAAATCAAAACAAACAGAATTCCCGTTACTAATTCCACGAGTGGGTACTGAATCGATATCTTTTTGTGACAGTACCTGCATTTTCCGCACAAATATAAAAAACTAAAAACAGGAATTAAATCCAGCCATTTTAGCGTGTGTTTGCAATGCGGGCAAAACGACCGGCCTTTTAAATTTTTATTTTGCTCTAGCCTGTAAACAACGCAATTTAAAAAACTCCCAATGCATAACCCAAAACCAAACACAAAAATATAAATAAAAAAATTAATAAGCATTATATTATTATAACAAAAAAATAGAGCTTATTACAGCTCTATTTTTTATTCAAACTGCTTGTCTAAAAATATTTTTGAGTTTTTAGTGAAATATGCTTCAATTTCTTTTAATATTTCTGATTTATCTCTCTCATTCTTCGCAATCAAAAGAGGAGTAAGATTTTCTAATTTTTTAAAACTCTTAAATGACTCGCTCCAAAAGTTGCTTTCTGAAAATCTTACTCCAAATTTATTTTCAACAAGCTTTAGTAATTTTTGTGGAGTAAAATTTTCTTTACTGATTAAAAAATACACATCAAAAAGGTCTTTTACATCGTTTCTATCAAAAAAAGCCATTGTTTTATTCGCAGCTATGTCATCTAAAGAATCAATAAATATTCCTTCCCATTTTTTCCTTGGTTTTAGCGTGGGAAAATTATAAAAAACAAATTCTAACCGTACATTCTCTGAATTGGTTAAAAAAAATTCGTATCTATCAAAAATTTTCTTTCCCTCCACTTTTGACAATTTTAAAACAGCTTTTAAATTATTAACAAATCCGATAACATCATTATAATTAAAAGAAGTTTCTGAAAAAAAATCTAAATCAACAGACAAACGATGTTTTAAATAAACAAAAGACAGCATTGTACCGCCTGTCCAATAAAATTTTCCGTTCAGGTTGCTTTCTTTGAATAAATCCAACACTTTCTTTTGAATTGAGAATAATTCCATTTTATAATTTTTTCCAAAAATAATATTCAAGCATCGCCCTCTTTCCAGGATCCAAACGTTTTGTTAAACGTAAAAAATATTTTTTGATTATACCTTTTTTCAAGCCCATATAATCATCGTAATTAATTTTCCTTTCTAAATACCAAAGCCACTGGCGATCTGTTTTTGGCTGCCAATTCTTTTTTAAATCATAATCCCAAAATATTCTTTTATCATCTTGTTTCATATTTTTATTATATCAAAAAAACTAATTAAAACAAGATTAAATAATATCTCAACAAAAAACAGCTTATTCAAAAAGTGTTTTTGTTTAACTAAAATTTAATTATTATATAAAATTTTTCCCCCTAATTTTTTGGCTGTTTTTTCAAAAAAATCTTTTAATTCAGCTATGCTTATTTTTTTAATTATCCTTGGCTTCTGTCATATGTTTTTTCATAACGAATTTCGTCTGCTTTGATTATCTTTTTTAATTTTTCCGCAAAACTGTGTAAAAAAACTCCGTCTTGATCTTCAAAAATAAAAAAGTCCAAATCATCGGAAAAGCGATGAAATAAATAACAAGACGCCAACGCTGTGCCGCCAGACAAATAAAAACTATTCAAATTCGGCTCTTTCGATATTGCATCAATAACTTTTTTTTGAATATCTGTTAAAATTTCTTGTTCCATAAAAGCAATTCCAAAAATGCGCGCCGATTTTCCGGAATTTTTAATTGATGAATATATTTTTCTAAAAGCTTGCGCTCTATTTTTTCCTCGCCAATGCCAAAATTAATAAGACGTTCAAGACGCCAAATTGGATCTTTGTCTATTTGCTTCTTATATTCTTTTTTATCATAATCCCATACCATAATCTTATTATATACAAAATATCGCAAATTACAATCTTAACAAATAAAAAATGGTGTCGTTATGACACCATTTTTTGCATTCAGAAATAAACCAGACCTGACACTATTTCCCCTATGGACAAGCGATGACGACTTCCACACACGCGGTGCTCGCAACTCCGGTTGTTTCTTTTTTGTTTCCCGAGGAATCTACGCAATAATATTTTGCAGTATCTGCTTTTAACTGGACACAAGCTAACCATCCTAACGTAGTTGGTGTTCCAGTATATGAAGTATAACCTGCAGTTGTTAGGGCCGAGGTAACACTTGTTCCACCCGATGAAGCAAGAAAGTTAGCAAGGGTATTGGTACCGCCTCCATCTATCCATATGGCGCTGTTTGTTGATAGAGTTGCCAAATTTCCTCTTGCTGCGGCGTCTTTGCCTTTGTTGATATATTGGGTTACGTTGACTAACACGATGGCGGCTAAGACGGCGATAATGGCGATAACGACTAACAATTCAATGATTGTAAAACCTTTTTTATTTTGCATATTCAATATTTTAATTTGTTAATTTATTTTTGTGATCTTTGTTTTCGACCTTTTAGTTTTTAACTCCAATTTAAGGACAAACAGTTATAGCAGCGCAGCCAGAAGCAATTTCTTTTTTTATTCCCCTGCTGTCAACGCAAAACGCCTTTGCGCCCTCTGAATTATCTGTAAATTTAATAGCGCAGGCGGCCCAAGCATTAGTGCTTGCCAAACAATGTTTTTCAGAGGTAATCTGCGCAAAAGAATTTTCTACAGCGCTAGACCCGCAGAAACAATCATTGCAATTTTCATCACCGTTGCCGTAACCATTGCCGTTGTTATGATCGTAGTAAACTTCGCCGGCTGGAACTAAAACAGATAAATTCCCCGCTATAGACGCGTCTTTGCTCCTGTTTATATACTGGCTGATACTAAAAAGTATAATCGCCGAAAGAATAGCAATAATAGCAATAACGACTAATAGCTCAATAAGGGTGAAAGCCCTGCTGTTCATAAAGTTATGTGTTAATACTATTTTAATCTTTTGCTAAAAGCTGTGCAATGCCTAAACTGTGAATAACTATTATATCGTGCCCAAGGCGCCGTAAAGCGGGGCCAATACGGAAATCGCCAACAAAGCGACGATTGCTCCCAAAAAAATTATCAAAATTGGCTCTAACATTGCAACGAAAGTGTCAACTGCCCTCTTAACTTCTTTTTGATAAAAATTTACGACTTCCATTAAATTTTTGTCTAATTTTCCTGTTTGCTCGCCAACTTCCACCATTTGCACAACAAACGGCGGAACGTGCTCTGGATGTTTTATTAGAACAGAACTTAATTTTTCTCCTTGCGAAACTCCCTTTTCTGTTTCAGAAACAATTTCCTTATAAACATAATTAGTTATTGTTTCCTTTGTGATTTTTAAAGCGCTGTTTATTGTAAGGCCCGCAGAAATCAAAGTGGCAAGGCTTTCTGTGAATCGTATCAAATATATTTTTTTGAAAAAATCTCCGACAATGGGAAATTTCAAAGAAAATTTATCGTACACTCGTTTGCCTTTCGGAGTTCTGAAATAATAAATTAAAAATCCAACCAGAACAAAAAATCCAAGCATAACGATCCAGCCATAGTGGGACAAAAAGTCATAAAAACCCAGCATCATTACAGTAAATATAGGAGGTTTTACAGCTGTTTCTTTTATTAAATCTGAAATTTTGGGCATAACCACAAACATTACTATCGTCATTACCACTAAAAGAACAGAAACAACGAATATAGGATAAATCATCGCGCCTTTTATTTGAGATTCAATGTCGTGCTCTCTTTCCAAATGATCTGAAAGAAAATATAAAGATTCGGAAATTTTTCCCGACGCTTCGCCGGTTCTTATCAGGCTGATATAAAATGGGCCAAAAATTTCTGGGTAATGAGAAAAAGCCTCAGAGAGAGAATTTCCCTCGTCAACTAATTGGGAAATTTTCAGAATTTTTTCTTTAAAACTTTCTTTTGATGTCTGGGCCGCCAATCCCGCCAAACTTTGCGTAACCGGTACGCGCGACTCTAACATTACAGCCAACTGCCTTGAAAATATAGCCAAATCTTTTTTGGATATTTTTTTTATTAAGGTTAACTTTTTAAAAAAAGGGCTTTGCCGAGATTCTTCTTTTAAGGAAGTTACAAAAATATTGTACTTCTGCAAAAGGGCAGCAGCAGATTCTTTAGTAGACGCCTCAACAGTTCCCATTTCAATTTTCCCCTCTTTAGATCTTGCTTGATAATTATATTTCATTTATCTTAAAAGGTTTTTGACCTCTAAAGGATTTGTGGAATAGTCCATTGCATTTTTCAAAGTAATTTCTTTTTTTCTGACAAGGTCAGCCAAATATCTGTTCATGGAAACCATCCCCTCTTTTGAAGAGGTCTCTATAACCGCCGGAATTTCGTGTATTTTATTTTCCCTGATTAAGTTGGCTGTAGCTGTGTTTGCAATCATAACCTCGCAATAAGGAATAAATCCTCCTTTGATTCTTGGAACTAATCTCTGCGAAACTATCCCCAAAAGAGACATACCCAGTTGGGATCTGATCTGATTTTGCTGTTCGGCTGGAAAAACATCAACGACTCTATGGATTGTTTCCGGGGCTGAATTTGTGTGCAAGGTTGCAAAAACCAAGTGGCCAGTTTCAGCCGCGGTGATAGTTGTTGAAATTGTTTCCAAGTCTCTCATTTCTCCCACCATAATTACATCCGGATTCTGCCTTAATACAACCCTCAGAGCATTTTGAAAACTATGGGTGTCTAACAAAACTTCTCTTTGCTCAACAATCGCCCTTTCCGGCTTATATGTATATTCAATCGGGTCTTCAATTGTAATCACGTGAACTGATCTCGACAGGTTTATTTCATTAATTAAGGCGGCTAATGTTGTGGTTTTTCCCTGGCCAGTGGCTCCAGTCACCAAAACAAGGCCCTGATGCCGGCTGGTAAACTCATGGAGAACCGGCGGCATATTAAGCTCTTCTATTGTCCTTATATTAGATTGGATAAACCTCATTGCCATGCTTATGTTTCCCCTTTGAAAAAAGATGTTTACCCTGAATCTTCCTTTTTCTCCAAAGTCGTAGCCGAAATCAACTTCTTTTTGCTCAAGAAATCTTTTTTTCTGAGATTCCAGCATTATTGAAAACGCAAAACCTTCAGAATCTTTTGACGTAACTATGGCTTCTTTAGAAAGCGGAACCAGCTGCCCCGTAATTCTTATATTTGGGACATGCCCCACAGAAATAATCAAATCCGAGGCGTCTTCCTCAACAACTATGCTTAAAAGCCTTTTTAAATTTTGCAAGTAATCCATAAAACTAAAATTTTTAATTTTAAATTATATTAAATTCTCTCAACTGCGCCGGCTATTTCTTCAATGCTAGTTTCGCCCCTTAAAACTTTAAATATTCCTTCCTGCTCCATTGTCAGCATGCCCTGTTTTTGGGCTTGTTTCAAAATTAAATTTTCTGCAGGACTCTTTAAAATTAAATCTGCCAATTCATTTGTCATAGAAAACACTTCAAAAACCCCTGTCCTGCCAGAATAACCCTTAAAATTACAGGTCTCGCATCCCTTTGCCTGGTACACAAAAAATGGGTCTTCTGTTTTAAATTCTTTTCTTGCCATGGGTGGCAAATTTTTAATTTTTTCTAAAATATAGCTTTTAATCTTTTCGGACGGCTTTACTTTTATTTTGCATTTTTGGCAAAGAATCCTTACCAGCCTTTGCGAAATTGCCAGCCTTAAAGCAGACGGAATCAAAAACGGCCTTATGCCTATGTCAATTAATCTTGGTATAACTCCCACCGAAGAATTAGTGTGCAAAGTAGACAAAACAATGTGTCCAGTTAAAGCAGCGTGTATGGCAAGATCTGCGGTTTCTTCGTCTCTGATTTCTCCAACCATTATAATATTCGGGTCTTGCCTTAAAATTTGGCGGAGGCCGTTAGCAAAAGTGTATCCGATTTCAGGCTTTACCTGAGACTGATTAACTCCGGGAATAGAATATTCTATCGGATCCTCAACGGTAACTATATTAACGCTGTCTTTATTCAGAATACGCAACAACGCATATTGAGTTGTGGTTTTTCCAGAGCCAGTGGGACCTGTTGATAAAATAAGCCCGTATGGCTTTTTAATTGCTTCGCTAACTATCTCAAAACTTCTGTCGCGCAATCCCAGCTGCTCAAAAGATTTTAATCCCTCTTTTGGATCTAAAACCCTGATTTCCACTTTTTCGCCAAAAAGCGCCGGAAAAGTGGCAACCCTGAAATCTATATCCTGATTATTTATTTTGGCTGAAAATCTTCCGTCTTGAGGAAGCCTATTTTCGTCAATTTTAAGACCGGCTAAAATTTTAATTCTGGCAACAACAGAGGGATGGACGCTTAAGGGCAAAAAAAGGCTTGGATGCAAAATTCCATCCAGCCTGAAACGGACATTTAATTTTTCTCTGCCGGGCTCTATATGTATATCAGAAGCATTTCCCTCAATAGCATGCCGCAAAATCACAAGCACCATTTTTATAATCGGAGCGTCTTCCACAACTATTTTTGCCAGAGAACCATCGCTGAGCTTCACAGAAGTTTCTTTTTTTTCCTTGCTTAGTTCCTCTAAAGCCCTTTTCGTTTCTGATTTTAATGTCCTGTGCTGTTTTAATAAATTATTTAAATCGGTAAAAGTTATCAGATAAATTTCATAGATAAAATTTTGCTGGCGCGATAAAAACCTTAAAGCATTCTGGGCTCCGGCATCTTCGGGATAAACCATTCCTATCTCAACAATGTTTTCTTTCCTTTCTAGAGGAGCAATTTTATAATTGGTTGCGGCTTCTTCTGGAATCAACTCTAAAACCTCCAAGGGCACTTTGTCAGCTTTAACCTTTTTAAGAGGAATTTTATAAATTTTACTTTTTAGTTCAAATAAAGGATCTTCAGGATATAATTTTTTTTCCAAAATTAATTCTTCCTCGGTTTTCCCAGTTTTTTCTATTTCCTTCTGTAATTCGTCTTTTAACTTCTCGCTTATTATTCCGTTCCCAAATAATTCCTGGATTAACTTCATCTTTGTTTTTTTTAATATGGAGCAAAAGGATTATCTCTGCCTAATTTTGTCTCTTCCAAAGCTATTGATGCCAATTGCATTCCCTCTAAAATTTTCTGCGCTTCTTCTTCTGAAACAGCCGTGATTACCCCAGAGGTTTTCACGCCTTTTTGTGTAGTGGCTGTATATTTAAATTGCAAATCCATTTGCGCCGCAGGTTCTAAAATTTTAACTTGTTCTGAATCCAAAACCTGCAGGTTAATATCAATCTTGGGTCTATTAAAAACTACTTCTGCTGGAACAGGTTTTGGTTTTGACAAAAAAACTAGAAACGAAATAATAAGCAAAAGCAGAACAAACAATATTGTTATTCCCGTAAAAAACATCCTTTGCCTTTGTCTTGGTGAGATAAAAACAATTGCCATAAGTTTACGTAGCGTAGCGATATTTCAGTATGAATAGGTTTTTACTTCTAATTTAAATGGATAAGTTTGCAATATCTGGATCAGACTAGGAGTTTTTGGCGACACACTTGAAGACGTCGAGGATATTGAAGACGCGGAAGATCCAAAAGAGATATTTGTGACTTCAAATAATCTAGCTGATTTTTCTAAAGATGACATAAAGCTTTTGAAAGCCGTGTATCCGCCAAGTAAATCAAGCGAGAAAACAATCTCTTTAATATCGCTTTCAGGATTTGCAGGAGAAACTTTTGTCAAAGATAATCCTCTGACAATTAGTCCGTTCTCAAGGCCTTTCTTTTGGAAAAAATAAACTAATGGACCATAAGATACATTAGAAGGTATTGCGCTGTCAATTTTATCAACAATGTCTTTTTTTGCCATTATCTGCTCGTAAACTTTTGCAATTTCAGAATAATAAGAAAATTTTGCGTCGAACTCAGTCTGCTTCTCGCCCATCTTTTGCTGAAGATCTTTAAATTGATGGTATTTTGGCACAACTAAAAAGAATATCAAAAGCAAGATGATAAAAAGGATTACGGCTATAGTAATTGGGCGGTCAATTTCCATTTTGGATAACTTTAGTTGTTTGTTTTTTTGACCTTTTTTTTAAAAAGAAAAATATTCCCAAACCTGCAGCAACGATAACTCCTATTGCTACAATAGTAATTATAAAGGCTCCTGTTTTAGATGGCTGCGGCCCTGTATCAGCCGGCGCAGCGACGTTTACTGTAACTATGTAATTTTGCGCAGATCCGTCTTCGGCTGTAACCGTATAAATAACAGGGCCGGTAAAATTTTGAGGCTCGTTTGAAGCCGGCAAAACCACAGCATTTGGAGAAGCATTTATTGAGGGCGATAAATTAGCTACATCTGCGCCAGAGGGAACGTTCAGAGCAATTGTATAATTTGTCTGGTCTATAGCGCCCACAATTTCGCCCGACTCTAAAGAAAAATCAAAGGATGTTATCAATTTTTCAGAATTTGCGCCTTCGGGAACTAAGGCCTCATTGCCTTCTTCTGGTAAATTTTCAGGCGGTGGAGGCGGAACATAATTAAATATTTTCTGGTCTAAAACAAGGCTCAAATTAAAATTAACCTTTCCCAAACCCCCGATGGTAGAACTCAAAAGATTAACTTTTTTAACAAATTCATTTTTTTCAAAAGCCGCTGTTTGCCTGCTTAAAGCGTCCAAATTTTCCGCTTCCCCGGAAAGGTCAATCTGGTTCTGTTTTGCCCGCATGCCGAATTTAGAAAACCAGACATTTGGCAAAGTATCTTTTTCTAAAAAACCGAAAATATTAGAGACAAATTCATGGTCAGCCATCAACATCGCATAATCATTAATCTTTTTTTGATAGTCAAAAACTGTTTTTTCCTGGCTTTTTTGCGCATCTGTTCCCACTGTTTGTATGGCTGCGTCCAAGTTTTTTATTTCCTTTCCTTGCAGATAAATTTTAAAAATAAAAATAAGATAGCAAAAAATCGTGGATATCAATAAAGATATAACAAAATAAAAAACAACATCTACCCACCAGATTTTTTTAGTTCGAAGTTGGTAAAAAATACTAAAATCCATTTTTTTTAGCGTAGCGATATAAACTTTACTTCATTATACAACGAAATAACTTATCAATCACCAATAAACCTGTTAATAACTTTATGTTTCTAAACCGCCCAGAGCTGCGCCAACTGCCACTGAAAAACTCGGGGCTATTTTCTGTAAATCTTTCTCTAAAATCGGCGGGTACAAAAGGTCAGAAAAACAATTGGGGATTCTTACTTCTTTTTTTAAAGTTTCTGCAAAATATTCTTTTAATCCCGGCAAATTAGCTGTTCCGCCAGTCAAATAAATCTCGTCAATCTCTTTTTGTTCTCTCTGAAAAAACTCAATTACAAGCTTTTTTACCTCAAGCACTAAAGGATCAACCAATAGATATAAAGTTTTTGCGATGCTTTCGCCTGAAGAAATTAACCCTTGATTATTTTTAATTTCCTCTGCCTCAACATTTGAAAGGCCCAAAATAGAAGATACGGCGTAAGTTAACTGTCCGCCAGCAAAGTCAAAACTATAACTCTTTTTTAAATTTCCCCTGTCAACTATGTTGACGGTTGTGCTTTGGGCTCCAATGTCTATCAAGCATATTATTTTTTTCTTGTCTTTTACCAAAGCCCTGGTAATCCCCAGCGCCTCTGCCTCTATGGCATAAAGTTCAAGCCCTGATTTTTCCGCCACACGCTGATATTCCTGTACAATTTGATTCGGAACGGCAACCAAAAATATTTTTAAAGGAGACTGGTTGTCTCCCGGCGTTCCTTTAATAAGCCGCCAGTCTAAAGTAGTTTCTGTAATTGGCAAAGGAATATATTGGGGCGCGTGGTAGTAAACCGCCTGCGGAACTTCTTTTGCTGTCATTGGAGGCAAATCAAAAGAAACGCAGAATGTAGAAAAATCCGGGACTGAAAAAATCGCTGCTTTTGTTTTAATCCTGGATTCGTCCAAAACAGCCCTGATAGCTCTTGAAATAAAATAATCTGAAAGCAAAAAACTCCCCTTTTCAATGCTCCTGAATGAATCTTTATAAAGAGACAAAGATTTTATTTCTCCGTAATTTTCTAATGTTTTTCCCTGCCCCCATCGCGAAACTTCCACAATTTTAACTGCAGTGGTCCCAATATCAATGCCCACCATTTTCTTAGGAAAAAACATCCTAAGGGGATTAGAGAAAATATTTGTAAAATTGTTTATAATAGAATTATCCATCCAATTATTTATTATACCTCAAATAACACAACTATGCATGTGGATAAGTTAAAACAATTTTTATTAGATTTATTCTTCCCGTCTTTTTGTTTGGGGTGCCAAAAAGAAGGAACCTATCTCTGTGAAGACTGCAAGGCAACTTTAGAAATTTCAGAATATGATTACTGCCTTTGCAATAAAAGACCGATGTTAATTCCGCCAAATCAAAAATTTGGTAAATGCAACAAATGTTCAAGCAAAAAACTTTCTGGATTATATTTTGCCCTTTCATATAAAGAAAAATCTTTAACCAGAAAATTGATCCATCAATTTAAATATAAGCCCTATACAAAAAATCTGGCAAAAACATTGGCCAGTTTATTAATTGAGCATTTTATAATCACTGGAAAAAATACTGACGAAATCTGGAATAACGGAATTTTAGTTCCGGTTCCCTTGGATAAAAATAAATTAAAAATCCGGGATTACAACCAATCAGAAGAACTGGCAAAAGAATTATCAAAAGTTTTAAAAATTCCTGTAATTTCAGACATTTTAATAAAAACAAAGCCGACAGCGCCTCAAATGGAATTGAAAAAAGAGGAAAGAGAAAAAAATCTGCTCGATGCCTTCGCAATAAAAAATTGTGGGAGTCCCGCCCTCCCACAATTTTTGGACAAAAAAATCTTTTTAGTTGATGATGTTTACACCACCGGCTCCACAATGGAAGAATGCGCCAGCGTTCTGCGAAACGCGGGCGCCAAATCCGTCTGGGGCATTTGCATTGCCCGCGAAGAATAAAAAATTGATTTTTTAGGCAATTTTTTCTACTGTTTGCCAGTCGCCATCAACCCATAAAATAATAATTTCAACTGAAAAACCAAAACCTTCAACAATTTTTTGGGCTTTTTTTAGTTGCTCAATCTGTTCTTCTTTTTCGGCCGGATTGCCCGCGCATCTAAAATGCCCAACAATCGCTACAACTTTTGAACCGTGATGATGAATAGAAATTTCAACTCTTTTTTTGATGTTTTCAACCAACCCTTCGGCAAGCTCAGGGCTTGCGAGAATTTTATTTGGCCCGGGCTCTGTAACCATATCAACGTAGTCAACGTTGTAATTTTCTTTCATATAATTTTTAACAACGTCCTGAACCCTGCCATCCATACAATTTATCGCGCACGCAAATGTTTTATCTGATGCCATAATATTTATTTTAAAAAAGCGGAGAGTAGTGGACGATGTTAGAACCTGTTTTCAGACCGCCACTACTTACTCCTTTATACCAAGTTTATCACTTGAAACAGCAAAAATCAATTAACCCCACCCTTCAACTCACTATTGTTTTGAAATAAAAAAGCCCCAGAAATCCAAAGGATGACTGGGGTTTGTTGTTTTTTATCCTCGTGAGAGGATTTTACTCGTGAGAGGATTTTGTTTGCTCTGCTCCATTTTCTCCCGAGCTTCTTGAAGGTAGCCATCGTAAGTAGTAAGCTGGATGGCCTGGCGAAGCGTTGAAGATGGTATTGGCAACTCCTTCTTAATCAGAATGAGCATAGACACGAGACAGGCTTCTGGGTCTTTTAGTGCTTTTTCTCTTTCTTCTTCACCGAAGTATCCCATCACTTCTTCAACCAATTGAGCTGTTGCTTTGGTAAGCATAGTGTTTCTCCTTTCAAAGAGATGGGGAAACCTGATTACACAGGCTGGGTTGGTTTGACCACGTTCAACACCAAATCAAACAGGCTCGTAACCCAGATCTCATCTTCTCGCATTTTTTCTTTTACTACCTCTTCCCAGAAATTCCTGACAAGGTAGCAAAAGACGAATATCTCCCGATTATCCAGCCACTTGCCTGTTTCAATTGCAATGTCGGTGTAGTGCTTTTTAGCAAAGAGTTCCTTCTTTTTCGGCCAAGGTTTGTGCCTTGCCATAAACTGGGCTTGTTCTTCTTCGCCCCACACCTTGTGGTCGTAGAGACGACCGTGTTGGGAAACAATCCAAAAGAGAATGGCTCGCAAAACATCAGAACACTCTTCATCAGCCGCTTGTTTTGCGAACGAACTTTCAAAGCGGAACATCACACGAACCACTTGGGTGGCTTCCTCTATGAGTTCTATCGGGGTTTTACTTTCATCAAACCACACGCCGTCAACGGAGTAGGTTGACCAACCTTTGAAAGGAGATTTATACATATCAATCCTTTCAAGAGCTTCATCCACAGAGGGCAAAGTGCGGCTGAACTTGGGAAAAGTATAACGGCTGGGCTTGAACAAATCGGGAAAAGCCCGAAACTCATTTATCAGTTTTTCCACATTCTTCTTTAAGTATCTTTTGACCAAATTCTCGTCTTGTCCATTGCGTAGAGCGTTAAAGATTGCTCCGTAGTAAGCCGCTCTCTTGGGAAAGTAAATTTCAACAAACAATCCTCTTTCGCTGGAATTGAAGAAATAAACTTTTTCTGGCGCTGGCATACACACATCCTTTCTATTGGGAAAAGTAAGTTTAACTGTCAAAGACCTGCCTTCTCTATACCAGATTTATTGTGTGAAGTCAAAAAAATCTTCCCAATTACGGGAGTTTTTTGTTGGAGTTCGAACATCCCATATTCCTTCCTTATGGTTATAACTTTACAAAAAATAAAACGCCGTATAAATTACAGTGTTTTAAGTCCGAATCTCATTTGCGGAGGAGGTGGGACTCGAACCCACAAGTGGCCGTAAAGCCACACAGTTTAGCAAACTGTTCTCGTAACCAATTTGAGTACTCCTCCAAATTATTTATCTATTTTTTTAAAAAATGCCTCGTAGGTTCCAACAATTTCATTGAATAAAGTAAAATCATAGTATCTTACTGTACAAGTTCCTTTATAATCTCTCCTTTTCATTTTTGCTAATGGCTTAGTTATTGTCGGTTTTTGAAATTGATTTTCCGGTATTTTAAGTAAATTACTCCAAGAAGAGGTTACATTCTTTTTATCATGTGTAGTGTGTAATTGCAAATGGACTCTCAATTTTTCTTCCTTTGGATTAAACCCTGTTCGAAATAGTTTTAAAAAAGTTTTTATTAAATTAGCATCGCTATTTGCGAAATCAACACAATTGCAATTAGCATATCTTGCTCCCTCACACCAATATATTAAAGATGCAAAAATTTTGGCTGTATTCTTGTCTATAACTATTTCTCTGATATTTTTTTCTCCCTTACTTTTAAAACCTTCTCTTATTTTTACATTTCTTAAATGATTGGAATTATTTGAGGGAATGTCAAAACACCACCTTAAAATAGTATCTTTTGTGATACCTAATTGTTTTACAATTTCTCCGGTTTTAACGCCGTTTTCTTTCAGTTGTCTAGCTTTTTTAACTGTGTCTTGTTTATAAAACTTCATTATTTTATTATACTAAAATTGCAAAGGATTGTAAAACCTTTCTAAATGTATTTGATAAATACTGTTTTTTATGATAATATATTATCGGAGGAATCGCATAGCGGCTATTGCACCGGTCTTGAAAACCGGAACCCAGCAATGGGTTCGTGGGTTCGAGTCCCACTTCCTCCGCCAGCCCTCGTAGTTCAACGGATAGAACATAGGTTTTCTAAACCTAGAATAGAGGTCCGATTCCTCTCGAGGGCACACTTGCGAATTTTCAATTTTCAATTTACAATTTACAATATGGCGGTCATAGCTTAATGGTAAAGCACTGGTCTGTGGCACCAGCGATGGGAGTTCGATTCTCCTTGATCGCCCCAATAAAAATTATCGTTGCTATGGAGTTTTCCAAAAAGAAAAACTTTTATGTTGTTTTATTTTTAACAGCGGTTTTGGTGACCGGTTTTTCTTTTATTTTGGTTCCGGATGAAAACACAGAAATAAGTTTGGCATCGGTGATAACGGCGCAAATCAGTATTATAGTTCCCGAGCCGGTTCCGGCTATTCCCCCGCCGCCTCCCCCGCCGGAAAAATTAAAAAATCCACCCGAAATTATTAAAGCAGTTTATGTTACGGGTTGGTCGGCGGGAAACAAATCTTACTTAAATTATTTAAGCAACCTTTTTAAAACAACAGAAATCAACGCAGTTGTAATTGATATTAAAGATTCTTCTGGAATAGTATCTTATCCTTCAATGATTCCGAATATAAATGCCTTGGTAAGATTTTTTCATAACCAAAACATTTATGTTATAGGAAGAATTGCCGTATTTGAAGATCCAGTATTTTCAAAAGTCAGGCCTGATTTAGCGATTTTTGATAAAGTTAAAACCGGCTTGTGGTTTGATAACCACAAATTATCCTGGCTGGATCCTGCTTCAAAAGAAGTTTGGGATTATAACATTTCTATTGCAAAAGATGTTTTACTGCGCGGGTTTGACGAAATAAATTTTGACTACATAAGATTCCCCTCTGACGGAAAAACAGAAAACATGGGATTTCCTTTCTGGGATGAAAAAACGCCAATGCGCGTTGTTCTAAAAAGTTTTTATAAATATTTACGGCAGGAACTGCCGGATGCAAAATTATCTGCCGACCTTTTCGGCCAGACAACAGTAAATTATGATGATTTGGGCATAGGACAAATAATTGAAGACTCTTTGGAATATTTTGATTATGTTTCTCCAATGGTTTATCCATCGCATTATGCAACCAATTTTATGGGATTTATAAATCCTGCCGAGCACCCGTATGAAGTTGTAAAATATTCAATGGACAGCGCGCTGGCAAGATTAAAATTAACAGGAAGCAAAACTAAATTTAGGCCGTGGCTTCAGGATTTTAATATGGGAGCAATTTATACAGCTGAAATGGTAAAACTAGAAATTCAGGCATCAAAAAATGCGCTAAAAGATAATTTTGTCGGCTACATGCTCTGGAGCCCGTCCAATATGTATAGCAAGGGAGCAATAGAAAAAATAGTTGACTAATTAGAATTACTAGTGTAAATTATAATATTCGTGTGATCTTTGACATTCTGTTCCCCCAACCAACTGGAGGTGTGTTATGGCTCGCAACTTCATGGAATTACTCAAAGCCCGATGGGCCGAGAGTAAGTTTGTCTGTGTTGGACTCGATAGCGAGTTTGACAAGATTCCCAAATCCGCTCATCAAAGCGGTAACGAGTGTGATGTTAGCATCGCCAACACTATCGTCGAGTTCAATCGAAGAATTGTGGAAGCGACAAAAGATCTAGTCTGCGCCTATAAGCCGAACTCCGCGTTCTACGAGGCGTATGGAAGCGAAGGTATAAACGCCTTATGGCGGACCATTGCCGACATTCGCTTTATTGCGCCGGAAGTGCCGGTGATTCTAGACTACAAACGCGGCGACATTGGCAATACCAACACAGGCTATGTAAAAGCTGCGTTCAATTTTATGGGCGCAGACGCGGTTACGGTTCATCCTTATTTAGGCGCTGAGGCGCTCAACCCGTTCCTCGCGCAGGCAGACAAGGGCGTCATCGTGCTTTGCCGTACGTCTAATCCGGGCGCGGGTGAATTTCAGGACATGGATGTGTCTGGCGACATGGTACCCGGCGGATATATGCCGTTTTACAAATATGTTGCGCATCGCGTATCGCAGTATTGGAATAAAAACAACAACTGCGCGGTTGTTGTTGGTGCAACTTACCCCAGCGAGCTTCACGAAGTTCGCCAAACCGTCGGTGACTTGCCAATTCTCATTCCGGGAATTGGCGCTCAAGGCGGCGATTTGGAGAGAACAGTTGCTGCCGGAAAAAACAGTAAAAACCAGGGGATGATTATCAATTCCTCTCGGGGAATTATTTTCGCTTCTTCTGGCGAAGATTTTGCGAAAGCCGCGGCTGCAAAAGCCAAAGAGCTCCGCGACGCTATCAACAACGCCATTCCGGCGTAGAAAGAGGTGCGACATGAGAACTCGGATTGAAATCGTAGGTGATCGTCACCTGGAAATCCTCCAGCGTTGCGGAGGATATTACTCCTGCCCGAAATCTCCAGATGGCATAAGACTGGGTCCACTCGTTGGCTATGCCGGTACATATGACGGGCCTGACGGTAAGAAACTGCAATTTGTTGGCGATATCTACGCCAACTTTGCCAAGGCCGAACCTCACGCTAACGTGCTGAAGTTTTTTGCAGGATGCCTAGCTGTCAAATTGGATTCTGCGGTGGGTATGCAAGATGTTGATGTTTTCTGCGGAGCTCCAATCGGAGGGTACTCTCTCGCCGATGCGCTCGGCGTGGAAAACAACATCGACATGATCAAGGCCGAAAAGCAAGTGACTTCGCTCAAAACTTCGACTTCGCGCGAGAAATCGAAGCTGGTCTTTTCCCGCCACAGCGTGGAGGAAGGCGATCGGTGCGTGATCGTAGAGGATGTTTGCAACAACTTTTCCACCACTGGCGAACTGGTCAATCTGATCATCTCTGCCGGCGGAAATGTTGTGGCAATCGCTTGCTTTCTCAATCGGTCGCTAAACGTGGATAATGAGTTTTGCTTCGGATTCCCGTGTGGCTCACCGATGCTCATATTGAGAGTACCGGTGGTCAGCCTGGTCCGCCTGCCTATCAACGAGTGGAAGCAGGACGATCCGGCGGTTGCTGACGACGTTGCAAGGGGCAATGTCGTCTGGAAGCCCAAAGACGAATGGGACCGCCTGATGAAGGCGATGCAAGCCCATGCGTAGCATGGTGCAATAGTAAACAACATAGCCCAGCGATGCGCGCGCGCATCGCTGGGCATTTTTTATTGTTTTTTTGGCTTTAGGTTTTTTCTTCCAGTTTGGCTTTTAGCATTAATTCTTTTCCTTCTCGCAAAACTTTAAAACTTGTTTCTGAACCAATTTTGCATTTTTGCAGAATGTGGCCAAGCGGATTTTTTTCGGTTATTTTTTCGTTGTTGCACTCTAAAATTATATCAAACTCTTTAATGCCGGCTCTATCTGCAGCCGTGCCTTTAATAACCGGAGATTCTCCCAATAATTCTCTCACTACCAAAGCGCCGTCTTGAACCGGCAGTTTATTTGCCTCTGCCATTTCTTTTGAAAGCAAAACATATTTTACTCCCAAAAACGGAACTTTAATTTTTCCGTATTTTTTAACTTCCTCCCAATCTTTTTTGGCATAATTTATTGGAATTGCAAAACCAATATTTTGAGCGCCCATTACCATTGCAGTATTAATTCCAATTACCTGCCCCTGCATATCAACCAAAGGCCCGCCCGAATTTCCGGGATTAATTGCCGCATCTGTTTGAATCAATCCTCTTAAATTTTGCATTTGATGGTCAGCTCCGCCAAAAGCTGTAATATAGCGCGATAACCCCGAAACAATTCCAGCCGACAATGTATCTGTAAATTCGCCCAAAGCGTTTCCAACTGCCAAAACCTCCTGGCCAATTTCAATTTTGTTTGAATCGGCTAACTCAATAAAAGGCAGATTTTCATTTGCAACAATTTTCAAAACAGCAATATCGTTTATTGGATTTCTTGATAAAACTTTTGCAGGATATTTTTTTGTCGGCTCAACAATTACAGTATAATCTGCGGTTGTGTCTGCCACAACATGGTTTGAAGTAAAAACATAACCATCTGACGAAATAATAAATCCCGAACCGCCCCCAATCTGGGTTTTTTCTGTTTTTGTTTTGCCTTTTTTATTGTCGTCCATTTTAGGCATTACATATTCTTTTCCGCCAAAAGGAAAACTGTAAAAACCCTCAACTTTCGGCAAATCTTTTGAAACAACAACGGTTATTACCGCCGGGCAAACTTTTTTTGCTATTTCTACAATTGGAGATGTCATATTTATTTTTTAAGATTATTATGTTATTATATCATAAATCGCCCCTGTCGTTCAATGGATAGGACGAGAATTTCCTAAATTCTAAATCCAGGTTCGATTCCTGGTAGGGGCACCACGTAGGAAATTACAAGTTTTGAAGGTTCGCCTCGCTTCGGGGCAAAAACGAATTGCTTGATTAAATAATCCTATGACACAGCAATTTTCATGGCATACAAAAAAAATTCCAGAAATTCTTGATGCACTTCATTCCAGTGAACATGGCTTAACGACAGAAGAAGCGACGAAACGTCTAAAGGAATACGGCCTCAATAAACTTCCCGAAGGGAAAGTGGACAGCCTTCCCGTTATTTTTCTGCGCCAATTCCAAAGTCCGCTGATTTATATTCTTCTTGCGGCAAGCATGGTTGTTTTTGCAATGGGAGAAACCATAGACGGATCGATCATTCTTGCCGTGCTTCTCTTCAACGCCATTGTCGGGACAATCCAAGAAGGCAAGGCGCAAAACACGCTTCGGGCGCTCAATAAATTCGTGGAGACAAAAGCAACCGCGCTTCGGGAGGGCAAAGAACTCATTGTATCCGACAGCGAAGTGGTGCCCGGCGACATTATTATTTTGCAAGAGGGCGAGAAAGTGCCGGCAGATGCGCGAATTATTGTGGCTACAAATCTCAAAATTGACGAGGCAGCTCTTACGGGCGAATCGGAGTCGGTGCATAAAAATTCCGATGTTTTAAAAAGAGCTGACTTGCCTACGGCAGAGCAGAAAAACATGATTTTCAAAGGGACGCATGTACTTGCGGGAAACGGCAGGGCAATTGTAGTCGCGACGGGCATTGAGACCATCATTGGAAAAATTTCCAAAGAGATTGCGACGATTGACACTGAAATTCCCCTCAAGACCAATATCCGCTATCTTTCGCGGCTTATCATTATCACCGTTGCGAGCATTAGCGCTTTATTGTTTCTACTCGGCATTATTTCTGAAAAATCAGTAAAAGAAATGTTCACGACGGTGGTCTCGCTTTCTGTTTCAATCATTCCCGAGGGACTCCCGATTGTGATGACGCTTATTTTGGCAACAGGCGTATGGAGGATGTCAAAGCGCAACGCCTTGGTAAAAAAACTTCAGGCAGTGGAAGCATTGGGGCAAGCTTGCGTTATCGCCGTGGATAAAACAGGCACCATCACCAAAAACGAGATGGTAATCCAGAAAGTATATGTGGACGGAAAATTTTTTGAGGTTGGCGGAATTGGTTATGAACCGAAGGGAGAAATCAGATACGAAAATAATATCATCGATCCGCTAAATCATCTTGAACTTTTGTTTGCTGGGAAAATCGCCGCCTTTTGCGCCAATGCCCGCGTGATGTTTTCGGAAGAAGAAAAAATTTGGCGCGTTGCAGGCGACCCTACCGAAGCGGCGATGTTGGTGCTTTCCGGTAAGCTCGGCTTTCACAAAGATGATTTAGAGCGAGAATCGCCGCTAGTTAGCGAAATTCCGTTTGATTATAAACTCAAATATCACGCGACAATTCATCGAGTTGACGGCCAAAAGTTTTTAGCCGTTGTCGGCGCGCCGGAAGTGATTCTCAATCTTTCACAAAAAATCTGGCGCGCTGGAAAAAGCCAACATTTATCGGATGAAGAAAAGC
>Ga0265296_1001744_pt1 | contig 23762 bp, 19 predicted proteins | sample MunlanPumphouse1_FD_189073 | JGI IMG/M metagenome (GOLD analysis project Ga0265296, IMG submission 189073) | Groundwater microbial communities from a municipal landfill in Southern Ontario, Canada - Pumphouse #1 | ecosystem: Environmental > Aquatic > Deep subsurface > Groundwater | place... | reverse complement strand
TGTGCCTTTGCCACTTTGTGCCTGAGTAGTTACATTTTATAAGGGAATATTACCATGGCGCTTGGGGATACCTTTGTCTCGCTTTTTTGTAGCCAGATACTTTAATGCGTTGACGATAGTTAATCTAGTCTCTGCAGGCTCAATAACATCGCTGATGTGCCACAAACTGGATGCTGCATATATAGGATTGGCATATGTGTCTTGATATTCTTTCAGCTTTGCTGCCCGCATCTTCTCTCCATTCTCAGCCTTTTTGATCTCGGCTCCATAAAAAAGCTCCACTGACTGCTCCGCCCCAAGCACCCCCATCTCCATCGTGGGCCAGCAGTATATCAGGTCTGTGCCCATTCCGGGAATAACACCCATACCGAGATTCCCTCCACCGTACGCCTTACTCAACATGATCCCGATACGGGGGACAGTAGCCTCACACAAGGCGTAGAGCACTTTCGCTCCGTGCCTGATAATACCCCCATGCTCCTGGGCCGAACCTGGCATATAGGCAGGTGTATCTACGAGAAGGACGATCGGAATATTAAAACAATCACAAAAACGGATAAATCTTGCCTGCTTATCGGAGCTATTCGCTGTCATACTGCCGGCCATATAGAGGGGATTATTGGCTATCATGCCGACCACTTTCCCTTTGATACGGCAAAACCCAACGGTTATCTCCCTGGCGTATTCTGGTTTAATTTCGAAATATTTGCCGTGGTCAACGATAGCCTCTATAACCTTGCGGATATCATAAGCCCGTCTGGGGTTTGGGGGAACCAGCTGAGCCAAATTTTCATTGATGTCCGGAGTAGAGAGGTCAGGTTCTGCCTCAGGGGGCATTTCTTCGTTATTTAAGGGAAGATAACTCAGAAGTTCCTTTATCCTGGAAAGGCATTCCTCTTCATTAGCCAAACGCATGTCAGCAACCCCAGAAACCTTGCAATGAACTTCAGCCCCACCCAGTTGTTCCGCAGTAATGTCCTCGCTCATAACCGATTTCACCATCAAAGGTCCCGTTATAAACATATGGCTCTTCTTATCAATCATAAAGATAAAATCTGTCAGGGCAGGAGAATACACCGATATACCTGCACAACTTCCAAGGATAGCTGAAATTTGGGGAATAACCCCTGACCCCTGCGTGTTGGGATAAAAGATTGATCCTCCGTTCTTTTCCAGCATATCACCCATCACCCCTTTCTTCTCCTCCACTCGAGGCAGCCTGGCACCCGGTGAATCGTGAAGACCGATAAAGGGTACCCTCATATCCAGGGCCCGCTCTACCGTACAATACATCTTATACCCATGCCACTTTCCAATAGAGCCACCTTTGACTGTGGTATCCTGGGAATAGATGCAGACTGTTCGACCAGCTACAGTCCCATAACCACAGACCAGACCATCCCCTGGCATACCTTCCGCATGACCGAGCAGCATATTTAATTCCACGAAGCTGCCCGGATCCAGAAGTTTATCAATCCGTTCTCGGGCCGTTAACTTACCGGCATTATGAACCTCTTCTATTTTGTTTGGTCCTCCGCCGAGTTTTGCCTTTTCCTTAACCTCTCTTAATTGCTGAATTCTGTCCTTACCTTGTTCTCCCACAATCTCCTCCTTTTCCTTCACATCGTTCAACCCCACCCTGTAACAGGCCAGCTTGATCCCTCGAATCCTTTTAATATCTTCTTACCTGCCAGTAAAGGTCGGCTTTCGTTTTTCCAGCATAGCCATTACCCCTTCTTTGCCATCCTCGCTTTTATTTACTTCATCTGCCAGGGCTTTCAGCTCAGCTTCTATTTCGGGATTGACTCCTTGGGACCCCAACAGTTTATGAACGGTCAATTTGGTAGCTCTCATAGCCAGTGGGGCGTTTTCTTCAGCCAACTCCTTTGCCAGAGAATAGGTAGTGTTAATCAGTTGATCAGAAGATACTACCTGACTGACAAGCCCTATCTCTATCGCCCGTTTGGCATCTAAAAGTTTCCCCGTCAAGAGCAGTTCTTTTGCTGCCGCCATACCCACTAAACTGAGGAGCCGGTTAATTGCGGTATAATAGTAAATCCTTCCCAGCTTAACCAGAGTTGCGCCAAATTTGGCTCCTTCCGATGCTATCCTGAAATCGGAGATAACAGATATGTCCAACCCAGCCCCGATCGCAGGCCCGGAGATCATGGCTATGATAGGAGAGGGATAACTAATCAGGCTGTTAAGGCAATGCTCCAGCCCCTTTATGGTCTTTTCAATGGATTCAGGTCCGCCGGAAAGATCTACTCCTGAAGAAAAGATCTTGTCTCCTGCTCCCCTTATTATAACCACTCGAATATTATTATCCTCCTTTAAATCACTGAGAATATCTCCCATGCTAAAGAGTGCATCTGCATTTAAGGCATTCCTTTTCTCAGGTCTGTTGATGGAAAGGGTAGTAATATAACCATCATCTTCCCTTAAAATTTCTTCTACCATACTTCCTCCTTTGCTAATTCTATTTTAACCCACATAAACTTCCTGATTCCCTCTTTTAGAGAGTCGCAGGATATAAAGAAAACCAACGGCACTTAAAAGGGCAAAAAAAGCGATTAATAGCCAACTCCAATAATAGCCAAAGCTGTCAGCAATATACCCAAAGACAGGGGGGCCTACTATGATCCCTGTCCACGCAATGGTTACCAGAATACCCATGATTGATCCGGCCAGTTCCTTGCCTGCCAGCTCTGCGGCCAGGGTTATCAAAACAGCGTTCCAGCCTATAAAAGTACCTCCCATGAGAATTGACCAGAAGAAAGGCAACCAGACGGGAAAACCCTTTGATAAGAAAGCTGTTCCAAGTGCACCGATGAAAGCGATAACCGATAAGATGATTATCGGTATTATTCTGTCCCCGGCAAATAACCGATCACTAATGATACCCCAACCGATTCTGCCGACTGTTCCGGCTATCATTGCAACAGTCAGACAACCTCCGGCAAGCCCCACTGAAAAGTTTAAATCCTCTTCCAGGTAAAGCATAAGGAACGAGGCAATGCCGGTTTGCCCAAATGCCATTAACGGTGTTATCAAACACAATATAAGAAGAACAGGATTTGACATTACCTTTAGCAGAGACCCTTTTTGACCTTTTTTTGAAGTGGGCGCCACATTGGAAGACACCCCTTCATCCGAAGGGGCAGGACGCTCCTTATAAAATATAAAGGACAAAAAAGCCATGGCTAACATCAATATACCAACCACCAAAACTCCCAACCTCCAGCTATAGGCCACAGTCAGGACCGGCAGTAAAACAGCAATAATTGCCCCCCCTAGAGTAACCCCTGTCTGTTTTATCCCCATCGCGGTGGCCCTGAACCTGGTAGAAAACCAGTACATGATACCTTTGGTTGAAAGCTGGTTTATCACTCCATAGCCCAAACCGCTAATTGCAGCAAAAACTATGAAAAACAGATAACTTTTAGCTAGCGCCATAATAACAAAAGGTATCCCCATTATAATCAGACTGATAATGAGCATAATCCGAGCACCCAACTTATCTACGGCTATTCCGGAAGGTATGGCTATTATAACCGATGCGAAATACAGCGCTGAGGTAATGGTCCCGATCTGGGTCCGGCTGAGGTTAAATTCATCTCTAAGAACCGGGGCCAGCGGGCCCCATGTATAAGCGCCCATGGACATAACTAGCTGGGCCATAGTTAAGATGCCCAAGATTATCCATCCATAACTATTTTGATTCTCTTGAGTGATACCGGTATCAGGGTCTGTCATATCTTAACTCCTTAAAAAATAGGTAACTACTCAGGTTGTTTAGGCTGAAGGCTGAAGGCTGTTAGTCACGCATTGACCTAATTAGGTTGTTTAGGCTGTAGGCTGTTAGGCTACAGCCTACAGCCTAACAGTCTACAGCCTATCCACCTGAATAGCTACAAAAATGGTTGTCATTATTCTATACAAACGATAACTACTCAGGTTGTCAGGTTCACAGTTCACGGTTGGTTGCTCTAACCTTGAACCGTGAACCTTCAAACTTTGAACCTGAGTAGTTACACAAACGAATCCATCTGCCACTCACCAAATACGCCTCTCAAAACATCACACTGTTCTTGAAGGGTAGCGTATTCCCTTGCCAGATTAACAAAAAGAGGAATCAGGTTCTCATCGTCCTTTTTGGCAGCTCTTTCCAACTCTCCAAGAAGCCTCGTTACCTCCCTGTTGTTCCTTGTACGTTTGACTTCAGCAAGGTTAGCCTTCTGCTTTTTCTCGGCATCATACCTCTTCTCTTCAGAATACGGATGCTCAACCATCTTGCTGGTGGTCACATCCAGCTCGTATTCCTCTGTGAAACAGTTCACTCCAACTATGATATCTTCTCTTTTCTCTATCCTGGACTGACGTTCAGCAGCGCTCTTTGCAATCGAGCGTTGCATATACCCGTTCTCAATAGCAGCCACAGATCCGCCTATCCCCTCGACTTTTTCCAGTTCTTTCCATGCTGCTTCCTCTATTTCATTGGTCAATGACTCCACATAGTAAGACCCGGCCAGAGGATCTAAAACATCGCACATCCCTGTCTCATACATGAGAATCCTTGTTGCATCCTCGGCAAGCTGCCTCGCTTCCAAACTCCAGCCCAACCCCAGCGGTTCATCATACGGCGGGAATGCCATTGGCGGCCCGCCCGAGAGGACACCGGCTACTGCGCCTATTACTGAGCGGGTAAGGTTGTTCAGTGCCCGCTGTTTGGTGGTGGCACTGATACCACTATAGGCTGTGTATTGGCTTCGGATCCTCATGCTTTCGGATTTCTTTGCGCCGAATCTTTCCTTGAGAATTTTAGCCCACATACGGCGAGACGCCCTGTGGAAAGCGATCTCCTTGAAAAACTCCATACTACCACCAAAACCTACAAAGGAAAACCTGGGAGCAAAGGCATCAATATCGAGCCCTGTATTTATCCCCTCCTGCAAATAAGCGATCCCGTTTGCCATGGTAAAGGCCAGTTCCTGCTCTCTCGTAGCTCCTCCCTCACGGATATGAGCACCGCCAAAGCCGTTTATATTCATCGCTGGAAGACTCTCCGTAAAGAAGACCACACTGTCTCGAAACATCCTCATAGAAGGCCTCGGAGGAAATATGTAGGTGCCACGGGAAATAAACTCCTTTAGTATGTCATTCTGGGGGGTACCCTTCAACTTTGCCAGTGATACACCCCTCTTCTCTGCAAGAGCTACATACATGGCAACCAGGATATTTGCAGGGGCATTTATCGTCATGTTTGTAGCGATCTTGTCCAGATCCAGATTGCCTGTAAATGCCTCAAATATAACCTCAAAATCCCGTAAGGTGTCTACTGCCACACCCACCTTACCTATCTCTCCTTCAACTATCTCATTATCCGAATCATAGCCGCACTGGGTAGGAAGATCTAACGCCAGGTTGGGCCCGCCTGTATACATTAATTTCGCCATTAATCTGTAGTAATCCCTGGTGTCTTCCGGGGTTCCATATCCGGAATATGTTCCTGCCCTTCTCAACCCCCCAGGCTTTGCGCCTTTTTCAAGTCTTGGTACAAGATTTACCGGATAAGAGGCTGCCGTCAATGGATATTGCCCAGGGAAACCCACATCCCGTAAGAAGTCAAAGTCCGGTATATCTAAAGGCGTATGGAATTCCGTCGGCCTTTTCTCTATACCAAACCTCTTGGCTGAGGGCATCAATACCTTCTCCTCCCATTCCTTCCTCTTCTCTTTTATCTCACTCAATTTATCTTTATTATCCACAACAAATTCCCTCCTTCCCTGTTGATGGGAACAGAAAACTCCTATATGGAATCTGAAACGTAACTACTCAGGTTGTCAGGTTCACGGTTGGTTGCTCTAACCTTGAACCGTGAACCTTCGAACTTTGAACCTGAGTAGTTACACAAACGAATCCAACTGCCACTCACCAAACACACTTCTCAAGACATCGCACTGTTCTTGAAGAGTAGCGTATTCCCTTGCCAGATTGATAAAAAGAGGCATCAAGTTCATATCTTCCTTTTTCGCAGCACTCTCCAATTCTTTCAGAAGCCTGGTAACCTCTCGGTTATTCCTTGTCCGCTTCACCTCTGCCAAATTGGCCTTCTGCTGTTTCTCGGCATTATACCTCTTCTCCTCGTCGTACGGGTGCTCAACGATCTTACTGGTAGTGACATCGAGTTCATATTCCTCTGTAAAACAATTCACCCCAACTATAAGATCTTCTCTTTTCTCTATCCTGGCCTGACGTTCAGCAGCGCTCTTTGCACATTCACGCTGCATATACCCATTCTCTATGGCCGTAACAGCGCCACCCATACCCTCGATCTTTTCTATTCCCTTCCATGCAGCGTCCTCTATCTCATTGGTCAGTGACTCCACATAGTACGACCCGGCCAGAGGGTCTATAACATCGCACATCCCCGTCTCATACATGATAATCCTTGTGGCATCCTCGGCAAGCTGTCTCGCCTCCAAACTCCAGCCCAACCCCAGTGGCTCGTCATATGGTGGAAAGGCCATTGGTTGTCCTCCAGAAAGAACGCTGGCTATTGCCCCCACTACTGAGCGGGTGAGATTGTTTAACGCCCGCTGCTTCGTTGCATTACTGTAACCCATATGGGCCCCTATAGGGCATCTGATCCTCATACTATCCTTTTTCTTCGCGCCAAACCTCTCCTTAAGAATCTTGGCCCACATTCGACGAGATGCCCTCTGGAAAGCTACTTCCTTGAAAAGCTGCATGCTTCCCCCAAACCCATTGAAGGTAAACTTAGGAGCAAAGGCATCAATATCGACCCCTGCATTCACACCCTCCTGCAAATAGGCAATCCCTATGGCCATACTGAAGGCCAGCTCCTGCTCTCTTGTAGCCCCCCCCTCACGGATATGATACCCACCGATACTCGTTATATTTATCCCAGGGAGATTCTCGGTAAAGAAGACCACGCTGTCTCGAAACATCCGCATAGAAGGTCTTGGAGGAAATATGTAGGTACCGCGGGAGACAAACTCTTTTAATATGTCATTCTGGGGGGTACACCTCAGTTTTGCCATGGGTATACCCCTCTTTTCAGCCAGGGCTATGTACATGGCAACCAGGATATTTGCAGCGGCATTGATAGTGATGTTTGTAGCTATCTTGTCCAGATCCTGATCACCTGTAAACGCCTCAAATATAACCTCGAAATCCCGCAAGGTATCTATTGCCACACCCACCTTGCCCACCTCTCCTTCGATCATCTCGGTATCGGAATCATACCCGCACTGGGTAGGAAGATCGAGTGCCAGGTTCGGACCTCCTGTCCAGCTCAATTCCGCCATTAACTTGTAGTAATCCCTGGTATCTTCCGGGGTTCCATACCCAGAGTACAGTCCTGCCCTTCTCAACCCCCCAGGTTTTGCACCCCTCTCTATCCTGGGCACTAGGTTTACAGGATACGGTGCCGCTGTAAACGGATATTGCCCTGGAAAACCAACATCCCGCTCAAAGTCAAAGTTCGGTATATCTGAAGGTGTATAGAACTCCGTCGGCCTTTTCTCTATACCAAACCTCTTGGCTGAGGGCATCAATACCTTCTCCTCCCATTCCTTCCTCTTCTCTTTTATCTCACTCAATTTATCTTTATTATCCATGATACCTTTACCCCCTCCTAAACCTCTTCAAATTTAGGCTAATAGGCTATAGGCTAATAGCCTTTTAATTTTCAGGCTATTTTACGTACGTTTTTCCTGATGAAGTCCCCAATATCCTTTATCAGAGTACCAGGACCAAAGATTTCTGTGACACCTTTCTCTTTGAGTATTGGGATATGCTCATCAGGTATAATGCCACCACCTATAACCAACATATCTCCAGCGTCATTTTCCCTCAAAAGATTCACAACCTTGGGGAAGAATGTCAGATGGGCTCCGGAGAGGATGCTAAGCCCCACAACATCCACATCCTCTTGCAGTGCTGAGTTTACAATCTGTTGGACTGACTGTCTCCTTCCGGTATAGATTACTTCCATACCCTGATCTCTCAGCCCGAAGGAGAGAACCTTTGCGCCCCTATCATGTCCGTCAAGCCCGGGCTTTGCTATTAATACCTTTATCTTCCTTTCTCTTTCCATAAAAAACACCTCCTTAGTTAAGATAGTTAAGAATTAAGAATTAAGAGTTAAGAGTTGTTTTTTTCACTTTTCACTTTTCACTCTTCACTAAGTCCTCTAATCATAGATCGTCTGACATTCAAAAATCTCCACCGGTACCTCGGTTTCTCTTTCTATATCCATATATACCCTTCCTGTCAGGTCCCTTCCCCACCCACTTAGATTGAAGGGCGAAGATGGGATTACGACCAAATCCGGTTTTACATCCGTTGATTTAATATAATCTTTTATATAGTCAATATAATCCTGGACTACTAGCAGATCACCCATACAAATATTTCCTCCAAAAAACCGGTTTGGAGGAACAGCAACTTTTATATCAATGTCCCTTCCTCTAAAGAAAGGGGATTCCAGCATCACCTTTTCCAGCAATGGCTTAATAAGGATTGACGTAAGGAAGAGGATGTTTTTGGCACCTTTCTTTTCGATAAGGTATTCTAATGATTCCAGGTAACCTCCCCGAAGACCTGTGCCCATAAATATTATCCCGAGATGGGTGTCGATATCCCTCGAATATGGGTACGAAAACTTGTTTAAATGGAGTAACAGTTCCAATGTTCGATCCTTCCTCAAGACCTCTATTGCCACAGACTCCATATCACTCTTCTGTAAAATGGAGAGGAGATTTCGAGCCTGAGGACGATTGTGGATCACATTGCTCCCTATCTTCGTCAATATATCGCCTCTTTGTAAACCACTGTTAGCCACCGGAGAGCCTTTCACTATTCCGATAATTTCCGGCAGGTTCTTTCGGTTACAGAACAGCCCCTCTTCATACATAGCAGGCCTGATTACTATGGGAATCCCGTATTTACTCCTTATATCCCTTACCTTCCTGGTAATCGCCTCCCAGATGAAATCATGGTCGAACAGCTCATCTTCTGAAAAGTACTTAGAGTACCCCGGTAAGCTGATTTCTGCGAGATGGGCGTCATTTTCATCAGCATAGTCAATCGTTCTCTCCATGTCATCCAGCATCTCCTCCGGAGATCCGTCAGGCCACGGCACAATGACTATGTTGTAAGGAATACCGGCTTTCCTGAGTAAAGGCAGAGATTTGATAGCGATCTCCGGGGTTTTGTCATGCATTAACCTCTGCCTCCTATGAGTTGAAGAACTATGCAGGGCAACATCCAGGTGCAATGGATTAAACCCCAAAAGGTAATCAATCATCTCCTCTGTCAGAGTCGAACCATTTGTAGTTATTCTTATAAGTTTATCGCTCTTCTTCCGAACTTCCTGTAGTACCTCTCTGAAATGGGGATGAATGAATGCCTCAAAGCTGCTTCCCAAACTTGTGAATAAGTTCTTCTTTTTTTCAGGATAAAAGTATTTCAGGCGGGTCTGTACCTCTTTGAACTCTTCGTCAGGAGACTTAGAAGGGTTCGTAAGTGCCAGAGATGGGGGGCATCCTTTGTTATAACAAAAAACACAGTTGCAGTTGCATCTTGTTGCCAGATATCCCAACATATCAGCGGAATCACAGGAAGACTCTTCAACCCATTGGGACAAGTCTTTAAGCCTGAAGGCATCGACTTTCACTATCTTTCCATGACTTTCCAACTCCACCAAATCCAACAAAGTCTTCAGTAGCCGTTGAATATACTCTACAGTCGGCTCATAAAGAGCAGCATTTTTTATGGATTGGAAACTGCTTCCTTGACCGTTACTCTCTCCTCCGCCAGATCCCTGCATAGCTTCCCTAACCAAAGGGCTTTCCAGTATCTTCCTGCCCGATGAGGCAGCGCTTTCATTGTCTTGATCATATAACCCGTGTATGAGACTTCTATCGTTCATGAGCTTGAACCCGTCAATTCTGACTTCTGAATCTTCACTACAGGGGATTACTATATCGAGGATACTTTGCAGGTGTTTCTTTACCAGATCCAGCCTTGAATTACACTTACCGCCTTCTTTATTATTGGCTTCGTGTATCCTGTATCGAAAGATATAATCATTGTCCGAATATGCTGTCTGTTTCCAGTTCATCTATGATATTCCTCTTTTTATCCATTGCTAAAGGTAACTACTAGAGCGTTTTGTAATTAATATGTCATATCGACCGAAGGGAGATATCTTCTAATAATGCATATTCATTAAGATTTCTCGCTTTGCTCGAAATGACAGTATTGCATATGTATTTATGGAACGATGTACTACTCAGGTTCAACGTTCCAGGGTTCACGGTTCAAGGTTAGAGCAACCAACCGTGAACTGTGAACCTGACAACCTGAATTCATTTCAAGAACATCCTGTAGTTCATCTGTGTACCGTTAGTCAAGAATAGCCCCTATCACCCTGGGGGGATGTGTCAGCAGAGCAAGAATACCTGCACCCACAGCACAGAACCCTGCCATATAGAAGGGGATAGCGTAGCTACCGGTACGATCGAAGATGAAACCGGCGAGGGCAGGGCTACCCGATGCAAAGATTACAGCCAACCCGTGGGTGATCGCGATCAGCCTGGCCAGATAGTCCGTACCGAAATAGTACCCCAACAGGCCGGGAATCAGTGGTACACGGGCCCCGGAAAACACGCCCAGGGCGAGCATAGTGACGAAGATTACAGTTACACCCGGTGTCCCTATTAAAACTAAAACAAAGACAGGTACTGCAGTGAGAAAGGAGAAGAGGGCGATACCTTTGGTCCAACCTAACACGTCCGAAAGGGCTCCTCCTCCAACGCGGGCGATAGTACCTCCGATCCCGAATGCCCCCAATGCGCTTGCCGCCGCCAGTGCCGTTATACCCCTGTCAGTAGAAAATCGAACGATGTGCGCCGAGAATACATAGGGTGGCACCAGAGAGAGTACATAGATGCCCCATATATAGTAAAATGCTTTTGTCCTGACGGCAGCACCTATCCTCCAGTGCTCTTTATCGGCCGGAGCCTCCCCTTGCTGGTTTTCTGAGTTATGGATAGCGGCTGTCATTCGCTGCGGCGCGGCGCCATAGGGCAACATCCCTTTTTCCCCTGGACTTTGTATCAGAACCAGGGCAGCTAGAGTCATCGCCACGAGGCAAAGCACACCCAGACCAATGTATGCCTCACGCCAGCCATAAGAAGTGATGAACCAGCTCAATAGCGGGCTTAAGACCATGGTTCCTGCCCCCACACCGGAGACAACTATCCCCAGTGTCAGTCCGCGCTTTCTCTCAAACCACCGCTGTACTACAGTCAGGGGTGGCGACCAGGTCGCCGCTGTTCCAATGCCGGTAAGGACATAGGTGAGATAGAAGTGTCCCACGGAGACGGCACGGCTGGTCAGGAAAAGACCGGCGCCCGTGAGTACAGCACCCAGTAACATGGCAAATCTCGGCCCACGCACATCGGTCAACCAACCCATGAAATAGCCTGAGACCGCGAAGCTGATCAGCCACACGGTGTTTATCGATGCAGTGGTAGCCCGCGTCCAGCCAAATTCCTCCTGAAGAGGTTGAAAGAATACGCCAAAGCTATAAAAGAGACCACCGGAGACGGCAGTAGCCAGGAATGCCCCGGCAACTACAACCCATCCGTAGTGAATTCGCCATGAGGAGAGCTTTGAATTTTTCATAAAAATATACTTTAATGGGATATCGCCACCACTATTCTAATTTATATCTTTTCCTTTACATGCTTTGCCAATTCTTTAGCATGCCCCTCTGCTTCTTTTTGGATAGACCTTATCTTTTCATCGGAATACCCGAGAACCATTTTCAATACCTCTTCAGTATGTTGACCAAGGGTTGGCGGCGGCTCGTGGGTACCATCCATTCTATCCCTGATGCGTATAGGAGTTGCAATAGCCCTGATCGGCCCGCAGACCGGATGATCCATATGAATAACGGTCTCATTATAAATCACCTGAGGGTCTTTTTCTACCTTGTCCAGTGTGTTTATAGGTCCGCCAATTATATCATGCTCTTTAAACAGCTCCAACCATTCTTCCGTGTCCTTCTCCATTAAGGCCTCTTCCATGATGCTTTCCAGTTCATTCTTAGACCTCAGCCTTTTTTCCATTGTATCAAACCTTGGATCGTTTAGAAGCCAGCTTCTACCGAGCACATGGGCAATATCCGGCCATGAGAGACCCAAGGTTAAATATCCATTCCGGGTCTGAAACACCCCTATAGGAGCCGCAGGATGCCTTTTCCCTTGAGGTTTCGGTGGCTTGCCGGTGAGAAAATACATCTGAAAGTGATTGGACATAAGTGACATAGTAGATTCTAAAAGGTTCACATCTACTCTCACTCCTTTGCCTGTCTTCTGCCTTTCGTAGAGGGCTACAACGACACCCATAGCACCGAAAAAACCTCCTGAAAGATCCGCAATTGCAATACCAGGACGAAGTGGACCGCTATCAGCCTCCCCTGCAAGGCTTAATGAGCCTGCCATCCCTTGAACAATATCATCAATAGCGGGTTTATCCTTATATGGCCCTGCTGTACCATATCCGGTAATAGAACAAGAGATAATTTTAGGATTCGTCTTCTTCAAGGTTTCAAAATCAACTCCCAATCTTTCAATGACACCGGCTCTAAAATTGTCAAACACTACATCAGATATTTTGACCAGGTCATAGAATGCCTCTTTGCCGGATTCAGTATACATATCCAGCGTAATGCTCTTCTTGTTTCGATTGAGAGCCAGGGTATAATAGCTCTCACCCTTTAAGCTCGGATTAATCCCCCTAACGATATCCCCCCTGCCTGGAGGCTCTATCTTTAATACCTCTGCCCCCAGATCACCCAAAAGCTGAGACCCATAGGGTCCTGCATGGGCATGTGATAGGTCCAGAACTCTAATACCGGTTAGTGGTCCCCTAATTGCCATCTTCCTCCTCCTCTAACTATCTTCCTTTGAAAATTGGCTCACGTTTCTCGATAAACGCCTTCATGCCCTCAACTCGATCCTCAGTATTCCAGCATACCCCAATGGTCATCACTTCGTAATCAACGGCTTGTGATATATCCATATTATAAAAATTCTGGAGACCTCTCTTTGCCAGGGCTATTGGTATCGGGGCATTCTTTGCCATTTTCCGGGCCAGTTCTTTTGTTGCGTGAATGAGATTATCGTGGGGCACCACTTTATTGACCATGCCAATTCTAAGCGCTTCTTCAGCATCTATTACGTCTCCCGTGAAAATCAATTCTGCCGCCTTGGCATAGCCAACCAGCCTTGGCAAAAACCAGATACCTCCCCAATCAGGATGTACCCCTCGTTTGACAAATGCCTGAGAAAATCTGGCACGCTCACTCGCAATCCGGATGTCACACGAGAGGGCAAGGTTGCACCCACCGCCCGCCGCCGCCCCATTTACAGCGGCAATGACAGGCTTTTCAACAGAATTAATTAAGAGGACGATCTTGCTCATGGCAGGCCGTTCACTGGTAGCGATATTTGAAAGGGCCTTTGTAGTTCCAGAAACAAATTCATCTATATCGCCCCCTACGCAAAACGCCTTTCCTGCGCCTGTGATCACTATCACACGTACATCTCCATCAGAGCAGGCGAGTTCAAGGGCTGCCAATATCTCCTGTCGCATATTGCCGCCCAGGGCGTTGTATTTTTCAGGCCGATTTAAGGTAATTGTGCCGATACCATCCTCTTTCTCAAACAATACAAATTCCCATTCCATCATCTCTTCCTCCTGTATCTTACTTGTAATCACTCAGGCACAAAGTGGCAAAGGTACATAGGCACAAAGCAGAGTGGAGCAGGGTCGTGAATCGTGAATCGTGAATCGATTTACGACTTACGATTCACGGATTACGAATTTGTGCCTTTGGTGCTCTGTGTCTCTGTGCCTACCTGATTAGTCATTCCTACTCAAAGTCTCCAGCCAGCTCCAAAGACAGCCTATTGGCCCCTTCAACCATCCGTTTAATAAGTTCCTCGATAGTGGTAATCTCCTTTGTCAATCCTGCAACCTGCCCCGCAGGCATAAGCATATAATCCGGATCGTTTTTATGCTTACTGCCCAGTTTGTCCACAAAGGCGTTGATTTCCTCTTGGCTGCCACCTTTTTCCTCCATTTCGCGAATCGCCATAACAGCCTTATTCTTCAATGCCCTGAGAGGGAAACCCTTTCTGGCCGCAATCATTGTACTATTGTCCCTGGCAGCTAGAATTGCCTGTTTATATACCTCAGGGACAGGGCACTCCTCTGTGGCAAGGAAACGGGTGCCCATCTGGATACCCTCAGCGCCAAGGGCGTGTACCGCCACCCAACCCCGTGCATCACCTATACCACCTGCTGCAACCACCGGTATCTTGACCGCGTCTACTACCTGGGGAATGAGTGTCAGTGTACTCACTTCATCTCGGCCCACATGTCCGCCCGCCTCTGTCCCTACGGCAATAACGGCATCTACCCCTGCATCCTCTGCCTTCCTCGCCATCTCTACTGTAGGGGCCATGTGCAACACCTTAATCCCTGCCTCTTTAATCCTCTTTATGAGTTTACCTGCATCACCGGCCGAGGTAGTGATCGTCTTTATCCCTTCTTCAATAGCTATCTCCAGTGCCTCAAAGGCATTGGGTCTATAGACAGGGATATTTATACCGATGGGGTTGTCCGTCAATTCACGGGCATTCCTGATCTGTTTTCTCAAAGGTTCTGCCTTCATCCCTGAGGCAGCTATTAAACCAAAACCCCCTGCGTTGGACATGGCTGCCGCCATTTTCGCAAGGGTAATAAAACGCATTGCCCCTAAGATAATGGGATATTGAGAACCAAGTATCTCGGTGATCCTGTTTTTCATAGAGCCTCCTTTTCAATGGTAATTGGTAACTACTCAGGTGGATAGGCTGAAGGCTGTAGTAGCCTAATAGTCTGTAGGCTGTAGGCTGTAGTAGGCTAATAGTCTACAGGCTAATAGTCTATAGCCTAAACTTCAGCCTATCTCCCTTTCCAGGTAGGTGGCCTCTTCTCCACAAAGGCTTTAAAACCCTCCATTATGTCCTCAGTGCGCATCAGGCTATGAGTTACATGGTCTGTTAGAGACATGGCATCAGGACGGCTCATATCCTCGCCTCTCCGAATCAGCTCTTTTACTGCCCTTATTGCGAGAGGACTATTTTGACAGATACTCTCAGCCATCTCCGTTGCCGTAGGGAGAAGTTGCTCAGCGGAAACTATCCGGGTCACCAGTCCCACCTCGTAGGCCCTCTGAGCGCTGATTTTATCTGTGGTAAGGAGCATTTCATGGGCAACCCCTCGGGGGATATAGCGCTGGAGAAGCGCAGTAAAGGTTGCCGGCATGCCCAACCTCGGCTCCGGCACCCCAAATTGAGCGCTCTCAACGGCAATCCTTATGTCGCTTTCCAACGCCAGCCACAAGCCTCCACCAAGACAATATCCGTTGATGGCCGCAATAATGGGTTTCGAGACATCATAGCGTGCAGGAGATGCACGCCAAACAGGCGCCTCTTTCTCCCAGGAAATCACCCTTGACGGAGGATTGCCCTTCATCGCCTCCAACATTTCCACGTCCGATGCGATATCAACCCCGGCGCAAAATGCCTTCCCAGCGCCAGTGAGGATACCCACCCACACGTCATCATCGTCCCTGAAATCCACCCAGGTCTTCGCTAACTCATTGACAAGCTCAGGATTGAGGGCATTCAATTTCTCAGGACGATTCATGGTAATATAAGCGATTTTATCCTTCTTCTCATAGATGACTAACGACATAAATAACCTCCTTTTGGTACTAACCCTTGTAACTGCTCAGGTGGATAGGCTATAGGCAGTTAGCCTGTAGGAGGTGACTAACAGCCTTCAGCCTTCAGCCTAAACAACCTGAGTAGTAACTAGCCCTTTAAAGCAAACATTACATCACAGCATTCATCGCCGGCAGCTACTGTCTTCAAGATAGAGAGATCAATTTCTTCCCCTGTAGCAGCTTCAAACAGACCTATATCCATATTCATCATGGCCTCACATAACGGACGACCGGCACCGGCTAAGCCTAATGCACACCGTTCGTTTTTGCATCTAAGCCTTTTTTCTGTGAGTTCGAGTAGTGTTACCGGACTTTTACGCCGTTTAGCGCCTTCCAAAAAGGCGCTGCCAACACTCTTGAGGTCAAAGGAATCCAAATTTGTTCTCATCTGGTTTCCAATAGCCCTTCCCAACCTGCGGCACACCTCTCCTATAAGAGGCAGAACCTCATCACCATACTTTTTATAAACCATACGGCTTAACAATGCCAGTGCATCCCTAGCAGTATTTACCTCAACTTCTTTCAATGAGTCCATAATACCCCCTGTAAAAGTATAAGAAACAATTGCCCTCCAGAACCCCATTTAAAAGGTCACTGAGAAAGAAAAACCCTATGGTTACCATGACGATTTTTTGATTTATAGACCTGCATGTTGTACGGTTTCATTTATACATCTGATGATACTTTGAAGACGGGATCCAGGCCCGAATATTTCCACTACTCCCATTTCTCTTAATTTAGGTTTTTCTTTGGGTGTGATGATCCCTCCCACCAAGATAGGAATATTATCGCCTCCTTGTTCACTCAAGGCTGACTTCACTTTCGAAAAAAGCGTTGCTGCTCCACCTGCATGAATGCTTAGTCCAATAATATCCGCCCCTTCTTCGACCGCCGCTTGAGCGATTTCATTTGGGGTCAAATCGACCCCTAGATAAACAACTTCCATTCCGGCATCCATCAAGGCTTTTGCCAAAACATTTATCCCTCTCAGGTGACCATCTAAGCCAGGTTTTGCCAAAAGAATCCTGATATTTTTTTTCATACGTCATCCTTCATCAAATAATCTACAAAACTTCTCCGGTTATCATAATCAAACCGTTACATTGGCTCCTCTCTCCCAAGCCCGTCGAACCTCTCCAAGAGTTGCCAATGCTTTATAGGCGTCCACCATCGATCTCATGGTATTCATGCCCTTTTCAGTAATATGAGTTATCTCGTTCAATGCCCTCTCAACCGATTTTTGGTCTCTCTTTCTTTTAATCTCGGATAGAAACGCAATCTGTTTCTCTTCAAAATCTGGATCTATTTCAAAGAGGTTTAATTCCTGATCTTCTTGCTCGTCAAGGGTAAACGCGTTAAGCCCGACAACAACCTGTTTGTTGTTTTCTATCCTTTTTTGTTTTTCATATGCTGCTGATAGATAGCTGTCCTGTATCCATTTCCAAGCCTTAACCGCGCCTCCTCTTTTATCCACCTGTTCTATAATTTCAAAGGATTTTCTTTCTAACTCATCAGTGAAGGCCTCAATACAATAAGACCCCCCCAGGGGGTCTACCGTATTAGCAACACCACTTTCATGAGCTATGATTTGCTGAGTTCGCAGAGCGATCAAAGCAGCTTCGGGAGTTGGGGCAGCAAACGCTTCGTCATACGAATTCGTATGTAGAGAATTGCAACCTCCTAACACTGCGGCAAGGGCCTGTATGGTGGTTCTTATTATGTTGTTCAATGGTTGCTGGGCCAACAAGGAATTGCCGGCTGTCTGAACGTGATACCGAAGAAGTAAGCTCCTCTCTTCTTTCGCATGAAATCTGTTCTTCATTATTTTGGCCCAGACTCTCCTCGCTGCCCTGAATTTAGCCACTTCTTCCAGGAAATCCGTCTCACAACTAAAAAAGAAACTCAGCCTTGGGGCAAATGAGTCGACATCCATACCCCTTTCAATGAAATCTTCTACATAGGCAATCCCGTCAGCAAGCGTAAACCCAATTTCTTGTGCTGCTGTAGCACCTCCTTCTCGAATATGATAGCCAACAATACTCAATGGATTCCATAACGGTAAATATTTCGTAGCGAACTCTACAGCATCGCCGTGTACTTTCATTCTTAAAGGCAATGGGGCCATTCTAAACCAATTACACGAGTGAGAATTGTTGATACAATCGTTTTGGATCGTTCCTCTTAACTTGTGGAGTTTAACACCCCGATTCTCCGCCATCGCAATGTACATAGGAAATAAAAAGGGATGCGGAGTAATAAGACTGACAGAAACCTTCTCTATGTCAATTTCATCAAACAGGTTTTCCATATCTATTAAGGTATCGATAGCCGTTCCGTTGATTCCTACCTGGCTCTGCGAGATTTCTTCGTCTGAATCTCTGACATTCAAAGTGGGAGGATCGAAAACCGGATTTAACCCTGTCTCTCCATGAGCGAGAAGGTTCTTTAATATCTTATTCGATTCTTTGCCACCCATTGCCCCTGAAACAAGACGATGCGTCCAGAGTTGTCCACGATAGCCGGTAGGCCTTATCCCTCTCGTAAAGGGATATTGACCGGGAAAATTCAGGTCATCCAGATACTCAATATTCTTGATATCTTCCGGGGTATAAACCCTGCTTACATTGTTTATTGATGAAGTTGAGAATTCACTTTCTCGCTCCCCCATTTTTTCAAGAATAGGGTTTACACATTTTTTCTCCCATTTGATTTTTTCTTCTTCTATACGTTTTATATCCAGTTTGCCGCCCAATTAGAACTCCTTATTCTATCATAATTGTCTTATGGCATTTTCCTTTTTAGCAAGTTATAAAAAGTCATAAAGTAATTACTCAGGTTTTTCTAGCCACTCTCCATCCATTTGATTCGTTATGCGAGATTATCGAATTTGAACCATACGAATCAGGTCTTTCATATTCATGTAAAGATGGGCTCAAGAGACTAACCTCTTCTATTCCGGCTCACCAAATATTTTCCTTTCTCTTTTCTTCAACTCGACCTTCTTGACCTTGCCACTCGTGGTCATGGGAAACTCCTTCAAGAATTCCAGGCTTGTGGGATACTTATATTTGGCCACTTTACCCTCCAGATACTCGCCTATCTCCTCTAGAGTAATGGTTTCCCCTTCCTTCAGTATGATAAAGGCCTTCCCGGTCTCGCCCCATTTTTTATCAGGCACACCGATAATCGCTGCATTGGCGATCTTGGGATGGTCAGCCAGAACCTTCTCTGTTTCAGCAGGATACACATTTTCACCCCCACTGCGATACATATCCTTGGCCCGATCTACGATATAAAAATAACCTTCCTCATCTGTATAACCCAGGTCGCCGGTGTCAAGCACCTCGTTTACAAGCACCTTTGCAGTTTCCTCCGGCATATTCCAATAGCCGCTCATCCTGGTAGGTCCCTTGCATACAATGCGGCCGACTTGACCGGGGGGAAGTTTGTTCCATTCATCGTCCGCTATCCAGACCTCGGTGCAGAATCCTGGCAACCCGATAGAACCCTTCTTCCTTTCCACATCTTCTTTGGGCAGCATCATCATCGCCGAGTTTTCAGTCTGACCAAACCCCTGCTGCAAAAAAAGCCCCTTTTGCGCCAGTTCATCAAGCAAACCGAGGGGTGTTCTTTCCCCTCCTCCGAATGTAATTCGAACACTACTTGTGTCGACTTCATTGAGCCGTCCTGTCTGGAGCACAAACCTCCACATTGTAGTAAGAGAAAATACAATAGTCGCTCTGTATCTCTCAATATCTTCGGCATACTTTACCGGATCAAAGTCCTGCCTCAAAATCATTGTTGCGCCTCTCCAAAAAACAGGCGTGGCAGTGACGAAAACACCTCCGGAATGAAACAGAGGCAACTGAGCCAGGATTATATCATCTGACCTCATGTCCATGTACATCATGATCTGAATGTTCTTAAAATAGGTCTGCAGGTGAGAGACAAGGGCTCCTTTAGGGGCTCCCATTGTCCCTGATGTATATATAATGGCCAGAGGATCATCCATGTCGACAGGCTTATCAGGCTGTGGCTCATCAACAGGGTATTTCTCGATCACTTCATGGTAGTCCGACGCCCATTCAGGACAGTTTATAGTTTCTTCTTGAGCGCTTCTCTTTACAAAAATGAATTTATCCTTTTCAACCTTTATCCTGGAACGAATGGAACCGGTCATCTCTGTAAACTTGTCATGAAACATAAAGACACGAGCGCCGCAGTTGTTAAGCTGATACTCTACCTCAGGCCCAACCATACGGAAATTCAGCGGGGTAAAAATAAGCCCAAGCTTGGCAGCGGCAAAGTATATCTCCATAAATTCCGGGCAGTTTAAGAGCATCACCGAAATTCTGTCACCCTTTTTGACCCCCATTTCTTTCAGAAGATTGGCAACACGGTTGGCGTTATCGTTAATCTCCTTATAAGTAACCGGTCTATCCTCATAAATCAAAGCCGGTTTACCAGGCGTAAGCCTTGCCCTTTTTGTAGCTATACGCCCTATATCCCATTCCATGATAAATATCTCCTTTCTTTGTCTCAGTCTAAGTCGGAAATCGGAAATCGTAAGTCGTAAATCGTTACACCATTTACGATTCACCATTCACAATTCACGACTTGGTTACAGTTTCCATAAGTCCTCTAACGTTCTTCACCCCCGCCAGGTTTGAAAGCATACCTAACGACTTCTCCACGCCGTCCTTAGAAAGCACAGTGGAAGCACAGTCTCTGTATTTACTGGTGAACTCATCAGAGGTCAGTGGCTTCTGAGGCAACCCCTTGGATATGCTCACCTCATGGGAGTATTCTTTGCCATCCCTCAGCTTCACGGCAACCGAAGTTGTCCCCAATCCCTCTCGTTGTTGTCCCAAAGCCGGCATAGGATACTTTTCCACCCACTTCATCCGTTCTATAAGGCTCTTTACCGGAGGTTCATTCACCCCTTCATCAGTCAAATGCTTAAGTTTAACCTCACCGGAATGAAGGGCCCTGGCCACTGTATACTCCAGGCTGAACTTTCCCTCTAAACCTGTCTTAGGACGGTGATGAATAAGCACTTGGGGTAAAAAGGGACTGGTGCCCAATTCCACTTCAGCTATATCATCTGATTTCAGCCCATACTCCTTGTTCAGAAAAATAGCCGCATCGATACCACCGTGGGTCCCACCACAAGCGGGATAGGGCTTGATAGCAATCCCGGAGAAGGTAGGGGAGGTAATGTTGAAAGTCTTCCCCAGACCCTCGCTGGCTTTTGCCCAATCAACCTCTTCACCATGTCCGAATACCCTGGTAAAACCAAGCGGAGTTTCAATTATATTCTCATCAGCCGTAAACCCTGCCTGAGCTAAGAGGGCCGCCTGAATACCGTTGGCCGCAGCCTGCCCGGCATGAAGAGGCTTGGTCATGGTGCCAAAGTTCTGCCTTAACCCGCCGGCTAAAGAGGCGGCAATGCCCAACGCCATCCTCACCTGATGCACATTGAGTTTCAGCAGCCAGGTTAGCGCTGCCGCAGCCCCCAAGGTGCCAAAATTGTCTGTGCTGTGCCACCCCCGTGTATAGTGGCTCTCCATGAGGGGTCCGCAAAGACAGACAGCCACCTCAAAACCGATAACGTAAGCAGCTAAAACATCCTTTCCTGAAGTCCCTATGCTTTCCCCAATGGCTAAAACCGCTGGCGCCAGGGCTACCGATGGGTGTCCAAAGCCGCCCATATCGTCGTAGTCCAGGGCATGTCCCATGGTACCATTAACCAGGGCCGCCAGGTACGGAGATGTCTTGATGTCACTGCCGATTATACTGGACTCAGCCACACCCCCCATTTTTTTTGCATAGTCCCTCATTATCTTCCCAAGTAGCTCCAATGAGCCTGGGAAGGTCACCCCTATACAATCGGTAATCCCCATCTGGGCAACCTTAAGGGCATCCTGTGGAATATCACTGACACCTGTTTCGGCTACAAAATGGGCCAACTTTTCTGTAATCATCTTTTCATCCTCCATGTTTTATTTAAACACCTAGTACATCGTTTCATAAATACATATGCAATACTGTCATTTCGAGCAAAGCGAGAAATCTTAATGAATATGCAATGTTAGAAGATATCTCCCTTTGGTCGATATGACATTGAATTTACGGAACGATAATCTAGTAACTATTCAGCAAACGACCCCACTCTACTTTGTGCCTATGTGCCTTTGCCACTTTGTGCCTGAGTAGTTACCACACCTAATAAGATGTTCATCACATAAAAACACGTTATCTGCTAATCTAAGTTCTAGCGATCTCTCCAAGATACTCCTGGAGCATCTCACCATTTATCGTGATATGGTTTTCTACGAGAGACCTTACTAAGTTGGCATCTTTCTTAATGAAGGCCTCGATTATCCTTTCATGAGCCTCCATATATACCTTTAATGGATAAGGACGCATCGTAATGAGATACCAATTTTGAGGGATCATGTCCACCTTCTCTCGAATCAATTCCACAAGGCCTATTACGCCACATTTCCTCACAAATACCCCATGGAGTCTTTCATTTAACCTCAACCATCTTTCGTAATCGTTTTCCAGGATAGCGGTTTCCATTTGCAGTTGATACTCTTTGAGCTTCTCAATATCGTTAGTCTCCATGTATTTTACAGCCTGTCCAGCCGCTGCTCCAGCCAGGACAGCGGTGATAAAATAGATATCTTCTATCTCTTTATATTGAAGTTTGCGAACTGTGGCTCCTTTGTTTGGGATTATCTCAACGATCTTTTCAAAGCTCAGCCTTCTTATCGCTTCCCGCAACGGGGTACGACTTACCTCCAATTCTTCGGCCAGAGTGGCCTCCACTAATCTTTCACCGGGCATGAGATAACCGTATTTTATAGCATACTTCAAGGTGCTATAGATCGCCTTTTCTAAAGGTTCCCCATCTTTAACCTCAAGTTTAAGCTTCGCTGGAGCAGCTATAATTTCACCTGCCCTTTCTAAAACCATTTATTTCCTCCCTAATCAATGCTATGTTTAGTACCTGCCTAGTAGAGCGTTTCGTAAATAACATTGCAATGCTGTCATTTCGAGTGAAACGAGAAATCTTATTTATAACGGCTAGTTAAAAAGATCTCTCCCTTCGGTCGAGATGACATCTTAATAAAGAAACGCTCTGCTTTTCACTGAACGCTTATAACGCACTGCCTTCTTCTGTTTTTCCCCTCACGGAGAGAACAGGACACGGTGATCTCCTTACAACCTTTTCAGCTACACTTCCCATAAGAATGTGGCTCAACCCCGACCTGCCACGGGTAGCAATAACAACCAAATCAACTTTTCTTTCTTTAGCTACCCTGATGATTTCTTCGGCTGGAATACCTACTTCGATAAGTTGTCCTTCAAATAAGGTTTGATCTGTTTCTCCATTCACAATTTTCTCAATCTTTTCATTAATGTCGCGTTTCTTTCTTGCCAAGAATTCTCCTGGGGGATCATCTTCGCCTAAGAAGCCCCGAACGGTTTTTATTTCATTTAGCAACTCTTGAGAAATCACATGTAAGAGACAGATTTTTGCTCCAAAGTGCCTGGCAAGAGCTACCCCATATTTCAATGCACGTATAGAAAAATCAGAAAAGTCTATAGGAACCAATATCTTCTTAATCTCTACCATTTTAACACCTCCGTTTTATTTTGTGGTCTGGACAATGACTACTTCTCCTCATATTCAAACACATTATATCGAGGGCTTTGAAGGAGTCCCCCTTCAAAGCCCTCGCACCTTTATCTGCTGTATGATGCCCTCCTTTACGGCATTTTCACCGGCGATACGTCCAAAGGCAATACATTCGGCGAGATTGCTTCCCGCGGAGGGGTAAAGCATACCGTAGATGGAGCCGAATTCTCCAGCGGCGTA
>Ga0265296_1001743_pt1 | contig 23809 bp, 26 predicted proteins | sample MunlanPumphouse1_FD_189073 | JGI IMG/M metagenome (GOLD analysis project Ga0265296, IMG submission 189073) | Groundwater microbial communities from a municipal landfill in Southern Ontario, Canada - Pumphouse #1 | ecosystem: Environmental > Aquatic > Deep subsurface > Groundwater | place... | reverse complement strand
GTATCAAAGCCATCAATTCTTGATACGTTATTCCCTCCTTTGGTCGCATAGTTAAGGTATGATTAAGAGTTATTACTCTTGATTATACCTTAGCTAAGCGAAAAAAAGAAGATTTTGGACAGTTGTGCGCGGCAACCTTGGCCTGCTCAGCTTCCTCCAGCGTGTAGGTCTGGCCGGCAAACAGAAGCGCGCTAAAAAGCAAAAGACCAATTGATAACAAGATGCCTAAAATACCAAAAATTTTTAAAACAACTTTTTTAGTCATGATCAAATAAACACTTAGGACAAAAATAAGGGCGAGAAAAATTCTCGTGTAAACAAAGTTTTGCGAAAAATTGGGCGAAGTTGCGCCAAAGATCACCAAAAATAAAACTGAAAATACGGCCAAGATAATGGCCACAATTTTTTTCCAACCTTTTTTGGTTTTGCTCCAAAAAATAGCGTTCACCAAAACAAAGGCAATAATGGTCGAGAAGGTCAGCATAAAGGCCATTTCATCGGCCGAACTTAGAAAGATTCCGTCTTTCTGTTTGGCGGCCACAGAAAAAACCAAAAACGAAGTCAGGAGCAAAGTAACAAACGACAAGACACTAAAAACTTTCACGTTTTTCATGATGATAAAGGTGAAAATCACCATGAACAACGGAAAAGAAATAAACGCGCCAAGTAGGTTTGCTCCGGAAAAATACGCGATGGCCGCACAAAACAAAATAAGGCCGACCAAATACAAGACCGACCACAGGATGTTTTTTTGATAAGTTTTCATATTTATTTTAAAACTTAAACCGTCTACTTGAGTTTATCATCTTTATCGTTTAAGCGATACGCCGCGACAATAAAAATGATTCCAAAAACTTCATCACCCGCTCGTCGGAAATCAGATGGCGGGGCTCGAGCGGAGTTTTCAAAAAAATTCCTTCCAAACTTCGGCAGCGACTTAAAGCCACATAAACCTGACCCGAGGCAAAGGCGCCATAGCCGAGGTCGATGGCCACGCGGTCGAAAGTTTTGCCCTGGCTTTTGTGAATGGTTACGGCCCAGGCCAGACGCAAAGGAATTTGGGTAAAACTGCCGATTTTTTCCCGCTCCAAGCATCTGGTATTTTTGTCATAAACAAAGCGGAACAGATTCCAAGTGTACGCTTCGACTTCAACTTCATCACCATTGTCGAGAACCACGATGATTTCTCGCTCACCGAGCCGTTTGACTGTGCCGAGCGAACCGTTGACCCAGCGATCCAAAGAATCGTTATGCAAAAACATGACGCGAGCGTTGACTTTCAAAAGCAGCTGCTCATCGGTGGGCGCGTCTTTGGCTTGAAAGCGGCCGCTGGAGTTGGCTTTGTATATTTTAGCTTTTTCAGGCAAAGCCGACAATCGGCTGAAATTTATGCGTTCGGCCAGTTTGTTGGTGGTGGTAAGAATGATTGCCTCGCCGATATCCACATCGTCGTTATAACAAAGACAGCGAGAATTCAAAATTTTCAAATGTTCTGCCCTGGCCGAACAATTTCTGACCGCGTTCAAAACTTCAATAAATTTTTGATCGCTTTGACGATAAATTTTTTCTAATTCAACAAAAGATAATCCATGGCCTTCTTCAAAAACTTCTTTCATGACCTTGGCTGAAAAAAAATACGGCGTTTGATAAACCTTGGCCAAAGCCTCGGCCTCATCATCACGCACGACCGGCGGCAGTTGATACAAGTCGCCGATCATGACGATTTGCTTGCCGCCAAAAGGTTCTTTGCTGTTCATGACGGCTTTAAGAAAAACATCGACAGCGTCGAACAAGTCAGCCCGCACCATGGAGACTTCGTCAATCACGATTGTCTCGACCTCGCGATAAAGTTCGTTGTTCCTAGCCTTTCGACCTTCTCGTTTGGCTTCGCGGAGAGTAATGCCCGGACGAATCAGAAAAAATGAGTGAATGGTTTGGCCATCGACATTCAAAGCGGCCACGCCAGTGGGAGCTAAAATCACGGTCCTCTTTTTCGTGGTAGCCCGAAAATGCTGAAGCAAGGTGGATTTGCCCGTACCGGCCCGGCCGGTAATAAAAATCGGCCGGCGGGTATTTTCCATCAGGTCGAGGGCGCAAGCAAAATGAGAATTTATATCAAGCTTATTTTTCATGCTTGGATATTTTAGCACACTTTCTCTTTTCTATCGGCAAAAAATTCTGTCCGGTTACAATACTTTTACCGGTTTTATGTTCCAGTTCCCTTCTGGCATTTTTAGCGATGCGGCCGCCTTTCTTGGCCGGAACTTTATTCTCTTCCAAACCTTTAGCTTGCTCCACCTCGGCAATCTGTCGAGTGGAAAGTTCGGCCAGAGCTGTAAAAATCAATTCCGCGTCAGACATGTGATCGCGTAAATTTTGGGTTTTAAGATTTTTTAAATTTTTATGTTCTTTAACCGTTAAGTCACTCCACTCTTTATGAATAATGTTAGTTAAAATAGCAAACTCAGTTTGTTCTTTAACTTCGCTATTTTTCCAATAATCAGTCAACTTATTTCGGACTTCTTGCCCCATCATCCGTTGCTGAATCCACTTTTCACTCCGACCCATTTTTTGCCAGTATTCTCGAGAACGATTTAAAGCCTTTTCAGGATCAACTATCTCTTGAATTCTTTCGTTACCGACTTTAGCCAACCACAATTTAACCGGTTCGGCTTTTTTACTGGGAATTGACTGAATAATTCTAAAAATTTGTTCTGGACTGCCAGCCAAAGTTTTCCGCTTTTTCCCTGTCTCGGTAATCATTTCTACCTGGGGACAATTTGTCCCCAGGTAGCTTCCGAGCTCGAGGTCTCTTTTTCTAAGTTTTTTAACATAATCGGTCGGGTTATTGCTATCCGTAAGTACCGCCACAATATCAATCACTGAAAAAAACCAGGTTTCGATTTTTTCGTTATAATAGCGACGGATTTTAAAATTTTCGAAAATTGCCAGAGAGGTTTGATTTTTTGACATAATTAAGGTTTTTAAGTGAACAAAAGACTTAACAAAACAACTCCCAAACCAACGCCTGTTCCGCGCCATGTTTCTTTTGGAGTTGTTAGAAAAAAAATATTTTGATTGCTTGGTTTTATTATTGTAGAAAATTTTGGTTTTGTCAATCGTTGATTTCTTTAAAATTTTTAATTCCCTGCCGCAGGTCGTTAGATTTCATCAACAAATCGCGCATCGACAAGCGTTCTTCTTCGTTTACATCCTCAAGTGGCATGGCTCGCGAGGCATCGCGTAAATTTTTATTCATTCGTTCAACTGATTTTGCCAAAGCTCGAAACAGCGCTTCACGAGGAATTTTCTTTTCACCGCCATAACGAATTATCCAATAATGAAAAGCCAGCCACCGCCTGACTCGCGGCCAGAGTTCATATTGTATTTCCCAAATTGTGATCCAGAATTTTAGGGGGAGCATAAAATATCGGTAAAATATCGGCTGGTTGTGGATAACTTGACAGTTATCTTTTTTTATGGTAATTTAATGATAGAAGCATGCAATAATAGCTTAAAGAGTGCCCTGGTGTTCCCCCGAGTGCCTCGGGGTTAAAAAGCTGGGGAAGATCACTTTTTAAGACGCTGCTTCTACAAAAGAGTCGATCAATGATCGATTTTTTTGTTTTCTAATTCAAATACCCTCAAACATTTGTTTCCCTTTTAAGTCGAGAATATTATTCTTAAGAATCTTAAAATATTCTTCACCAAAGGGTTTCTTTTCAAGGTAGTGTCCGATGGCTCCGGCTAACCAATCAGCAATCTGAATATTTTCACTAGTAGTAGAGTCAATCATTTCAATCTGCACCAAGGAGCCGCTCGGCAATTGTGGTAAAAGTCGAGCTTTCAAAATTTTTCTGAATTCTTGTTTAGTCACGCCACCATGTAATTGTCTTTGATCGCAAAAAACTCTAAATTCCAAGTCAGTTGTTGGCAAAAACATTTCAATCGTTTCGCCAATTATGTTTGTGTATAGTAAACCGCCATGGAGACAGGTATGATGCCAATATTCTTTGGAAATATTGGCTCGCAAAAAATAAGAAAAATTAATCCGAACATCCAATCTTGAAATAAATTTTAGCGTTTTTTGGCGCAATTCTTCGGTTAACCCGTGATCACTAAATTTTATTTCGCTCTGCCATCTGGTTTTTTTGGGAAATTTCGTCTGACACCAACCCCTGAAAGACTTCGCGGTTCTTTTTGGATTACCAACCGTAAAAGAACCAATGACAAAAAATTTACCATCCTGATTTTTATTAAAATGTCCGCTTTCGTCCAAAAAAATATAAGCCATAATTCTTTACGTTTCTAACTCCGATATCTATTAAGTCAACAAGTCGTATGAAACAATCCATTAACCCGTTTCCCTTCTTCAACCAACCGGTTATAAACCAAAAACGCGGCCGGAGTTTTGTCGGCCAACGCTTCCACCCCCGCGGCGCGGCAGGCGGCCAAAAATTCTTCATCAGTTTCCAATTTGCCGTCTTGGCCAGTACCCACAACAATAACTGCCGGCCTATCAGCCAACAATTTTTCCGTTTCCCAAACTCCAATACGATGCGAGGTTCCGAATAATTCTTTTAAACGATCGTATTCGCGTTCTTCAACCGTTTCGCCGAGAATTAAGACTTGGGAATATTTTTTGTTGTTGATTGTGATGGAACCGAAAGAGGTGTTGTTTATGGATAGCATAAATTAAAACAACCTAGCATATTCTGGATAATTTTCTTTAATAATTTGTTTCCATTTGGCAGTTTCGTTGCTATTACCCAAATCGTTTTTATGATACACCAAAAGAACAGAAACCATAGATGCCTCTTTGTGCACTGCGGCAATACATCGATTCCCTGACGCGTGGCGCGAGACGTCAGTTCCGGCGATTTTAAATTCTGTTTTACAAAGCCATATTCCGCCCGCATCAACTATAATTTCAACCGCGCTTTTTACAAAAAGCAACTCAATCTGCTCAAACTCTTTTTGCAACAAGGTAAAAGTAAAATCCCACGCGCTTTTATATTTTTTCGCAAAGGTTTTTATGAAATGCCTTTTGGTGAAGTCCTCAAAAATAACTTTGTACGCCATAGCTAGAAAATCTCATCAGGGTTTTCCTGGGTGAACAAAGCATACGACACGATTTCGTTGTCTTGCGCGTACAAATATGGAAATTGTTTATGAGTAAAGTCAACCGCTTCAGAGGTTTTTTTACCTTTCCATTTTTTTTCAATGGCGGAGATTAATTTTTTTTCTTCGGCATCTAACGTGGTCAAAGCGATTTTCGCGCCACTGCGTGTTTGAGAAATAAGCATGGCTCCATCTTTGGTTTGAACGATATCTATCTCGCCGTTGTCAAACAAATCGTCGATAATCCTAAAATAAGCATCCGAAACCGGACCGTATGCCAATTTGCGATATGACATGCCGCTCATGCTTTTAAGATGGTAATAGAACCACCCAAAGTCGGCAAAATACAATAATTTAGCAAGTTTGGTTTTTGTGATTTTTCCATCCAAACGCAAAAAGGCTAAAATCATTTGTTTATATTTTTCATTATCCGGTACCGTGCCATTCTTGAGATCTTCTAAGGAAATACCAAAAAGATCGGCAATTTTTGACGCTTCAGCCAAGCTTAATTCTCTTTTACCTTGCTCAAAAGCGATGTAAGAAGAGCGAGAAACCCCAATTTTTTCGGCAATTTCCGCCTGCGATAGCCCTTTTTCAACCCTCAGACTTTTTATCATTTTAAAATATTCATTAGGCATAAATTCAAAAGTTAAATTTTGATATTTTGATGATACGCCTTTTGTGTCTAAAAGTCAAACTTTAGATGTTGATATTTTAGACAACTGATCTTATTATGGTTAAAACTTACAATTCACCGCTCCAACATAATCGCAATATTCACACCCTTCGGTAACTTTGGGAATCTTTTTGCCGCGCAAACATTTATAGATATCAATAATCGTCGGCTCGAGCCATTTGTCATTGCCCTTGTACGGAATCAAAGTGACATCAAATTCCAACTTGCCGTCAAAAGCCCGGCGATCGGTTTGGCCGTTGCAATAAACAAAGTAACCGGTCTTGGAAACCTTGTAGCCATTTTGGCGAAGCAGCCACTGGTAAATTTCCATCTGCCGTTTATAACCGTCGTGCCACTCTTTGTCGAGAGCCGTGATTTCCCCGCTCTTGGCCGTGGCTTTGTAGTCAACAACAATATATTCGCCTTTCGAGTTTTGCCAGAGATCATCAATCGCTCCGAAGATCAATAAATTGGTCGGTTGGTGCAAATATTGCACGCCGGTAAAATTATGCCGCCACTTGTCCAAATCCTCATGCCCCACCGGCCTGGCGTCCACGCCGTATTTTTCAATCAATGGATGCCTGGTGCCTTTGGCCCGATGAAGGTCGAATTCCAATTTAAGCAAATGATCAACGGCCGAGTTTAACGAAAAAGGAAACCCCGGCGGACGGCCGACGCCGAGACGGCGATCAAGATAAAAACAGCGCGGACATTGGGTGAATAATTCGATTTTGGAGCGGCTTAGTTTGAAGGGTTCTTTGGATTTTGGGTCGAATAAACCTTTGGTTCGTTGCGGGGTGTAATAGTGGGACATAAAAATTAAATTCCGAAGTGTCTTTTTAAATATTCTTTAATTTTAACTATATATTCATCTTCAAGGATACCTGTCTTCCGAATAAACCGTTGAGTATCAAGAGTTGAAATATGATGAACTTTAATCAACGAATCATAAAGCAAATTGTTAATTGAACTTTTTCTAACCAAAATATCATCACCGTGACCATTTATTTGCGATGTAAACGGCATTAATGAAACTACGTTGGTTATTTTTAATTGTCGATCGGATTCAATAACAACCATGGGGCGATTTTTTTGATATTCGTGGCCATTAGCTTTTGACGAAGTATCAATAAACCAAATTTCTCCTTGTTTCATAATTACAAATTGGAATAATAATCAATCTCTTCTTGACTAAGCGGCGGCAGATATTTTTCCATATCAAAACAAGCCGCGGCTTGCCAAATTTTTTCCTCGTCAGGTTTTTTCAATACTTGCACCACCCGACCGCAAACCCAATATTCATCTAAATCATCTTCGCATAAATAAATGGGCGGAAAATCATAAGTTGATTCTGATGACAAAACAATCTGTTTATTTTCTTCGTCTCTATAAAACTTTTTAATATTGGCCTTTCCGACAATACTTGAAACAACATAATCGCCACTTGTCGGACTTAAAATATTTTTTTCAACTATGACATAATCACCATCCTCGATCCTTTTGTTTTTTATATTCGCGCGGTTCATTGAATTACCAACCGCTTTTAACACAAATAATTTGTCCAACTTGTTTACAACGCTTTGATCGAGAACTCCGCGGGAAATATTTAAGTACCCGATTAAATTTTGCTCGGCAAAAATACTGGCCGACCCACAATTGGCGCTGCCGTATATGGGAAGTGAGATCATTTTAGAATTATTAAACAATCCACTAGAAGCCGCTTGAATTTCCTTTCCATTGTTTGTGGAAACCAAAAGTTCGTTCTCCAACAATCTATTAAGGTGGTGTTTAATTTTTTGCGGGCTATTTGGCTCGCCAATCAACTCCCCCATTTTGCGTAAAGTTAAATCGGCCAAATTCTGTGTTTTAGCTAACTCTAGCAATTTTTGTTGTATGACATGCATACTTATCAAAAATTTAAAATTTCTTTTATTCAATTTTAAGCAAAAAACATCATTTTGTCAAGGGCTGTGGACAAGTCATAAATTTGACAAAAAAGGCAGGGACTTCATTTCCCTGCCCGACTTTCATGATTAATGGTCGATTTTGGAGCGGCTTAGTTTGAATGGGGCTTTGGATTTAGCCTGCCCTGAGCCGTGTCGCCTTTCGATTCCCTCAAGGCGACTCTGAGGCCGATCGAAGAGTCGCCTTTCGATTCCTCAAGACGACCCTGAGGTCTATCGAAGAGTCGCCTTTCGATTCCCTCAAGGCGACTCTGAGGCCGATCGAAGAGTCGCCTTTCGATTCCTCAAGACGACCCTGAGGTCTATCGAAGGGGTCGAAGGGGATCGTATAGGCCTTTGGTTTTTTGAGGGGTGTAATAGTGGGACATAGTGGGACATAAAAAGTAAAAAAATCATTTTTGATTTTCTTTAGAGTATTCCCATAGAGCTTTATCAATAGTTCGCATCGGCAAGTTATAATTTTTTGAGAGTTTTGTAATTTCTTCACAATATTTCTGCCAAAAAATAAAATCATATTTTTTCGGCTGTTCCCAACCTAAAGACCAAATCGCCCGAAAATCCATTATTGGATATCGATCTGGAAACTTAAAATGTAAAATTGTTGAAGCAACCGGCCAGGAAACGCCGTTTAAAACAGTTAAAGATTTTATTCTCGCTTCCTCACCAATCGCCGAAAAACTAAAACCGGTTATTTCTTTTACCAATATTTCATCATTATTCTCGTAACTTTTCTTCGGCCTTTTGGATTTCCATAAACCTATTTTAACGAAGCCTTCTTTATCTAAAAACGTTTTATCTTTAAGCCAACCCTTCATTTTTCTTTCCACCAATTCATCATTAGAGCCAAGATAACGCTCATCGTATTTTTTCGAGTATTTTAATATTTGTTCCTTGGTAAAATTCATAAATTATTTCTTTTTGTCCTATTTATTTTGATGCTCTAAAATCTTTTCGACTGGCGATAGGCTATTGAGAATTTTATGTGGAAAATAATTCCAAGCGTCGCTTACCAGTTCCAGAACATTGCTTAATTCCGAAGCGTCTCCGCCACGACCTGTGGTGAGCCAAGTCGAACCATCAAACATGGCCACGACTTTCATCATATCGTCGTTGTCCTCCTCGTGGAAAATAACGTCTTTAATATGCTGTAAAGAAAATTCACTCTCCGTTTCTTTGAGCGTGTCTACAAGCTCTTGCTCGATCTCTTTCCGCCGTTCTAAAATTTGTTGTTTTGATTGTATTTCCATAAAAAACTTTTTATTTTACCAAGAAACGCAAGCGCTATTTGCCTTCCATAATCAAAACCAACTTATTTAATTCCGATATTTTTGATCTTTGGGCATCCAATAAACCTTTCGAAAAATATTTTTCATATTCGTTTAATTCTGTCCGTTTCTTCTTATCCAAATATTTGGATTCAAATTCGCTTTTGCACCAACTTGATTGCTTGTTAGAGTAATTTTTGCCATCATTTAGAATAGCCAGTAAAATCGCCTCCAAGCATGGCGTATTTTCCACCAGTTCAATGTCTCGATTTATCGCTTCCTGTCTTGCTTGTCGCATTTCTGCGTCTCCTTTGTCGTTATCCAGCACAACTATCTTTTTATCAAAGCCTCCCGGAGCATTTGACGCGTCAACAATGATATTTACCGCATTTCCGCCTTTACCGTTTCTTATCGTCACAGCGACTCCTCTGTCCCGAGCGTAGAGACTGCGTAAATATTTCAGAAATATTTCTTCACCAAGCCCCTCTCCGTACATAAGCAATGTTTGGCTGGCGGTTCGTCGTTTTTTCTTGTATGGATTCGTTCTGGACATAATCTTGCTGTTTAAAGTTTTGGGACAGCTCCATATGCTCCCGCAACATATTTGGAATAATAATTCTCACCTGCTCGAACGCCGGACACTTCATCCAATCGCCATGTCTCGCTTATTCCATCTTCATTCTTTTCGACTAATACAATTTGATATTTATCCAGTTTGCTTAAGATCATATGACTATGAGTGCTTATCAAAAGCTGCGCGTCTTTTGGATTGGTCTCGGGCTGGACAAATAAATCAAATAAAGCCATTACCATTTCGGGGTGAAGATTTACATCAAACTCATCAAGCGCCGCGATGCCGCCCGTCTCCAGCGCCTGGGATATACTTTTTAGGAGTACAAAAAGTTGCATTGTGCCTGATGACTCGTACTGCAATGCTAATGGATAATCTTTGCCTTCATGAAAATGCATTGCCCGCACATTCAACAAAATACCGTTCTCTTGTTTCTTTTTTTCGATATTAAAACCCTTAAGTCCCAAATCAAAATGGGACAATATTTTTTCAGCTTTTTCTTTGAGAGCGGCATGATCGCTAAAAAAATCAAAAGCCTCCATTAACCGTATTCGCGGATCTGCCCCCCAATGTCCGCCCACCCAACCGGCTTCAACGACATTGGTTTCTATTTGTTGCCAAAACTTGGCTATGGCTTGACTTTCCTCATGGTTCAGCCGGGCGGCCGTACCTATTACGCTCGCGTTCTTTCGCAGAAGATTTTCAAACTCCGACGGCAATTTAAAGTTAGCGCTTTCAAACTCATAGCGATTTTTGTCAGGATTCCATAACCGAGAAAATATTTTTTGAGTTCCTTTCTTCTCATTGACAAAGGTGGTGCGTTCCAATTTCTCCTCAAAAATTCGTTCTCGAGTCAAAACAAAATCATACGTGTATATCTTCTTGTCCATTTCAAATACTACGGATAACTCCGAGGGCTTATTGCTCAAGTCACCAAAAGCGAATGGCTGTATTACTATTGGATCTTCAGGCTTAAAATTAAAAGAATCCACAATCAGCCACTTCAAAAACGGCAAAATTTTCAGCAAGTTGGTTTTGCCGGAAGCGTTGGAACCGATTACCGTCTCAACTTTTGATAAACGAACTCCGGAGGCCGTAGTAAAGTAGCCATTATTTTGTGGCGCGTTATCGTTTACTACAAAATTTACCTCGGCTGATTCGCCAAAGGAATAGAAATTTTTACATGAGAATGAATGGATCATATTTTTTAGTGTTTTATAGATTTATAATTCAACTGTTTCTATTTTAGCAGATTTTAATCTAAATTACAAGCTTTTCTACAAAAAAATGTAGAAAATAGAGAAAAATAGATATTTCAAGCCTATTTTTGGCTTTTTGAAAATATTTACCTCTACTTATCCACACCTCCTACAATGAGGTCGATTTTTGTCCGCGATAATTTAAAAGGTTCTTTGGATTTAGCCTGCCCTGAGCCGTGTCGCCTTTCGATTCCCTCAAGGCGACTCTGAGGCCGATCGAAGAGTCGCCTTTCGATTCCCTCAAGGCGACTCTGAGGCCGATCGAAGAGTCGCCTTTCGATTCCCTCAAGGCGACTCTGAGGCCGATCGAAGAGTCGCCTTTCGATTCCCTCAAGGCGACCTTGAGATCTATCGAAGGGGTCGAAGGGGATCGTAGAGGCCTTTTACTCTTTGGGGGGTGTAATAGAGGGACATAAGGTTTTATAAATCCATTTCAATAACTACTATATTGTGATCACTAAATTTTCTAATTTTTTGATTATCAATGATTTCATATTTTATAAACTTTTTCGCAAGAGAATTGCTTACGAAAAAATAATCGTTTTGCCAAGGTTTTTTACTACGCGCGTACCGGAGGGTTTGAACATGATTTTTATTTCCCGATAATCGATAAACGTCACTCAATCCAAAATCCTCTATTCTGTCAAAAAGAATTTTATGAGAATTATTTTTTTGTATTTCATCGCATTGCGTACTCGCGTTTAAATCTCCACCCAAAATAATTTTCCTTTTTTCTTTAATCCGTCCTTCAAGAAGACCTGTTAAATCCGAAAAAATTCTGTGAAGATTTGTAATAGAGTAGCTTTTTGTCGATCCGTCACTTTCTATCAGGCCGTATAATGAAATCAGAGTAATTTTCTCTTTATTAACTAAAAAATTTCCAACTGAAAAAACACCCTTAAATTGTGTTTCTAAATCCTCTTTAAACAGTTCGTACTTTGGGCTATAAATACCCGATCCCCAATCACGTCTTCCGCCGATCTCGTTCCAAACCAAATGGTCTTTTTGATTCTTCATGTCTTCAACCGGCCTTCCCTCTTGAAAAAGAAAAAAATCGGCATCTATTTCGTTCAAAAAATAATTCCATGCTTCATCATGTATTTTTTTATGCTGCCAGTAGGCCATGTTCCAATTCGCGATTTTTATTTTCATAAATGACGAGGCGGTTCTGATATAAATTACTTTTGATTTTCTTACCTCTTTATTAACCGTACTTCACACCCTGATCCCTATCCAGTAAATCCTCAAGCTTGCTACGAAACTTCCTGTCAAAAACCCTATTGTCGCAAAAATATTCTACAAATTCGGCATAGCTATTCGGACTCAAAAAGTGGAAGAAGTATCGTTGTTTAATCTTGTTTTTTTTCAATTCCTCATTTAATGTCTCAAAATGTTGTTTTGCCCAGCGATACTTCGCCTTATTTTCGTCAGAATCGTCATCGTCCGCTTTAATTTCAACGACAACAATATTTTCACCAAGTTTCAAAAAGAAATCGGGGTTGAAATTTCCTTGCGTTGGGTGTTCGCCTTTTCTCCATGAATACTCAACACTATAAAATCCCATATCGCGGGATTTTATCCAAGCGTCAATTTTTGCACATACCTTTGAGCCAACAACCGCTTCAACAAACTTTCGTTCCGGCTCAAGTTTTGTCAAAACGACATTAACCGGCGTTTTGAAGCAATAATGGTTAACTTCTTTGCTTGCGCTTCTCGGTAAATTTTCATCGTTAACTATGTCTTGCAAAATATCAATCATTCCATTTTTACATTCGTCTTTGAAATTTTCGGTGTAAAAAACTGTTGAGCCGTGCTTTATCGCTCCGATGCCAACGCTTTCTTTTTCAAGCTCTTTCGTGCTGATTAATTTCGGCTCATTTGCCACTCTTTCAAAAACCACCGTTGATCCTCTCTTTCTAAAAATTGTTTGAAATGCTTGAAAAACTCGCAAAGCATTTTCCTCTACCAACAAACCGCTTTTAATTCCGACAGCTTTCATTGAGGCAAGAATAATTTCTTTAATTTCATTTTCTGGTGGCAAATTCTCTTTATCGTATTCGCCTTTTGGAAATCTAATTTTTGCCTCAAAATCTCTCGTCTTAAAAGCTTCAACAATTTTATCCACTACCTCGTTAATAGTAAAAACATTTTTTTGAATAACGGTAGTTTTAGGTTTAATTACTCCCGCCAGATCTTCATATTCAGTAACTTTCTCTATTCTTTCAGCTTGAGAAACCAACTTAATAAATTTGTCTTTTGAATAATCAAAAATTTCCGTGTCTTTTTCCGCTTTGACGGCTTTTTCTTGTTTTTCATAATCAATTGTGTATAAATCAAAATGATATTTTGCTCGCTCACCGGAAGTCAAAACCTCACTCGTCAAACGAACTTCAATTTCCAAAATCTCATCAACCAATCCGCGAATGTTTCGGCTCCAAGCATCATGATTGAAAACTCTAACTTTCGGCTGTGGAGATTTGTATTCTTCCGGTATGCGAAGCCCTCGGCCCAAAACTTGGGCAATCAATAGTTTTGAATTGAAAGCTCTGTCTTCCCATGGCACAATTTGAAAAATATTTTTTACATCCCAGCCCTCGGTGAGCATAGAAACGGAAACAATCCACTCAACAGAATTTTCTTTGTCGTCAACATTTTTCAATTCTAAAACATTTTTCTTGTGGTCTTTATGCGAAGTAACAATCAAAACTTTTTTCTCCACCGCTTTGCGAGAAATTTTTTCCCGCTTCTCCAAAAAATCAATTAAGTCTTCCCGAAGCGTTTTTGCTTTGGAAATATCCTTTGTAACCAAAATCGTAAGCGGCTTAATTAGCCGATACTTTTTTACAAATTCGTCGTGATTGTCATAAATTTTTTGGAATTTTTCGTTTTTGTCTATATTTTCGTCTTTCGCCACATAGTCAACTGACTTAATCACTTTATCGTCAACGGCTTGACGTATTGAGTAGCGATAAATAACATCGTTGAAATACTCATCGTCCATATAGGCCGTGCCGGTAAATCCTAAAATGTATTTAAAATTAAAATCAGGATTAAGCAAAAACGCTTTCCATTTTCTTATATCCTGCTCGCTTGACGAATTGTAGGCGTGGTGGACTTCGTCGTTTAGCACTAAAACGCGCTCACCATTTTTTTTCAAGCTGTCATTTATTGATGATCCCGTTCGCTCATAAACGGCATGGATATTTTCAACGCAAATGTCGCCGTTTTTGATTGTGCTGTTTGCGTCAATTATTCTTGGATTTTTGAAGACGGCGCTGTCTGGCAAGGTCGCTTTGATTTTGTCGTCTCCGGAAAGTTTCTGAAATTTTTCTTTCAAACCTGATTCAATTGTAAGTGACGGACAAAGCACTAAAACCTTGTCTACCAAACCAATTCCTAAGGCGATTTGCGCTATGCCATAAATCAAATAGCTTTTACCTGTGCCCGTCGCTAAATCAATCACCGCCGACAATTTATGCGGCAAAGGCAGGTTTTTTTGATAATCTCGGACATCTTTGTATCTTTTTTGCAATTCGTCGTTTTTTCTGAAATTTTCCTCAACTAAACTTTCAATTGAGTTATATTCACCGGACGCAAGAAAAATAATCGCGTCCTTGATCGCTTCTTTTTGAAACTCTCTGTCGCCGCAAAGCACATCAAGAAAATCAACCCACATTTTCAAATTGAGCTTGGCGGGATCATAGTTTTGCCTTACCTGCAAGACCAAATCCTGTGTTTTGTATATTTTAATTCCTTCTGCCATAGTGTTTATTTAGCCTTGAATACTTCCCGAAACTCATTACCATAAATATCAACATAGATTGCCATAATTTGTTTGCCACAATCTTTTTTCGGAAATTCTTTTATAATTTCTTTTTGTTTCTTTAATTCTTTTTTTATTTCTTCCTCGCTTTTTTCATCGTCGATTGGCTTGTGATTAAGTAAATCCTGCGCGAAAAAGTAATTTGTCATCATAAATTTTTCGCCGTCATAGTTTAAATCCACTAGCAACATCGCCAAACTTTCAAAGTTATCAAGTTTTTCGCCAGTTTCATCTTGCGAATAGGCGGATTCAAATTTTTTGATTTTCAAAACTATTTTATCTTTTAGTTTCTTAATTTCCGATTTGACTTCCGGTTGGCGAATAAAATGAAAACCAATTGCTTCGTCTAGATCATTTACATTTCTTTTGCTTTGTGGTTGGTGAAATTTCTTAAACTGCACTCTGTGCAATTCTTTAATTATCTGATATGGCACTTTGAGGAAATAATAACGGACATTGCTGATTTGGTGATAGTCGCTGATAAAATTAACATTGTTTGCTGGGGCAATTATGTAAAATCTATCGTCTATTTTTCCGCCGATATTTTTATGTAATTCCTGCAAATACTTTTCGTCAACGCTGGCATTTTTTAATTCCCAATATGGAAATATTTTTGCGTAAAATTCTCGTTTCTTTCCGTCAATTTCAACACCGCCGATTTTTGCCGTTTTTGTTTCTTCAATCTCAAATAAATCTTTCACAAAGCGGATATATTCGTCTTTTTGCAAAGCAAAAATCTTTCCAAGATCATAAAGTCCTGAAGTAACAACAGCAAAAGATTTTACATCCTTGCCATATTTCTTTTTTGGATTTTCTAAATCTTTGCTTTCGTCTATCTGCAATAATCTCTTTTGTGTTGTATAAATAGCGAGTTTTCCAATATCACACCCAATCCAACGACGATTAAGTTTTTCCGCAACCGCAAGCATTGTTCCGCTTCCGCAAAAGAAATCCAAAACTAAATCATCTTCAGTTGAACCGTATCGCAAAATACGATCAATCAGCGCCTCTTTCTTTTGTGTTGGGTAATTAAGGTACTCATTGCTCGAAATTGTTCGCCCGATATCCCACACATCATCAATGCGTTTGTCTGCAAACTCTCCATAAACTTTATTTCCTTTTTCATCAAGAATATTAATGGTCTTGCCATCGACTTTTTTCCTCAACGCACGCCTCGTAGTTTCTTCCTTTGTTATTCTAATTTCGTTAGCAATAAACTCTGAACTTTTTGAATAATGGAAAATAGTATCGTGATTTTTATCAAGGGACTTACCGCCTGTCGCAAATTTGTCGTGGTAATGCCAAATAATTTCATTTCTAAAATTGTTCTCGCCAAACACCTCATCTAAAACTAGCTTGATGTAGTGACTCTTTTTCCAGTCAAGATGGACATAGATACTTCCATCCCCCGCCAAAAGCTCGCGGGCAATCACTAGTCGTCGCCTCAAATACTCAACAAATTCTGCGGCCCGACGATCATCTATATAGCTACGTACTGCGCCACTTGAAAATTCATGTGTAGTTGCAAAAGGCGGATCAATATAAATCAGCTTGATTTTGCCTTTAATTTTATTTTTGACGAGCGGGTCTTTATTTTCGTTAAAAGTTTTAAGGATTTGCAGATTGTCGCCAAAAACTAAAAGATTGTGCCAATCTTTGGAATAGAGCGGATATTTTTTGCCGTTAAAAACTTTTTCAATTTGCAGAGGCACCGGCTTGGCTTCTTCGGTGTCCGCAAGCACATCTTCCTTTCGCATTTTTCCGGCATAGACAAGCTCGTATTCTTTTTGTTTGGTCGGGAAAATTGCGTATTTATAAACTTCCGGAATTTCTTTTCCGTTTTTAAGGCAGTCGATTAAAAATTCAATGTCGTGTTTGTTTATTTTAGGATTCATAGCAATTTACGTTCCTTAAAGCTTAAAAATTTATTGTTGGTGATAATAATATGATCAACCACTTCTATTTCCAAAATTTTACCGGCTTCAACCAATCTTTTTGTTGTTAGTAAATCGCCTTCTGACGGTTCAGGGTCGCCCGATGGATGATTGTGAACAAATATAACTGACGCCGCTTTATTTTTGATGGCTTCCGCGAATACTTCGCGTGGATGAACAATACTGGCGTTAAGCGTGCCAACTGAAACTTCCGCGACTGACCAATTTCTACTGTTAAGAACAATAATGTAAAAATGTTCTTTGTGATAATCTTTGAGTCTGCTCTTTATCAGCCGATATACTTTCTCGGGATCGGTAAGTTCTTTACTCTTATACGGCAGAATTTGGGTGGAAAGCCGACGGCCAATTTCAAATGTAGCTTTTATCTGTGTCGCTTTTGCTAATCCGATTCCTTTGATTGAAGACATTTCCTCAATACTCGCCTCGGCTAATTTTTGAAGACTGCCAAATCGCGATAGGAGTTTTTGCGCTGTGACTACAACCGATTCACCGGCAATGCCGCGTCCCAAAATAAGCTGTAATAATTCTTGAGCCGAAAGAGCTTGCTCGCCAAACTTAACCAACCGTTCACGCGGACGCTCCTCTTTAGGTAAATCATGAATGGTAAAAGATTTAGTCATAGCCTTAATTAAGCTACAAAAATAGGTTAACTTTTTTCGTTTATGATAAAAATTAAATCATTAATCGTATATTTCCTCCCCCATTCTTCCACTTTTTAAACTGTCCTTTTCTATACTACCCCTCCATCAACTTCAAACTGTCTATTGAATTTGCCACCTGTTCAAGATTTCGGTGAGTATCGTCAATATTATCAGAATCCCAAAAAGCGGTTGAATTTCTAAAAATTTCCGGTAAATCAACGATTTCTTTTTGGATCTTAATAATTTGTTCTGAATCCGAAGCAATAATAAGTTTTTGAACTGATCGATTTTTCTGAGCCTTTTGTAAATTAACAATCAAACTGTCTATTGACCCCTTATCCTGAACCTCAAAGACGTAGGAAACAGACCCGAGGTTGCCAATTTTTGTCCGCCACTCAACATCAACCCTGGCTCCGGTGGCTATGGATTTTTCTGTTTCCACATCAAAACCCAACCAAGCGCCAATTTGAGCAATTTTATCACGAAGCTCATCATGACGAGAACTACGCTTCTCTAGTTCGCTAGCGCTTTGGCTTTCTATTTTTTTCTCTTTTTTACTTTTCATTCCAACTTTCCAAACTATACTGTCTGCTGTTTCCCATAAAAAATAATCGACCTGCAAAAGATTAGTATCGGCAAACCCCCTATCGTTTAATATTTTTGCCAAATCTTTAATCGCTTGATTAAATTGATCGTACTCTTCTCCAGAAATCTTGTAAGTATCGAAAACTACACCTTCAACTTCTAACCAGCCTAGTGAATCACGCGCCACTGAATTCCAAATGCCGGCGTTTTCTGGATCAGAATAACACAAAATTTCTGTCACCATGCTCGGCCCCATGCCTTTGATTTTTTTAATAAATCTCTCGTATCTCTCGCCAGATGTGCCAGAACTAGAAATGAGCGCCTCGAATTCTGTTCTAATCAAATCTATTCCATTATCTCTAATAATTTTGGAAATCAAATAATCCTTGTTGCCCCAAATTCTGGAAGCCCAAAGTTTCTTAACAATTTCAGAAAACACATATTCGTCTATTTTTCTAGAAAATAAATCTTTAAAGTATACCTCTCTTCCCCTTCTTTCTTTAGTATCTGACGAATACCTGGGGCTCTTGGAATAATCTTGAAAGCTGTCCAGCGCTTGTTTTAATTTGATTTCATTAAACTTGTTCATATATTTCCTCCCCATTCTCCCACTTTTTAAAGGAAAAAACAACCGGTTGTGAGCCCTTCGACTCGCTGGGCTCGCTCAGGGTCTTCGAGGGGGTTGGCTTTGGCGTAAGCGGCGTTCGGGCGTTACCCGCCGTCGCCAAGCTTTGGCGGGTCCGCCGAAGTGGCCTGACGAAGGCGGAAAGGGCGCTAAATGGCTTTATAAGGCGTTAGGGAGGGCTTGTTAAAAAACCGTCCGGGAGGGACGGGATTTTATCCACATAGCCTTGACCTTTTGATAAAATCATGCTAACCTCTAAGTAAAGGAGTAAGACCTCTCGCGTTGGGGTACCGAATGGCGCCCCGTTAAAGCGAGGGGCTTTCTTTTTTTACGGAAAAAGTAGTCGCTCGTCAATAATTTTGTCTTTGATAATTTCGTAATATTCAAAATCACCTTTTTCGTATTTTCTAAAAATCGCCCAAGAAATAAAATCCACGGCCTGTAATGATTTGTGATCATGCGAGGAACATAGTTGAATATCAAACTTTCCTTCTCTTTTTTCGACCATTGAATTGGAGAGATATCGCAAAAAATTTTCTTTGATAATTTTTTTATTATCTTTTTTATCTATCACTAAATAAAACGGCTCGTTTGGTAAAAAATGTTCGTGCTTGCTTAAACGGTCTAAAAGAATATTGGCCGTATAATTGTAAAGATAATTTTTTTGATTTTGCAAATCAACATAAACCTTCTGTTTATTGAGAACAACCGATAAAATTTTTAAATCAGAAAGCTCGCTAATTTTTCTTAACAGGCGTAATCGAGTTGTTTTATCGGCGTGATAAGCGTGAAGCTCGCCGAGTTTTTTATATTTTTTCTTAAGCGGCCGCCAAATTTTTTTAACAGCTTTCTCCAAAGCCCGCGGATTTTGCACAATGGCAACCGTAAACAAAAACCAACGACTGGAATCTTTTTTAAATCCCAAATCACCGCTTTCGTCGAGAAAAATATGTGCCATAACTCCTTTTATTCTCCCACAAAACCCCTCAAAAATCAAAAAAACCACCCCAAATCCATGGCTGGGGCGGAAAAAATAATTTTTAAATGGCCGCGCGAGGTTCTTTCAACCAATCCATTCCCTCATCCGAAATCCTTATCAAAGTTTCGCCCCAGTCAAAACAGGTCTCGGTTCCGGCGATTTTGGCAAAAGGGTCAATGCAGTCATTATCCAACCTCGCGAATTCTCGGAGAAAATTTTATTTGATTTTTTTAATTTTTCCTCTCTTCTTTTTAACCTGTCCATTTTCATTAAGACTACAACGAGCGAGCAAAAGCTTTTTAACCTCACGATCAAAATCGGAAATATAATTTTTATCTTGTTCTTGACAATATTTTTGAAACTCGCAAAGCGCGAGAGCTTCAGCGACTTCGTGACTGATTTTACCTAAGTTTTGCAATATAGTTTGCTCGTTAAATTGCAAGAAACTGTCTAATTTTTCCACCCAATCTTTCATATACATTATTTTGCCTCTGCGCGCCTGGCTTTCCGCGAACACCAAATACATTTCAACTATTCTATTTAATTCGTCCATCTCATGCTCGTCCAAATAATTTTTAGCAATTGTGACATCGGTTTCTCTAATCTTGCCTTTTGGAGAATTTTTCCAAACAGTCAACCCCATATTAAGCTTTGAGCAATCCACTCTTTCGGATATTATTTCCGCGGCAGTTTTGCCGGTTATCGCAAAGTGGAGCTTGTTTTGCACGGTCGCAAAAAACTGTTTAGTAATATCGCTATCCGACGAATAATCGGCGCTACACTGCGCGTAAATATCAGTGATTTTCTGATACATACGCCTTTCGCTGGAACGAATATCCCTAATTCTTGCTAATTGTTCTTCAAAATAATCCTTACCAAAAATAGTATTAGGATTTTTCAACCGTTCGTCATCCATTGTAAAACCCTTGATGATATATTCTTTCAAACGCTCCGTCGCCCAAATACGAAACTGTGTTGCCCGCGAGCTGTTTACTCGATAACCGACAGAAAGGATCGCATCAAGATTATAAAACTTTGTATTATAAATTTTACCATCATCAGCAGTATGTTCCAAAATGGAACTAACTGAATTTTCGTTCAATTCGCCTTCGCTAAAAATATTTTGGAGGTGTTTAGTTATCGCCGGTCTTTGCACGCCAAACAAAAGAGCTATTTTGTCTTGCGTAAGCCAAATATTTTCGTCGCGCAAGAAAATTTCCACCTTAACTTTACCATTTGGAGTAGTATAAAGCAGAAACTCGGTAAAGCTATTATTAGGAACGATTTTTTGAATCTTTTTTTTCATAAGAGTGGTTTCATTCCTCCCTATTCTCCCACCAAACACCCGAAAAATCAATCAATTTTTATCTCCGCTTCGGAAAACAACCTTTCCGCCACCGCAACAACTTTTTCCAGCACCTCATCGTCAGAAAGTCCATCCAATTCCCCGGCTTCTGTTAATTTTTTCCAAACTTTAAAGATTACCGGCTCTGGAATGGAAAGCATCGGCCGCGGAACAAATGTGTCTTCTTTTAAGATACCCGCTTCCCGACAAGCTTTGATGGTCTCGGCCTTAATCTGTTCCTTTGTTTTCCCGGCACACGGAATCATACAAATTAATTTTTTCATAAAATTTTGACATTACCCCGCTTCGCCACGTCTGACGGGGCTACGTGGGGGTTATTCGCATAAAGCGAATAAAAAAATAGGTTCTTCCGACTTTCCTGTGGGTAAACCTCCCAAGCCAGTATCAGCCCCCACCCCGACCCTCCCCCGTATGAAAGATAAAAAGACATACGTGGGAGGGAGAGATAGTGTTAGTACAATTATGATATCAGAGTTTCTGTCACCTTCTCCCTCCCACGCATGCCCTTCTGTTTATGGCATACGGGGGAGGGTCGGGGTGGGGGGAGACACTGTCGCGAACCGACTTACCCATAAGAAAGTCGGAAGAACCAAAAAATAAATCTTTCCCAAATCGAGAAAGATTATTTTGTTCCAGCGACAACTCCTCCTTCGCTACAGATGTTGGAGCTTCGGAGGATTGTCTGCCTAGGTTGCTTGAGGCAACAAGGGCATACAAAAAATCGACTTTTTATCTTTCTCGCTCGAGCGGGCCTTTCGACCCTGCTCAAGGCGGGCTGGAATTGGCACCTTTTTGAAGCGATCAGCTTCAAGGGTTGTCGGACGGATCGCGGGGCCAGAACCCTAACCGTCACTCTGGATAATTTTTTTAAATTTTACCGCGGTTTCAGTATAACAAAAAACAGCGCGTTGTCAAATTTCACCCTTCAACCCCCTCCAAATCTCCGAAGTCCCCAATAAATGTTCCGAAGCAGAAAGAAGAACCGGGATTTTCACCTCTCGCATGAATTTTTCGCGTTCTTCAGACAGAGCGTGGGCGTCTTGAATGTTATCGAAAACATCGGCGAGTTTTATTACCCAAGCGTTTGTTGAGTCGGCGCGAACCAGTTTTATGAGCATTAAAATCCAACGCAGGTCTTTTTGTGAAACACTCATGTCATGTGTGCAGAGGCGAACCAGATCAAGAACCTCTTCGGGAAAACCCAGGCCGACCAATTCTTCAAAGGTCATGCCGCCATCCTCGACAATGTCGTGAAGCAGTCCGGCAAGTTGGACGGTTTCGTTGGACCTGTATTTTTTAAGAAGCTCGGCCACGCGAAAAGAATGAATAAAATTCGGCATGTCCGGCAATCCTTTGCGGTGGCCGATAATGCGTTCTTTAACCAATTGCTCGGCGCGAGTTGTGAGGATTTGATATTGTGAGTCGTTCATATTTAGGTGTTTTCTGTCCACAGTAACCAGCCATCAATCGCTTGACAAAGGAGTCGTTATATAGTATGGTTGTATTATCAAGACGAAAAGGGATCCGAACGGTTAACTACCTAAGGAGCCCTTTTCTTTTTGTATCTTGTTTTTTATATCCCTTTGATCCAAACAATCGAATAATTCCGATCCCAGTTTCTTATAAAGCGAAGAAGCGAACTGTCTATTCGGAAATAGTAACTTTTTTAGCTTCCCTTCTTCAATAAGAAAGTCGACTAAAATTTTATAATCTCCATCCCCAGAAACAAGAACAATTTGATCAAACGGCTCTTTTTTATACAATTTTTTCATTATGTGAAAAACAATGTCTGTATCGACATTCCCTTTCTTTTTTCCTTGCATGGCCGCTGTATGTTGTTTAAAAAACAAAATAAATCCGGCTTTTTGTATTTCACTGTAAAGATCCTGATATTTTTCATTTACATATCCCAAAAAATAATAAGCCTCGCCAACATGATATTTCTTTTCTAAATATATTCTAAATTTTGCCAAATCAACTTTCCACGATTCGTCATTGTGCTCTGTTGTACCCAGGTATAAATTTTGTCCATCGATAAAAGCAATATTGTTTTCGCCATCTTGTATCATAAAAATTTTTATTTATTTCCTCCCCATTCTCCCACTTTTTAAAGGAAAAAACAATTGACTGGGGGGGTTGGGTTGGATAGGTGGCGTCAGGGGACTAAGGTTGGCTTGGGTAGCTGGTATCAGGGCGCTAAGGGGCGTTATAGGGCATTAGGGGTTGGTTTGGGTGAAAGACGCGAGGCAGTGTGTGCATTTTTTGCACATTGCTATTAAATCACCGAAAACCGCCAAAAAGGCGGTTTTGTCCACAGGGTTGACTTTTAAGTTAGAAGCATGTATTATCTATATAGAAGCATGCAATAATAGCTTACAGAGTGCCTCGGTGTTCCCCCTGAGTATCAGGGGCACAATCGAGAAATTGATTGTAAAATCGAGGAATTAACACTTTGTAAGACGCTGCTTCGCTTAAAGAAAGCGTAATTGATTACGCTTTTTTTAATTATTCCGACGAAGATTTAAAAAATTCTTTTCCTTCACCAAGAAAATTATTCTTTAAAATTTTATAACATTCTTCCCCTAATTTTCCTTTTTCTAAATATCTGGACAAGGCTCCGGAAATCCAATCGGCAATTTGAATGTTCGAATTCGCGGTTGAATCAATCATATTTACATGGATACACATATCAGGGGTACATAAAGGCAAAAGATGCTCTCTAATTCTATTCTCAAATTCCTTCCTGGTCATTCCTTTCAAAGAACGCTGATCGCAAAAAACATGGATTTCTCGTTCATCTGTAGGCAAAAATTCTTCGAGAATTTTGGCAATGATACTGGTATACAGGTTACGGATCATACGCAAATTAACCAATTCTAATAAATAAACTACAATAGTGATTAGCCTAACTTTTAACTAATCACCCGCATGTCTATTAATGAATTCAAAACACTGGAGTTAATTTTTCCCCAAGGAATT
>Ga0265296_1001742_pt1 | contig 23811 bp, 19 predicted proteins | sample MunlanPumphouse1_FD_189073 | JGI IMG/M metagenome (GOLD analysis project Ga0265296, IMG submission 189073) | Groundwater microbial communities from a municipal landfill in Southern Ontario, Canada - Pumphouse #1 | ecosystem: Environmental > Aquatic > Deep subsurface > Groundwater | place... | reverse complement strand
CTCTTGGCTGATATGCTTCATACCGCCGGAGCCAGTCGCGCGCTAATCATGGATATGCACTCTCCTCAAGTGCAAGGTTTTTTTTCTATGCCTTGCGACCACCTGCTGGCCGCCCCGGAAATTGTAAGGTATTTAAAAAAAAACTGGAATTTAAAAAATTACTGTCTCGTGGCCGGAGACGCGGGCGCGGCCAAAATGCTCAAGCTTTTTGCCGACGGACTCAATCTGCCGGTGGCGATTATGGATAAGAGACGCGAAGGGAACGAAGAAAATGTGATCATCAAAGGCGTGATCGGCGACGTAAAAAATAAAAAAGCCCTGATTATTGATGATGAAACCCAGACCGGCGGCACCTTAACCAAAGACGCCAAATATTTAATAAAAAAAGCCGGTGCGATTTCGGTTGACGCTTGCTTTGTGCACGCCGCCCTTGGCCTGGAAGCGGAGGAAAAATTGAATAAATCCCCAATCAAAAAATTCGTCACCACCGACACCATCCCCCTAGAGGGACATAACTTAAAAAATTGCGCAGTCGTTTCCGTAACCAAAAAATTCGCCGAGTGCATCGGGCGAATTCACGAAGGGAAGAGTATAAAATCACTTAATGATTTATAACTATTGACATCTCCCGCCGGGCGATCTATAATTCTTCTACATGTATATGGAAAACCAAAATACCCAACCCAAAGAAACTACTCTAGACGATGTCCTCCTTGCGGTCAAGGATGGTTTTGATGGAGTAAGCGAAGAATTAAATGAAGTAAAAGCCGACGTCTCTACGCTAAAGGCCGACGTTTCCAGTATGAAAAATACCATAAATACACTGCCGACAAAATCATACCTGGATGACAAAAATGCTGATTTAGCGGCGGAAATCGGCAGACGAATTGAGCGCTCAATTCAAAGAGAGAAACAATTTCATCTCAAAATTCTTGACTTGCTTGGGCGCTATAATATCGGCCGACCCGAAGAAATCAAAGAGTTGGAAGCGATGGTATAAAAAATCATTCATAAACCTCCACCTTTCCCTCTCCCACAATCTCCTCCAATTTATCCAACACCTCCGAGTTCCAGTCAATCATTGACTGGGCTTTTATTTTTTTGTTGCCTACAACCACATAAACTTGATATTCTCCTGGATAATCATCAAATAATTTTTTAAGCGCGCCGGCCGCTTGTTTCATTTCTGATTTATTCAAACTGATTTGCACTGCCTTATTTTCTTGCAACTGCGGGGCGTAATCTTTGACTGAAGTGCCAAATGACAAGCCCCGGCACACTTGGACCGCGTTTTCTTTGGTGATCACACTGGCTTTTTCTACAAAAATTTTATTATCTCCATCTTCTTTTGGCGTCCTGCCAACCACACAGATAATATTCCCCTCTTGCCAAATTGACTGTGTCTTTTCATAAGTTTTTGGAAATACCAAGAGCTCAATCGAGCCTGTCATGTCGGCAATTGTCGCAAACATCATTATTTCTCCTCGTTTAGTAATTTTCTTTTTTAATGAATCTACAATGCCGCCAACCACCACCCAGGCATCTCTTGGATTATGTTCTGCTTCCGATAATGAAATCAACGCATCTTTTAATAGATTCTGAAAGTACGCAAATGGATGCGAAGAAACATAAAGTCCAAGCAAGCTTTTTTCCCAAATTAATTTCTGGTCCATCGTGGCATCAACGGCATCTTTCAATATTACCTTCCTGTCCAGCGCTATATCTGTCCCGAAAAACAGAGAATCTTGCTGCGTCGTTTCTTTCTCTCGGATATTCCGGAGGAAAAATAATATATTTTCAATATTCGCCAAGAGCAATCCGCGATCATGGCCAAAACAATCAAGCGCCCCAGCTTGAATCAAGCTTTCAAGCGACTTCTTATTCAAATCTTTATCTTTTACCCGTTCCAAAAAATCCTCCAGGTCTTTATATTGTCCACGCTCTTTCCGCTCACGATAAATAACCTCGCAGATATGGTCGCCGACATTTTTGATCGCTGTCAGACCAAAACGGATTCTGCCGGATTCTCCGGTCTTGCTGACCATGGCGAAATTTCTAAAACTTTCATTAATATCCGATGGCAAAACTTCTATCCCCATGCGCCGGCACTCGTGGACAATGGAAGCCACCTTGTCCGCATCCCCTGCCTCTGCCTGAAGCGCGGCTGTCATATACTGCACCGGATAATGCGCTTTCATATAAGAAGTCTGGTAAGCTACCATGCCATAACTTGCGGCGTGCGCTTTATTGAAACCATAGGCCGCAAACGGCTCAATCAATTCCCACAATCGATGGATTTTGATCTCCGGAAGTTTTCCATAATTTTTGCACCCTTCAAAAAATTTCTGCTTTTGCTTTTCCATTTCTTCCGGAATTTTTTTGCCAATCGCTTTTCTAAATTTATCCGCCTCCATCCAATCATATCCGGCCAGCTTAACAGCTGTCAAAAGCACATCATCTTGATATACCAAAAGGCCAAAGGACGCGTCCAGATATTCCGCCATTCTTTCATCAAGATAAGAAATCAGCTCAGGGTTGTGTTTGCGTCTAATATAATCAGGGATAGAATCCATCGGACCCGGCCGATAAAGCGCCACCATTGCCATAATGTCATTAATTGTGGAAGGTTTCAACTCCTTGATCCATCGCGTCATGCCAGAGCCGCCAAGCTGAAACGTGCCCATCGTTTCTCCGCGCGAAAGCATCTCAAAAGTCTCTTTGTCATCAAGCGGTAAAATATAAATATTCACTTCTTCGCCCGTCGTGGCTTTTACTATTTCCACCGCTTTTCCCAAAATAGATAAATTTCTTATCCCCAAAAAATCCATCTTTAGCAATCCGGCAGATTCTACTGAATGCATCTCATATTGGGTAATGATTTTCTCTCCACCTGTCTCTCGTTGTACCGGAGTAAAATCAGTCAGCGCCGTTGGAGAAATAACAACCCCCGCCGCGTGAATAGACGCGTGTCTGGCGCAACCTTCCACCTTTTGCGCCAAATCAAGCAGCCGCTTCACATCAGCATTTGTTTCGTATAATTTTTTTAAATCCGGTTCCTCTTTCAAAGCGCGTTTTATGGTCATGGGAAATCCTTGCGCGCCAAATGGTATTAACTTGGCAACCTGATCGCAAAAACTATAAGATAAGCCCAGCGCCCGTCCGACATCCCGCACACTGCCGCGCGCCGCCATCGTACCAAAGGTTATAATTTGCGCCACTTTATCTTCGCCATATTTATTGGTAACATACTCAATCATCTCATCACGCCGGTCATCGGCAAAATCAGTATCAATATCCGGCGGACTCGGGCGAAATGGATTTAGAAAACGTTCAAATGGAATCTTGAACCGCATTGGATCGACTGTCGTAATTCCAATTGCATACGAGACCAGCGATCCCCCGGCCGAGCCGCGAGTCGTTTCAACAATGCCATTATCCTTAGCGTATCTGACATAATCGGCGACGCAAAGAAAGTAAGGAGCATATCCCTTTTTCTCAATGATGCCAAGTTCATACTCCAAGCGATCCTTAACTTCGGGAGTAAATTCCATAAATTTTTCAACATCCGCATAAACCATTCCTCGCAATACTTCATTTTCATTCTTTCCCGGCGGCAAATCAACCGGAGCAAAATGCCAGGCATCAAGTTCAATTTCAATATTTACTCTCTCTGCAATTTTATTTGTATTTTCGATCGCTTCTTTGACATGACGGAATCGAGAAAAAATGTCTTTTGCGGAATTCAACGAACGATCAATATGGCGATAGTCCGAACGATTGGGCTGGTTTACCTTCCATCCTTCCCGTATACAGCGCAAAATATCTTGGACTTCCGCATCTTCTGAATCCAGATAATGGACATCTCGCGTAACAACAAGAGGGATGCCGGTTTCTTGTGAAAGCGCAATAAGCTTGGTATTGACATCCACCTGCCCCTCAATCGCCGGGTGATCCTGAAGTTCCAGATAAAAATTGTTAGCCCCAAAAATATCATTGTATTCCAAGGCAACTCTTTTTGCCTCGACGTTCTTGCCATCTTTCAGCAATTTTGGTATTTCTCCATAAATCGGACCTGACAAGGCAATGATTGAATTGCCAAACTGCCTGATTGCTTCTTTGTCAATGCGGGGTTTTCCATCAAAAAATCCTTCTAAATGTCCAATCGAAGACAATTTCATGAGGCTTTTATATCCCTCGTAATTCTCTGCCAGCAAAATCAAATGATGATAATTTTTATCAGTTTGCGGATCTTTGTCGCGCCTTGACCGCGGAGCAATAAAAGCTTCAAAACCGATAATCGGTTTTATATTTTCTTTTTTGCAAGTTTTATAAAACTCAATCGCGCCATACAGCGCGCCATAGTCTGTAAGCGCCAACGCCGTAAATCCTCTCTCTTTGGCGGCCCTAACCAAAGGCTTGATCTTCGTCAAACCGCTTAGCAAGGAGTAATGGGAGTGGACGTGAAGGTGTACAAAATTTGACATAATCATTAAAATATCCTACTTATCTTATAGCATTATAAAATATAAATCAATATTGACCAAAAAACAAAAATAGTTTAAAATTAAAATAATTAACAAGATAGGCTTGGTATTATTAAATCAACTTAAAAAATTATGATTGAAAACAACCACAACCGAGATACATTGGAACAAACTGACCCGTTTAATTTATCCGCCCTATTTGATAATGCGATAGAAGGTCTTGTGCCGCCAGATTTATTATCTGTTATTGCCGACAACAAGCAGTCGATTATAGACGAAGTTTTAAAAAAAATAAAATTAGCGCTTAAATACACGGCTGAACTGAATGCCACTGGCGTGTCCAACCTGCTTGAATCAGCAATTAAAGATTGGATTGAAAAAAAACAGAAAGATCAATATTATGAGGCATACAAACAAACAATGATATCACAAAAATTTGAGTATCTAACAGTAACAGAGCTTGAAAAGCGTAATTACAATCGACAGTATAGACTCTGGAATCTATGGGTATTGATAATAAAAAAAAATATAAAAGTCGGATCCAAAGTAATGTTGACAAACCCCCGAGGAACTGGAAAAACTTGGATGGTCCAATCTGTTACTAGCGATTGTCAGCTCAACTTTAGGGGTTCAGATAAAGGGAAAAAAAATCCCCGGAACTACGAATTGGCAGAATGACATACCCCGGGGCAGAGCCCTGAGGAATTAGTTGATTTAAAGATGATAATAGGGTAGCATTTTTATAATTAAGGGTCAATAAACAAAAAACCCGCGTTTTTCGCGGGTGTCTGATTTCGTAATTTAGTATTCTTTCGTATTTCGTATCTTATTTCTTTTTCTTAACCGTCTTCTTTCCCTTCATCTTCTCAATCTTATCTTCCAGCTTCGCCGACAATTTTCCCAACACAAACCTATCCACGAGGCCGGTCGCTACTTTACTCACAATCCCCATGTGGCTGGAGACATTATCAACTTTCTGGCGCATAAACTCCACCGCGTCGGCGATTAATTCCAGCTTATGGGTCAGATTTTCAATGATGGCGTTAGCATTCTTCAACACTCTGGCCGCCTGATACAAAAGCCAGCATAGAAAAACCGTAAACCACAAAATACAAAGCGACAAGACGATGTATAAAAGATCTTGCGAAGTTTCAAAATACATATTGCCTCCTAATTTCCACGAACACCGACAGGAACGTTCATGGGGAGATTAAAAATAAGTAATTATATTATAGCACATTCTTATCACGAATCACAAGACACGCATCACAAACCATACAATTTTATTCCTTCATTTCTCTATTCACACATTTCACACATTCAATTTCAAATTTCTTATTTCATTATTTCTCTTGGATTCAACTTTTTAACGCAACAATACTATCTGTAATTGTCATAAGGAGTGCCGAATTGAACGTCGCAGTGAAATTCGGCTGGCAAATCAGCAAAAGGGTCAAATTTCTCCGCCGATTGGCGGATCAATTTGACACTCCACCTATTGTACAAGTGTGGCGTTAGATTCTGGAGCCAAACTCTCAATTTCTTCGTTTTTAACCATTTTCTTTACCTGCAATTCTATCCCAAAAACCCTCTCAAATCCGCCGCTTGCGCAACAGCGTTGCTCAAATCGCGGCGATCCATCGCTTTAATGGATGAAATAATTTCATCAGTTAAACACCGATGCCCGCTCTCCACCGCGGCATCAGGCAAAATTCTTTTCACGGCTGACAAAACTTCCGGCGGCAAAAATGGCGATTCAGGATTGGCAAACATATAAGCGTCGCTCAAATCTTTTTCTACGCTAGGATAAATGCTTTTAACAAAAGAAATATCATCGTCTGATAAAGCGTTCAAACCCAAAAGCTCCGGCGGCGCGCCCAAAGAATACATGGCCGCGGTGAATGTTATCGCCCTCGGCAGTGTTACTTCGTCCATACTGCGCGAATAGCCAAATAAACCGATATGCAGTTTGCGTTTCCTTCTCTTTGGCACCTGCGCGGCCATCTCATTAATCACTGGGGCAAGTTTTTTCACCTGCCTGATATATTCGGCCGAATACTTTTCTAACAGAGTAAGCGCGCGCTCTTCATCTACCGGCACCGGAGTCAGATCTCTGCTTTCTCTAAGCTTCTTTATCGCTGATTGCACCATTTCTGGCGGATTATCAAATTTAAATGATGATTGAATGGTAAAAGTATGGATGCTGGGATAACCTTTGATAATATTATCCACATTTTGCGGCCGCAAATTGCCGCGAAAAGGAGCAGAGCCAGCGCCTAAAATCGGATAAATCGGTATACCCAGCTCTTCTTTTAATTTATAAAGCCTCTGGGCGGCTATTTTTACCAAAAGCACCGCGCCTAAGTGGCCGTAATTGACCGCTGGATCGGAACGGGCCAAAAACACTCGTTGATATTCCACTTTTTTATCGCTCAAATATTCTTTCAAAATAGCGGCTCCGGCGAGCATATGTGTCTTGTCTTCAAACAAAGGAATTACATTGACCGCTTGTGGCTTAAAATCGCCAATCCACTCGCCAATTGTCATGCCATCATCGCTTAACTTTTTGTCCTGCTTGCCGGCGACAAAATCTTTATAATAATGATAAATCCGATTGATCGCTTTGGCGTTCGTGGCCATGGGAAGAATTACCTCAAAAATCGGCGTAATATCTTCGCCATAAAACAGCCTTGCCGCGTCATACGAACGCGGGATATTTTCCAGTGTTTCTAAAAGAATTTTGGCCTCGCCCCTCTCCACGTCCGGATTAGGCACACGGTAAGTTAGAAATACGTCGCGGCCCAGTTTTTTTTGCCTAAAAAACGGCTCATTTTTGGTGAGCAGTTTTTTGACCACAAAATTATCCACTTCTTTCCCTTCAAAATCCCACATCTGTTCATCACAGCCAAGATGGGAAAAAGCGTAAAACGCCTCCTGAATTTCGTCCTCTCCGCCGATTAAACTGTTTTCAACAAAAAACGGCTGATGGACATTGTCAGGATGCTGGGTGGACATGCATTTGGGGACTTGGATCATATTCTCAAACTCGCTTTAAATTCTTTTTCCAATAATTTTTCCACTTTAGAATGCACCTTATCAACCTCGCCCGCTTCCAGCGTCCGATCTCCCGCCTGATAAACAACATGATACGCCATGCTCTTTTTTCCGGCCGGAATGTTTTTTCCTTCAAACACGTCAAACAATTCCACTTCAATAATTAACGGATCCGCTTTTTTAATCGCGGCAACGACCGCGGTATGCTCCACGTTGCGGAGAACCGTGAACGCGATGTCACGCGTAACTGCCGGATACGGGGAACCCGGTTTATAACCGCTCTTTTGCGTAAATAATTCCAAAAGTTTATTCAAATTAACCGTCCCCGCTGCCGCGCGAATTTCCAATCCCAAATTTTTTTGATTAACCGGATGAATTTCACCTATCATACCGATCACATGATTATTGACCACTAAAACTGCTTGTCTGTCTGGATGCAGATAAGTCGCGGTATCATTCCGCTTTTCTAAGCTTGCGTAATTATTCATACGTGACACGATAGTAAAAAAATAAAGAGGCTGCCGCCGAATAATATTTTTTATCACTCCACCAAATTACCATCCACATCCACCGGCAAATATTTTCCTTCCGCTATGAAATGCTTCGTGAACTTAATTATTTCTAATACGCGCTTCGTATCCGCTCGGTGATTTTTTTCAGCCCTTTCTCGGCCAGTTCAAACGGGCGAGGCACCAATTCAAATGATCCATACGCTGTGCGCGCGAGCGTGTGAAGATTGGCGTCATCCTCGCGGCCAATCAAAAACATATTCGTGGCAACTCCCGCCGCTTCCAGCCGCTCTCGCGCCAGCGCCACGGCTGTCGCATCGTCCGATCCGCCGTCGGCGACAGACAACACAAACCGCCGCATCTTCCATCCGCCTTTTTTCAGCCGCGGATTCTTTTTAATATCTGCTTGTTCACGCGTGGCCGATTGCGCTATCTCGCTTTCAATGAGCGCGAGCGCCTGATGATCCGGCGTACTTCCACCCGCGCCGCTGTCCAAGGCGTCATACAAAGCGATCTGTTCTTTTATCCCCCACGCGTCAGTCGCAGGCAAGACAATCTTTATTTCTGCGCCAAATGCCGCGACGCATACGCGTACCGGCATCGGCGATTTGATATACCGATTTTTTATTCTCGCTTCACGCGCCGCGCTCATACATGACTGCACGCACAAAAATACCATGTCGCGCAAGGCCTCGCTTTTCTTCACTCCGTCAATCGTATCGTTCATACTGCCCGACATATCAGCGGCAATATAGACCTCGTATCCGCCAAAAAGCATTTCTCTCTTTTTCTTTATCTCTTCGCGCTTGCCCATTTCCGGATCGGTTTCACCTGCCGAAACCGCGAGCATTCCTGGAACCAACTCATCCTCATCAATTTCATCCGCTTCGGACAGACGCAGGGGTGTTTTTTCGGTTAGGTGTTCACGCAAATTTTTGCGCACCACGGACTCCCACAATTTCCGCGCCTGTTTGAGAACGTCGGCGTACTTATTCTTGAGCAAATTAATTTTTTCCAAAATTCGTTCAACTTTTTTCCGATGCTCCGGATTGTCCGGATCAAGCCCGGCCTCGCGGCACTGGTTGGCTACCGGGTCGCTTGCCTGTTCGCGCTTCTTTGCCTCTTTCATCTTCTTTTCAAGCTCTTCCTCGCTCATAAGTTCTGCCTCCTGTTCGCCATAATCGCCCTCGCCCAGGTCTTCATCTTGCTCCTCTTCATCCACATTCGGGTCGCCCTTTGGCGTGGCATCCTTGCGCGGCCAGGCGCCGATCTTGACCCAGGTGTGATCATCCGGGTCAAACACCTCTATCCACGCATGGCCGTTTCCCTCATGGAGTACTGCCTCTCCTCGATCATTCTTCTCGCACACGCTATGCCCGCTGATAAAACACGCCTGAAACCCAACGGATTGCAGGACGCGAGCCGCTAAGGTATTGGCCTCGTCGCATTTCGCTTTTTTGTGCTCCCAAATTTTTAAAAAGTACGCCGAGGGATCTGCCTTGTATATGGCCTCCCACTCGGGACTTTTATCGTATTCCAGATAATTACGAATGTGCGAGACAATGCGGCTGGCTTTGGCAGTGCGCGGTATTCTGCTTGCCATCACTTCTCGCGCGTATACTGTAAGATCATCCGGAAAAATGTCGGCCACCGGAGACGGTTCATTCTCGGGAATTTTTTGAGCCGGAAACCCTTCTGCCGGGGCAATCTGGAGAGTAAAGATATGCGTGCCGTCACCCTCGGCATGCATTACGGTCTCGCCTCTCTCTGTTATGGCAAAAGAGACGCCAGAGGGTGGCGTATCCGACAACCACTGGACGTTGCCGATATCCACACCCCAGCCATACGGCAGTTCAAGCAGGCGCGACTGCCCGCCGGCAATAGACGATGTGTATACGCGCTTTTTTTCTGCGTCAAGTTTTAACAATGGATACGGGAGCATCTCTCTTTGGCTCTGCGACCATTTGAGCGTGCCGGTATCAAAGACATCGTATACTGTCCCGCGATAATACCCGCCATAATATGGATAAACAAGCGCCTCAGGCGCAACCGGTTCTCCCTCGCTCTCTTCAAAAGGCGAGCGGTGAGGAGTATAACTCTCCTGCGGCGGCGCCGGCGCCATTTCCCCGATAGGCGCAGGCGCATGTTCAAGCGAACGCGCGTCTTCATCTATACACCACTGCAACCGCGGAAGCACTTTGGCCTCTACATAGTTTGTCTTGACAGCAAAATCAATACCAGTATGCGCCAGCGCGGCAAAAACATTGACCATCGCGCCATCGGGAAGCGAGACGCGCGACAAATCCGCCAGAAACCGTCTCACCGAAGGTGTGGCGATAAGCGTGTCAATGTCTTGGCTCGAATCGGACAGAAGCGCGCCAAAGCCATGTAAAAATTCGCTTATCAGCGGGGTATGGCTCTTGTCTATTTTGGGAGGCAATCCCTGCATCGCGCCTTCAACAAGCGCGCGGATATCGCGCGGGACCTTTTGCTTCCATTCTCGGTATGCTGTCAGCTGTTCCGTGGTGCGAAGGATGTAACTCGGCGCGCTTTCACGCGTTGTTGCCGACTCTCTTATTTCGCCCTCTGGCATAAAATTATTTGTGAATTACGAAACTATTTCTTTATAAAAAAATAGCTTGCGCGAGAGCACGAGACGAACCGCGATGTTGTCATTGGCATTGTCGCGAGGATTGTTGTTCACGTTCGCCGCGCCGCCGTTGTCGGTGTTGCCGCCGATGAGACCATAGCGATGGCCGTCGTCGCGCTCTTCTGTTTGCATGGCCAAACGCATCACCGGAACACGACTCAACCATTTTTTATTTATCAGCGCAGTGTCATGTCCCTGTCATTCTTCGCCACGCAAACCGCAATCTCAAAAACACATATTCGCCCAAGCGCCCGCGCCGGGGAAACCGACGCATCTCGCCGGAGCAAAAACGCGGGTTGGCGGCGGCAGAGCAGTAAAACCGCCATGCCGTTCTGTAGCCAAACCGATATTATCGTATCACATCTCTCGCCAGAGCGCCACCGCCTGTAACAGATCGCAATCTATCGTTTTCCTCGCTGTCCCCGCAAGTAATCCGTGATAACTCGCAATGCTTTTGATAGCAGTCTCCGCACTGCCGTACTGTCCGAGCGCATCTCTCACCCGACGCATCATTCTTCGGCGCGTCGCCGGGCGTAGCGCCTCGTGACCCGGTAGTATCACGTGCCCCAGCCAGTCCACGCCCCAGGTGCTTTTGCGGATAACAACCTTTTTCGGATGCAAAAAAAGGCGAAGCGTTTGAGACAAAAAAATTTCCAGCTTTTCACAAACGCGTTTCACCTCGTCCAAACTGTGGCAGAGCACGAGCATATCGTCCGCATACCGATAGTACCACCGAAGTTTTAATTCATGCTTTGCGTGCCAGTCCAGCTCGTGCATATACACATTCGCAAATAGTTGAGAGGTGAGATTGCCAATGGGCAGTCCTATCCCAGAGCTTGTTTCAAAACTGTCTATCACCCGCGAGAGCATCAGACGGAGAGGCGCGTCTTTGAGATGTAAAAACAAAAGCCGCTCTAGAATACCATGATCAACACTATCAAAAAATTTTCGTATATCACACTTCAGCGCAATGCATTCCCGTGACCAATCCTGCGTCGCCTCTCGGAGCCCCCTGCGAACGCGTTCAAGAGAACGGTGCTGGCCAAATCCCGGGCGGCAAGAAAATGAGCAATCAAGCCAGCGTGGATGAAAGACCGTGAGGAGCGCGTTGTAAAGAAGGCGGTGAACCACCCGGTCGCGTACGGTTGCCTTATGAATCATCCGGCGTTTTGGGTCGTGAACAAAAAATTTTTCATATCCGCCATGCCTATACTCTTCGGAAACAAGATCGGTGTGCAACCTCCACAACTCATCTTCAAGATGCGACTCAAACACAAGCACATCTTCCCTTTTTTTCTTGCCTTTGCTAAAATCTCTCCACGCGCGATAGAGATTTTTTATCACGCATATATCCGCCCACCGTGGCATTCTTTCTATGACACAATCTTCATTGATATCGTCTCTCCACAATTCATCCATTGAATCCCCCCCCCCAGCCCTGTCAAAAAACAGCGCCTCGTCGCTTTCCCCTCTCCCACTTCTCCACGAGCTCGGTCGCTTGTATATCGCGTTGCACAATATCATACGAGATTTTGAAAAGCTTGAGCGCTATACGCTCGGCGTAACGATAGAAAAAACCGTACTTGACTGCATCACCGCGTGCCACGCAGCCACAACGCTCCGTGAGCCAAAAGAAAAATATGAAAAAATTAACGCCGCATCTTCTCTATTTGACACAGTCAAACTCCTTGTTCGCATCGGCATTGAAATCCACCAGATAGAAGAGCGGCAGTTTGTCAACCTTATTCCTCGTTTTGGAAAGATCGGCAGGATGCTTGGCGGATGGATGCGCGTGACCGCGAAACCAACCCAAAATCAAAACCAATCCTAACACCAATTCCAATTCCCAAATCCAATCCTATTTTTGAGACTTGCGCGAGAGCACGAGACGAACCGCGAGGTCGGCATAGGCATGGTCGCGAGGATTGCCGGGCACGTGCGCCGCGCCGCCGTAGTCGGTGTCGCCGCCGATGAGACCACAGCGACGGCCGTCGTCGCGCTGATAATAATCGTCAAACCATGTCCAGAGATTTTTTTCCCCATATCCTTTATCATTTGCAGAACGCGCGTATTCGTCATACCGCAGCAGGCGAAGTTCGTATTGCTCTATACTTGGATCATTGGCTTTCACTCCCAAAAGCTTCGCGACAATTTCTTTTGCCTTGACTGATTGAACGCGCGCATCATGATCTTGCCAAAGCGCGGCGTTGAGATCATCGCGGGAGATATCGGTGAGGGTGTCATTGCTCATCAATTCTTTAAGGAGCTTGACCGAGGGATGCTGGTGCGCCTTTTCCCGGTCCGCGGGATTATCACAATCAAACTCGGGCCAGTCCATGACGAGAAGAAAGCCACTTTCGCCAAAGCGTGGAGGGGCAAAAACGCCTAGAACTGATGCCTCATTGTTATTTATAGTACTCACAATTTGTTTATTCCACAGCGCCTCAAAATACCATGGGGATTTTTTTGGAATGTCCGGGAGATCTCCGCAGTGAGCAACCCAGAAACGCTTTACCTTTTCCAAATCAACGACGGTTACATCAATGGTTTTTTTGTTGTCTTTTGGATCGGGTCGTTGTTCCACTTTGCTAAATCCTGGGTCTTGGCAAGACAAAGCATTCACGAGCTCCTGCGCTTTGGTATGGCCTTTGATATCAAGCTGCTCCATGCCATATTCCTTTGCTTTTGCTTTGTCATATTCAAACGGCTTGCCATGCTCCGGGATAAGCAGTTCGTATAGCTGTGGAATATCTATAACGCTCGTCGTACGCACTTTTCCGGAATCATCCTGTAAAACCGCTATCCCCTCTTTGGTTGACTGGCTCTCCGCATCATACAAAAGTCCCATGAGCGTGGTATTTTCAAGCGAGGCGCTGGCGGGCGCGTCTGGTTTAGGCGAGAATCGCGTTCCCGGAGCAAAACCGACGGCGCTTTTCTTCACATAGTGAAGCTCCTTGCCGTCTTGGTTAAAGAGATCATACACCTCAAACTTCGGCGGCGGTGCCTCGGTCGTCTCTTTGTTGCGCGGCACTGACGGGTCCAGATAACCAACCTCTTTGGGGGTCATACTGCGAAAAGGCGATTTGTTGTCATACATCTCATCTGGCTCATACAATGCAATATTAAAATACTGAAGATAGCTCAACACCACAACTCTATCTTCCTCGGCACAATTGGCAGCGATGTATGCCTGAAGCTTTTCCACCATATACCACCCGATATGTTTGTTTTGCATGGCAGAGAGATCTCGTTTGTAGCTATCAAGCCACGTGATGACGACGCCCGGATCCAAAATAAATTTTTGCAGATGAAAATCCTCTTTGTTCGCGGGATTGAGCCGCGTGAGCGCGGTCTCTTGTCCGGAAAAGGCGCGGTTGAGTTCATTCCACAGATTGGCAAAACGCCAGAGAAATCCGCCCGCCGCGGGATCAATATTGAGCGCGTACTCGCCGGTGGCGCGATCAAGCGTCCAGTCGGGCGCGGTCTCTGCCTCTGTAACAGCCGTAAGCCGACCGGTATCGGCGTCTAAAAGCGCCGCGAGAATAATATGGTAGAGTTCGGGATTATCAGTGGTTTGCTCCAGATAGCCGACATTGATAACATTGCCGGCAAACTCGCGCGCGGTCTCAATGCCGGTCTCCTCGCGCTCATAGCGTTCGCCGGGCGGATTGCCGGCTGCCAGATAGAGAAACCCGGAGCGTATTTCTTCCACGAGCGTGGTGCCGGGAATGGCGACTTTGCGCCCCGGACGCAATCCGGCGACAAATTTCAAAATCTCCCGTTGAACGCTCGTGGGGCGGGTGTTGAACTCATCGTCAAAAAATACGCCGGGCGTGGACGAGGGCGTTGTCTCGCGGCTATTCCGCTTGCCTGTCATGGCGCGGAGCAAAGGACCGTATTCATAATACTGGCCATCTTTGTCCGAGCGCAAATGCCCGAGCAGGCGCGAGAACGCGTCCTTTTCACCGCCAACGCTTCGCTCGGCATCATGCCCCGAGACCTCGGAGGCAAGGGCGAACGCCAGACCGGTCTTGCCCGTGCCGGTCTCGCCCATCAGCATGGCGATGGGACGGCTCGTGAGCGCGCCCGTCATGATGTCGTAAAAAAGCTTTTGGCGGCTTTTGGTCCAGATAAAGCCGTTCTCTCGCAGTTGACGCGCGTAGTCGCGAATGGTGTCATAGGCAATGCGCGCGCCGACATCCGGATTCTCCTGTTTGAAATCATTGATTTTTTTCTCAATGCCACTGGTCTCGGATTCCAGCAAATCGCGGTCAGCCAAGTCCAAAAAATCTGCCTCGCCCTTGGTCTTGAAAAGTTTCACAAACACCGCGTTCAGTTCGCGCTGTTTGCTCTCTAACTCTTTCGCGAGCGCCCGATATTCTTTATAGGTGCCATTCAACTCTTTTTCTTCGCTGTGGTGGCGGGTAAAGCCCTGTTTAAGATCATCGCTCGCCCGCGCGCAGAGCGTACGATAAAGCGCCAAACGCTCGGCAAAGCGTCTATCGCTCTCGGCTAACGCGACAACTTCTTTCTCAGTCTTGTCCTCCGTCTCGCGGATAATGCTCTCGCGCACGCGCCACCCGTACTCGGCCAGGCGCGCCGTATCGCCTGCCATGCGCTCGGCAACGCGCGCGGCATAAGACAAAGCCGTGTTGGGCAAGGCGATCGTTTCAACATCAAAAACATCTCCGTTGGAAAGCCGCACATCGGCAAAGGCGGGCTTTAATGTATCTCTTTTCAGCCGCACCTTGCGGCGGCGGTCAGTGGAAATCGGATCAACTGCCGCGCCCATTTCTGCGGGTTTAAAAATCTCTCCTTGGAGTATTTTTGACATACAAATAGTATTATGAGGCTGGTGAAGTATTTTTACCAAAGTAAAATTTTCTTGTCAAATAATTCCATTTATAAAACGCTCATTATCTCAATTTTATCTCTATTTATCTCAATCTTATCTCAATTTATTTTCTCAAACCCGCGCCAAACTTCTCCCCTAACATTTTCTCAACCTTAACGTGTACAGCATCTACGTCTCTCGCCGCCAGCGTTCGATCCCCCGCCTGATACACAATATGATACGCCAGGCTCTTTTTGCCGGCCGGAATGTTTTTTCCTTCAAACACGTCAAACAATTCCACTTCAATAATTAACGGATCCGCTTTTTTAATCGCGGCAACGGCGGCAGCGTGTTCAATATCGCGAGGAACCACAAACGCAATGTCGCGCGTAACCGCCGGATACGGCGAACCCGGTTTATACCCGCTCTTTTGTGCAAATAATTCCAAAAGTTTATTCAAATTAACCGTCCCCGCTGCCGCGCGAATTTCCAATCCCAAATTTTTTTGATTAACCGGATGAATTTCACCTATCATACCGATCACATGATCACTGATCACTAATGTGGCTTGCCGGCCCGGGTGCAGATGAGTCGCAATATCATTCCGCTTTTCTAATTTAACCTCATAACCCAACCGCTCCAACGCTCCGGTTAAACTGTGAGACACTGCGTAAAACGGATTATCATCGCCTTTACCGGCGTAAACCAACCCCAGCATGGAATCCTGCCGCGGCAAAAGCTCGCTGCCGTTTTTATCGGTCCGATCGCCCGGCTCTTCTGTCAAAAATACCTTGCCGATTTCAAACAACCGCGCTTCATCAAACCGATGCAGATTATTTTCCAAATTTTCCAAAAGACCCGGCAGTAAACTGCGCCGCAAATACGGCCGGCTTTTGTCTAATGGATTAGCGAGTTCAATATAATTGGCCGTCACACCATTGTCATTCCGACCGAGCTCGCGCGAGTGGAGGAATCCCTTTCCTTCCGATAATGAATCATTAGCGAAGCGTAAAGATGAATCAATATCCAGCTTTTGTAAAAGTTGCGGCGAAGTGAAAGAATAATTAAGCGTCTCAACAAAACCGTATTCCAAAGATAAAATATCTTTAATCTTCCTCTCTAACAAACGTAATTCATTCCGCTCCGGCGGCGCGACCGGAAAGACCGGCAGAGAAACCGCGACATTGCCGTAGCCGTAAATCCGCGCCACTTCTTCAACCAAGTCCTCGGCAATGGAAATATCTTTGGTCGCCCGCCAAGTCGGCACGCTGACCGACAAATGATCTTTTTTATCCGCAACGGAGAATCCCAAACTCTCCAATATCTCAACAACTTTTTTCTTCGGAATCTCCATACCGATTTTTTTATTCAAAAATTCCAAATCCAAATCAATCATGCCACCGCGAAATGGCGCGTGATATTCATCTGCCACGCGACTCGCCACTCTGGCCTCCGGACAAATTTCCAAAATTAACTGAACAGCGCGGCGCAAAGCCAGCTCGGCATTATTCGGGTCTAATGACTTCTCAAACCGCGCGGACGAATCGGTTCTGATACCAAGCGCCATCGCCGTCCGCCGCACCGAGGTCGCGTCAAAATTCGCCGCTTCAAAAATAATCGTCGTTGTCTTCTCGTCAACACCCGTCTCCTCGCCGCCAATCACCCCGGCAATCGCGATCGGCTTTTTCTCATCCGCAATCACCAACATCTCTTTTGTCAACTCATACTCCCTCCCGTCCAGTGCCAAAATCTTCTCCCCCTTTTCTGCTTTACGCACAGCAATCGTTGTTACATGTTTCATGTTACATGTTACATGCTTCGCGTCAAACGCGTGCATCGGCTGCGCCAAATCCATCATCAAATAATTAGTAATATCCACCACATTATTGATCGGCCGCAAACCAACCGCTAATAATTTTTTCTGTAACCATTCCGGCGACGATCCAACTTTAACATTATCAATCACCACCCCCATATACCGCGGACAAAGTTCTTTCTCTTCTACATTCACTTTTAATTTCATCTGATCTTTTGATCTTTTGATCCTTCGGCTCCGCTCAGGACAAGCCTTTTGATCTTCAATCAAAGGTGGACTATACTCCCCCAGCCCCACGCCATACAACGCCGCGATCTCCCTTGCTAATCCGTAGTGCCCCCACAAATCCGGCCGGTGGGTCATTGACTTGTTGTCTATTTCAAAAATAACATCATCCAATCCTAAAACCAAAGAAAGTGGCGCCCCTAGTTTCCAATTTCCAGTTTCCAGTTTCTTCGTCAAATCCAATATCTCAAACTCCTCTTTCTTCGGAAACATCTCCGCGAGCCCAATCTCATCCGCGGCGCAGATCATGCCGGCTGATTCCTCGCCGCGAATTTTCGTTTTTTGCAATTCAACTAACTCGCCTTTTCCGTGCCACCTCACTTTCGCGCTGACTTTGCCGAACGCGACCAACATCCCTTCCCGCAAATTCGTCCCGCCGCAGACGACGCGGACATTCTCTTTGCCAATATTGACATCAACCAATTTTAATTTATCGGCGTTCGGGTGCTTGATAATCTTTTTGATCTGGCCCACCGTGATATTTTCCAAATTTTTTCCCTGATTAACTACCCCCTCCACCTCCACCGCGCTCATGGTCAATTTCAAAGCGAGTTCTTCGGGTTTAAGGGAGACAGGAAGTTGGACGTATTGCTTTAACCAATTATAACTTACTAACATAGTTTTGACAGATTTTACAGATTTAAGACAGATTTAACAGATTACAGATTTTGATACAGATGATAAATTGAGAAAAGGTTTGCGGTCGTTGGTTTGGATTAATCTTCTTGGTTCAAAATTTTTTTCGCCAAAATTGACTAGATACAAAATTTCGTACTTGGTTATTTTTAAATACTCATTTGCTTGGCCAATATCTTCTTTGGCTAAAAATGGTTTGGCTTTATACTCAACGATTATTTTATCTTCAACCAATTTATCCGGAACAAAATACGAAATTAATCTGCCCGTAGTGAACGAAAACAGCTCTATTCTTGGTTTGTTTATAAAAACTAGCTTTGCTTCTCGCATTATTTCATCTGAAACCTCATCATAAAATTTTTCCCGCATTCCACCCCCATACAAATTCCTTATCTTAAAAAAACAACCCATCAATTTATAACTCAAATCCTTTTCTAAAAAATTTCCCTCCATAAAAATCTGTAATCTGTTAAATCTGTCATTAATCCGTCAAATCTGTAAAAAAAAGTAAATTACCACCCCAACCAAAAGATCTGCCTTAAAACTGTTGTAGGAAACTTAAGTTCCCCCCATGAAAATGCCGAATATCCTCAATCCCGTATTTCTGCATCGCCAGCCGCATTGATCCCAACCCAAAAGCAAAACCGGTCCAATCTTTTGAATCAAGCCCGCCCGCTTCAATCACTTTTGGATGAACTAAACCGCAGGGCAAGGTCTCTACCCAGCCGCTATGCTTGCAGGCCCCGCAACCAACTCCGCCGCAAACTAAACACTTCATGTCCAATTCAAATCCGGGTTCAACGAACGGAAAATAGCCGGGCCGCAGGCGCACTTCCACTTCGCGCTTCAAAACGCCTTTTAACAATTCTTTCATTGTGCCAATAAGATGAGAAATGGAAATTTCATGATCAATAACCAAACCTTCTAATTGATAGAAAGTATGTTCGTGCGCAGCATCGGTTGCTTCGTTACGGAAACATCTACCTGGAACAACCGCACGAAGTGGCGCGCCGTACTTTTGCATTGCCCGCACTTGCACCGATGAGGTGTGCGGCCGCAGGCACCAGTCAACGTGATCTTTAATATAAAAAGTATCCATGTTTTCTCTTGCTGGATGCGTCGCGGGAATGTTTAATCCTTCAAACGCGTAATAAACGCTCTCCAGCTCCGGCCCGTCCAAAATCATAAAACCCATGGAAGTAAATAAATCCTCCAGATCATTGTTGACGAGCGTCATTGGATGCAAATGCCCGCGAACTTCTTTCGGCAGTTTCGGCTGGGTAACGTCAATCGCCTCTGCTTGCGCCAAACCGTACGCGCGGCCATGTTCCAGTTCCTGCCGTTTATTCGTTATCATTTCTTGCAATTCATTTTTAACCTGGTTCGCCAATTTCCCCATTTCTTTTCTCGCCTCGCCGGTCAGTTTTTTCAAATTATTCATCGCTTCAGTAAGTTCGCCCGACCGACGGGAAAAAAAACGGTTTTCCAATTCGTCCAATTGCAAAACATCCTTGATTTCGTTAAGGCCTTTTTGGAATTCTTGTTTAATTTTAATTATTTTTTCTTTCATAAACGCAATAAATTATTTTTTGCCCGCCCTGTCAGAAACAAAAATAAAAATTTGTTAAAAATATTTTCTCCTTACATTTTATTCCTTACCATAAATTCAAAAAACGGCTTTAATAATTTACTTATCTGCTCTTCGGTAAGTTGATAATTATTCTTCATCTGTAGTCCCAATCTTTCCGCTGTGCGTTGCAACAAGGTAGTAAAATTCAGCGCTAACGATGCCGCAGGTTCTCTTATATCGTGCTTTTGACTTAATTCCGCCGTTCTCTCTGTTTCTTGTTTTACCGCCAAAAATATTTTTTTAATTTCAGTAAAAAAATCACTAATATCCAATAAACAAAATCGCCGATGCGGCTCTGGCAGTCCTTCCGGCTTTATTTCTTCTCTATCCAACGGTCCAAAAAGTTCCTTTTTTACACCAACAATGGCGGTCTGGCTATCGTTTATAAATCCTTCATCATTAAACAACCTGCCTAGTTGCGCTTTAACAAAATCAACCACTTTTTCTCCTATCAATTCTTCTCCCATAACCATGTAATAAAATTAAAAAAAACTCTCATTCATCTCCTCCGCTATTTCCCGGAAACAACGGCGTAATTTTTGTCAAGGCATCAGGGCTCTCGCTCGCTACCTTTCCTTGCAAAAACAACCTCATCCCTTCTCTAAAAACCCGGCTGATTTTTATTACCCCCTCTTCCTCAAATCCCGTTTCGCGGAGATAGTTTTGCAACCCAGCCAATGTTTCCTGCAAACGCGCCGCAAAATCTCTTCCCTTGCTCCCACAAAACAGTCCGCTTACCTTCACGACCAGGTCCGAATTACTTGGCAATTTTGAAAGCGGAACCAATCGCTGGCGCGGCAAATTGTCTTTGGCGATAGTAAACTCCTCCCCCATTCTGGAAAAAACACTATTCCCTTTCTCATCTTTTTTATAAAAAAATTCATTAAATTCTTCCGCGTTCGGGTCAATGATCTGCTCGCGGAAGGCCTTCAGCATTTCCTGAATAATTTTTCTCTCCGCGCTATTCAAAAGTATATCCCCGATTTTCACGCTTCCTCCTACCTTTACCACAAGCTCCGCAACCACTCGTTCCGCTCTTTTCTTCCATGCCTCCCCGGGGCCTTGGGCAACAAATCCAGCCAAAAGATTGCCTCGCAAATTTCGCCAAAGCTCTTCCAAAGTGAATCTCTTTTGTTTCAAAACGCTAAAAAAACTTTCTAAAAGAGGACACATTTCGGCCAAAAAACGTTCAAAGCGCTTTTCATCCAAATCCAGGACATCTCTGTTTTCTTCACTCATAAAAATTTGAAATCAAAAATCTAAAATCAGAATAATCCGACAACGTCCCTCCACGTCACGAGCACAATCAATCCCATGAGCAACACAAACCCGATCGTATGCGCCAGCTGTTCGTACTTCATTGACACCTGGCAGCATAGGCAAAATAATAAAAATATTTATTTAAATCCTCAAGCGTGGAATTGTATTCATTAAAATTATAGAAAGAATCAACTAGCGCTTCTCTTGCTCTTGTCAATTCTTTAAATCTTCCCTTCCATCTATTATCCGACAAAGTTAAATCAAAAAGCTCCAAAGCTCTTTCTTTTGCTTTTGTTTCTTTCTCAATATCCGCCTTTTTACGCCACATCACCACTCGATTTACCTCGCTACCCACATTTCCCAACTGCGAAGCAAGCGACATCTCAAACCATCTTCCCTCGGCTAAATTTTTATGCACCGCTTCTAGCATACTCTAGGTTACCAAATTATCTACTATAGCAATAATCTCTTTTCTAATTCTTTCATCTTCAACATCGCGGGAACGGTTATTTTGTTTTGGACGGATATTTATCATTGAATCAAACACAATAAAGTTTTTTCCTTCCTCGTCTGGATATAAATTTATCCCCCACAAATCTTCCTGCTTGGAGCTTCTTTCCAATAAAAAAGACTCTTCATCCGCGTGCAATTCTCCTCCTATTGCCATGACTCTTTTCTCCAGATCGACTACCGCCTTAATCATGTCGCCGAATCTTTCTTCGGCAATCTCTTTTAAATATTCACGACTAACTTTTTTTTCAATCAATTTTATATTATCCATAAAATTATCGTTCGTATTATTTTTGCTCTAGAACAACCCCGCCACATCTCTCCAGGTCACCGCCACAATCAGTCCCATCAAAAGCACAAACCCGATCGTATGCGCCATTTGCTCGTATTTCATCGGCACCGGCCGGCGCAATATTTTTTCCAAACCGATAAACAAAATTCTGCCGCCGTCTAAAGCCGGAATGGGCAGAATATTTATTACTGCCAAGCTTAATGATAACATGGCAATCGTATTTAATAAATAATTGATCCCCAATCGCGCCGAATCGCCGATAATAACCGCGATGCCCACCGGCCCGGCCACATCAAACGCCAGACCATGTCCGGTTGCCAAATTTCTGATTAAATACCAAAACGCGATCACGATATTCACGGCCGTGAACACCGCCGCGACAAAGCCCTTGTAAATCGCGATATACCACGGATAGCGAACCATCGCCGCGTCAACCAATAGCACCCCGACGCGCGCCCGATCGGTCATGCCCTCCAGCACTTTCGGCGTCATGACGAGCGTCTCCGTTTCCTCGCCGCGCGCCACGACAAAGGACAGCTCTTCGGTCTGATGATTAAAAATATATTCCCGCAATTTTTCGCCATCTGTCACTTTTTCTCCATTGATGGAAACAACGGTATCGCGCGATTTAATTCCGGCCAAATCCGCCGGCGATCCCTTTTCCACTTCCTGCACCATCACCTTTGGCTCGCCGACCAAAATCGCCTGTTTGTCTTCTAACAAAGACACATCGCTCGGCAGACCAATCATAAACCCAACCGAGAGCACCACTGCGGCCAGCAAAAAATTCATGGTAACCCCGGCCGCGAGCACCGTCGCCCTCACCCATGCTTTTTTATGTCCAAAACTGTCCGCGTCTTCCGCGTCCTCGCCGTTCTCGCCTTTGATCTTCACGAAACCGCCGAGGGGGAGGAGGTTGAGAGAGTAAAGTGTTGACGGATAGGAAGAAGATTGAAAGATTGAAAGATTAGAAGATTGACCCGATTTACTATTCGTATCGTAATCTTTTGATCTTTCAATCTTTTGATCTTTCGTACCCTTTCCCCACACCAACCTATTCTTTCCCGTTGCGGGATCGCGGTACCATCCAAACAGCCGCGGCGGAAAGCCGAGAGCGAACTCGTGCACCTTTATCCCCGCTTTTCGGGCAACGACAAAATGGCCGAATTCGTGGACAAAGACGAGGAGGCCGAGGATTAAGATAAATATAATAACTGTCAGCATAAGTCAGACCCTTTACATTTGGATAGTATTATTGCATAATATATGGCGAAAGGCAAGAAAAAATAAAATTGAGCAAAATTTTGTCCAATTTTGTGAAATTTTGTTTAATTTCGTCCAATTCTATTTAATTCTTAACCATAATTCATTTTAAATAAACGAAATATGATCGCAGTCTACATCATACTCGGCATTGCCGTAGTCGTCGTCCTCTGGCTCATCGCGCTCTACAACGCTTTGGTGCGCCTGAAAAACAGAGTCAAAGAGGGCTGGAGCGACATTGACGTCCAATTAAAAAGACGCCACGATTTAATTCCCAATCTGGTGAATAGCGTCAAGGGCTATATGACGCACGAACGCGGACTATTGGAAAAAATCACCCAATTCCGCAGCAAAGCCGTGGAAGCGCAAAAAGGCGGCAATTCCGCTGAATTATCAAAAGTTGAAAGCCAGCTCGGCGGCATGTTGGGACAACTCCAAATCGCGGTGGAAGCGTATCCGGATTTGAAAGCCAATCAAAACGTGGCCCAGCTCATGGACGAACTTTCGGACACGGAAAATAAAATCCAGGCCTCGCGCCGGTTTTACAACGGCCAAGTGCGCGACTTCAACACCAAAATTGAATCCTTC
>Ga0265296_1001741_pt1 | contig 23871 bp, 28 predicted proteins | sample MunlanPumphouse1_FD_189073 | JGI IMG/M metagenome (GOLD analysis project Ga0265296, IMG submission 189073) | Groundwater microbial communities from a municipal landfill in Southern Ontario, Canada - Pumphouse #1 | ecosystem: Environmental > Aquatic > Deep subsurface > Groundwater | place... | reverse complement strand
CGGTGGTCCACGCCGAGGACACCACCATCCTCAACGACCGGATGCGGGCGGTCGGCGGGCGCTCGGAGGCGCGTCTCTATCCAGGGCTGGACCACGCCGACCTGATCGCGACCTTCTCGCCCCTGTTCAGGAAGAAGGCGCCGGTGCTGGACGACGTGGTCGGCTTCTTCCGCCGCGAACTGGCCTAATCGGCCTCGGCCCGGGCCTTCAGGTTGGCCAGCTGCGCCGACAGGACGCCGTCGACCGGCGCGGCCCAGGCCTCCAGTCCGCCCGGCGTATAGCCGCCGACGATATAGGCCCAGGTCAGGAGACTGCCCTCGCCTTCGGCCTTGATCTCGAACGTCAGCCCGCCGGTCGCGCCCTGACCCTGCAAGGGGCCGAGCCCGCCGCGCAGGACGAGTTTCGATCCCGGCTCGACGAGGGCGGTCTCCAGATGGCGCGAGACGCGGCCGTCCGCCGCCTGCTCGCACCAGCAGCCGCCGGGCGACAGGTCCAGCGACAGGGTCGAGGCCTTGAACCAGCGGTGGTCGCGACTCCACCAGGCGTCGGGCGCGGTCAGCACGGCCCAGACGCGGGCGGGCGGGGCCTCGATCGCGACCGTGCCGCCGACCGCGAAACCGCCGGGTGCGGCCGACTTGACCTCGGCGAGGGCGGGCGCGGCGGTCAGCATCAGCAAGGCGGCGGCGACCGAAATCAGCTGTCGGGACATGGGCGTTCTCCTGAGCGACAGCGGAACGCCAACCGCCGCCCGCGGTCAACAGTCGTGTCCTTGTGTTTCCCCCGTCTCGCCACGGTCACGGTTTTCGGCTAGAGGAAGTCATGACAGACAAGATGACCCCCCAGGCGGCGCTGGACCGCCTCGAAACCCTCTACAATCAATCCGTCGCCAATCTGCGAGCCGCAGTGAAGCGCTTCCTCGAGACCGGCGAGCGCGCCGATCCCGAAGCTCGGGCCGCCGGCCTGTTCGCCTATCCCCGACTGACGGTCAGCTGGTTCGGCGACCGTCCGCAGGACCTGGAGACGCGGGCCTTCGCCCGCCTGTCGCGCACCGGCGTCTATACGACGACCGTCACCCGCCCCGACCTGTACCGCGACTATCTGCTGGAGCAGCTGAGCCTGCTCGTCGCCGAGTATGGCGCCACGATCACGGTCGAGCCTTCGGATCAGGAAATCCCCTTCCCCTATGTGCTGGACGGTTCCGGCGTGGCGCTGGACAGCACCATGACGGCCTCGATCGCGCGCTGGTTCCCGACCACGGACCTGGCTCACATCGGCGACGAGATCTCGGACGGCCTGTTCGCGCCGGGCGAGGACTTCCCCCTGGCTCAGTTCGACGGTCTGCGCACCGACTTCTCGCTGGCCCGCCTGCGTCACTATACCGGCACCCCGGTCGAGGACGTTCAGTCCTATGTCCTGTTCACCAACTATCACCGCTATGTCGATGAGTTCGTGCGCTGGGCCTGCGCCCAGCTGGCCGATCCGACCAGCGTCTATCAGACCCTGTCGTGCGCCGGCGGCGTGATCATCGACCGCGAAACCCCGGACCCGGAACGCGCCATCATGGACGCGGCCTGGCGCCGCCATCAGATGCCCGCCTATCACCTGACGCGGGCCGACGGTCAGGGCATCACCCTGGTCAACATCGGCGTCGGGCCGTCGAACGCCAAGACGATCTGCGACCACCTGGCCGTCACCCGTCCCCACGCCTGGATGATGATCGGCCACTGCGGCGGCCTGCGCGCCAGCCAGACCATCGGCGACTATGTCCTGGCCCACGCCTATCTGCGCGACGATCACGTGCTGGACGCGGTCCTGCCCGCCGACATCCCCATCCCGTCGATCGCTGAGGTGCAGCGCGCCCTCTATGACGCGACCAAGCTGGTCTCCGGCGCGCCGGGCGAAGAGGTCAAGAAGCGTCTGCGCACCGGCACCGTCGTCACCACCGACGACCGCAACTGGGAGCTGCGCTATTCCAAGTCGGCCCTGCGCTTCAACCAGAGCCGCGCCGTCGCCATCGACATGGAATCGGCCACCATCGCGGCCCAGGGCTATCGTTTCCGCGTGCCCTACGGGACGTTGCTGTGCGTCTCGGACAAGCCGCTGCACGGCGAGATCAAGCTGCCGGGTCAGGCCAATCGCTTCTACGAAGGCTCGATCTCGGAGCACCTGCAGATCGGCATCCAGGCCGTGGACCTGCTGCGGGCCGAGGGCGCCAAGCTGCATTCCCGCAAGCTGCGCGCTTTCGACGAGCCGCCGTTCCGGTAAGAAGAAGGGCGCGCTTTCTCCCTCCCCTTCATGGGGAGGGTGGTCGCGTCAGCGACCGGGTGGGGAGGGCGTGGTGATACGGGCGCGGCGCTTGAACTGCCGAAGCGCCCCCATCCGTCTGCCGCTTCGCTTCAGCCACCCTCCCCATGAAGGGGAGGGAGAGACGATGTGCGTCAGCCCTTGCGGAACAGGTAGAGGCCGAAGCCAAGGTAGGGGGCGCCGAAGTCGAGCATCATCTTGATGCGGTGCGCTGTCGCCGCCACCGACGGGGCGTCCGCGTGATCGGGGTGAGCGTCCAGCCAGTCGGCGATGGCCGTCTCCATGCTGGTGCGGTAGGCGGCCCATTCGGTCTCGTCGCTGATTTCGGCGGAGATGACCTCAAGCCCTGCGTCGCGGGCGGCGGCCTGCCAGGCGTCATGACCGACGTAATAGCCGCCGGTCTCGACCAGTTGTCGCAGAGGGGCGGGGGGCTCGTCCTTCCAGAACAGGTCGCCCCACAAGAGGGCGCCGCCAGACGTCAGGTGCTGGCTCAGGGCGGCGAAGACGGCGGCGGGTTCGCGCAGGCCCTTGCCCGCCGGCTCGGTCGAGCCGATCGCCACGATCAGGTCGAAGGGGGGGAGGGCGGCCAGGGCCGCCGCCGAGGTCTCGCGCCGTACTGAAATCCGGTCCGACAGGCCAGCCGCCTGGACCCGGGCCTCGGCGCCCTCCGCCATGACGGGGTCTAGTTCTACGGCTGTGACGCGAGCGTCAAAAGCGCGGGCCAGATGGATCGACACCTCGCCGTAGGCGCAGCCGATATCCATGACGGGGGCGCCCGGTTTCAGGCCCGCGCGGCGTACGGTCGCTTCCAACCGCTCCATCGACAGGGCGTTGCAGACGGCCAGGGGCCGATAGGCGATGTGATGAAAGGCGACGCGCATGGCCAAGGCCTAGAATGCGTCGCACGTCTCGTCTCAAAAAAAGAACTTTACAACATAAAGTTCTTGGCGCACCTTCCGATCAACAGGCAGGGAGAGACGCCATGACCCGAGATCAAGTTCAGTCCGTCCACGACGACATCGCCTATATGAAGGCCCTGGCCCAGGAGGGGCGGCGCGCTCCCTTGCTGGGCGGGTCGATCCTGATCGCCGCCGGCCTGGTGTTCGGCCTGGCGTCCATCGTCGCCTATGGCATCGACAGCGGCATCCTCAATGCGCCGCCGGTCGCCTACGCCTTTCTGTGGGGCGGGGCGGGGCTGATCTTCTTTGCGGTGCTGATGCTGCAGGTTCGCCGAACGACCGGCCGCCCCGGCGCGAACTCGGTGGTGAACCGGGCCGGAGGCGCGGGCTGGATGGGGGTCGGTCTGGCAATCTTCGTCATGGCCCTGGCGATGACGGTGGTCAGTTGGAAGACGGGGAGCGAAGTGAGCTTCATGCTCTTCCCCTCGCTGATCTTCGCCCTCTACGGCTCGGGCTGGGCGGTGTCGGCGACCATGAGCGACCAGAAATGGCAGTGGACGCTGGCCATCGCCTGCTGGATCGCCGCGCCGCTGATCGCCTTCCTGACCGGCAGTCCCCTGATGTGGCTGGCCTATGCGGCGGGACTGTTCCTGTTCGCCCTGCTGCCCGGCGTCCTGCTGGTGCGTCAGGAACCGTCGGAGGTGATCTGATGGCCTCGGACACGGCGGGGGATACGGCTGACGCCTTTGACATCGGCCGCATCGACGAGGTGATCCATGGGCGGGTGCGTCTGGGGATCATGGCCTATCTGTCGGGCGTCGGGACGGCGGACTTCAACGAGCTGAAGACCCGGCTGCAGGCCACGGACGGCAATCTGTCGGTGCACCTGCGCAAGCTGGAGGAGGCGGGCTTCGTCGAGGTCGCCAAGAGCTTTCAGGGTCGCAAGCCCCTGACGCGGGCGACCATGACCGAGGCCGGGCGCGACGCCTTCGTCGCCTATCTGGAGGCCATGTCTGGTCTGGTCGGCGCCCGTTAGCCTTGGCGCGTGAATAGTCTAAAGAAGGCGGTCATGAGCGACCGCCTTCCCCCCTTTCAGGCTATCGATAATTTCCGCGACTATGGCGGCTATGCTTTAGCGGGGGCGCGTTTGACGCGTGGACGCCTGTACCGCTCGGCGCATCAGGCCAAGGCGACCGAGGCGGATCTGGCGAAGTTGGCGCAGCTGAACATCGCGACGGTGGTGGACCTGCGTCGCCCCAGCGAACGGCGCGACCAGCCGTCGCGGCGGCCCTCAGGCTGGGCCGGTCAGGTGATCGAGAGCGCCCACGACGACGGCGGCGAGGCCCCGCACATCACCTTCCTGAAGACCGCCGACCTGACCGAGGATTCCGGCCGCGCCTTCATGACCCAGACCTATCGCCGCCTGCCGTTCGAGCCGGCGCACCTGGACCTGTTCAGTCGCTATTTCCGCGCCCTGGCCGAGGGCGACGAACCCGTCCTGATCCACTGCGCGGCGGGCAAGGATCGCACCGGCCTGCTGGCGGCCCTGACCCACAGTCTGCTGGGCGTGTCGCGCGACGACCTCATCAGCGACTATCTGCTGACCAACATCGCCGTCGATCTGGAGGGCCGGGCCGAGGGCATTGCGAAGAAGCTGACCGAGATGACGGGGCGCCCGGCTTCGCACGGGGCTGTGGTCGCCTTCCTCGGCGTCGAGGCCGAGTATCTGGACGGGGCCTTCGCCGAGATCACGGCGAGGCACGGCTCGCTGCGGGCCTATCTGAAGCAGGCGCTGGGCGTGGATGACGCCCTGGCCGAAGGCATCCGGGCGCGGCTGGCGGCATGAGCCTGCCGGTCGTCCATGTCGCGCGGCTGGGCTGGCGCGAGCCTCTGGCGGTGGCGGCGGGGCTGAACCGGCGCGAGGGGGCGCTGGCGCTGCTGGCCGGGGCGGGCGATCCGAGCGCGCACGGCGGGCGTTGGTCCTTCGTCGGCTGCGAGCCGGACCGGGTGCGGGTCGGCGGGGTCGAGGATGCGGCGGCGTTCGAGGCTCTGCGCGACCCTGAGTTTTCAGGCGGCGGCGTAGTCGGGCTGATGAGCTATGACGCCGGGGCGCGACCGGCGACGGGGCGGCGGGCCGAGGTCTGGCCCGACCTGATGCTGGCCCGCTATCCGGCCCTTCTGGCCTTTGATCATGCGGCGGGCGAAGTGCGGGCCGTGGGGCGGGGCGCGGACGCCGCCGAGGCCGAGGCTCAAGGCCGCCGTGCAGCAGACTGGCTGGCCGAGGCGGTGACGCTGCCGATCCCGACTGCGCCCGCGAACGCCTTTACCGGCGAGGCGCCGTCCGAAGCCTATGAGGCCGCCGTGGCCGACGTTGTGGCGCGCATTGCGGCGGGCGAGATGTTCCAGGCTAATATCGCCCGCGCCTGGGGCGGGCGGTTGAGCGCGGGGCGTGATCCGTTCGAGGTCTTCCTGCGACTGTCCGCCGAGCGGGGCGCGGCCTACGGCGCCTTCTGGCGGCTGGGCCAGAGGGCGCTGGTGTCCAACTCGCCGGAGCTGTTCCTGACCTTTGATCCCGCGTCAGGCCGCATCGAGACGCGTCCGATCAAGGGCACGCGTCCGAGAGACGCTGATCCGGCGCGCGACGCCGACCTGGCCGCCGCCCTCGCCGCCAGCGCCAAGGACCGGGCCGAGAACCTGATGATCGTCGATCTGATGCGCAACGATCTGGCCCGGACGGCGGTCCCCGGTTCGGTGCGGGTCGAGCGGCTGTTCGAGGTCGAAAGTCACCCGACAGTGCATCATCTGGTGTCCACCGTCACGGCGACCGCGCGGCCCGGCGTCGGCGCCGCCGAGGTGCTGGAGGCGACTTTCCCGCCCGGATCGATCACGGGCGCGCCCAAGCATCAGGCCATGAAGGTGATCGCCGGGCACGAGCCGCCGCGCGGGCCGTGGTGCGGCTCCCTGTTCGGTCTGGGTCTGGCGGGAGATGCGCCGAGAGGCGGGGCGCTGATCGCCTCGGTGCTGATCCGCACCGCGTCGTTCGAGCAGGATGAGAGGGGCTGGCGCTGGCGCGCCCTGGCCGGGGCCGGCATCGTCGCCGACAGCGATCCGCACGCGGAATGCGAGGAGACCGGGGCCAAGATCCGGGCGTTGCAGGACGCCGTCGTCGGCTTCTAGTCGTCACAGCCCTTAGCAGTCGGGACAGATGACCTGGTTCACGGTGCGGGGGCGCAGATAGTATGTCCGTTTGAAGACGATCGGTCCGGGCATCGCAGCCTTGAACGCGGAATTATACTCGTAGTTGGTTTCGCCGATGATCAGGCTTTCATCCTTGCTGATCAGGCCAGCGGGAAGATCGGTGACGGGGTCGCCTTTGTCCCGCTTGGGAAACGCCGCCTGATTGTTGCTCTTGCTCCAGTCGACCGAGGCCACCCCCGTATCATTCATGGTGACGCTAGTGACGCGGACCAGCAGGGGATCTGCGGGGAAGGGTTTCATGATCAGTTGACCAATGGCGAACACCTCGTCGATTTTTTCCGAGGTCGTCTTGTCGCTCTGGGCCACGAGGTCGGCCACCATGGCGGTCGTGTGGCTGGTGCGCCGCTCGGCCATATAGGCTTGGCAAAACTCTGTCAGGCCAAGGTAGAGGATGATCATGATCGGTGCGATCAGGGCGAACTCGATCGCCGCGAGGCCGCGTTGGTCTGCGATCAGACGGGTGGCCAGGCTGAGGCTGAACCGATGAGAGCGGCCGCTCATTGGTAGGGCTCGTTGCGGAAGGCCATGGTGGTCGTCAGATAGACTTCGCCGCTTTTCATCTTCGATATCGCCTGCGACAGGAAGGGCATGACGACCTGGTGCTTGTACCATATCCTCACCAGCACGGTGTCGCCGGCGTTACCCGGTTCAATCTTCAACTCCGAAGGGTCGAACACGTTGGTCTTGGTCGGGTCTGGCGCGATAGGATTGCTGAAGCTGTCCACCACGCGAATGTCCATGGTGGCGCGAGATTGGCAGTCGTTCGCGAAGACGCTCATCTGAGCGCAAAAGCGGTTCTTGATGACTTCAGGGGTGATGCCTTGCATCTGCACCTGACCGGTACGGACCAAGCGGCCTGCGTCTGTCGCGGCGGTTTCGAGCACGGCGTCGAGCAGCAGGATCAGGCCGACCTCGAGGATGGCGAACAGCAGCATGAAGAAGGGCAGGGCGAGCAGGGCGAACTCGACCGCGGTCGAGCCCTCGCGGGCGCTTATCAGCCGCCGCGCGAACGACGGACGGTTCGTATCGCGTTGAAGCCGGCGCGCCATGATTTCAGGGCGCCGAGGGCGTGCGGACGCTGGGGGAGCAACTGACGCCGCAGGCCATGTCGGTCGCCTGTGCGCCGCGCCAGACGCGGACCGTGCCGTTTGATCCTGCGCTGACCACCACCTGGCTCTGGAACAGCGGTCGCCCGAGGGCGTCCACCGCCACGATCTCGGTGACGCCATAGCCCTTGCCCGTGATGAACAGCGTGTTGGCGTCGACCACGGTGACGTCGGCGATCTTGGGATTGGCCACGATGACCGAGCCGGCGGGCGCGCGCAGCTGAATACGCGTCGAGCTGTCGATCTCGATGTTCAGGGGGCGCGCCTGAGCCTGGGCGACGGAGGCGACGCCGCCGGCGAGGCCAGCAGCCGCCAGCATCGCGGCGGCGAATCTGAGGAAATGGCGGGGCATGGTCAGACGGTTCCGGTGACATGAAAGTGCGCGCGCGCGAGCGCCGGGACGTAAGGTCGCCTTCAAAGATCAAGATTTCCTGAAGGGAGACGTTCGGGTCGATCTATGCGAAAATCATAGTAAATGCGTAGTAACCAATAATAAACGTGGTGGCGTTGTTTCGTTTTACTCGAACTTAAGGATCGTCGGCGCATGGTCGTCATGCAAACGGGGGTCAAGCGGGCAAAACCGGTGACCCTGGTAGTGGAACTGTTGCTCGCTTAGAAAACAAGGAAGGCACATCATGCGTAACTTCATCAAGAACTTCGCCCAAGACGAATCCGGCGCCACGGCCATTGAGTACGGCCTGATCGCCGCCCTGATGGCTGTGGTCATCATCGCCGGCATCGGCGCCTTCGGCGGCGCGCTTCAAACGAAGTTTGAGTCGATCGGCACCATTATCTCGACCGGCAAGGCTCCCGCCTAAGTAGACGGGTCACTACCAAGTGACTTTGAGGTGGCCGGGTGGAAACGCCCGGCCATTTCTTTTGGGCGCTAGGCCGGGTGAGCCGGAAACCCGGTCTTAAAGATCGAGACGGCATGATCCGCTCATGACCGAGCTTTCCTTTGCCCTGCTGGGCCTCATGCCTGTTCTGGTGATCGTGGCGGGTCTGCACGACCTGACCACGATGAAGATCCCCAACTGGCTCTCGGGCCTGCTGATCCTCGGCTTCTTTCCGGCCGCCCTGGCGCTGGGTTTGCCCTGGTCGGTCGTCGGCGTCTCTGTGGGGGCGGCGGTCGTTGCTCTGCTGATCGGCGCCGGGATGTTCGCCCTGCGCTGGCTGGGCGGGGGCGACGCCAAGCTTCTGGCCGCCGTCATGCTGTGGCTGGGCCTGCCCGGCGCCATGCCCTTTCTGCTGTTCACGGCCATGGCCGGCGGCGGGCTGTGTCTGGTGCTGATCCTGGCGCGCGCTCATCTGCAGGTCTACGCCGGCAACGGTCCCGTCTGGGTTTCGCGTCTGCTGGAGCCCAAGGGCGATGTTCCCTACGGCGTGGCCATCGCGATCGGGGCCTTGCTGGCCTATCCCGCGAGCCCCCTGGTGCGCGCCTTCGCCGGGGTCTGAGCGCCCTGCGGGCGCTTAGGGCGGCGTTAACCGAAGATCGCCACTATCGTTAACGGCAGAGGGGCGAGAACTGAATCCACGTCGCCGCGCCCGCCGGAGACCGTCGATGAAGCCTGCAAAAATCGCCGTCATCTGTATCGCCGCCGTGGCGGCTATCGGCCTGGCTCTGGTCGTCCGCGCCATGGGGTCGTCGTCCGGCGCGCCCGCCGCGACCGCCGTCGCCGCCGTTGAAGCCGTGCCTATGGCCAAGGTCCTGGTCGCCGCCAAGAATCTGGAGCCGGGCAGCCGTCTGACCGACGCGGATCTGACGTGGAAGGACTGGCCGATCGCCGAGGTCAATCCGGTCTTCATCACCGACGGCAGCGTGCCCATCCCCGCCGCCGCCGAGGGGGCGGCCAAGGAGGCCAAGCCCGCGGACGACAAGGCCGACAAGGTCAAAAAGGCCGAAGACGCCGCCGCTCGCGTCAGCCGCGCCGCCACCGCCCTGGCGACCGGCGGAGCCAAGGCCGACTATATCGGCGCCGTCGTGCGCGAACCCATTCTGGCCGGAGAGCCGATCGTCGCCCGCAAGATCGTGCGTGCCGGAGACAGCGGCTTCATGGCCGCCTACCTGGAGCCGGGCATGAGGGCCATGGCCATCCGCGTCACGGTCGAGACGGCGGCGGGCGGCTTCATTCTGCCCGGCGACCGGGCCGACGTCCTGCTGACCCGTCAGGTCAAGATGCCGGCGGGTTCGGCCAGCGGCGAGGACACGAAGTTTGTCAGCGCCACGGTGATGCAGAACGTCAAGGTTCTGGCCATCGACCAGGCCACGCGTGCGGCTGACGACGCCCAGGCCGTGGTCGGCGCCACCGCCACCCTCGAAATCAGCGGCCGCGACGCCGAGGTCCTGGCCCTGGCCAAGTCCGAAGGCGAACTGTCGCTGGTGCTGCGCTCCTATGCCGACACCGCCGGTCCGTCAGGGCGGACGCCCGCCGCGACCCGTCGCAGCGACGCCGCCGCCAATGTCGTGCGCGTCTATCGCGAAGGCCAGGCCGAGGCGGTCGTCGTTCGATGAGGAACCCAGGGATGAACCGACTGATCGCCGCGACCTGTGTTTCGCTGCTGGCGCTGGGCGGCGCCGCCTCGGCGCCCGTCGTCGCCTGGAGCCAGACAGCCCCGACGCGCGCAGCCGTGTCGACCGGCGCGGCGCCGCAGATGGTCAATCTGCCGCGCGGGACGTCGTTCGCCGTCGACTTGCCGGCGGATGCGCGCGACGTGATCGTGTCCAATCCGCAGGTGGCCGAGGCCATGCTGCACTCGCCGCGCCGGATCACCGTCATCGGCCTCGCGCCCGGCGAAACGGACGCCGTCTTCCTGGACGCCGCCGGTCGCACGATCCTGGCCCTGCGCGTTCGCGTGGACGCGGGAACCAGCGCGCTTCAGGACACGCTCAGCCGCGTGATGCCGGGCTCCGGCATTCGCGCCGAAGCGGTCAACGACAGCATCATTCTGAGCGGCATGGCCGCGAGCCCCGCCGAAGCCGCCCGCGCAACCCAGGTGGCGCGCGCCTTTGTTTCGGCCCCCGAGAAGGTCATGAACATGACCACGGTCGTCGGCTCGGACCAGGTGACGCTCAAGGTGCGTGTGGTCGAGGTGCAGCGCACGGCGATCAAGCAGCTGGGCTTCGACACCAAGGCGGTGCTGGGCCGCATCGGCGACACCCAGTGGCTGCTGGGCAGCGCCGCCACCTGGGGCGTCAACGGGGCGCTGCTGGGCGGGATCACAGGCGGGGTGTCGCGCGACACCACCAAGAATTATCAGATGCAGGCGCCCTGCGGCGGCGGCTTCCCTGCGGGGTCCCTGTGCCCGGTGACGGTTGACGGCGGCGCCCCGGGCGACCCCAGCAACTGGGACACCGCCCAGCCCGGCACCGGCCCCGGCTCGGACGGATTGAACAAGGGCGAGGCCATGATCAAGGCCTTCGAACGCGTCGGCCTGGTCCGCACCCTGGCCGAGCCGAACCTGACTTCGGTCAACGGCGAGGCCGCCAGCTTCCTGGCGGGCGGCGAATTCCCTGTGCCCGCTGGGCGCGACCTGAACGGCCAGATCACGGTCGAATACAAGCCCTTCGGCGTCGGCCTGTCCTTCCGTCCGGTCGTGCTGTCGGAGGGACGCATCTCCTTGCAGGTCAAGGTCGAGGTGTCGGAGCTGACCAGCCAGGGCGGCCTGACCATCGGCGCGGGCACGCCCTCCTCCATCACCCTGCCGGGCCTGTCGGTGCGTCGCAGCGAGAATACGATCGAACTGCCGTCGGGCGGCTCGATGATGATCGCCGGCCTGCTACAGGAATCGACCCGCCAGAACATCGACTCCCTGCCGGGCGCGACCAATCTGCCGGTTCTGGGCCAGCTGTTCCGCTCGCGCGACTATCTGATGGGCGAGACCGAGCTGGTGGTCATCGTCGAGGCCTATGTGGTCAATCCGACCGCGCCGGGCCGGATGCAGACGCCCGCCGACGGCCTGCGCATCGCGCAAGACGCCCAGACCATCTTCTTCGGCCAGTTGAACCAGGCCTATGGCGTGCCCGCCCCCGCCGCCCAGTCGGGCGGCGGATGGCAGGGGCCTGTCGGCTACGTGATCGAGTGAGCGCCATGACCCGTTCCGCCAAATCCATCCTCTCCCTGAGCGCGGCTCTGGCGCTCGCCGGGCTGGCGCTGGCCGGCTGCATGGGCGGACCCGCCAGCCTGGGCGGCGAGCCGCCGCTGACGCCGCTCTCGCGCTACACGCTTCAGGTCGAGCCGGGTCTGGACCGCATCGCCCTGGCGGTGCACGAAACCGGCCTGTCGGCGAACCAGCAGGCGGCCCTGACCGCCTTGGTCAGCCGCTTCGCCCTCGAAGGCGCGCCGACCCTGGTGGTCGAGGCGCCGGCGGGCGATGATCCCGTGGCGACGCAGACGGCCTGGAACGTCAAGTCGGCCCTGGTTGCGGCAGGCGCCCCCGATCATCGCGTCCGTGTGGTCAGCTACGCCGGGCCGGACCCACGCGCGCCGGTCTTGGTCGGCTTTGAAACGGTGCGCGCCGTGACGCCGCAGTGCGGAACCGTCTGGGGCAGTCTGGGCCGCACCGGCGACAATCAGTCGGCCTCGAACTTCGGCTGCGCGGTCAACGCCAACCTGGCGGCTCAGATCGCCAACCCGCGCGACATCGTCTCGCCGCGGGCCATGACCCCCGCCGAGGCCGGTCGCCGCAGCGTGGTGTTCGACGCCTATCGCGAGGGGACCCAGACCTCGGCCGAGCGAGAAGAACTGATCTCTCAGTCGCGCGTCTCTCGGGCGGTGAACTGATCATGACCCAATCCTATGCTGCTCAGGATTTCGACGCTTTGGACGGTTTCGACCTGGAAGATGAATTCCTCAACGCCGCGCCCCGGTCGCCGCAGGCTCAGCCGCAGGATGTCCTGAACGCCGTCTCCGAGCCCTTTGCCGTTGCGCTGGACGAAACGCCCGACGAATGGATCGAGGCGGACGTCGAGGCCTACAATCCTGTCGGACGTCTGGTCGATGCGACCGAAGCGGCGGCGGCGACCGTAGCGCCTCTGGTCGCGGCGACGCCCGTTGCAGAGGTCCCGGTTCCGGTTGTGCCCGAGCCCTTCGCGCCCGCCCTGGCGGAGGCCGCTTCTCTGCCGATCAGTGCGGGTTCCACGGTCGAGGTGTCGATCCCGCGCATCGCCGTCCACGTCTTCGCCGAGCGCCAGGACACTCTGGCCGCCACCGAGCGGGCGGGGCAGGACCGGCGCATGTCGCGCGCCACCACCCAGATCCGCGTCGGCGGCGTCGCGGCGGCCATCGAGGCCTATCAGGCCGAGCCGACCCCGCCGCTGATCGTGGTCGAGTGCCTGAAGGACCCGCAGACCCTGCTGTGGGAAATCGACCAGCTGGCCGAGGTCTGCGACGCGGGCACCAAGGTGGTGGTCATCGGCGCGACCAACGACATCCTGCTGTTCCGCGAACTGATGCGGCGCGGGGTCAGCGAATACCTGGTGGCGCCCTTGCAGCCGCTGCAACTGATCGCGGCCATCGGCGGCCTGTTCGCCGACCCGGCGCAACCTTTTGTCGGTCGGTCCATCGCCTTCGTCGGGGCGCGCGGCGGGGCAGGGGCTTCGGCCGTGGCCCACAACACCGCCTACGCCATGAGCGAGCGGATCGGCGTCAACACCGTCATCGTCGACTATGACCTGCCGTTCGGCACCGCCGGGCTGGACTTCAACCAGGACCCGCTGGGCGGCGTCGCCGACGCCCTGAGCCAGCCGGACCGCCTGGACGCCACCCTGCTGGACCGGATGATGGTCCGCTGCACCGACAAGCTGAGCCTGTTCGCGGCGCCGGCCACCCTGGACGGCGACTGGGATATCCAGCCGGACGCCTTCGAGGAGGTGACGAGCCGCATCCGCTCGACCGCGCCCTTCGTGGTGCTGGACCTGCCGCACCTGTGGTCGGGCTGGATGCGCAAGACGCTGATCTCGGCGGACGAGGTAGTGATCGTGGCGACGCCGGACCTGGCCTCCCTGCGCAACGCCAAGAACATGATCGACCTGATCAAGCAGGGGCGTCCCAACGACGCCCCGCCGCGTCTGGTGCTGAACCAGGTCGGCGTGCCGGGCCGTCCCGAGATCCCGACCAAGGACTTTGGCGCCGCGCTCGGCGTCCACCCCAGCCTGGTGATCCCGTTCGACGCCAAGGTCTTCGGCTCGGCCGCCAACAACGGCCAGATGATTGTCGAGTCCGGGGCCAAGACCAAGGCCGCCGAGGCCTTCCAGACCCTGGCCCAGATCGTGTCGCAACGCGAACTGCCGGCCGCGGGTACCGCGCGCGGCAAGGCGGCTGAGGGCGCAGCAGCCAAGAATGGGGCGGCCAAGAGCGGCGCAGCCAAGGGCGGCTCTCTGCTGGCCTCCCTGTTCAGCAAGAAGCGCTAGGCCATGTTCGGCAAGCGTTCAGCCCAGCCTGGGGTCGCGGTCGCGCCCCGACCCGCCCCGGCGCCTCAGCCGGCGGCGCAGGCGCGTGTGCTGGACGCCGTCGACGCCTTCTCTATCGAGGAACTGGAAGCCGCGGCGCGCCCGCCGTCGGACGCCGCCGACCGCCTGGACGCCCTGGCCGCGCGCCCCCAGGCCGAGGCCCCTGCGCCGACGCCGGGCGGTCCGGTCAAGGGACCGCGCGCCACCGCCGGTCTGGAACAGCTGAAGAAGGCCCAGGCGGTCGCCGAGATCGTCCGCGAGCAGTCCGACTATTATCACGCTACGAAGACCACCATCTTCAACGCGCTGATGAACACCATCGACCTGTCGCAGCTGGCCCAGCTGGACACCAAGGCGGCGGCTGAGGAAATCCGCGACATCGTCGCCGAACTGGTGGCGATCAAGAACGTCTCCATGTCGGTGGCCGAGCAGGAGCACCTGGTTCAGGACATCGTCAACGACGTCCTCGGCTACGGCCCGCTGGAGCCGCTGCTCGGCCGCGACGACATCGCCGACATCATGGTCAACGGCGCCGGGCGGGTCTTCATCGAAGTCAGCGGCAAGGTGCAGCTGACCAACGTCCGCTTCCGCGACAACACCCAGCTGATGAACATCTGTCAGCGGATCGTCAGCCAGGTCGGCCGCCGTGTCGATGAATCCAGCCCCATCTGCGACGCCCGTCTGCCGGACGGGTCGCGCGTCAACGTCATCGCCCCGCCCCTGGCCATCGACGGCCCGACGCTGACCATTCGTAAGTTCAAAAAAGACAAGCTGACGATGAAGAATCTGGTGGAGTACGCCTCCATCAGCCCTGAGGGCGCGCGCGTCCTGGGGGTTATCGGCGCGGCGCGATGCAACCTGGTCATCTCGGGCGGCACGGGCTCGGGCAAGACCACCCTGCTCAACACCCTGACGGCCTTCATCGACCCGACCGAGCGCGTCATCACCTGCGAGGACGCCGCCGAACTGCAGTTGCAGCAGCCGCACGTGGTGCGTCTGGAAACCCGCCCGCCGAACCTGGAGGGGCAGGGCCAGATCACCATGCGCGACCTGGTCAAGAACTGTCTGCGGATGCGTCCCGAACGGATCATCGTCGGCGAGGTCCGGGGACCCGAGGCCTTCGACCTGTTGCAGGCGATGAACACCGGCCACGACGGCTCGATGGGCACGCTGCACGCCAACTCCCCGCGCGAGGCCATCAGCCGGATGGAGTCGATGATCACCATGGGCGGCTACGGCCTGCCGTCCAAGACCATCCGCGAGATGATCGTCGGCTCGGTCGACGTCATCATCCAGGCCGCGCGCCTGCGCGACGGCTCGCGCCGGATCACCCACATCACCGAGGTGGTGGGGCTGGAAGGCGACGTCATCGTGACCCAGGATCTGTTCGTCTATGAGATCACCGGCGAGGACGCGCACGGCAAGATCACCGGGCGTCACCGCTCGACCGGCATCGCCCGGCCCCGCTTCTGGGACCGCGCCCGCTACTACGGGCTGGAACGCGAGCTGGCCGAAGCCCTGGATGCGGCGGAGTAGGGTATGATGCTTCCCATTCTTGCGGCGTTTCTGGCCTTCATCACCATCGGCGGCGTCGGCTGGGTTCTGGTCAGCGGCGACGACACCTCGGCCCAGGCGGTCAAGCGCGCCAAGGCCCTGGGCGGCGCGCGGGACGCGACGGCGGCCAAGCGGACGGCTGCGGCGGCGGCCAATACGCCCGAGGCGCGACGCAAGCAGATCATGAGCCAGCTTCAGGACGTCGAGCGGCGCGAGCGCAAGGCGCGCATGACCATGAGCGCCAAGCTGAAGCAGGCCGGTCTGTCGATGAGCCTGCGCACCTTCACCATCATCAGCGTCGTGGCGGGCGTGATCGGCTTCCTGATCGCCTTGATCGCGGGCCTGAACCTGTTCCTGGCGCTGGGCCTCGGCGTGGCGGTCGGTCTGGGTCTGCCGCGCTGGATCGTCGGCTTCCTGGGCAAGAAGCGGATGAAGAAGTTCTCGATGGCCTTCGCCGACGCCGTCGACATCCTGGTGCGCGGCATCAAGACGGGCCTGCCCGTGCATGACTGTTTCAAGATCATCGCCCGCGAAAGCCCCCAGCCCCTGGGCGGCGAGTTCCAGCGGCTGGTCGAAAGCATGGGCGTGGGCCTGTCGCTGAGTCAGGCGCTGGAAAAGATGTACGAGCGCATGCCGACGCCCGAGCTGAACTTCTTCGCCATCGTCATCGCCATCCAGCAGAAGAGCGGCGGCAACCTGGCCGAGGCCCTGAGCAATCTGACCACGGTGCTGCGCGCCCGGCGACTGATGGGCGAGAAGATCAAGGCCCTGTCGTCCGAGGCCGTGGCCTCGGCGGGCATCATCGCCTCGCTGCCGCCGGTGGTGATGATCATGGTGAGCCTGTCCAGCCCCGGCTACATGTCGCTGTTGTTCACCGATATGCGCGGTCAGGTCATGCTGCTGGCTTCGGCGACCTGGATGGCTCTTGGCGTCTTCACGATGAAGCGCATGATCTCGTTCAAGTTCTGAGACGGAGGGCGTCATGAACGGCTTCATGCACTTCATCACCGACGCGCAGAACCTGCTCAGCATCGGGGTCGGCGTCGCCGTCTTCGCCAGCGTCCTGACCCTGCTCAGCTCCTATACGGGCGGGGCGACCCTGGGCAAGCGGATGCAGGCCGTGGCCGAGCGTCGCGAGGAACTGCGCCGCAAGTCGCGTCTGGCCATGAACGGCGGCGCCGGCGGGGCCGGGGCCAGCCTGCGTCACAGTGACGAGGGCTTCAAGAAGCGGGTGGTCGAGCGGCTGAACCTGAGCAAGCTGCTGGAAGACCCCAAGGTGGCCGAGAACATGGCCCAGGCTGGGTGGCGCGGCCCCCGGCCGCTGAACACCTTCTACTTCTTCCGCTTCACCATGCCGTTCGTGTTCGGCGGGATCGTGGCCTTCTATCTGTTGGTCGTGAACGATTTCGGCCAGCCGCCGACCATGATCCTGGGCATTGTCGGGGCGGCGTTCGCGGCCGGCTTCTATGCGCCCAACATCTATGTCTCGAACCGCATCGCCCAGCGGCGACAGTCGATCGTCGCGGCCTTCCCCGACTCGCTGGACCTGCTGCTGATCTGCGTCGAATCCGGCATGTCGATCGAGGCGGCGATCCAGAAGGTCAGCCAGGAGATCGGCAGCCAGTCGATCGAACTGGCCGAGGAGCTGTCCCTGCTGTCGGCCGAACTGAGCTATCTGCCCGAACGCCGTATGGCCTATGAGGGCATGGCGAAACGGACCAATCACCCCGGCATCAAGTCGGTGGCGACGGCCATGACCCAGGCCGAGACCTACGGCACGCCGCTGGGGTCGGCCCTGCGCGTCATGGCCAAGGAAAACCGCGACCTGCGTTTGTCGGCGGCGGAGAAGAAGGCGGCGGCCTTGCCGGCCAAGCTGACCGTGCCGATGATCATCTTCTTCCTGCCGGTCTTGTTCATCGTCATCCTGGGACCGGCGATCATCAATATTCAGGACATGATGAAGAACGGCGGCTGATCAGCCCTCGGCGGCGCGCCTCAGGGCCTCGCTGATGTCGTCATAGGCGCTGCGGATCGTCTTGCGGTGCTTGTCGTGGAACAATTCGCCGCGCAGCCCGGAGAAGATCACGCCGTTGGCGACGATGCAGTTGCCCCGCTCCAGCTCCTCGATTTCGTAGTAGCGGATGGCGTTGAACAGGAAGCCGCGCTTCTCGGCCCAGACCAGCTGGGCGTAGGGCTGCCAGTCGCCCAGGCGGGCCTGAACCTGACGTTCGGCCATGCCGGGCAGGGCCTCGGTCAGGCTGATGCTCGCGCCGAAGGCCAGGGCGCCGCTCAGGCCGGTCTCATAGGGGTTCCAGCTGTGCCAGTTCTCGAGATCCGACAGGATCTCCCAAATGCGGTCCGACGGCGCGCGCACGCCGATACGCTTCTCGATACGGGTCGTGTCCATGGATTTGCCTCTGACACGGCTTTTCGACTTTAGGAAGTCGTCTCGACAGGATCGACGGCGGGGAGGGGGCGCTTCAGGCGGCGTCCGTCGTCCAGACCCAGGCGCGCCTTGACCTCGAACAGATCCGCCCCGGCGGGCACGATCAGCAGTTCCTCGGGGCGGCGGGCGTTGACGGCCACCACCGCATTTTTGGGGCAGACGTCGAAACAGTCGGCGCCGACGACGGCCAGGTCCGCCTTGCGCCCCTTGCCGGCGTGGAGATAGCGACGCAGCGCCTTTTTCAGGGTCTTGTCGCCGTCAGGACCAAAGCCGCCGTCCAGCTTCTTCGAGCATTTGCGGCACACCAGAACCACCTCGTTCCAGCGGGTCTTCGACACCTTGAAGGGTTTGGGCGTCTTGCTCATGAAACCGAAGATCGCTGTTCGCGGCGGGGCGTGCAAGGCCTCCGACGCTGCGCCACAGGAAGTTCACAAAGGAGGCCGGAAAACTGATTGTTTCTGTTTATCAAGGGGTAAGCATGAGGGCGCATCCTCGCGGTTCCTGACGAGGGTCCGCCGATGTCGCGCCTGCCGATCAACCTGCCGCCTGCTGCGCCGCTGCGTCCCGCGCGTGGTCGTCTGCGCGACGCGCTTTTCTTCTGCATCGCTTTCGCGGCGGTCTTCGGCGCGGCCCTGCTGGCGATGGAGATGATGCTGGGCTAAGCCGGGGGTCTGATTTCAGGAGGCCTCCCCATGATCACCCGCATCCAGCCCGGCGCCCGCATGAGCGAGGCCGTCATCCACGGAAACACCGTCTATCTGGCCGGTCAGGTCGGGGAGCCGGGCGACGACGTCACGGCCCAGACCAAGACGACCCTGGCCGAGATCGACGCCCTTCTGGCTGCGGCGGGCACCGACAAGTCCAAGATCCTGATGGCCACCATCTGGCTGGCCGACATCGCCGACTTCGAGGCCATGAACGCGGTCTGGGACGCCTGGGTCGACAAGGCCAACCCGCCCGCGCGCGCCACCAGCGAAGCCAAACTGGCTACGCCCGACTACCTGGTCGAAATCATCGTCGTGGCGGCGATCTGATCGTGTCGAAGGAAAGCGAACTGGAGCGGTTCAAGGCGACCCGCGTCACCGCCCTCTACCGTCTCGACCTGATCGAGAAGGGCGCGCAGCTGAGCTATGAGGACGGCACGCCGGTCGACATGGCGTCAGAGGCCCAGCGGCTGAAGGATCAGGTCGCCGACATGGATCGCCGCATCGCGCGGCTGGAGGCGGCGGGCGAGGCCTGATCCTCAGCGACTGACGAAATGTGGGGCGCGACCCATCCGTCGCCCTTTTTCGCGCGAATAAGGCCGCGCTACTGCATTTCACTTTCAGGAGTTCGTTCGATGAATCTTCGCACCCTCGCCGTCGCGGCGGCCGCCCTGTCCGCCTTCGCCTTCCCCGCCGCGGCCGAGACGATCTCGACCCACGTGCTGGACTTGGCGCGCGGCGTCGGCGGTCGGGACGTCCCGGTCACGCTGCAGATCAAGTCGACCGACGGCGGCTGGCGCGATCTGGCGACCAGCCGCACCGACGAGAACGGGCGGGTCCGCTCGTTCGGCGACGCAATCAAGACCGAGGCGGCGACCTATCGCCTGGTGTTCGACATGTCGCGTTACGGCGAGCCGACGACGCCGCCCTTCTTCCCGGAGATCGACGTGGTCTTCCAGGTGGTCGACCCCAGCGTCCACTATCACGTGCCGGTGGTGGTCAGCCCCTACGGCTACAGCACCTATCGCGGCAACTAAGGCCTCGGCGGTGTTCGGACGCCCTGATCAGAGGCGTTCGAACACCGTGCCGATGACCGCCTGATAGGCGTCGGTCAGGGCGCGCAGCTCGGCCTCCGGCACGCGCTCGTCCACCTGGTGCATGGTCTGGCCGACCAGGCCCAGCTCCAGCACCGGGCACAGGGCGCGGATGAAACGGGCGTCCGAGGTGCCGCCCGTGGTCGAGGCCTCGGGGCGGCGGCCGAGGGTCGCCTCCACCGCGTCTTGCACCGCCGTGACAAAGACGCCCGGCTCGGTCAGGAAGGCTTCGCCCGAGCACATGTGGGTCAGCTCGATGCGCAGGCCGGTCTCGGCCTGGACGAGGCCTGCCTCACGGTTCAGCCAGTCGATCAGGCCGTCGCCAGTGTGGGTCGGGTTGAAGCGGATGTTGAGCCGCGCCTTCGCCTCCGCCGGGATGATGTTGGTGGCCGGATTGCCCACGTCGATGGTGGTGATTTCGAGGTTGGACGGCGGAAATTCCGGATAGCCCTCATCCAGCACGTGAGCGTCCAGGCGCGCCAGAAGTTTCGCGATGACCGGGGCCGGATTGGCGGCGCGGTCGGGATAGGCGACGTGGCCCTGCTTGCCGTGGACGGTGATCCAGGTGTTGAGCGAGCCGCGTCGTCCGACCTTGATCATGTCGCCCAGATGGTGGGCCGAGGACGGTTCGCCGACCACGCAGGCGTCGATGACCTCGCCCTCGGCCATCAGGGCCTCGACCACGCGCTTGGTGCCGTGCAGGGCCGGGCCTTCCTCGTCGCCGGTGATCAGGAAGGAAAGGGAGCCGGGGACATCGCCTTCCGACAGGACCCGCGAGACGGCGGCGACCCAGGCGGCGATGCCGCCCTTCATGTCCACGGCGCCGCGTCCGTACAGGATGCCGTCGCGGGTCTCGCCTTCAAACGGGGCGGCGGTCCAGGCGGCGACGTCGCCGGTCGGCACCACGTCGGTGTGGCCGGCGAAGCAGAGGTTGGGCGAGGCCGTGCCGCGCCGGGCGTAAAGGTTCTCGATGCGCGCGTCATGACCCACGCGGGTCGGCCCCTCGAACACCATGCGGCGGCAGGTGAAACCCAGGCCGGTCAGAGTGCGTTCCAGCACGTCCATCGCCCCTTCGTCGGCAGGGGTGACGGAGGGAATGCGGATCAGGTCGCGGGTCAGTTCGACAGGATCGATGACGGAATGTGATGCAGCGCTCATGGGCTCTATGCTTTAGGCATATCCCGCATCCGCGAGAAGGCCCGAAACCGTGCCGAAGATCGACATCGACAATGCGCCCACCGGACATGGGACGGGCTACCCGGACGAGTTCGCCGCCCCCTGCAAGCCACGGCGGCGCTGGCGGCTGGGCGACGCGGTCGGTCTGGACCAGTTCGGGGTCAATCTTCTGCGCCTGCCCGCTGGAGCCTGGTCCAGCCAGCGCCACTGGCATACGACCGAGGACGAGTTCGTCTGGGTGGTCGAGGGCGAGGTCGTCCTGATCGAGGAGGACGGCGAGACGGTGCTGGTCGCCGGCGACTGCGCCGGCTTCAAGGCAGGCGTCCCCAACGGCCACAGAATAGAAAACCGCAGCGACCGTGAGGCGGTGCTGCTGGAGGTCGGGTCGCGCCGCCCGGCTGACGACGCCTGCGACTATCCCGACATCGACATGATCCTTCCAAAGGGCGCCGACCGCTACTTCCATCGCGACGGAACCCCCTATCCGAAGACGCCTCGAAGAACGTGACCACAGACAGTATCGACACCGCCCCGACCGTCCCGCCCCAGCCGCCTTTGCCGCCTGACTCGCACGATGGCGGCCCATCCAGTCCGTGGGCTATTCGCGATTTCCGCCTGTTGTGGGTCGGGCGCGTCGCCGCCGTCCTCGGCATCCAGATCCAGTCGTCGGCCCTGTTGTGGCAGGTCTATGAAATCGCCCGCCGCGATCATCCGATCGCCGAGGCCAGCCTGTATCTGGGCCTGGTGGGTCTGTGTCAGTTCCTGCCGCTGCTGGCCTTCACCCTGCCCGCCGGGGCCATGGCGGACCGGCGCGACCGCAAGCACACCGTGACCCTGTCCATCGTGGTCGAGAGCCTGTGCGCCCTGGCTTTCCTCGCCATGGCCCTGCACGGGTCGCCGCCGCTATGGGGGCTGCTGACCGTGGCCGCCGTCTTCGGCGCGGCGCGCGCCTTCCTGGCCCCGGCCAGCCAGGCCTTCCTGCCGATGGTGGTGGGGCGCAAGGCCCTGCCGCCGGCCATCGCGGCCCAGTCCATCGCCTTCCAGACCGGGGCCATCGCCGGCCCGGCGCTCGGCGGCGTCATCGTCGGCTTCGCGGTGCCCTGGGCCTACGCCTCGGCCATGGCGCTGTTCTTTGTGGCCATCGCCTGCTTCCTGCTGATCCGCACCAAGGGCAAGCCGCAGTTCGTCGAGACGGGCGTCGGCCCGCTGGAGCTGGTCAAGGAGGGTCTGTCCTACGTCTGGAAGACCAAGATCGTTCTGGGCGCCATCTCGCTGGATCTTGTGGTGGTGCTGCTGGCGGGGGTGGCCCTGCTGACGCCGATCTTCGCGCGCGACATTCTGCATGTGGGACCGCAGGGCTTCGGCCTGCTGCGGGCCTCGTTCGGGGTCGGGGCCCTGCTGGTGGCGCTGTATCTGAGCCGCTTCCCCATCGTGAAGCACGGCGGGCGCTGGATGTTCGCGGCGGTTGCTGTGTTCGGCCTGTCCACCCTGACGTTCGGCCTGTCGCACTGGGTCTGGCTAAGCGCGCTTGCGCTCTTCATCGGCGGCGGGGCGGACATGATCAGCGTCAATATACGCCAGACCCTGATCCAGCTGGCCACGCCTGATCACATGCGCGGGCGGGTGTCGTCGGTGTCCATGCTGTTCATCGGGGCCTCCAATGAACTGGGCGAGGCCTATTCGGGGGTCATGGTGCGGCTGCTCGGGCCCATCGGGGCGGCGGTGTTCGGCGGGGTCGGGGCCCTGGCCGCGACGGGGATATGGGCCAAGGTCTTCCCGAGCCTGAGGAAGGCGAACCGGCTGACTTAGGGCGCGGCGAGTATTGAGTGCCGAGTGGCGAGAAAGCGCGGGGCGTGTCTCGCCACCCCATACTCGCCACTCGGCACTGGCCTACCCCCAGGGGCGGAAGTGTTTCGACAGCTTCAGGCCCTGGCTCTGATAGTGGCTGCCGCCTTCGCCGTAGAGGCGCGAGGGGCGTTCCGTCAGGGGCTCATAGACCAGACGGGCGACGATCTGGCCGTGTTCCAGCAGGAAGGGGGTGTCGTGGGTGCGGACCTCCAGCACGCCCTTGGAGCCCGCGCCATGGGCCTCGTCCGTGCCGAAGCCAGGGTCGAAGAAGCCGGCGTAGTGGACGCGGAACTCGCCGACCGAGGGGTCGATCGGGGTCATCTCGGCGGCCTGATCCACCGGGATCTCGACCGCTTCGCGCGAGGCCAGGATGTAGAACTCGCCCGGGTCCAGCAGCAGTTCGTTGCGGCGGAGCGTCAGCGGCTCCCAGAAGTCGCGCGGGTCGTGGCCGTCGATGTGGTCCATGTTGACGACCCCGGCGTGACGACGGCCGCGGAAGCCGACGATGCCGTGCTCGCCCGCCTCCAGATCGACGCCGACGCTGCGGGTCTCCAGCTTGGGCGGATCGCCGGCCTTGAGGCGCAGCTGGTTCAGGCGGGTGCCGGGCTGGACCAGGATGGAGAAGGTCTGGGGCGCGATCTCGAGATAGAGGGGGCCGTCATAGCCCTCGTCCACGTCGTCGAAGCTGCCGCCCTGATCGGTCAGGAGGCGGACGAAGACGTCCACGCGGCCGGTCGAGCTCTTGGGATTGGCGCGGGCGTTCAGGCCGCGTGGCAGGGTCAGGCGTTCCTGCAGGCGAGCGATATAAACGCAGCCCTTTTCCAGCACCACGCCGCCCGACAGGTCGACCGTGTGCATAGCCACGTCCTTGATCCGGTCCTCGACCTTGCGCTGACCGGGCAGGAAGGAGGCGCGCACGCGCCAGGCCAGGTTCGACAGACGCAGGTCCAGGCTGGCCGGCTGCACCTGATCATGATCGAAGGGGGTGTCGGACCGGATCGCGCCTGTGGCGATCAGGGTCTCGATGCTCTGAT
>Ga0265296_1001740_pt1 | contig 23875 bp, 25 predicted proteins | sample MunlanPumphouse1_FD_189073 | JGI IMG/M metagenome (GOLD analysis project Ga0265296, IMG submission 189073) | Groundwater microbial communities from a municipal landfill in Southern Ontario, Canada - Pumphouse #1 | ecosystem: Environmental > Aquatic > Deep subsurface > Groundwater | place... | reverse complement strand
TAAGGTCCGATGGCCCTTACCCCCTCCCCCAAACCCCCACCTCCAATCCTATGAAGTTTATATTGGAATATTGATAAGTTAGATTAAGGTATAGATGTAATTTTTTTATTGGGATTAATAGTATGGACCTAAGACCTGGCACAATAGTTTATGGTTTAACTAATGATGATCAATATGAGATCATCAGACCAATCGGTAACGGTGCGTTTGGTGTTGTTTATGAGGTGCGTAATAAAGAGGGGTTAATTTTTGCACTGAAGACAATTATTACGGCATGGGTCAATAATGATGGCCTTCAAATGCTTTTAAATGAAGGTAAACTTACCACAGAAGTTCGTCATGATAATATACTTCGTGTTTTTTATTTCCATGATGGAAGGCAATACCCAAATCTTCCTCCCTACATAATAATGGAGTATGCTGATGGTGGAACCTTGCAGGATTGTTTGGATGAAAAAAGGAGAGATCTAGAATATTTCAATACAGAAGAACTTCGTGAAATATTTTATCAGCTTGCTTCAGGTATGAAAGCATTAAATGAGAAGTTAGTTCACCGTGATATTAAACCAGACAACATTCTTTTTGTTAATAATATATTAAAGATCTCTGACTTTGGACTTTCAAAAGTTGTTGCGGCTGCAACAAGATCCAAGACATTAAAAGGTATTAATCATTTAAAATATTGTGCTCCTGAAGCATGGCGCTTAGAGAAGAATACACCGGCGATGGATATGTATTCAATGGGGATAGTTTTTTATGAGATTGCTACATTAGAACAGCCATATGATGTTGGAATATCGGGTGATGTGGTCGAAGCATGGAAAAATGCACACATTTTACAACAGGCGAAAGACCCGAGGCTTTATAATGCAAATCTTGACCTTGGATTATACCAGTTAATAATGAAAATGATCTATAAGCGTCCACAGGATCGATACACTACCTGGGATGAAATCATTCAACGTCTTCAATCTATTTCTGCTTTTAAAGAAAGTTCTCGCGATGTAAGTTCTCTTTTAGTTAGCGCGATAGAAAGCCATAGAAAAGCTGAACAAGCTCGTCTAAAAACTGAGGAAGAAATAACGAAACGCAAGGAGTATGAAGGGATTATCGAATATTGCTTTGAGGAAATTTATAATGCTGGGAAAGAAATAGTCGATGCATTTAATTTACAATCCGATTTTACAAAATTATCTATAGGCAGAGAAAAATCTGATTTGTCTTATTATATTAGTGTGTTAGGACGTGCAGGTGGAAAGCCAGTTATAATCATAGTAAAACCTGTTTATGAAAATATCTATATAGAAAACAAATTAATAAAGGCTTGGGGATTGGCGAAATCACCGTATGGTAAAGGCTTTAATCTTCTTTTGATATCAACAGAACCCGAAGACCTTTATGGACAATGGATGACGTTTCATGTTACTCATAATCCTCTTGTTTTAAAAAAGGATAGAAGGTTAGAACCATTTCCATTTGAAATAAGAGAATTGCCGAATGAAATAAAGAACTTGAATGCTATTCATATCTATCAAGTTCATCAAGATATTTTTAAAACAGAAATGCTCGAATCTTTAATCCAAGAATTATTTTAGTTCTGAGGAGAAGAATTAAAGGGCGGCTCATAGCCGCCGTAAATCGGTGTGCACGGCACGCCCTATAGTTGGTTAATAATCTTGAACTTAGACGACGCCATAATCCTGGAAACCTTCCCCAGCCGCATGGAGGCCGACATGGCCGCGGGGCTGCTGGAGTCCGAAGGCATTGAGGCCATGGTCCTGGCCGACGACGCCGGGGGCGCGTACCCCATGCTCCAGTTCATCAGCGGGGTGCGCCTGATGGTGGCCCCGGAGGATGAGGCCCAGGCCCGGGAGGTCCTCAAGGCCATGGAATCCGGCGAGGTCCCGGAGGCCGAGTGGAATACCCGGACCGCAGCGACGGTCATTCCTTTCCATAAAAAGACGGTGGACCCGGCGCCAACTACCACGGAGCAAGCGATGGATATACCCCGAGTAATTCAGCAGATGGCCCAGGACGCCAAAGGCGCGGCCCGCAAAGTCGGGACCCTGTCCCGGGCGGTCAAGGATCAGGTCATCCTCCGGGTGGCGGAGCTGCTGCAAGAGCGCCAGGCCCGTATCCAGGAGGAAAACCGCCGGGACGTGGCCGCGGCCCAGGAGCAGGGCATGCCCGCGGCCTTCATCGACCGCCTGACGCTATCAGATAAGGTCATGGCCTCCATGGTCAAGGGGCTCCAGGAAGTGGCCGCGCTGCCCGACCCGGTGGGCGCGCTCACCGGCATGTGGGTCCGGCCCAACGGCCTGCGGGTGGGCCGCCAGCGCATCCCCCTGGGGGTCATCGGCTTTATTTACGAGTCCCGGCCCAACGTCACGGTGGACGCCGCGGCCCTGTGTTTTAAGAGCGGCAACGCGGTGATCCTGAAAGGCGGCAAAGAGGCGCTTCATTCCAACCTGGCCCTGGCCGGCATCATGCAAGAGGCCCTGGCCGCGGCCGGGGTGCCCGCCGCGGCGGTCCAGGTCATCCCTAGCGTGGCCCGGGAGGCGACGCTGGAACTCTTGAAACAGGACGAACTGGTGGACCTCATCATCCCCCGGGGGGGCGAAGGCCTGATCCGCTTCGTGGCCGAGAACTCCCGCATCCCGGTGCTCAAGCACTACAAGGGGGTCTGCCACATCTTCGTGGACGCGGGCGCGGACCTGGACGTGGCGGAGAATGTCTGCTTCAACGCCAAGGTGCAGCGCCCCGGGGTCTGCAACGCCATGGAGACCATGCTGGTGCACGAGGCCGCGGCCGCAGAATTCCTGCCCCCCATGGCTCAGCGCTTCCAGGAGGCCGGGGTGGAGCTCCGGGGCTGCCCCCGCACCCGGGAGATCGTGCCGGACGCGACGCCCGCCAAAGAAGAGGATTGGGGCGCGGAGTTCCTGGACCTGATCCTGGCGGTCAAGGTGGTCCCGGACCTGGACTCCGCCCTGGCCCACATCGCCCGCTTTGGGTCCAACCACACGGAGGCCATCATCACCCGGGATTACGAGAGCTCCCAGCGGTTCCTGAACGAGGTGGATTCTTCCGTAGTCCTGGTGAACGCGTCCACCCGCTTCAACGACGGGGGCGAACTGGGGCTGGGCGCGGAGATCGGCATCAACACCTCCAAACTCCACGCGTTCGGGCCCATGGGCCTGGAGGAGCTGACCACCACCAAATTTATTGTTTACGGGAATGGACAGATTCGGGGATAAAGTTAGGGGAAAAAGGTGAAAAGGGGAAGAGGGGAAAAGGGAAAGGAAGGGGTGTCAGGTCAATCATCCTTTTCCCCCTTTTATGCTCGGCAAAAGTTTTTTCCGACCCCCCCCTCACCCTAGCCCTCTCCCCCCGCTGGGGGGAGAGGGAACAATAAGGAAAGAACTTTGGCAAATGCTATAACCTTTTCCCCTTATAACCCTTTCCCCTCTTCCCCCTTCTTATAGGATATGCCCTTGACCGCCACCCGCCCCAAACGCCTGGGCCTCTTCGGGGGCACTTTCAACCCCATCCATTACGGCCATCTGCGCACCGCGGAGGAGGTGACCGAGACCCTGGGCCTGACCCGCCTCTGGTTCATCCCCGCGGCCCAGCCGCCCCACAAGACAGGGCCCCAGATCACCCCCTTTGAGGTCAGGCTGGAGATGGCCCGGTTGGCAGTGGGGCGGCACCCCCGCATCGGCGTCTCCGACATTGAGGGCAGGCGTCCGGGCAAATCCTACTCCATCGAGACCCTGCGCCAGGTTAAGGAGGAGTACGGCCGGGACTGGGAGCTTTATTTCATCCTGGGGCTGGACGCCATCCTGGAGATTACCACCTGGAAGGATTATGCCCAGCTTTTCACCCTGTGCCACTTCGTGGTGCTGGACCGCCCGGGCTACGACCGGGGCCAACTGGAGACGGTGTTGCGCCGGGAAGGCCAGCCCCGGTTCCTGCCCCTGGAAGGGGCAGCCGGTTTCCTGCATCCCGGGGGGCATAAAGTCATGTTCCTGTCCACGACGCTGCTGGATATTTCCGCCACCCGCATCCGCGGCCTGGTAAGGGCGGGGCGTTCCAGCCGATACCTCTTGCCGGAGAAGGTGCGAAGATATATAATTAAACATAAGCTATATCTTTAAAGGAGGCTATCACGGCGGTCGTCACCACCCCCCTTACCACGGAAGCCCTGTTGAATTTGGCGATGCGGACCATTGACTCCGTCAAGGGACTTGATCCCGTCGTCATAGAGGTGAAGGGGCTCTGTTCCTTTGCCGATTATTTCCTCATCTGTTCCGGCACTTCCGGACGTCATGTTCTGGCCCTGGCCGAGCACCTGGAAGAAGCCCTGAGCCAAGTGGGGGTCAAGCCCCTGGGAGTGGAAGGTCTCCAGGGGGGCCTCTGGGTCCTGATGGATTATAACGACGTCCTGATTCACATCTTTTCCCAACCTCTCCGGGAATTTTACAACCTGGAAGGTCTTTGGGCCGATGCCCCCCGCACCTCTATGACCTTTAGCCCTGCAACAATGGCCGACGCCAACGCGGTGCAGGAGCCGGTGCCAAAGCAGGATCCGAGTCCGGGGCCTGGTTATGAATAATTTTCTGCTTTTCTTCAGAAAGCCGGCCCTGATCCTCATATTGGCCGCCGGCCTGCTTCTGCCTCAAACCCAACGCTCCTGGGCCCTTTTCGATGATTTTAAGTCTTTGAGCATCGATAAAGAGAGGGAGCTTGGCGAGCAGTTTCTCTTAGAGGTGCAGCAAGAAATTCCCCTCGTGGAAGACCCTTTCATCACTTCCTATATAAATCGCCTGGGACAAAAACTGGCGGCCCAAATGGGGCCGCAACCCTTTAAGTATAAGTTTTTCATCGTGCAGGACCCCTCCATGAATGCCTTTGCCGTACCGGGTGGTTATATCTTTCTCCATACGGGCATGATTAGGCTGGCCGACCGGGAGGGTGAAGTGGCAGGGGTATTAGCCCATGAAATTTCCCACGTCTATTGCCGGCACATGGCCAGGATGATGGAAAAAGCCAGGGCGGTCACTATCGCTTCCTTAATCGGCGCCATGGCCTCGATCTTCCTGGGGGGAGCCTTGGCCGCCCCCCTGATCCTGGGCTCCATGGCCGGAGGGGAAAGCGCCATGCTGGGATATAGCCGGGATTTTGAAGCTGAGGCGGACGCCACCGGGTTCAAATGGATGGTTAAAGCCGGCTATAACCCCCGGGACATGGTGAGCATGTTCAACAAGATGAATAAACACCGGTGGTTCGAGGGAGGGAAGACCCCGCTGTATCTCCGCACCCACCCTTTCACGGACGACCGGCTGGTGGAGCTGGCTCACAAACTGGCCATATATCAAAATGAGCTGCCGCCAGCAGTGAACAATCCTGAGTTCGAATACTTCAATATCAAGTTAGAGGCTATTTGCGGCAATCCCAATCAACTTTTCCGGCGCATGACCCAAGATGCCATCCGGGAGCCGCAAAACCCGGTCTTCCAGTATGGCAAAGCCCTGGCCCTGGCCAAACTGGATCATTCGGAGGAGGCCTTCGCGGCCTTCCAACAGGCCCTGAAATTGGCTCCGGGGAACGACGTGATCCTGATGGACCTGGCCATTTACTACTTCCAACGCAACCGTTATGTGGAAGCCCAAAAGCTCCTGGAGGATCTGGCCCGGCGGCATCCCCAGGACGGAGCAACCCTTTTCTACCTGGCACGCATCTACCAGGAACGCCACCAGAAGGATCAAGCCCTGCCCCTGTTCGAAAAGGTGCACAATCTCAATCCTGCTTTTGCTGAGGTCTATTTGAACCTGGGGACCATTTACGGGGAAAAGGGACAGTTGGGCCCCGCCCACTATTACCTGGGCTTTCACAGTCTGAAGACGAAGTCCTACCCCACCGCGCTCTTTCATTTCAAAAAGGCCATGCAAAATCTCGGCGTCGCGGATCCCCGCTACGGCGAAGTGAAACGCCAGGTCTCCCGCCTGGAAAAGAAGCGGGTCCGGGTGCAGAATTGAGTAAACAGTGAGCAGGAAGACATGTGTGGTCCGATGGATTTTGGTTTTGCTGCTTACTGATCCCTCCCCCCATAAATAAATTCAAGGTCGGGCCATGCCTATCTATGAGTATAGTTGTCAGGACTGCCGCCGGGTTTCCGCCTTTTTGATCCTGAATCTGCACGAGCCCTTTACCCCGGTTTGCCGCCACTGCGGCGGCCAGGGCCTGGAGCGCATCCTCTCCCGGGTTAATGTGCGCCTGTCTGAAGATCAGCGGCTGGAACACCTGGCCGACCCTTCCCAATGGTCCGGACTGGAGGAGGACAACCCCAAAACGGTGGCCCGGATGTTAAAAAGGATGGGCCAGGAAATGGGAGAGGACATGCCCGGGGAAGTGGAGCAGATGGTGGAAGAGGCCATGGAAAGCCGGGAGGAGGAAGTTGGGGGGAGTGACTTCGACTAGGAAAGCCCGGCCGCCCGGGTTAATATTTTGATGGCGTTATCCGCCTTAATTGCCGGCCGCGGTCCGCGGTTTGGTTTTTTTGCCCGCTGATTTTTTAGGCTTTTGGGCCACGGTAGCCTCCTGGGGAGCGGCCGGAGCCTGGCGCAGGAGATCAAAATAAGCGCCTTCCTGATCCTTCCCCTGCTTCAGGCTCACTTTCTCGCCTTTCTTCTGCATTTCCGCCATCTTTGCCTTGGCAGACTTGGCGTCCCGGAACCGGGCCACCTTCACCGGGGCCGCTTGCGCCTTGGCGGCCTTATCCTTGTCTTTCTGCTTTAAACCGGCGCGGCCGGATTTCGGCGGGCTGGTGTCAAAGCTGTTTTGGAACTTCAGTTTGGAGGCCATCTTCTGGCGCAGGCGGCGCAGTTCCTCTTCCTTGCTGGCCTTATGATCCCGGGGGGAAGCCGGTTTCTTGGCCTTCTTGTCGGCCGCGGCCGGGGATGACGGCGCGCCGGCGCCGGTGATAGACCCGGGAATCGGCGCCGGATTAGCAGCCGCGGGCGGCACGGCCGCGACCGGGGCAGAGGGCGCCGCGGGCGGCGCTTTGACCGGCGCGGCCGGGGGTGTCTCCGGCGGGGGCGACCACTGGGCGCTTCTGGGCGCTTCCCCACTCACCAGGCCCCAGGCGCCGAGCCAGCGGTAAATATCGCCACGGCCCGCCAGCACCCCCAGGACGAAGATAATCACCATCACCCAGGCCAGCCCCAGGGCCCCGCACAGGACCTGCTTCAGCCCCAGGACCACCTGCCACCGGGCCTTTTTCGGCTTCTTCACCCGCCCTTCCGGCATTTTTCCCCCTGGTGATTTGGTGAGTCTGTTTGAGGGAGTTGGGGGAGTTGTCAGCTTTCAGCTAAAGAATGGAAAATGCCCAACTCTTAGTGCTGATAGCTGATCGCGGTTAGCTATTCCCCCCGGTCCTCCTCCCGTAATCTCAATTCATACTAATTCGCATCCAAAAGGCATCAAATTGTAGGGGCGAACCTTGTGTTCGCCCTCCACCCGGGGGCGAATACAAGATTCGCCCCTACACAAAAAATATATGTTTGACTGCGAATGAGCATTACATCGTCTCCGGGGCCTCGACGCCCAGGATGCCCAGGCCGTGGCCCAGCACGGTCCGGATCGTCTGCACGAAACAGAGACGGGCCTGGCTCAAGGGCAGATCCTCGGAGATAAAGCGGTGTTTATAGTAATAACTATGTAGTTGGGAGGCCAGTTCCGTCAAGAAATAAGTGATCCGGTGAGGCTCCAAATTCCGGGCCGCGGCCTCCACCAGTTCCGGGTAAGCGGCCAGGAGTTTGAGGAGAGAAGTCTCCTCGGGGAGTTGCAGACGGGTAAACACGGCCGGATCAGGCTCTGGAATACTGATGCCTTGGGCCGCGGCCTGGCGGCAGACGGAGGCCAGCCGGGCGTGGGCGTACTGGACGTAATAGACCGGGTTATCCGGGCTCTGGGTCTTGGCCACCTCCAGGTCGAAATCCAGTTGGGCGTCGGGCCGGCGGGTCAGAAAAATAAAGCGGGCCGCGTCTTTCCCCACCTCATCGATGACTTCCCGGAGGGTTACAAAGGTGCCGCCCCGGGTGGTCATGGCCACGGGCTCCCCATGGCGCAGCAGGGAGACCAGCTGCACCAGAATGACTTTCAACTGTCCCGGAATATCCAGGGCCTGGACCGCGGCCTGGAGCCGGGGCACATAGCCGTGGTGGTCCGCGCCCCAGATGTCCACCACCAAATCATAGCCTTCCTGGAACTTATGGAGATGGTAGGCCACGTCCGAGGCGAAATAGGTGGTGACCCCGTTGCTGCGCCGGACCACCCGGTCCTTTTCGTCGCCGAAGGCGGTGGCCTGGAACCACAGGGCCCCGTCCTGCTCGTAGAGATAGCCCCTATCCTTCAGGAGGTCGAAGCTCTTCTCCACCAGTCCCCGGCGGTAGAGGTCGGTTTCGCTGAACCAGCGGTCGAAGCGCACCCCGAAGTCCGCCAGGTCCTGCTTGATGTCCGCCAGGATGACGTCTCCGGCGTAGCGCCCCAGGGTGATAAATTCCTCTGCCGTGGGCGTCGGGGAGGGCGGGGGATGACCCTCCAGATATTTCCGGGCCAGGTCCTTCATATAGTCGCCCTGGTAGCCGTCTTCGGGAAACTCGATCTTTTCTCCCTGGAGCTCCCGGAGACGGAAATAAAGGGATTTTCCCAGGGTATTGATCTGGTTGCCCACGTCGTTGATGTAGTATTCCCGGACTATTTCGTAACCCGCGGCGGCCAAGAGATTCGCCAGGGCGTCCCCCAGGGCCGCGCCCCGGCCGTGGCCGATGTGCAGGGGCCCGGTGGGGTTGGCGCTGACGAACTCCACCTGCACCTTTTGGCCCCGGCCCAGGTCGCTGTTGCCGTAGGCCGGACCCAGGTCGTGGATTTCCTGGATCACCTGCCGCCAGTAGGCATCCTCCGCAAAAAAGTTGATGAACCCGGGCCCGGCGATCTCCACTTTCTGGAGCATGCCCTCCGGGGCCGCCAGGTTTTTGCTGATGATCTCCGCGATCTTCCGGGGGGCCATCCGGGCCGGTTTGGCCAGGACCATGGCCAGGTTGGTGGCCAGGTCGCCGTGGTCCGCCTGCTTGGGGGCCTCCACTTCGAACGCGGGCAGGGTGTCAAAGGTGAGTTCGCCCGCGGCCCGGGCGTTGGCCACCGCGGCCGTAATCAGGTCTCGTAAGATTTGTTTAAGTCGCATAAGAGAGAGTTTTCAGTTTTTAGTTTTTAGTTTTCGGTAAAATCGTTCCTCGTTGCCAAGCTGGGCTGGGGAAGGAGTCATGCATGTTCCCAAGGAACAGGCAAAGCCATGATAATTAGTAGGGTGCGTTTCACGCACCATTTTCAGCTGATTTGTCATCCTGAGCGCAGCGAAGGATCTCGCTCTGATGAGATTCTTCGGTCGCTTCACTCCCTCAGAATGACAGACTAGAGGGCGGGCAGTGGCCGCCATAAACCATTACCGCGGCAGCCCTTATAAACTGACCACTGGCCCCTGATCACTTCTTCTCAGGCAACTGCCCCACCGGCTTGGCCTTCAGGGCCATATCCCTGGTGAATTCCAGGCAGTGCTGGCCGGTGAAGGAGAATTTCTTGACGCAGGTCTCCCGCCAGGCGCAAACCAGGCAGATGCTGGGTTCTTGGGCGTCCGGTTTCCGGTCCATTTATTCTCCCAGATAGCGCCGGGGGTTGGCGTTCCCCAGGGCCAGGTAGATTTCATAGCTGATGGTGTCGGCCCACCCGGCCAGCTCGTCACCGCTGAGCCGGTCGTCGCCGTCCGGGCCCAAGAGGGTCACCGGCTCCCCCACCAGGACCTCCGGCAGGTGCGTCACCTCCACCATGGTCAGGTTCATGCACACCCGGCCCCGGATGGGAGCTCGGCTCCCCCGGATCAGCGCCTCCCCCCGGTTGGACAGGAGGCGGCTGTAACCGTTGGCATAACCCACGGGCAGCACGGCCAGATCGCACCAAGCCGGGGTGGTGTAGGTGCGGCCGTAGCTGATGCTCTCCCCCGGCGGCAGGCGCTTCACCTGGAGCACCCGGGTGGTCAGCGACATCATCGGCTGCAGGTCCACGGGCGGCAGGCGCCCGGGGGAAGGCGGGGAGCCGTAGAGCATCAGGCCCGGCCGCACCAGGGCGCAATGGGCCTCGGGCATTTCCCAGAGCGCGGCGCTGTTGGCGATGTGGCTCAGGGGCAGGTCCCAGCCCCGGTCCCGGGCGGCCCGGAGAAGTCCATTGAACTGCTCCAGTTGCCGTAAGGTATAACTTTTATCCTCCTGGTCCGCCACTGCCAGATGGGAGATGAGGCCCAAAACCTCCAACTGGGGATAAGCCCGGAGACCCTCCAGGAAAGGCAATATTTCCTCGGGCGCCAGACCCAGGCGCCCCATGCCGGTATCCACCTTGAGGTGCACCCCGGCCTTTTTGCCCTGGGTGAGGGCCGCGGCGGCCAGGGCCTGGGCCACGTCGTGGCGGAACAAGGCCACTTCCAGGTTGGCCGCCACCGCGGCCTCGGCTTCCTCCGGCAAAATGCCCAGGAGCAGGAGCACCGGGAGGTCGAGGCCCGCCTGGCGCAATACCAGGCCTTCAGCCAGGGACCCCACCCCCAGGTAGTCCGCGCCCTCTTGAGCCAGGACCCGGGCCACGGGCAGCAGGCCGTGGCCGTAAGCGTCCGCCTTGACCACGGCCATAAATTTCACCCCGGGGCCGCACAGACCCCGGAGCTGCCGGTAGTTATGGCGCAGGGCCGCCAGGTCAACGGCCAGGTCCACCATGGAGGTGATCATCATAAGACTGCTCCGAAAAGATAGGCCTCACGCAAAGACGCCAAGGCGCAAAGTAAGACGCAAATATAGATAAAGGAAAGGTGCTTCCCAAGCACCAAAATTGCTTCACAAACCAGCAAGTTAATGTAGGGTGGGCACTGCCCACCAATTCCTTGGCTTATGGGGCTGTTCACAACTCACTACTTACTGCTCACTTCTTCGGCCGGTATTCCCGGGGAATCTTCTCCCCCTGCTGGATCACCTTTTGCTCCAGGATTTTCTTATGGCCCAGGAGGATATCCCGGATCCTCGGGTCGCTCAGAGCCAGGATTTGGGCGGCAAAGATGGCCGCGTTCTTGGCCCCCGCCTCGCCCAGGGCCATGGTGGCCACCGGCACCCCCGCGGGCATTTGCACGGTGGAGAGCAGGCTGTCCAGTCCCCGGAGGGAGGAGCTGGGCAGGGGCACGCCGATCACCGGCAGAGTGGTCTCCGCGGCCACCACTCCCGCCAGATGGGCTGCAGCCCCGGCCGCGGCAATAATCACCTTGATGCCCCGCCCTGCCGCCTCCCGGGCGTAAGCCAGCACCCGCTTGGGAGCCCGGTGCGCGGAAGCCACCGTCACCTCCACGCCGATGCTCCACTCCTTGAGCAAGGCCGCGGCCGGCTCCACGCTGGGCCAATCCGAGGCGCTGCCCATAATAATCCCCACCATCACTGTTTCGGCCATGGATGGCTCCTTTTGGGTGGTTTGGTGTGTGGAGGGCCAGGAACCTGAGGTCCCTGCCCTCCCCCCACACCCCCCTCCCAACCCGCATAAGTTTTAGAGCAAAAGATTGCCCCCAATATTAAATAAATGTAAGGGCTTGGGGGAGGGGTAAGGGCCACCGGCCCCTGCCCCTTCCCAAGCCACCTATCCCGCCCGCCGCCGCCCCAACAGCCGGGCCGCGGCCGGCGCGGGAAAGGTATTGAGCACGTCTTCCGGGCTGAGCCAGCCCTTGCGCGCGGCCATGAGGCCGTAGGCCATGTCGTCCAGACCCTCCAGGTTGTGGGCGTCCGGGTTAATGCTGATGATGATCCCCAACTCCTTGGCCTGCTTGAGCCAGCGCCAGTCCAGGTCCAGGCGGTAGGGGGACGCGTTCAGCTCCAAAATTACCTGGTTTTTATGGGCAAAATCCAGGATGAGTTCCAGGTCCACGGCGTACGGCTCCCGGGCCAGCAGCAGGCGGCCGCTGGAGTGCCCCAGCATGGTGCAGTAGGGGTTGGCCAGGGCCGTGAGGATGCGGCCGGTCATGGCCTCCCGCTCCAGATTGAACTGGGAGTGGATGGAGGCGATGACAAAATCGAAGTCGGAAAGCACTTCATCCGGGTAATCCAGGGAGCCGTTGGCAAGGATGTCGGATTCCACCCCCCAAAACAAGGTAAGGTCCGGATGCCGGCGGCGCTGGTCCGCCACCTCCTGTTTCTGCCGCTCCAGGTCCGGGGGCTTCAGGCCCCCCGCGTAATAAGCGGACTGGCTATGGTCGGAGAGGCCCAGAAATTCCCAGCCCCGGGCCCGGGTGGCGGTCAGCAGCTCCTCCAGGGAGTTGACTCCGTCGCTGTAATAGGAGTGGACATGGAAACAGCCCCGGATGTCTTCCCAGGCGACCAGGCGGGGGAGACGGCCCTCCAGCCCGGCCGCCACTTCCCCCAGGCCCTCCCGCAATTCCGCAGGAATCCAGGGCAGGCCCAACCGCGGGTAAATTTCCTCCTCCTCCCGGCTGGGGAGGAGGTCCCGGCCCTGAAAGAGGCCGGTTTCTTTGAGGGCCAGGCCCTGTTTTTCGGCTTGCCCTCTCAGGCTCTGCAAATGGTCATCATTACCGGTTAAAAAAAGATATGCGGCCCCGAAGACTTCGGGCCGGGCCAGGGTTACCCGCACCTTGATCCCTTGGGGCAGGAGGGCCTCCAGCCGCTCCGGTTCCCGGACCTCTAAATTGGCCAGGAAGGGCAGGCGGCCCAGGAGGGCGGACGCCTGCTCCGGGGCGGGGGCCGCGATCAGGAGGTCGATGCCGGCGGCAATCTCCAGGCGGCGGCGCAGGTCCCCGGCCAGCTCCGCCCGGAGTACGCCGGAGACCCGGCGCACCTCCGCCAACAGGGTGTCCGCCAGGGGCAGTAGATCGCCCAGGCGGAAGAGGCCGGCGTAGCGCTTGACCCTGGCCAGCCCGGCCTTGATCTTCTCCTGGGTCTTGGCCCCGAACCCGGGGAGCCCGGCCAGGCGGTTCTCCTGGCAGGCGTACTCCAATTCCCCCAGACTGCTGACCTGTAGCTGCTCATGAAGCTGCCTGGCCTTTTTCGGCCCCAAACCCGGCACTTTCAGGAGTTCCATGAGTCCCGGGGGGATTTTGGCCTGCAGTTCCTGGTGGACCAGGGCCTGGCCCCCGGCCGCCAGTTCGCCGATGACCCCGGCCAGGGTCTTGCCGATTCCCTTGACCCGGGCCAGCTCCCCGGAGCTCACCGCGGCGTCCAGGTCCCCGGGCAGGGTGAGCACCGCCCGGGCCCCGGTTTCGTAGGCCCGCACCTTAAAAGGATTTTCTCCGGCCAGCTCCAGGAGAAGGGCTATCTCCTCCAGCACGGCCGCCACTTCTTTTTTATCCATGGGCGGGTGATTAAAACCGGCTGGCCAGGTGGAGCACGGTGTCCACGTAAGCCTCGGAGTGATTATAACTATAGACGGCCTTGCGCCAGGTGGAGCGGTTCTGGCGGTTGAAACCGCTTTTGTGCAGGTAGCAGGCAATGCTGAAGATGGCATCCGCATGGGTGAAGAGATCCACCCGGCCGTCGCCGTCCCCGTCCGCGCCGCAGTTTTTCAGGCTGCTGGGGAGAAACTGGCAGAAACCCATGGCCCCGGCCCAGGACCCCTTATAGAAAAAAGGGTCCAGCCGTTTGGCTTGGCAATATTCCAGAAAGACCTGGAGTTCCCGGCGGCCCCAGGCCGCTTTTTTGCGCAGGCGATCCTTCAGAGAAGGGTCCAGGCCCAACTCCCGGATCACTTCCGGGGTATCCATGACCGCCAGGGAGGCGAAGACGTTGAACACCGGGTAGCGGCCGGTGGCGTTGCCCAGATCGCTTTCCACGGTGAGGATGCCCACGATCACTTCCGGGGCCACCCCGTATTTGGCTGCCGCCTTATTCAGTTCCAGGCGGTGCTCCTCCAGGTAGGCCCGGCCCCGGGCCGCCACCTGGGGCGTCATAAATTTCTTATAGATGTCCTTGGTCTCTTTCCGGAGTGTGGCGATTTTGCGCACCACATCCGGGAGGAAGCTGTTCCGGGAGTCGGCAAAGGTCCGGGCGACGAAGTCCTTATCCAGCCCTTTGCGCACCAACTGCTGCTTCAGGTCAACATAGGCCACCGGGGGAGGGTCGGCCAAGGCCGGGAGCGAGAGGGATAGCAGGCCGAGAAAGGCCCCCAGTAAAATCATCCTGAAACGCATTTTCCCCATTTCTCTCCCCCCTTTGATAGCTCTCACGCTAACCTGTTTACCCTGATTTGTCAAGGGGATGCGGGTAGTTCCGCCAATAGCACATACCAGATGTCCGGGTAAAAAAACAATCTTACCAAACTTTTTATCCTTGACTTTGATTAAAGAGTTTATATATATATAAACATATCTGGAGAGATAAATCTATCGACTTGTTTTTACTTGATAAAAAGAAAATATTTGGGCTAATTTGGCATCATGCCGAAACCACGGAGCAAGCGGTCCCCCTATTTAGAAGATATCGGTCCTTGCGAGGTTGACATACTTTATTTTATCCATCCCAATGGAAAATGCCCGATCGAAGATAATTTTTTTAATGATTCAAAGAAACTAACTAAAGCCAAAAGGCCAAGTTAGCCGCCCTGATGAGAAGGTATGCTTTAGACGGAGAACTCAAAGGGGAGACGAGAATCCGCCGGTTAAAAGGCAAAGTAAGAGATTTTTGGGAGATTAAGGCGCATCAGCATAGGCTTTTTTTCTTTAAAGAAGGGCAACATATCGTCATCACCCATGGTTTTGTCAAAAAAGACGATCACCTGAAGCCTGAAGAAGAAGATCGAATGCTATCTTATCGTAAAATCTACAATGACTTAAGCCAATATAAGTAAGGGGATTTGGCAATGTCTATTTCGGTTGTAAATGATATGGATGATCCGGAATTCCGGAAATTACTCGCCCAAGAAGAGCTCATTTTGGAAGTGACTGAAGTTATTTGCGGACTTCTTGAACGAGAAAAGATTTCCCGGAAAGAGCTGGCCGACCGGCTGGGGAAAACCAAGGGATTCGTCTCCCAATTGCTGAACGGCGGCCGCAATCTTACCCTGCGCACGGTGGCCGATATCCTCCACGTCCTGGGATATAAAGTCACCCTCACCCCTCACAAGCTGGAAACCACAGGCCAGATAGTGGCCACGCCGGCCCGCCGGGAGGAAGTCAAGGCAGCGGAAGAGGTCCAAGAATTCAAAATCCGCTCTTGAGAACCTGATATAATGGCCGCAAGAGCGATGCAGCCATTATCCGTCTGAGCCATTCCATGCATAAAGCCATCCTGGAAAACCATCCCCTGGCCCCCCTGACCACCTGGAAGATCGGCGGGCCGGCCCGGTATCTGGCCGCGCCCCGGGACCTGGAGGAGGTCTATGCCCTCCTGGGCCTGGCTTACGACCGGGGTTGGCCCCTCTTCTTCCTGGGCCGGGGCTCCAATATTCTTATTGCTGACGGGGGGCTGCCGGGCCTGACCCTTCATTTGGCTAAAGGCCTGCAACAATTGGAGTGCCAAGGGACGACCTTACGCGCGGGGGCAGGGGTGGCCCTGCCCCGCCTGGCCCGTTACGCCGCGGCTTTAGGTTTCTCCGGCTTCGAATTCCTGGGGGGCATCCCCGGTACGGTGGGGGGCGCGGTGCGCCTCAATGCGGGCGCGGACGGGCGGCAGCTGGCGGGGGTGCTCAAGCGGGTGTGGGTGGCCACGCCCCGGCTGCAGCTCCTGGAGTTCAAGGCCGGGGAACTGGGCCTGGGCTACCGCTCCTCCCTTCTCCTGAATTTTCCCCACTGGCTGGTGGTGGAGGCGGAGTTCGCCCTGGAAACCCCCGCCCCGCCCCTCGAGGTGGAGGACAAGATGCGCCAACTCCTGGCGGCCCGGAAGGCCCGCTTTCCCGCCAACCCCCGAAGCTGCGGCAGCGTCTTCAAGAATCCTCCCCTGGGCCCGGCCGCGGGCGCGCTCATCGACCAGGCGGGGTTCAAGGCCCGGCGCTGGGGCGACGCCCAGGTCTCCAGCAAACACGCCAATTTCATCCTCAATCAGGGCGGAGCCACCGCGGCCCAGGTGAAGGCCCTGATCGCCGACATCCAGGAGACCATTCTCCGGACCCGGGGCATAACCCTGGAACGGGAAGTCGTCTTCCTGCCGGAGGATTTGAGGTAAAGGAAAGGGAATTTGGTGGAGATGGAGCAGGAGTAAGCAGTAAGCCGTAAGCAGAAAAAAGAGTGGCCTAGGGCTTATTTATTCTGCTTACCGCTTACTTTCTTCTTCTACAACTCCCGGGTCAGGGCGGCCATCCTCTGGGCCAGGACTCCCTGGGAATTTCTGGCCACTTCCGGCATCAGGTCCTTGGTGCTCCTCTTCACCTCTTCCAGATAGGGGATCGCGCCCACGTATCTGACTTTGATGCCCAGCATCTTTCTGGATACCTCCTTGATGCGGGTGACTATCGGCCCGACCTCGGAGACGTCCCTCACCTGATTGATCAGCAGGCCGGGTTGATAAGTGTCGATGGCCTTTTTCAAGGCCGGGAGATAATCAGGGTGGTGTTTTTCCACCCGGGCCAACATCTCCGAGATGGTCTTGGCCTTGGCGCCGTCGGGGGACATGGTGGCTTCCCGGATCAGTTCCTGCAAGGCGTGATTCTTTTTGCCCGCGCTGGCTGACTCCCCCCCGAATAAACGGTTGAGACGGCGGAGCAGACCCACCTTGATAAAATTATAGGCCTCCAGGTAAGAGGCAGGTTCGCAGGTGGAAATCACAAAATTGGTATCCGCAGCCAGGAAAAAGTCCAGGATGTTGAAGGAGGTATTACTGCCCAGATCAATGATGACGTAATCCGCGTCCAGATCCCGCAAAGATTTGATCAACTTCATTTTCGCCCAGAAAGTTATATTCGCGGAGCCCAGCTCGGAGCTGTCGCCGCCGATCAATTGGGGCCCGTAATTGGTGGGAATCATCAGCTCCGCCAGATGGGGGACCGTCCGGGTGAAATAATCATTGATACTGTTATGGATAAAAGTTTGGCCCAGATAGAGATGGAGGTTGGCCCCGCCCAGGTCCAGGTCCACCATCACCGTCCGGTGTCCCCGGGTGGCCAGGAAAACCCCCAGATTGGCGGTAAAGGTGCTTTTGCCGATGCCCCCCTTGGCCCCGCCCACGGCAATAATTTTCTTTTGTCTGGGGGCCGGAGCCGGTTCAGGACTAAACCTGGCAGGTTCAGGCACTGGATTCTGAGCAGTCACAAAGTCTTGCAGCAGATCGTATGATTCCTTAACCTTAATGAACCGCCGCCGGTTTTTCTCCACCAGATCCGGAGATTCATGGGGCCGGAGATCAGGATGAAAACGCCGGGCCTTTTCCCGGAACGCATTTTTAATGGCCGCGGTGGTCAATTTGTTGATAAAGTCAGATTCCCGCGCATGTTCCGGACCGAACAGGTAGACGCCGGCAACGCGCAGCTCGCTCAGTTTATGGGAAGAGAAGTTCTGGTTCAGGGCATCCATGGCTGGCCTTCTTACCTAAGAATTCTTATGGTACTGTTATCGGAATTCTTAGAAGAAATTTAAAACTATTTTCAAGTAATATCTGCCAGGAAAGGAGAAAAACTATGATCACCCGGGAAGTTTTTTATTTCCCCAAGCCCGGCCCGGAAAATACCGAGGCCTGTCTCAGCCTGTTGGAAAAAGCGGTGGGTATGGGCTTCCGCCACCTGGTGACGGCCTCCACCACCGGCGTCAGCGGCGCCCAGGCCGCGGTGCGTCTGGAGATGGCCCCGGATGTCAATCTGGTGGTGGTGGGCCACTCCGTGGGCTTCAAGGGCCCCAATGTGGATGAGTTCCAGGACGACCATTATCAGGCCATCACCTGTCGGGGCGGCAAGGTCCTGAAGGCCACCATCCTCACCCATTCCCTGGATGTCAGCATTGCCGAGCAATTCAAGGGCAGCTCCCCCTCAGTGGTTATGGCCACCACCCTGCGCCGCCTGGGCCAGGGACTGAAGGTCTGCTGCGAGATCGTCATGGAGGCGGTGGACGCCGGCCTCATCCCCGAAGGGGAGGAAGTGGTGGCCGTGGGCGGCACCGCCCGTGGCTGGGACACGGTGGCCATTATTCGGAGCGCCGCGTCCAAACGCTTCATGCAGCTCTCTGTCCTGGAAATCTGGGCCAAGCCCCGGGGGTAAGGCGCAGTTGGGGGCGGGCAGGTTAAGAGGACGCCGTGGGCAGCAAAAGCGCCAGGCAACCGGGCTGCTTACTGCTCCCTTTCTCTCCGGCCCTCCCCCCAATCCCTAGAAGCGCTGATATAAGGCTTTTTTGTCATTCTGGGCGGAGCGAAGCATCTCGCCTTGCGTTGAAAAATCGAGATTCGCAACGAAGCTTCAGAATGACAAGAGAAATGACCTCGTATCATCTCTTGATGCCTGGGTGAACAGCATTGGCTTTAAGATAGTCCTTGGTGGCCCAGGCTTTCCAGCCTGTGCGGGTTATGCGGCACAGCCTGGAAAGGCTGTGCCGCCGATGAGAAAACCTTGTGGGTAATGATCAGCCTCGAAGGGGGGAGGGGGTTTTTGCTGTTGCCGGCTTTGCTGCAAGAGCCCAGGGGAAAATCCTGCGGCTACATTTTTCTCAATTTACCGCAACTTTGGCAAAATCTTTGCCGGACACCACCGCCCTGCCCCCCCTTTACGAAAGGGGGAAAAAAACTGCCTTGCCGGCGTAACCATAATTACGACACAGACCACTATCATCCTGCGGCGCTTCCCCAGGCTAAAGGAAATCAGCAGAGACGCCAGCGGCCAATTTCTGAGTTATGAACCAGACATCTCCAGGAACTAGGGGCACAAACGGGGCAAAGCCATTGACACCCTCCAGGCCCCTTGATAATATAAATATTTGTCGGGACGTGGCGCAGACTGGTAGCGCACCTGAATGGGGTTCAGGGGGTCGGAGGTTCAAATCCTCTCGTCCCGACCAGAGATTAGAAGGAATTACAAGTGGTTGGCAATCGAGGGGTTGCCAGCCTTTTTAATTTTTGGGGGTTTGGTGTCTATTTGGTGTCCAGTACCCAAATCATTAAGCACGGCCACTGCCTCCTGGAGATGGGCTTGGGAAAGGTGGGCATACCTCATGGTCATTTTTAAATCAGCATGGCCCAGGAGCTCCTGCACCGCCTTCAATCCCACGCCGTTCATTACCAGGTGCGAAGAGCAAAGGTGTGTCTCAGATCATGAAAGCGAAAATCTTCTAACCCGGCTCTCCTGCAAGCTGAGACAAAAGACCGTTTAACCTCATGGAATCTTCTTCCCTGAGAATCACAGAACACATAAGGGGATTTAAGCTGATTGCCCCGGCGAACTTCCCGTAAAACTTCGGCCAGCCGGTCATTAATGGGGATTTGCCGGGCCTTGCCGCTTTTTGTCATCGCAGCCTCAAGATATATGAAGTCGTTCCTGATTTGCTCCCATTTCAAGCTAAGCAGTTCCCCCCGCCTCATGCCAGTCAGAAGGGCTGTTTCCACAATGGGCTTGAGGTGTGGGCTACAGGCGCCAAGGATTCGGTTAATCTCTTCCTCTGAGAGAAACCGGAGTCGGTGATTATTTTCCTTGAACATCAGCCGTTTACCCTTCTTGAAGGGAGAGGTTTCCAGCATGTCCCACTCAACCGCCTTGCTTAACATATGCCCCAGGATCGCCATGTCTCGGTTGACGCTCGCGTCTGTTCTGGGTTTGCCTGCTTTGGCGGGGGTGGCTTTCCGCCGGTTGCGGTAAGTCCTCAAATCAAGATAGGAGATTTCAGAAAGGCGCTGTTCGCCAAATACTTCCTGTAAATCTTTTACCACGTGGCGCTTGAATCCCACAAAAGATCGTTGTTTGCCAAAATTCTCCACATACCTTTCTGCCAATTCATTGAAGATTATGCGGGTTTCCTTCTTCACATCAAACACATCGAAATAGCGGTCTTCCTTCTTGGCCGCCATGACTTTGCCCAGTTAGGCTTCAGCATCCTTTTTGCGTGGGAAATCCTTGCGGACCCGCCGGCCGTCCGGGTCGTAATAATCAACCCGCCAGACCGTGCCACCCTTGTTGACCTTCTTCTTGATGTTAGCCATAGTCAGCCCCCCTGTACCGTAATGAAAACCCACCAAGGCTTGCTCTTGTCCATCCTGGTTTTCCTTACCGTTACCCCCATGAAAGCCTCCTTCGCCACGGATAGGAATTCGCATCCCTCTTCCGCCCCTGTCAAGGATAAAGGGGTCTATACCTTTTGCATGGTCATCAGTCCCCAATTGTCTTTCGATTCACAACCTACGACTGGGAATTCTGTGCATCTGCGTCTCGAATTTGGCTATAGACCTGTTCCAGGAGGTGTTTAGTAACCGCATCCTGGAAATCTTTCTCGTTCATAAATTTGGCGGTGATCTCCTCATTTTGCTCCATGCGGTCGATGAAAAGCCCTTCCAGCGCCTTGCGGAAGACGTAGCCAAAGTTTTCCATGGTGTTGGCGATTGCCGCCTGGCGCAGGTTCGTATCGGCCACGGCATCCTCGCAGATCGAATCGAAGAAAAGCTGGTCACCGGGCTTGAATTCCGTACCGGATCAAAGGTGTCGCGGTCGCCTGGCTCGTACCCGCCCGCGCTTACCAGGTGGGCCTCGATCGCGGTTTCAAAAGCCTTTTCGGTATGCTGCCCCGGCATCATCGAACCCTCAGCAGTTACATGATGTCAACAAGTATAACCCTTTGATTTCATAACAATTGCGTCCTTGCATGCAGGGGGTGGCAAGCCCGCCAGTTACATCACGCTACAGATCCGGGTTTTTGCATCAAGGCCATTTGTCACAAAATGATTTGTGTCAAGCAAATCGCTAAATGCTTTACACAACCGGGTGTCTCCCCTGTTTTCCTGCTTGACAAATGAACCTGTTGTACATACATTAAATGCACATAAATTACCAATGGGACCCGGCCAAGGCCACCGCCAACCTCAAGAAACATGGCGTGGAGTTTGCCGACGCCGTCGGAATCTTTGACGACCCCGGCGCCCTTACCATTGAAGACCCGGACTCCCAAGGGGAGCAACGGTTCTTATCCATCGGTCTGGATGTCTTGGGGCGCATCATCGTCGTGGTCTTTATGTATCGGGGTGATGATCTGTGCCTGATTTCAGCCAGAAAAGCCACCCGGCAGGAGATAAGTATCTATGAAAAAAGAATATGATTTCAGCCAGGGCAAACGCGGTCCGGTGGCCCCGGTGCAGCCCGGCAAGACCCGCATCACCATCCGGATCGACACTGACATCTTGAACTGGTTCCGGGAGCAGGTGAACGTCCGCGGCGGCGGCAACTATCAGACCATGATGAATGAGGCCTTGCGGGCCTATATCCGGCATGAGGATAAGACGCTGGAAGAGACCTTGCGTAAGGTGATCCGGGAGGAGTTGCAGGCCCAGGGGTGAGCCGGCCGGAAACCGCCTGGCGTCGCCTCCATTAGGGTGGTGCTGTTCCATCCCTGGCCTGCCTCCCCGCTCTATCCTCAAATCCTGCCTCCCCCCTTTAGGTCCCTGCCTCCCGAACGTCGATCCGGCCCGTCACCGCCGCGGAGATCAGGGCCGTGCGGTATTCCTTGAGCCTGGCGATGCTCTCCTGAACCTTGGCGATGATAGCGTCGGTGTGGGCGGTTTCTTTTTCAAGGAAGGCAACAATGTTATTTTGTTCATCACGAGGTGGAAAGGGAAAACGATGGGTGCGCAATTTTTCGGCTGTTAAGTTGTCAATTGTATTTGGATTGCCCGTTGCAATAAAAAGTCCTGACTTTGCAGCAGCAAACATAATATAATAGAAATATCGAGAATTATCAGAATTATTTTTTGGCCTCAATCTGTGAATTGCCTTTTGATAATAACATTCTTTAAGCTCTCCCCGCCAAATAGCAGTTCTACCAATTTCGCCTCCTTCACAAACCAGCAGGTCACCATATTCTAATCTGTAATGCCTTTTATCATCATCGGAAAAATCCATTTCATTCAAATCAACGACACTTATTAGATCCCATTGTACATCGACGTTCCTTACATAAGGAGCAAGGGAGTCCCCTGTTATTCTCTTTGAATCCAGCATCTTGCCAAGTTGGACATGATACCTTGCATAAACTGGGGCTTTTGACCAGTGCGCCGGTATCTTGCCCAGCCACTCCGCCCCGGAGTCCTTCAAGGGAACGGTTGGGTCCAGGCCCTTGGTGACGGCGTGGCTGATGAGGGCGGTGCGTTTTTCTAGCAACAGCTCGATCTGCCGCTGCTTCTTCTCAATCAGGGTGTCGATCCGTCCCGTCTCCCGGTCCAGAAAGGCGGCGATGGCTCGTTGTTCTGAGGGAGGTGGTTGGCAACCCCGCTCGTTTAAATATGACGTAGAGTCGAGATTCTGTATTCCAGTAGTTTGCTTGAGTTCCAGCAGGAGACGGTTTCTTGGCTTGGTGGTCCAGAAAATAATCTCGTCGATGGTCTCCTTTTCGGGGATTTGCCATTGGTCGGCTTTCCCGGCCGAAAGAGTTTGTTCAGCATGGGGGTGTCGCAGGGATTCTGGAACTGGGCATCTAAGTTGTTGCGGATGAAGTTAAAGAGGGCCTTGAGATAGGCTTAGCGGGTGTGCTTGGTTACCTGCTTACACTCGCCGTTAAGACTGGTTAAAAAGGAGAATACCTCCTCTGGCGATATGGAAGCCAGGTCGTGGTCAGGAAAATAGTCCCTGAATTTGGCCAAGGTGGATCCGTAGGCCCGGATCGTATTTTTTTTGGGAGTTCATCTTGTGGTAATCCAGGAACAGGTTGACGGCCTTGGTAACTTTCATGCTCCACCTCCAGTTTTTGATGGTATCAATTTGATGTTGATATACAAGAAAGCTAGCCATCTAGGCACTCCTCGTCATAAGGCATGGACTAGGCGTCACCACCGGTTCCGCAGCAACCGAGGCCGGAAACCCCCTTTTCGGCCTCAATAGTTTCCTCCCTGCCTAGCGCTACCCTCGCTATTCATATCCACCCCAGAGCTATTTGGAAGTGCTGTAGGATTTTCCTACAATAACTTTCTTCGGATAATCAATAGGTTACCGATAAACCCTTTTGGGTGCTGTAGGATTTTGCGACAAATGAGGCCTCCTGGAAGCTCAGGTACATTTCTAATCTACCAGTAATTTCAGTAAGTTGTGCAAATGGTATACACCTTGCTTCATTAGGTAGCGAAGCAATAGCCATGTGTGGACTCTCAAGGGGAAGATTGTGAAGAAAAACAATGTCAGCCCTGATTTGTACAGCGAGGTCAAAAAGCTTGGGGCCAGGGATATGGAAGCCTGCATGCAATGTGGCAACTGTGCCTCCGCCTGTCCCTTGTCCACCGGGGAAAACACGTTTCCTCGAAAAATTTACCGCTATCTCCAACTCGGCCTGAAAGATAAGCTGTTGGAATCACCGGAACCCTGGCTCTGCTATTATTGCGGCGACTGTAATAAAGACTGTCCGCGCGGTGCGGAACCCGCCGAGACCATGATGGCGACCCGGCGCTGGCTGATGACCCAGTACGACTGGACGGGGATTGCCAGGAGATTTTATACGTCGCCCAAAACGGAGGTGGGGGCTTTTCTCGGCGTTGGACTATTAGTCATTTTGCTTTTCCTGCTCTTTCACGGGCCGGTCGTTACCGACCGCGTGGAACTTAATACCTTCGCTCCGGTTCATTGGATCCACCTCGGCGACCAGATCATGATGGGATTTGTCTTCGTCATGCTGTTCTCGAATGCCGCCCATATGTTT
>Ga0265296_1001739_pt1 | contig 23883 bp, 26 predicted proteins | sample MunlanPumphouse1_FD_189073 | JGI IMG/M metagenome (GOLD analysis project Ga0265296, IMG submission 189073) | Groundwater microbial communities from a municipal landfill in Southern Ontario, Canada - Pumphouse #1 | ecosystem: Environmental > Aquatic > Deep subsurface > Groundwater | place... | reverse complement strand
TGGGTGATTGGGTGAGTGTATCCCGAGCATAAGTAGAGCCTCTACTTATGCTCGGGACATTACAAACCCACGCAAAAAAATGCCCACTATGAGATTACGGTGTTTTTCTGGTTTCCGAAGAAATTAACGGTCAGCTTATGCTTGAGTCCAAGTTCTTGGAGTCGTATTGCTCCTCCGCGATCTCATCGAAGTGGTGGAAGAGATCTTCATGGAGTTTTGTAAGAAGGGGATTTTTGATGGTTGCGCCTTTGATGATGCCGTGCTGGTCGCGAAGCCAGATCGAGACCGTGTCTTTATCCGGAAAGAGGGTGATCCAAGTATCTTTGAGGCTGTTGGTTTTGAGGATTTTTGAATGGCGAAGTTCCTTTTTGTCGCGTTTTAAAACTACTTCCCGTGTGTATGGGCCCAAATGAGAAAGGATTGGGAATGCTTTTTTGCCTCTTTTTACTCTTCTGCGCATGAAAAGTTGATCCGGATCGGCGCCCATATTCTCGTACATCATTTCGAAGTTTCCGTATGCGAGAACGGTTTCCCAGTTCATGTACGCGAGGTCTAGCCAGTTTTCGGTCATTTGTTCAGCGCTGAAGGTTTCGATTGCGGCTTCGTCCTTTTCTGTAAGATTGAGATATTTTAAGAAAGGTTTTACTTCTTTGAGAGAGTCTGCGGTGTGATAGAATTTGCGGCCCAAGGAGTAGAGCGACTCTGCGAACGAATCGAGTGGATTTGCGATTAGGCGCTTTTGTTTTCGTGAGGCCGGATCATTAGAAAGAAGGCGTTTTTCTTCGAGGGATTCACAGATTTTGTATGCGCGATCTTTTGGGAGGTCGGCGCGTTGGGCGATGTCGTAGATTGAACTACCGGGATGTTTGAGTACGTTGAGGTAGAAGGCGATTTCGTCGTCGTTTAGGCCTGAGTTGCTGAGGGCGAGTTTTAGTTTTGCGACTATGTTCATGATAGTGGGATCAACCAATTGTGTTTATCGGTTCTGTACTCTAACAAGAATTTGCGGATTTGACAAGGTTTGATGATTTCATCGATCTGTGTTATATCTATTTGCGCGTGGCACAATTCGTGCGGCGCAGCTCGTGTGGCGCAGCTCGTGGCTTGTGTGGGGCTTGACAAATGGCTCGGCTTCCTGCAAAATAGCTATCCACACGGTATGCGCGGTACACGCGGTACGGTCCACAGCGATTAACATTAGCATTAACCTCTTAAGCCTATGTTTACAAACGCTCCATTGAAAATATTTTCAGGCTCGTCTCATCCTGCGCTTGCGGCTGCGATTGCAAAAGAACTTCATATCAAGCTTTCGCCTATTACTTTGAAAAAGTTTGCGTGCGGGGAGGTATATGCCAGATCTGAGGAGACTGTTCGCGGGGCTGATGTTTTCATAATCCAGACGTCTACGGCAAATGTGAACGAAGATTTGATGGAACTTTTTGTTATGTTGGATAGCCTGAAGAGGTCGTTTGCGGAAAGGCTACATGTTGTGATGCCGCATTATGGGTATGCGAGACAGGATAGGGTTGCGACTCCGCGTGAACCGATTTCCGCGAAGCTGGTTGCTGATTTGATTTCGGCGGCTGGAGCTGATCACGTTATTACAATGAATTTGCATAGCGACCAGGAGCAAGGTTTCTTCGATTTCTCGGTTGATAACGTGAATTCTGAAAAGCTTTTTGCAAAATATTTTACTGCGAAGAAGTTGAGGGATTTGGTTGTTGTTTCTCCTGACGCCGGGGGCGCGAAGGCGGCGAAGCATTTCGCGAATATGCTTGGCGCGAATTTAGCTATCATTCATAAGCAAAGACCCGAGCACAATATTGCAGAGGTTATGCAAGTGGTGGGAGATGTCGAGGGCAAGACCTGCCTTTTGTACGACGATATGATCGATACGGCAGGAAGTGTTTGTGCCGCTGTTGAGGCTCTGAGGAAGAGGGGGGCGAAGGGAGACATTTATCTTGCTGCGACGCATCCTGTTTTTTCCGGTCCGGCTGCCCTGAGGTTGTCGAAGGCCGGGTTTGCCGAAGTTGTCGTGACCAATTCAATTCCGATTCCGAAGGAGAAGATGTTTGAAGGATTGACTGTGTTGTCGATCGCGCCGCTTTTGGCAAAGATTATAAAAAATGTGCATGAGGCGAAGTCTGTTACGGATGTGTTTGCCGGATAAATAAATTAATGAGGGCAGAGCCCTCTAATAAAAAAATATGAACCTATATATTGGGTCCGATCACGGGGGATACAAGATGAAAGGGCAGCTCCGTGACTACTTGGTTGAAGGTGGGCATGAGGTGATTGATTTGGGATGTTTTTCTGAGGAAGCTGTGGATTATCCGGATATCGCGCGGGAGGTTTGCGAGAAGGTGGTGGAGAATCCGGGTTCGCTTGGAATTCTTGTGTGCGGGACCGGGATTGGGATGCAGATGGTTGCGAACAAGCTTAAGGGGATTCGTGCGACTGTTGCGACCGATGAGAATATGGCTGAGATGAGCCGAAGGCACAATAATGCAAATGTTTTGACGCTTGGCGGGAGGACGACGAAGTTGGCCAAGGTGCGGGCGATTGTGGACGCGTTCTTGGGCGCGAAGTTCGAGGAGGGTGAGGAGAGGCACGTGAGGAGGGTGAAGAAAATTGAAGGGTAGTCGACTAACCCAATAATTATGGACATCAAAATTGCACCATCAATATTGTCAGCGGATTTCTCCAGATTGCAGGAGGAGGTTGCGAGTGTTGTCGAGGCTGGAGCGGAGATGATTCATGTCGACGTAATGGATGGGCATTTTGTTCCGAATATTACGATTGGAGTGCCGGTTGTGGAGTCGCTGGCAGGGTCGCGAGTTGTGACCGTGCCTTTGGATGTGCATTTGATGATCGAAAATCCGGAGAAGTATGTCGGAAGTTTTGCGGATGCGTTGGCTGGCGGTAGGGGGCGCGAGATCAGCCAGGATTATATTGTTGTGCACGCGGAGGCGTGTGGTGCGAGCGAGGGTGGCGGTGGGGGGGGCTTGGGATCGGTCGAGGCGTTGACGCAGTGTTTGAAGTTGATAAAATCGCGCGGTATTCGAGCCGGATTTTCGGTGAAGCCGGGGACGCCTCTAGAACAGTATGAGGGAGCACTGCCGCTTGCGGATATGGTTTTGGTGATGACTGTTGAGCCCGGATTCGGCGGTCAGAAATTTATGGAAGATATGATGCCGAAGGTGAAGTGGCTTCGTGAAAAATTGGATGCTTCACAGCGAGGGGCAGGGCAGGGTGCTGGGCGAGGCGCCGTGTTAGCTGGCCGAGGCGCCTTGAATTATGAAATTGAAGTTGATGGGGGGATAAATGCTGAGACTGCGAAAGTGGCGCGTGAGGCTGGTGCGAATGTTTTAGTTGCGGGAAGCTATATCTTTAAGGCGAAAGATAGGGGAGAGGCTGTTGTGAGTTTAAAATACTAAAAAGACCCCAGTTTTTACAAATCTGTAAATTCTATTGAGCTTTCCATATATTCTTAAGTTCGTATAATAGTCCTAAATCATGTTATTTCCGAGGGCCAAATGGCTTCCTCGAGCCAAAAGATTAGCTCAAAAGTCTGCCCGGGCAGAGATTTTTATACGAACCATTTGGACTAAAAAGTGGCTTATTTCGTAAGAACTGGGGTCTTTTTAGTAAGATAGGCGTGGCAAAATCGGATTACTCGTGATTATCATACGGCTTCACAATAATCATGTTTTGCTCAGTGTTGGTAATGGATTCATGATAACCGCTGTAATAATCCTGCAAAGCCTTTTCCAAATTTGATTCTGAATACACAAAATTTTTCCCATATTGTGTTCCGGGATCATGTGCTTGAAACGCTTGGTTCTGAATATTATATCCAACCACGAGAATCATGTGATATAGAGGAGCCGGCTTTAAAAAATATTGATTTTCCAAAACCCGTCCGTTAACAGGCAAAATCACCAGATTTCCTTTCGAAAGCTCAAGTTTTACGTCATCAACGGTAATGTTACGCTGAAGCTCAACATTCTGATATTGGAAATAATCTTTTATAATCCAATTCATAGTGTCTTCCGCGCCGGTGTCGCGATAAATTCCATACACAGATTTTTCGTATTCGGAAATTGAAAGTATCTCTTTCTCTGCTTCTTCGAGAGCTAAATTTTCTCCCCAAACCCATTTTATTGCCATTAAAGAAACGGCTTCTTCGCATCCGTCTTGCTGCCTTGGATCTCCCCATGCGCCAAGAGGCGACTGTGTGGTAAAAGGCACATCATAAAAAGTATCCCGAATTTCGGTGGGTTCAGGATTGGTGTCGGGATTGGTGTCGGGATTACCGTCGGTCATAGTTTCTTTGATTGAATTATTGATTTTATTTAAATATTCGAAGAATTTTTTATAGACAGTCCTCGTGCCGGTTTTTAGCGACAAAACCGATCCGTAAAAATCGCTATTTTCTCCATTATTTTCTTCATTTTCATTATCAATTATACTTGCCAATTTTTTCTGATCTACCGGCACAATTATTAAAAATTTCGTGTGATTGTCTGTCAGCTTGCCATTAAAAATCAAAACTCCAAATGCGGCCATTATAAGAATCGCAAAACAACTTCCAAATGTCCAAAATTTTCTTTTCACAATCTTGATTGTACTACGAAATTGTTAGACTGGGAATGGCGTGTAGCGGCTTTGAATTTGCCAGATCTTTGAGACGGCTTTAAAGTGTGAGGTATGACGGATCCTAAATGTCCATATTTCGGCAGATGCGGGGGATGTAGTGCGCAGCACATTGATTATGCTGTTCAAGTTGAAAATAAGAGGAAAGTTTTGGCGGATGCGATTGGGGTTACTGGTGCCGGTTTGGCGGCGGAGGTGCAGGCTTTTTTTGGCGAGTCTTTTGGGTATCGAAATCGAATGGATATGATTTTTCATCGCAGCGGAAACCGTAGCGGGATTGGTTTTCGGTTGAAGGGGGAATGGAAAAAGAGTGTTGATGTTGAGGAGTGTTGCATTTCCGAGAAGAGGCTTAATGGGCTGATAAAGGAGGTGCGAGGGTTTTTCTTTGGGGGGAGAGTTGGGGCTGCGGCTGATGCTGGGGCGATTCAGGGGGAAGGCGATTTTGACTCATTCGACGTTGTGAAAAAATGCGGAACTTTTCGCTATGCGGTGATCAGGACTCCCGGCGCCGGGGCGGGGCAGGCCACCGCCGGGGTGGGGCAGGCTGGGGAGTCTGGGGAGGATTCGTCGATTACCTTCATTTTGAATGGCGATTCGACGAGGCTCGATGCTGCTACGAAGCTTATCGAGGCGTTCGCGCGGGAGAGTAGCGCGCGGAATATTTTGGTCGGGTATGTCGCGCACGATTCCGATGTTTCGGTGACGGATGACTTTTTTGTCGTGAAGGGCGGCGAAAATTTAAAGGCTGGCTTGCTTGGCCGCGAATTTGAATTTTCCGTGCAGGGCTTTTGGCAAAATAATTCTGCGATGGCTGAAAAATTGCACTCGTATGTTCGTGGGTTGCTATCGGCGTATGATGATAAGTCTGAGTGGGCGACGCTTCTTGATTTGTATGGCGGGGTTGGGACTTTTGGGATCAATAATGCGGATTTGTTCAGGAAGGTGAAAATTGTCGAGAGTTTTGCGCCGGCGATAGAGTTGGCGCGGGCGAATTTGGCTCGAAATGGCATTGAGAACGCTGAAGCGATCGTGATGGATGCGAAGAGGCTAAAAAGTTTAGAGCTGGGCGTGAAGGGCGATGATTTGTATGTGATTACAGATCCGCCGCGAAGCGGAATGCACCCCAATACGATTTTGCGGCTTCGAGAGCTGGAGCCACGCGTGATTATTTATATTTCGTGTAATGTGTCGCAGCTGAAGAGCGATTTGCCGAAATTTGTCGGGCACGGCTATAGCGTGCGAAGCGCGGCGATGTTTGATTTGTTCCCGCAAACGCCGCACATGGAGAGCGTGGTGGAGATGGTGAGGGTTTAACCTGTGGTTTATTGCACGTGCAAAGAACTTAACCTGGAAAATTGCAAAAGACGTGAATTGCGAAATTCTAATCTGTCGTCTGGTTGTATGTGGTTGCCAGATGTAATAGTTGTTTTATATCTTCCCGGAATGACTTTTTTTACAGGTTGAAGAATTTCCATTCCGGGAAAACAAAACATAGACATGTTATATGTCTAGCGTGTTCTTAGTTCTTGATCTGTTTGATTTCGCAATTCACGTTAAAAGAGTTTGCTTGAAAGTTTTTTTGGTGTGTGATATAAAGATCTCCTTTGTTTAAAATTTAACCATTTAACCAATTCATTATGGAAGGAGTGAGAATTTTAAGTACAGATATGCCTGAGGCTCTGCAGGGCTTGGAGCCGAAAGAGCTTTGGAGGAATTTTAATCTTCTTAGGCAGATTCCTCGAGGGTCTGGGAATGAGGCGGAAGCTTTGAAATTTGTTTCAGGGTGGGCTGAAGAACATGGATTTGGATGGAAGCAGGATGCGAAGGGAAATCTTTGTGTGGAAGTTCCCTCATCTGCGGGTTATGAAGACAGCGATCCGGTTTGTCTGCAGGGGCATATTGATATGGTGTGCATTAAGGATACTGATGTCGCTCATGATTTTGCAAATGATCCTATAGGGTTGGCGAGGGATGGGGAATGGCTTAAGACGAAGGGAACTACTTTGGGCGCTGACAACGGGATAGGATTGGCGGCTGCCATGGCGATTGCGACGGATCCGGATGTTGTGCGTCCACCTTTGGAGATTTTGGTGACTACTGAAGAGGAAACCGGGCTGGTTGGCGCTTTTGCTCTTGATGTTGATGGTCTTGAAATGGAGAGTAATACATTGATTAATTTGGATAGTGAGGATGTGGGCAAGGTTTTTGTACGCAGCGCTGGCGCGCAGGTTTTGGCTGGTTCGAAGGAACTGCAGAGGGTCAGTCCGGAGGAAATGAGTGGAGGAACGTATTATGAATTGAGTATTTCCGGGATGCTGGGAGGACATTCGGGTACCGAAATCCATGAAAACAGGGGAAATGCAATTCGTGTTTTGGCTGATTTTTTGCGAGAGTTCCCGGAGGAGGTGAAGCTTATCTCGATTGATGGAGGGAAGGGGCCGACTGCTATTCCCGCGGATGCAAGAGCGGTTATTTTTATTCCTGATGGATGTTGTATGTTGCCTTTGATTGCTTCTGTTACGGAGTTGCAGGGTGAGTTGAATAAAAGTCTTGACCATGAAAAACAGATTAAAGTGTCATTGATTGAGAAGACGGCTGGTGAAGTCCAAAGAGGGGCGATAATTTCCGAGATTAGAAAAAGAACACTTGCGGTACTCAGTAAAGTCCCAAATGGTGTGCATGAAATGAGCAGGGTTGTTCCCGGGATGGTTGAAACGTCTTCAAATGTCGGAACAGTTGCTACAAGCGCTAATAAGGTCGATATGACTTTTTCTACCAGGAGTGATGTCGAGGCTGAAATGGAAAGTCTTACGTGTGAGATCGAGAGGGTGCTTAAGGCAAACGAATTTCAGGCAAAGAGAGTATTTACTGTTCCGAGTTGGGCCGGGGATCCTGATTCTCGATTGGTGGGTGATATTCTTAAAGCTTACGAAGGCAGGAATGAAGCGGGGGTTACCGGTATTCATGCCGGGCTTGAAGTTGGCGTGATTGTTGATAAATTGAGGAATAGACTCGGAACCAATGTTGAGGCTGCGTCTTTCGGACCAACTATTCAAAAGCCGCATTCTCCTAATGAAGCTGTTGATGTGAGAACTGTTGAGGAATTTTACGAATGGCTTTCGAGAACACTTTTGTTGATTGCGAAGCGGTAGAGTGGGCTTCGGAGGCATGGGGTGTTTAGTAGATGTAAATTCTTTGTGCGCGCAAAGAACTTAACCTGGAGTTTTGCAAAGTCCGAAATCGTCGTTTTCCACTAACCTGTAATCTCTGCGCGCGCGGGATTTTTAACCCGGAAAATTGCAAAAAGTGTGCTTCAAATTTTCCCCTTGCTTTTGCGTAATAACTTATGTATTATAGTTATGTAAGTTATTTAATTAGCGCTTTGGGTCGCGAGGCGCGCTCAGCGCATAACCAACGCAAGGATGGCCAGGACTGCTCAAATTAATTATCAAAGAGTGACGTTTTCGTTTCCTGAGAAGGTCGTAGAGAGGCTTCGCGAGAAAATTGGGAATCAGAACATGAGCAAGTTTGTTGTAGAGGCTGTTGAGAAGGAATTGGGGGATGACGTGCGGGATGTCGAGGAGTTTATGAGGGGTTTTAGGGAGCTTTGTTCAGAGATGCAGAAATCTCGCAGAGATTACAGAAGTTCTTTGGAAATATTAAGGGAAATTCGTCATGGCAAAAAATAAAATGAAATTCAAGGCTCTTGATTATCGTTACCAGCGAGTTGTTGTGGACGCTTCTGTTTTGTCCAAGATTTTTTTAGAAGAGAAGGGGAAAGAAGAGGTCTATTCTCTTATGGAAATGAAGATGAAAGGTGAGGTAACTGTTCTCGCGACTCCTTTACTTGTTTACGAGCTTTTGAATGTTTTGTCTAAAACTTTTAAGGATTTTGAGAAAGTTCAGAGTGTGTATGAAAGATTTAAGGAATTTCAGATTAGTTTAATTGATCCTGACGATAAGTTTGTGAGTGAGGCGACTAAGGATAGCTGCGAAAACAACACCGTTTCCTATTATGACGCTTCTTACCACGCTTTAGCACGAGATATGGACTGTGTTTTCATAACTGCCGACGAAAAATACTACGATGCCATGAAGAAAAAGGGGAGGATTGTGTTGTTTGTGGCGTGAGGGAGGATATAGAATTGCGACTTGGAGCGCTTCGCTTCCTGTCGCTATGGTGACCCCAGCAGGAATCGAACCTGCATCATAGGCTCCGCAAGCCTGTACTCTATCCATTGAGCTATGGGGCCAAAAAATGTGCGGACGTGCAAAGGGCGCGCATATACTACTAAAGAAGGTTAGTTTGAAGCAATGCGAAGTTGTATTTGACGTGGAACGTGTGAGGCGGTAGTATCTGTTCCAAATTATTAATAATGTTTATGGGTTTTGAAGATGTTGAAAGGGAGGGGTGGGAAGTGGATCCTGCTAGTCATGAGTTTCGCGATGTTGTTGATGGGAGTTCTCCTGGACAAGAATTCTTTTGTAAAGGGACGTATAGTCTAGATCAGAGGAATACTGTGAACCCACTTTTAGTGCTTGATCCTAAGGAATTTACCGGTGTTGATTGTCATGATTTTTCGCTTCCAGGGGCGAGGGTCCCTGTAGATAAAAATGGGACAGAGGGGTATGTTGTTACTGTTTCCAAGCGTGCTCGCACCGCCGTAGTGGCCGTTATGGAAGATGTCGCGGCTAGGTTTCCGCGTTTGGGTGACGTGAAGTTTGTCGATGTTGATTTGGATAGGTTTGGAACGGCGCCTTATTTGAATTAGGCGCGACCTGCAAATCGGATTTCTTTCACCATTTTTTTATGTAGAAGCTTGTTTGTTGCGAGAATGGAGCGCTTTTTGTGGTTGAAGGCGGTTCCGTCAATGTTGGTGACGCAGCCGCCGGCCTCTTCGAGGATTATGCGTCCGGCTGCGATATCCCAAATTTTGAGACCGAATTCCCAAGAGCCGTCGATTTGGCCGGCGGCTACAAAGCAAAGATCAAGTGCGGCTGAGCCCAAACGGCGAGCGCCGTATGACTTATGTGTTATGTGGCGGAAAATTGGCATATTCAAGTCGATATTATCCGGGTGAAAGCCGGTTACGAATGAGCCAATGGCTAAGTCTGAAGTTTTTGAAACTTTGATTTTGTGCGGTTTCTGTAGCGATTTTGGCGCTTGCGGGCCCGCTTGTCTATATGCGCCCTTGCCTTTTTCCGCCCAAAAAGTTTCTTTCAAATATGGTGCGTAGACAACGCCGAGAACTGGCTTTTCTTTTGGCGTGTTGAAATCTTTGTACAGTGCAATTGAGATTGAAAAAAGGTGAAAGCGGCGTGAGAAATTTTTCGTTCCGTCGATTGGGTCGATGATCCAGGTGTAGCGCGACTCGTGGTGAGGCTGGGCCGAGTGCGGTGTCGAGCGCGAGGTTTTGCCGCTGGCGCCGTGCGCTTTGCCGCACGTTGTGCCGGTTTCTTCGCCTAGGACGTTGTGATCCGGGAAGGTTTTGGCGATTTGCTTCTTTATGAATGCTTCCGAGGCTCTGTCGAATTTTGTAACGACGTCTTTGTAGCCTTTAAAATCGGATTTTACCGGTTTGTGAAAATCTTTCATGATCATGCGACCTGCCTGGTGTGCGGTAGAAATTGCAAATTGTAGTGGGGATAGGTGGTGACCGGACATCAGTTGACGGGTAAGTGATGACCGGACGCTTAGTGACCGGTCGCGTATGCAAGCGCATAGTAGCACATTTCCCTTTTCCCCCTTAAAAAAGTCCAAAAAATCTATTGCATGTGTGGTAAATGCGAATATAATTTTTCCTGTTATTCAATATCATTCTAATAGCATGAAAAAAACAGAGGAGGGAGACGACCCTCCTGGGGGGAACTTAAGCTTAAAAGGACTGACTGTCGCATTTTTATATAATGTTAGGCATCGATATCCAAACCCTGATGATCCCACGACCTATTTGGAGACTGATTTTGATGATCCGCCTTCGATCAAGGCGATGATTAAAAACTTGAAAAGTTGCGGATGCAAGGTGATTCCTATTGAGGCTAACGAGAAGGCTTATTTAAAGCTTTATAAAAATAGAAAAAAGATCGATGTTGTTTGGAATTTTTCCGAAGGTTTAAATGGGCGCGATCGCGAATGTCAGCTTCCCGCGATGATGGAGATGCTGGGGATCCCGTATACCGGATCTTCGCCTTTGACGCAGGCGATTATCTTAAACAAAGTTAGGACGAAGGAAATTTTGTCTCTTCATAGTGTTCCTGTTTTGCCGCATCAGGTTTTCGCGGGCGTTGGCGGGAAATTGCGCGACGAATTTAAGTTTCCTTTGATTGTGAAGCCGGTTTCGCAGGGATCGTCGGCCGGAATTACAGACGCAAGTGTTGTGAAGAATGATGAGGAACTCCGGGCACAACTTGGGTGGATTTTTGATCATTTTGGCGGGGCCGGCGGGGCTGCGATGATTGAGCCGTTTTTGAGAGGTCGCGAGTTTTCGTGTTCAATGATCGGCAATCCGCCGGTAGTTCTGCCTATAATTGAATCCTCGCATTCAATGCTTCCGAAGAACTTAAATCCCATCGACTCGCTTGAAGTGAAGTGGATTATTGAGGAAGAGATCGACATTAATAAATATTTGACTTGTCCTGCGAAAATCGATGGCGGGTTCAAGAAAAAATTGGAAGATATTTGCCGCAAAACTTGGGATGCTTTGGGAGTTTTTGATTGGTGCAGAGTTGATATTAGGTGCGATGAAGAAGGAAATCCTTTTGTTCTTGAAGTGAATTCTCCTCCCGGATGTCAGCCTCCGGAAATTTCTCTAAGTTCGTATTTTCCGATTGCTGCCAGGGCTGTTGGGGTGGACTATCCAAGCTTATTAAAGAAATTAATTAATATAACATTAAAAAGGTACAAAAATGAAAACCATAACTAAAACAATTTCGTTGACTGTGACCGAGCCTCCACCTTCGATGGGGTTAGCTGCTTGCGCTCCGTCGACTTGCGCAACGTGTGTGAGCTCGTGCGCCGGGTCGGTGTGTATGCAAAGAATTGTTCCGCGCGGACTTAAGGCAATGCTGCCGCATGGCGGAATTCCTGAAGTTATCTCTCCTTACATGATTGGGCTTATTGCTCAGACCGGCGGGGCCGATGGACCCATTGGCAAGCAGTTTGTTGCGCAGATTGATAAAGAAAAGGAGCATTATGTTGACGGAGATGTTGATCCGCTTGCTGAGGACGAGCATGAAGTCGCGCCTGGGGTTGTGTACAAATATCGCGGAAGTTTCAAGAAAGACGGAACGGTGAAGACTTATGGCCGTGTTCTTTGGACTGTGACCAGATTTTGCGCTACGTACTGCAGGTTCTGCACTCGTGGACGCGAGATTGGCATTCCGCCGAATTTTAAGGCACAAACATGTTCTGCTCTTGCTCGAAGTCCGTTTTTGAGCGACGAGGATATCAAAAAAGTTTTTAAGTTTTTGCGAGATCATCGTGAAATCAACGAAGTGATTTTGTCCGGAGGCGATCCATTGACTGCGCCAAGACCATATCTCACAAAAATAATGGAAGGTCTTGTTGCTTTGCAGCAGACCGGCGATTTGGATATTATCCGTCTTGGAACTCGTCTTCCGATTGTGAATCCTTCCGGGGTTCAAGATTGGCACTATGAACTTTTGGCTAAGGTAAGGCATCCGTACTTGATGGTGCATGTTAATCATCCGGCTGAGTTGACGCCTGAGGCTACGAAAGTTCTTGATAATTTCATGAAGAAATCTTACGCGGTTGTTTCGAGCCAATCGGTGTTTTTGAAGGGAGTAAATGACTCTGAAGATACACTTTTTGAGCTTTTCGTGAAGCTTACGAAGAATGGAATAAGGCCGTACTATTTGTTCCAAAACGATCCGGTGTATTGGGCTCAGCATTTTACGATTCCATTCAAAAAAGCTCTTGCGATTTGGGGGAGGTTGCGACCTCGTCTTTCCGGCATGGCCGCGACTGCCAGGTTTGTAATTGATACTCCGTTCGGGTATGGGAAGATTCCGGTACCTGAGAGTCGTGCATGGAAGGTTGATTATTCTTCTTTCTGTGACTTCAAAGGAAAGGAGCATAAAACGTAAAGCATGAAACGTAAATAGCATGAGCAAAAAATTAAAGGTTGTTTTCGCACATAATTTGAAGACCTCCGAGGACGAATCTCAGGCTGAGTACGATTTGTCGTCGACTGTGGATTATATAAGCGGGTTTTTGCAGGAGCTTGGGTACGAGGTGCTACCTTTGAATGTTTCCGGTGATCTTGGGGAGGTTGTTGATAAATTGGTTTCTTTTTCTCCGGATTTGATTTTTAATACTGCGGAGGGAATAACCAAGCACGGCAAATTGCGTGAGGCGTATTTTCCTCTCATCTTCGACTATTTGGGGATTCCTTTTACGGGTTCAGGCGCTGAAATTTGTTCGTTGTGTTTGGATAAGCAGGCGATGAAGGCTTTTGTATCTACTTATTGCGATATTCCTACTCCGCGCTGGGTTTTTGCGAAGAAGGGGCGGGCGTGTGATATCGGGGGTGGCGCTGGGGGTGGTGCTGGTGGTGCGGGTCCTTTGAAATTTCCCCTGATGATAAAGCCAAATTCTGGCGGGAGTTCTATGGGGATCACGCAAAATTCAATAGTAAGGAGCAGGGAGGATTTTGATTCGAGGCTCAAGGAGGCGCATGATGCTTACGGGGATGTTTTGGTCGAAGAGTTTATCGAAGGGATTGATGTGACTTCACCTTTTTTACAGAAGGCTCCTGTTCATTTGGGGGTGCTTCCGCTTGCCGGGTACGACTTCGGTGGTGCGGCGGGCGACTCGGACGGCGGCGAGGCGGGCGCGGCGGTCGGTGGCGGCGAGGCTGGTGGCGGTATGGCGAGCATATACAGCTATGATTTGAAGCATGGTGGTGATGATGATGTAGGTGTTGTTATTCCTCCAAAAGTTTCTTCCGATGCACAGTCAAAAATACTAGAGGCGACCAAGAAGATAGTCACTTCGTTGGGAATTAGGGATTTGGCGAGATTGGATTATCGCGTTGATAAAGATGGAAATATCTATTTCTTGGAGGTTAATGCTCTTCCAAGTTTGCAAGACGGGGCTGGGTTGTATGCTTCTGCGGCGGCTATTGGGTTGAAGCCCGTTGATGTGATTAGATTGGTGGTTGAGGGGGTGGTTGAGAGGGGAAGGGCATGACCGGACATTAGTTGACGAGCAAGTGATGACCGGACGTGAAGTTATTGATCCTTTGGGCTATCCCGGGATCGGGATTTTCCAGGTTGGGAAAGCGCATCCCGGGAAATAATCCCGGGATAGAAAATCTCCAGGTTCAAAAAACGTATCCCGGGATGAGTGATTGAGTCTTAGCTCTACTTCTGCTAAACTTCTTGCAATGCCAAACAAGGACCAAAAAAACAAGGTTCAGCGAGGTCAACGTGGGAACCGACAGGTCCAGCAAGGCCAGCATGCTCAAAAATTCATCCTCAAAACCGATTTCAAGCCAAAGGGCGATCAGCCTTATGCGATTGATGCGTTGATGAAGGGTTTTGCCAAGGGCAAAAAACATCAGATTGTTCATGGAGTCACTGGATCTGGAAAAACCTTCGTGGTTGCTGACGTGATAAGGCAGCTCCAGAGGCCGGCGCTTATTCTTTCTCATAATAAAACTTTGGCGGCGCAATTGTGCTCTGAGTTCCAGGAGTTTTTTCCTGAGAGTGCGGTTTCATATTTCGTGTCGTATTACGATTATTACCAGCCGGAGGCGTATATGCCGGCGACAGATACGTATATCGAGAAAGATGCGTCGATAAACGAGGAAATTGAGAAATTCCGACACAAGGCGACGACGAACCTTCTAACACGCAGGGATGTTCTGGTTGTGGCGACTGTGTCGTGCATTTATGGGCTTGGGTCGGTGGAGGATTACGAGAGCTTGGCGCAGACCGTGCATGTCGGCGACGTGATTCAGAGGGATGTGTTTTTGCGACATCTGGCGGACATGCAGTACACGAGGTCTTCAATGGAATTTAAGCAGGGAATGTTTCATGTTTTGGGGGATACTGTCGAGGTTTTTCCGCCGGACGGGGACAATGTTTATAGAATTGAATTTTTCGGCGATGATATAGACAAGATTGTTGAGGCTGATTCGTTTACGGGCGAGGTTATTCACGAGATGCTTGAAGTGACGATTTTCCCTTCAAAACACAATGTGACGACCGAAACGAAGATCAAAAATGCAGTCGGTTGGATAGAGAAAGATTTGAAAGAGCGCTATGACCAGCTTCTTAAAATGGGGAGGCCGCTTGAGGCGGAGAGGATCAAAACGCGTACGGAATACGATATTGAGATTTTGCTTGAGACCGGATATTGCAGCGGGATTGAGAATTATGTTCGTTACTTGCATGGCGACGGCAGCCGGCCGGCGGCGGTTGACGCGACGCCGACGACATTAATGGATTATTTGCCTGAAGATTTCGTTTTGTTTATCGATGAATCGCACATGACGGTGCCGCAGATCGGCGCGATGTACGAGGGGAATTTGTCGAGGAAGCAAGTGCTTGTTGAGCATGGATTTCGTTTGCCTTCGGCGTTCGATAACAGGCCGCTGAAGTTTACGGAGTTCGAGAAGTTTATGAAGCGAAATGTTTATGTTTCGGCGACGCCAGGGAAGTATGAAATGGGCAAAGTTGGTGGTGCGCGTGGGGTCGGGAGCAATGTGATCGAGCTTGTTGTGCGTCCGACTGGGCTACTGGATCCTGAGATTTCGGTACGACCTTCGAAAGGGCAGATTGAGGATCTGCTTAAAGAGATCGGTAAGCGTGTGAAGGTGAAAGAGAGGGTTCTGATTACGACTTTGACGAAGAGGTCCGCGGAGGATTTGAGCGAGTTTTTGGATGATGCAGGGATAGCGGTGCGTTATTTGCATTCAGATATCGAGACTGTTGAGCGAATTGAGATTTTGCGCGATTTGCGTTTGGGGAAGTTTGATGTTTTGGTTGGTATAAATTTGCTACGTGAAGGGCTGGATCTGCCCGAAGTTTCGCTTGTGGCGATTTTGGATGCCGATAAAGAGGGGTTCTTGCGAAGCGAGAGCGCGTTGATACAAACGACTGGGCGATGCTCGCGAAATGTGAATGCGTTTGTGATTATGTATGCTGATAGGATTACAAAGGCGATGAAGGGCGCGCTTGACGAGACTGCGCGAAGACGCAAAAAGCAGGCTGTGTACAACAAAAAGCATGGAATTACTCCTGAGACGATCAAAAAGGCTGTGAAAGATATTGCGATGTTGGCAGGTGCTCGAGCTGGAGCTAAGGATAGTCGCAGAAAGATTAATGCAAAGAAGATTCCACACGACGAACTGGTGCGATTGGTGCGTTCGCTTGAATCGCAAATGGATTTGGCTTCGCAAAATCTTGAGTTTGAGAAGGCGGCTATGTTACGGGATCAGATAGAGGTACTGAAGGAGGGGATTTAGGAAACCTCTGAAAAACGCGTAATGCTGCGATTTTAGGAGTGGTCACTTCGGACTCCTTTTCGGACTTTTTTTGGCATCTTCAAGAAGTTTGTCCCCGTACGGTAAATCGGAAATATAAGGTTCTTCTCGTAGGCATAAATCCGGGAAAGCTTTGCATTGCGTACTGAGAAGACGCTGTAGACGTTTTTCACCCAATACTTTCGTGAGAACATTCATCGTGAGAACATCCATGTGATCAAACAAAGCCTGTGGCGCCTGTTTTTCAAGTTCTTCTACTGCAATCTTCACAACAGGTAGATAATATGGTTTCTCATCAAAATAGTAGCATTTTTCTAACGCTACGCTTGGTACTTTTCGCGTGGCGGCTTTGATAATTCGTTCTTCATATTTGGGGTCTTTGATGATATGAACATCATCAAAAATAGCGTACTGATACTCGAAAATCATATCCGGCTTTGTTACCAAAGTTCTTTCAAGCGCGTTTTTCAACCGCTTTTCCGCGTCTTCCAAATGTTCGTACTGTTCTGGGGCTATTAAGCCATCCGCAGGGTCCCGGTCTATAAGGTCATCTAACAAAGTGATGCCATATCCCTGCCCGCCGTTACTAAACTGATGGTCAATGATAGTGTGGGCGTTTCTCATAAATGCTTCTCGATTGTTATCTACAAGATTAAATACGCATTTTTCAAACAGATCGTTTGCGGCAGGAATTTTATTGGATGGGAGATTTTTCTTTATCGTAGAGTAGTATAATTCTACGAAAATAGCGGGCGATTCATTAGCAATAGATGATAAAACATCCATTGCATATTCTTCTCCTGCAAAAAGATGGGTGTAGTTTCTTAACACTTCTTCTCCCCCCCTCTCTGTTTTAATGGCGGTTTCCACGGCTTTTCGGATAATTTCTTTAAGGAATGGCAGGTTTTTATATTTATCGTAATTATCTGAAAGGATAGAGAGGGTATAGAGTGAATATTTTTCTGCTACAACAAGCAAGCACTCGCGTTGGTATTCCGGTTCAATTTCTTGTATTTGCTCAAATATATTGTTTGGATAATATTTTGCTGTAATTAAGAGGGCTGCCTTACGTTTTTGCGGAGGCATTTTTAATCCTTGGGATTTGAGGAGTGTTAAAAAATCAATCATCTGCGGTGTTCCATTTATTTCTTTTTGCAGTTTACCGTCTTTGAAGCAAACGACGGTTGGTAAGGCGTGTGTTCCTGGTGAATAACCTTTTCCCTCTAATTTAATCGTTAGATCTTCTGCTTCAGGATTTTTGTCCGTAGTGAGTTTAACAACTTCTATATCGTCGGGAAAAAGCGCAGTCAATTCATTTAAAACCTTTGCAAACGCAATACATGGTTTGCACCATTCTGCATTCACATCCAATATCACGATCTTTTTATTGTTGGTGATTAAGGTGTCAAAATTCGCAATTGAAAGCTCCGAGTGATCGTCGCTGATTTTTCCTATGTTAGAACTAACGCTTTCAAGCTCTCTGCGTGCGTGCGCAGTTGCGTCTTCTCTGTCCCGATATTTCGGGGATGCTGGGATCGGGGACGCCGGGATTTGTTCATTGTTTTCTGCCATCTTGTGATTGTACAGCAAAAAGACGGTTTTTTCAATCCGTTTTGGGGCTGGGGAAGTCTGGTGGGCGACGTTGGCGATTAGTCTATTAAAGGTGGGGAAGGTAAATTGGTATTAAGCAAATATCAATTAACCCCTCCCCTCATGACTATATTTGAACTGATGAAACTAATCCAGACAAAAGAAACAGCGATTAAAATCTTCCAGAGGATCCGATGGCAGAACGGAATACTGTGCCCCAGATGCGGGGCATATGAATCTGTTGAAAAACACAGCAAGAACGGATTGGGATTCCAGAAGTACCGGTGTATCTGCGGACATATTTTCAGCGATACTTCCGGAACAGTTCTGCACAAACGCAGGATAGACATCGGGCACTTTTTCATAGCCCTGTACGAACTTTCACAGACAAAAGGGATAACATCCGTCGAACTTGGTAAAAGGCTTGGGATACGGCAAAAGAAAGCATGGACGATATTAACATTGTTGAGGGGTCAATGCAGAGAGTTGATAAAGCCATATTATGAACTAATGATGAGAGGAGTTGTTGAAACCGATGAAGCCTATTATGGAAAAGGGAAAAACAGCCAAATGTTTCAAGGAATACTTCAACGCGGACAACACGCAATAGTCATCCCCATACAGGATCGTACAGAGAAAACCTTGAAGGGAAACATCAAAAGACATGTTCAGAAGCATTCGTACGTGATGACCGATACAGCAAGCGCATACGGAAGCCTGTGCTGTTCGGGATACACTCATTTCACCCTAAATCATTCTGAGGAAGAGTATTCGAAAGGAGATGGAATACATGAAAACACACAAGAAGGTTTTTGGGGAAATCAAAAGAAAATTCTTTATGGTATTCATCACGGAGTATCAAAAAAATATTTATTTAATTATGTGAGCGAGTTCGTATTGAAATATAACCTAAGGCAAGCCAAATTTACCTTCCCCACCTTCTTGAATTTATTCATTAACCCACCTTTAACTTGCTAATCGCCGCGACGTTTGGCGCACGTCGCTGCTAGATCCCTCTTCCGCCGCCGCCCCCGAAGCCACCGCCGGAGAATCCGCCGCCGCCAAATCCGCTACCTCCGGCGCCGCCGGGGCGGCTCGCCATATTGCTTGCCGCGGATGCGGTCATCGAATCGAGCTGATCTGAAAAATAAAGATATGTGAATACGTGTCCGTGCATGGGGCAGTACCATCGCGGGGGTTCTTTGAGAAGTCCGTCGAATGCCTTTGTCCACTTTTTTGTCAGGCCGAAGGCTGCCGCGTACGGGAGTAGTTTCTCGAAGAAAATATTCGCTTTTTCTTGGAATACCATGCGGTCTTTCTCGGCCGTGTTTATGTATTCGTAAAGGCCTTTGAGTTCGTAATATGTTTCGCGGCCCTTGTGAGTTTTGCGCGGCATGAAGTAGCCGAAGGCGATGACTATTCCTGCGGAAGCCAAGAGTGAAAAAATCATCAGCGGGCCGTATTCTGCGAACAACAATTCTCCGAGATACATTGTTATGACGAGAATCGCTATGCCGAAGCCCATGTATCTGCCTCTTGTTTTTGCCGGACTTGATGGGAAGTAGGCGTCTTTTACGAGTTTGTCCATTACTGATTTTTTGATGCCTGGGACGTGAGTGTAGAATGAGTTTTTGAGGTCTGATATAAGGACGGATTGTTTCGTTTTTGTGAAAAGTCCCTTCAAAACTTTTTGTTCGAAATCCAGAAGTTCCGGCGCATTTTCAAGAGTTTCGAAGTTTTTAAGCAGAGTCAGTTTGTGATCGGTTTTCGTGTGAAGCAAGCCTTTTTTTTCGGTTTCCTCAATTTTGATGTATCCTCTGACCGCGAGGTCGATGATCGTAGAGGTTATGTCACGCGGGTGGAGGCGTTCGTCTATGATTATGCCGCACTCGGTTGGTTTAAGACCGCGAGGCGGTTTGTAGTGGGGGATGACTGTGTCGCGGCCGATGTCCGGGTCGCGTCCTTTAAAGAACCAAAGCAGGAACATCGCAAACAGTACGAAAATCGGGGTGAACAGCGGCCAATTGTCCGAGAAAAACCAGGCGAGGCGTGTGATCGCGCTTGGAGGCGTTATCGTGCCTGGCGGGAGAGCGAGGACGGCGGTCAGGCCTTCGTATGTCGCGAGTGGATTTGTTGTTTTGAATTCGACTGTTGTGTCGTTCATGACCGAGATTTTGCAGTTTTGGTCGATTGAGCCGAACGGGCCGGTGTAGCAGAGGTATTTCAAATTCTGTTTTTCTACCGGGATTGGGTAGTGAATTTCGGCTGAAGCTTGGCGGATCGGGACGACCCATTCAACGCCGGTTATGTTCCAGTACAATTCGTCGTGTGGGAAGAATTCCGGGGCTCCGTTGTTGTCCTCTTCCGTGAAGAAGTTCATTGCTCGTTCTACTTCGTATGTAATGTGGAATGTTGCGGGGCCGGTTAAGTAGCTGCCGTCTTGGGTTTCTATTCGCATGTTGTAGTAACCGTCTTCTTTTGAAACGCTAGTTTTCCATGGTTCGTTTGAGCTGTCGACTGCTTCAATTAGGCGAAGTTTTATGCTTTTTGTTGTGCCGAATCGCGCTTGGTATTTGTAGGGGATTGATCTTATTATTCCGTGGTGGCGCTCGTTTGTGAAGTCCGCTTGGATGGTCTCGGTTACGCGTAGTGTCGCGTCGTCATTTATAAAAATCGATGTATGAAAGTCAGTAATCTCCCAGTTTTCCGGGGGATAGTATTCGGCGGATGCTTGCGATGTGAGTGTTGATGCCGGGGTCGGTGCGAGCGCGAGTGCAAGCGCAAAAAATACCGCTACTACCGCTACTGTCAGTTTTTTTGCCAAAGCAAATTTTGTTATTGTTTTGGTGGCTCGGCGGGAGCTTCGGGTTCGGCTGGAGCTGGAGGCTCAGCGGCAGGTGGCTCGGCTGGTGCCTCGGGCGCCTGCGGTGGCTGCTCGGCAGGGGCTTCAGGCTCTGCGGCGGCTTCGGGTTCTGCTGGGGCTTCGGCCGCTGGCGCGGCTTCAGGTTCTGCTGCTGCTGATGGCGTAGCCGCTGGCGCGGCTTCTGTAGGAGTTGGCGCCTCTGGCGCGGCTGCAAAGCTCACCTTAACATTTTCCTTTTCTATTTCATCTTTTGTCTCGAAGAATTCGCTAGGGGTGAAGCCCATTGGACCTGCAATGAATTTGTTTGGAACTACTTCCAGTTTTGTATTGTAGTCGCGAACTGTTCCGTTGTAATAGCGGCGTGAAAGCTGGAGATGTTCTTCAATCTCCTTAAGAGTGTTCTGTAAGTCGAGGAAGTTCTGGTTCGCTTTCAAATCCGGGTAATTTTCAGCTACTGCGAACAAACTTTTCAAAGTTTCGCTTAACATGTTTTCAGTTTCTGCTTTTTCTTGAAGAGATTGTGCTCCCATCGCTTTTGCGCGAAGGTCTGTAACTTTCGTGAGAGTGCCGGCTTCGTGTTTTGCATAGCCTTTTACGGTTTCGACTATGTTCGGGATAAGATCGTATCGGCGTTTGAGCTGAGTCTCGATGTCAGCCCATGCTTCTTTAACCTTATTTCGAAGCGTTACCAGGTTGTTGTATAAGTAGACAACAAATACTACTACGACGAGTATTATGGCTAGAATTACGTACATTTTTGGTTTGGTTAGATATATAAAGGTTCACTGCGATTCACCGCGAGCTATTCTACAAGACTTTTTACTGTATTTGAATAGGAAGTTCCTGGAAAGTTCCTGAAAGTTCGGGTATTTTGCTCGTGTATGAAGGGAAGTGGAAAAAAAAATGTTGAAATTTTTCGCGTTGAAGGGGTCGAGATAGATCTATCTTCTTTGAAAATGAAAGTTGATGTGTCGGCAACTATGAGTCGTGAGGATGTTGTGGCTGTTATTTCGGGGGTTACTTCAGTAGCTGTGCAAGTGTTGCTGACTCGGGTTTTACAAAGTCTTCTAAAGCGGATTGAAAAGTAGAAGAGTATGATTTTTGGATTATTCTTGAGTCCAGGATAATTACGTGGCTCGAAGCGCCCGGAGCGTGTGAAATGCCTGGAGCGTGTGAGGCGCCCGGAGCGCGTGAAATGCCCGGAGCGCGTGAGGCGGCCGAGAAAAATTTGCTTATCATTTTTTTTAGCGCGAGAACCGCTGAAGGCAGTGTGAATTCGTTCCATGGATCCGGAAAGTTTTTGCTAAGGGCTATTAGGTATTGGTCGCTTGGCGGATCAAACGGGATTGCGTGAATTACGATATTTTTAAAATCCTGATCGGTGGCGGGCTCGGTGGCGGACTCGGTGGCGGGCAGGTTCGCAGCAGGCAGGTTCAGCGCGTTCCATACATTTGGAGTTAGCAGGATCGAAGTTGTTTCAGGGGATGCTTTATATAGTTCGAGAATTTTGCCAAGGCCTCCCGAACCTCTTTGCGCCAGAAGCGTGAAGCCTTCTTTTTTGAGTTTTGGCGCCAGGATCATTTGGGCTTGTTCGAGCTTCATTATCGAGTTGAATATGAAGATGTTGCGGCCTTTTTCCCGGGTTATGAAGTGGTGGATAAAGTCCAGAGTCTGTCTGAGGTTTTCTTGAGGCTGGCCCGAGATGTCTTCCACTAAATTTATTTGCGAGTTTTCGAGAATTTTTTTGTTTGGCTTGATTTTGACGAGTGGCGTTTTGTCCGAAATCCCGAGTATGGCTCGGAGGAGCGCTCCATCGTCGCCTGCATCGAGACTTTTGTCGATGATCGTGAAGCGTTTCGCGGAATCTTTGATTTTCTTGAAGTATTCTACGAGCGAAATTGGGATTTTTCTTGTGACAACTTCTTCGTCTCTGTTTTTTTGGATCCAGACGTGGAAGTGGTCCAGATCTGTTTCGGCAAAAAGGCTCAAGAGTGTTTTGAGGACTTCTTTCCATTGTTTCAGGTATGGGGCTGTTTCTTCCGTGACGATGTTGGCGAGGTTTTGCGAGGTCGAAATTAGGCTATGTGAGAGGTCTTTGAGTTTTTGCCAATTCGCTGACGAGGTTTCCATCGGCGTTATTTCCAGTGGCTGTGGGAATGGCGAAGTACTGTCCGTGTTGCGCTCGAGAGTGGTTTCTATTATTCCGAAGAGAATTTGAAGGCGCTCTGAAATTTCGGTGAGTATTTTTATATCTTCTTGGCTGGCTTTGTCTTTGAGTAGAGTGATGAGGCTTTGGATTGGGCGTGAGGCGGATTTTAGGCTTGTTGACTGGCCGTTTCTGCTTTGGAGCGAGTGGATGAACGCTTTGCAGTCCACGATGATCAGGTGTTCTGTGTTTGGTCTTGGCAGGTATGCGTGCTCGGAAATTATCACTTTTTCGGTTTGCTCGATTTCTATCGCTCTCTTGATAAATGGTTCGTGGTCGAGGTTGAGGTTGTGCTCGAGGCTGGGGTTGGGGTCGAGGCTGGGGCTGGGGTCGAGGCTGCCGCTGGGGTTGGGTTCGTTGTTGGGGTTGCTGTTGTGCTTGAGGCTGCCTTCGAGGCCGAGGCTTGCTTGGATGTGTGGGATTATTTCTCTTTCATCTTGGGAGAAGGCGAGGTCCTCTGTAAGTAGGCCGTTGCCGGTCTTCTCGAGCCAGATCAGAACTTTAATCAGGGCCGTGATTTCAGGGGTTTTGAATGACGATTTTTGTTTGAAGTTTTCCAGGCGGTTTTTCGAGACGTAGTTTTCGATGAGGCCGACTTTGTTCGGGTGGTTGAGCGATTTGAATAGATAGTGGGGGAGGAGGATCGTGGTTCGGCTTTTTGCTTCTGTTCTGGTGCCGGTCGCGCCGGCCGCTTTGTCCGCTTCATCCGCGAGGGCTTGTATCAAGGCTTCGTCGTAGTGAGGCAGTTCTATGAGTTGTGAGGTTTTTGCTTTTGAGATTGTTTCGATGGCTGAGGTTTCTGTTGGCGAGAGTTCGGTTTCCGGGGTCTTGGGCTGGGCTTTCTTTTGAGCTTTAGGCGCTTTGGGTGCTTTGGGCGCTTTGGACTGAGTCGTGGACGGTGCCTTTATATTTTCTATTACTTCTGCGAATTCCCAACTTGATTTTTTGCACAGGCTTTGTATTTCCTTGAAAAGGGGGGCCGGCAAGTTTCTTATTTCTTCAATAAGTCTTATGAAAAGTTCCTGAGCTGCGATCGAGTCGTCCAGTGCCCTGTGTTT
>Ga0265296_1001738_pt1 | contig 23897 bp, 17 predicted proteins | sample MunlanPumphouse1_FD_189073 | JGI IMG/M metagenome (GOLD analysis project Ga0265296, IMG submission 189073) | Groundwater microbial communities from a municipal landfill in Southern Ontario, Canada - Pumphouse #1 | ecosystem: Environmental > Aquatic > Deep subsurface > Groundwater | place... | reverse complement strand
CGGGCTAGCCAAAGGCGCGGTCCAGGCGGCTAAAAGGGATTGAAAAGAAATAGACAGGCCTAAAGTTAAAATTACGGCGAAAATAAAGAGAAATGAAATTTTAAAATTTTTTGATGTCATATATTATAGATATTTTAATTTTGTTAATTTTTCACCGGATAATATTATCTTGCTTGCTTGATTTTATTATTAATTTCATCTATTATCCTTTGCCTTTCTTCTTGAGCTTTTAGATCAGCCGCCTTTTGTTCCGGAGTTTTATTCTGCTCTTGCTTTATTATTTCCGCGTTAATCGTACTGACAATTTCCTGCTTAACCGCATCCGAGCTAGTATTAGGATCGTTTTTAGCGTCTTCAATTATTTTATTAACTTTCTCTTCAACCGCCTCTCCCGATTTCACCGGCTCGGTTTTTTTAATTCCGCTTGTTTGCCCGGCTTGATTGGCATTCAACCCATCGCTCGGCGCAATGGCTTGTTTTTTGTTAACATACAAAATAGCGAAAGCAATCACTACGGCTAAAAACAAAATTAAAATAATCACAATGGCTTTTTTAGGCAACATAAAATTAAAATTTATTATTATTCCACTAATGAATTCCTGATTATATTATACTAAATTTGCCGATTTATGTAAAACCCCGTTAAATATAATTATTTAACGGGGTAAATAAAAAAACAGCTTTATGGCATGCCAGGCTATTTTTGATTTTATTTTTCCAAAGTCAAATAATAATTATATTTATCTTTGTATAATTTTTCTATTTTAAGCCCGGCGCGGACGGCTAATTTTTTTAATTCATTTTTGATAAAAGCATGATAATAACGCCGGCTGATTTGCTCGCCTTTGTTATTTTTCCAGTCGAATAAAATATCATTAAAATCCATTTTATTCTTCCCTACCAATTTAAGCCAACCATATTTAAAAATTAATTTTCTAAATTTTGGCTGACCCCATAAATTCCAAACCGTTAAAATTATTTTGCCGCCGCCGCGTGCTGAGCCTGCCGAAGCAGGTTTTATTTTGTCTTTCATCTGCTCCAACGCTTGAGCTTGCAAATCTTCGCCTGGCAGATGATGCAGAACCGCGATGCAAAAAATATAATCAAAATCATGCTCCGGCAGTTTATCTAATTCTAAAACATCAGCAATTTTAAATTCATAACTACTATTATTATTGCGAGCGGCCGCCTCCCACTTGTCATTCCCGCGCAGGCGGGAATCCAAATTCTTCTTCGCATTCTCAATAAGCTTTTCACTATTATCCACTCCTAAATAATTAACTTTTTTATTCATGAATGCTTCAATCAATCTGCCATTGCCACAACCAACGTCTAGAATCTTATCTCCATCTTTAACCGGTTCAGCTAATTTTAATAATTCCGGCCATAATTGTTTTTTTCTGGTCACGTCAAAATCAACCGATATTTGCTCGTAGTTTTTCTTAACCAATGCCAATAAATTTTTCTGTGTTTGTTGATCCATAAAACTTTTGTCATTCCCGCGCAGGCGGGAATCCATTTCCATTATATTTTCGCATTTCCCGCCCAAAAAGAAAAGGGCGACAGTTATAAGCTGTCGCCCCGCATTTCCCGTTAAGGGAAGGTTAATAATCGTTAAAGTCGCCGAACGGAGTCCGCAGAGCAACGGAATTTTTCTTGTCCGTATTTTCCCTGCATTCACCCAGATGAAACAACTTAACTCCGGCAGCCTGGCTGACATGTTCAAGCGCCGCCCTGAACTCGGGGCTATCTGCGCCAACCACATCAATGCCCACGCCGCAGTTGAAACTCTGGTGCATGTTTCTCCAGGTTTCGCCGGATTCAGCTTGAATCAAATAGAAAATCGGCGGCGGATAGGGCATGGCCTTCATGTATAAAATGCCCTGGCCCACATGAGTTATTTTGGTGGCCCCTCCGCCAGTATTCAGGCTGATGCCATGAAGCATATGGAAAATCTTTTCCTGCTTCAGTTTTTCAATCAGCAGGCGGATCAAAATCGCCCATTGTCTGGTTGGCGACAGCAAGGCCTGACTAACCGTCATGCCTCCGAGTATGTCCGGCCGATCATTTACCGCGAATTTACCTTCATACTTGCCGTTGCGCCTGACGAGAAAAGGATATTTTAGCCCATAATATTCCTGCATCAAGCAAGTTCTGGCCAAAGTCAAACCATTATCCATAATGCCTGAATTAGCCTCTTTCTCCCAGGCCGCCTGTCCATCGCTGGCAAAGCCGTAAATCTGGTCGCCGAGCTGAACGTTACCTGTAACCAGTTGATGATCATAAGCTTCGGCAAAAATACCAACGTCATACACCGCCGAATTGACCTGATCGGGTAAGTCCGCGGTTTCTCCGCCCAGGAAAAAGGTCAGCTTGAAGCCGTACGACTCGTAGAGCTTGAGCAGACTTTCAACTCTTAAAGCAATCTGCTTCATGATTAGTTCTTTGGGTGCATTAAAGGCGTTAATATTGATGATTTGATTAATCACCCAACGTCCAAAAACAAAACCGCTGGCCGCGATGTCTCCGCTATTCATGGAAAAAGCGTCATCCACCGCGCCCTGAAAAATTTGCTCATCCCCGGTTTCCCGATAATGAAGCAACCGCTGAACCATTTTGCTGCCATCGCCGTCTGCGTGCATGGTAAACACCTTGCCCAGAATCTCGGGATCGCGCACGATGTTGACGAAAGCGCCGGGGAAATCGTTTCTCACAATCTTGCCAAAAATTTCCCGGACACTTCTTTTGTCCGCGTCCACGCCTAACTCCTCATACTTACTTTTTGTCATCGTCTTTCTCCTTTCAGCCAAAAAATGGTTGCCTGTTTATATATCCTAAAAATTCCTCAATTTTAAAAAGAGCTGGCGAAGCCTCCTTGATTTAAAAGATTATAATAAACCCGATTTAAAGTCAACCGGCCTTTCCCCTCTCCTTACTAAGGAGAGGGCTAGGGTGAGGTTTTAGAATAAAAAAAGACCCCGCCAACTTCGTGTTAGCGGGGGTTAAGGTTATTTCGTTATAAAGATCAATTTTAATTTTGCTTATCACACCATTCTCTGGCGTTCTGCGCCATTTTGAGCCAGGGCGATGCTTTAAGCTGCCGTTGCCACTCCTCCGGCATCCAAGCCCATTGCCATTTTAGGAAAGCTCGTTCCGGATGCGGCATCATGGCTAAATGTCGTCCGTCCGGCGAACAAAACGAGGTGATGCCGTTAATGGAACCATTAGGATTGAAAGGATAATCCTCGGTCAGTTTTCCCTGATCATCAACAAACTTGACCGGTGACAATTCTCCGGTTGAAGCAAGCATCGACGGATCGGGAAAATGTACCCGCCCCTCTCCATGAGCCACCCACACCCCCAGAACCGAACCGGCCATTTCCTTAAGCATAATAGCCGGGCTGTCAAAAATTCTAACCGTCGACCAGCGCGATTCAAATCGCTCCGACTCGTTGCGGATAAATCGCGGCTGGCTGACGCCTATCACGCCGCGCAGAGGCACCCAACCAAGTAGCGCCATCAACTGGCAACCGTTGCAAACACCCAGACTGAAAGTGTCCCGCCGCTTATAAAAGTCGTCAAACTGCTTTTTCAGCATCTGATTGAACAAGATGACTGCCGCCCAACCTTTAGCCGAATCCAAGACATCGGCATAACTGAACCCGCCGACGAAGACAATACCGCGAAACATTTCCATTTTTACCAGACCGCTTAAAAGGTGGGCCATGGATACATCCCAACACTCAAACCCAGCCTGATAAAACATCGCTGTCATTTCGCGATCTCCGTTTGAACCTTCTTCGCGGATAATCGCCACCCTCGGCTTTTGTCTGGCGCATAGCCATTTGTCTGATGTTGGCTCGGGCGTAAACGACAGCTGATATTTCGGGCCCGAGCGACGATGAATGTTTTCGTATTCTCGGACGACGCAAACCGGATTGATTTTTGAAAACTCGGTTTGCAAATCAAGCTGCTGGCTAGTTTCTTCCCAAAGCCGGCGGAGCTCACAAAGATTATCCTCAAACAAAAATCCGCCGCGCCAGAAAATCCGCACCATTTCCGAATCAAGAGTCGTGCCAATTACCCGATAAGACACGTATGCCTCTTCCAAAAGACAGCTAACTTCCACAACTTTAGAAGGTTCGCATTCAATAATGCAACCGACCTCCTCGCTAAACCAATTGAAGATGTTATCCTCTTGGCAGTAAACCGAGAATCCGCGATTACCCGCGAACGCCATTTCCAGAAGCGTAATCAAAAGCCCACCATCGGAAATATCGTGGCCGGAAAGAATCAGTTCACGATTAATCATTTCCTGAATGGCGCGAAAGGCATTGGCGAGAAGCGCGGGATTTTCTATATCCGGACATTCGTCGCCAATTTGGCCATAAGCCTGAGCTAAAGCCGAACCGCCAAGTCGACGTTTGCCTTCCGCCAAGTCGATAAAAATCAACCGGCTATAGACTTTCTTGAAGTCCGGTGTTACCACCTTGGTGATATCCGGCATGGTTGAATAGCCGGAAAGAACCAGTTGGCCCGGAGACTTCACGGTTTCGACTAAACCGTCAGGTAAAGGCACTTTGGTGGCCATGGAAAGAGAATCCTTGCCACCGTCAACGCCAATTTCAGCCATCATATTGCACATGGCCTTGGCCGTATCATAAAGCTTGGCTCCTTCGCCGGGCAATTTCGGCGCCCACATCCAGTTGGCTGAGCACTTTATATCCGACAAGTCGGATATTCGCGCCCAAACCATGTTCATGAGCATTTCCGCAACCGTCATTCTGCCTTGAGCCGCCGAATTAACCAAACCAATCAGCGGACGTTCGCCAATAGCTTTGGCCGCACCGGTTAAACCGAAATGCGACTGGGCGACAACTGCGACATCTGCCAAAGGCAGTTGCAGTGGCCCGACACACTGTTGCTGAGCAATCAAACCGGTTACCGATCGGTCGACCTTATTGGTAAGAAATCTTTTTGACCCGACCGATAACAAACGAAGGACTCTATCTAAAGCCTGACGCACCGTTAAGCCAGTTGGTAGTGTCAAAGGCTTTAATACCAGCTCAACTCTTGTGTCACTGAAAGTTTTTTGCGGCATATTGCCGAGAACATCAGCAAGGTCAAGATTGACCGGCGTTGAACCGTCAGAATCATAAACCGTGAATTTGCCGTCGCCAGTCACTTCGCCCAGCACTTCGCAGGCAACTTTTTCCAATTCGCAAATCCGTTGAAATGCGCCCAAGTGTTCCGGACGTATTAATAGACCATTGCGTTCTTGGAATTCACAAACCCAAATCTCCAAAACCGAAAGCGTGGGGTCGCCGGAATTAATCTTCCTCAAATCAATCCGGCCGCCGGCCTTTTCCACCAACTCTTTTAAGACATTGGCCGGACCGCCCGCGCCCTGATCATGGATGCTGACAATAGGATTATCGTCGCCCATTTCAACGCAAGCTCTGACCACACGATTCATCTTCTGTTCCATCTCGGCATCACCGCGCTGAACCGCGTTGAAATCAAGTTCGGCTTTATTTTCTCCCTGGAGCATGCTTGAAGCCGCTCCGCCGCCGAAACCGATACGATACGCCGGACCGCCGATCTGGATAATACACATTCCTTTTTCCGCTTCACCTTTTTTAAGATGGCGCTCGTCAATTTGACCAATACCGCCCGTGAACATAATGGGCTTGAGCCACTCGCGCCGTTCGCCATTCGACAACCTCATCCCGAAAGACCTGGTGAACCCTTGGATTACCGGCTCGCCAAATTTGTTGCCGTAATCCGAAGCGCCATTTGATGCTTCGAGTTCAATTTGCAAAGGCGAGGCCAGATTACTCGGGTAAACAAACGACCTATCTTCCCAAGGCATATCGTAGCCGGGAATTAACAGATTGCCTACGCAATATCCTGCTGTTCCCGCAATTACCAAACTGCCGCGTCCGGTTGCCTGTCCATCGCGAATTCGCCCACCCGTGCCGGTTTCGGCTCCGGGCATAGGCGCTACACCTGACGGAAAATTATGAGTTTCCGCCGTAAAAAGAATATTGAAGGCAACGTGCCTGGGTATAAAATCCGAACAGCTCCCCGGGTGTCTGGGTATAATGGTCAGAACTTCATAACCCTTGATAGCGCTTGAGTTATCGCAGAAAGCCAGCACGCTGTTGCTGCCATCGCGAAGCGTTGACTTGACCATCTCCATCAGTGTCTCTGGCATAACCTCACCGTCGATAATTTGACGACTCTTGAAATACCCGTGCCGCGAATGCTCGGAGTTGGCGTTATTCAAATCCATAATTTCCACGATGGTCGGATTACGACCGCATTTACCAACAAAATAATCATAATACATTTGGCGGTCAAATTCGTCCATGGAAATTCCCGGTATTTTCGCCAACGCCTCCGGGCCTTCTTCCATAAGCGGAATAGTATAAACCGCTTCCGGGATTATCCCAGTGTTAAAAGTCGTAAGCGGTTTCCCGTAAACGCATTCTGTCATCCGGTCATGATGCAGCCGGATAAATTCCTCGGCCTTAACGCCATCCGGAATTGTAAGCCGCCGCGACCGTTCAATACGGACGATTTTAGAGATGCCGCAAGAACAAAAAGCTGATAAGGCATTTGTGTTGCGAAAGGTGGCAAAATTCATTCTCGGTCCAACCTCAACTGTATTCTGATCGGTGATAAAAGGCGTTGAGCCGAATTTCTCCGGTTCAAACGTTTCCGCGAGCAGCCAGGAAATAATCTTCATTTCCATGTCTGTTAGCGCCTCAACGGCTTGAAGGTTAAAACAATATTCAAACCCCTGATTAACTTTTCTATAATAACGAATTATCTCCATCGTCTTTCTCCTTTCTTAAATATATCTGCCTGTGAATCCGCGGATTGGTCCGAGAAAATTCCACCATCTCTTGGAACCCCGAACCTCCGCCCAATTCCACCGTTTTTTCGCCTGTCGCCAATACTAAAATCCTCTTTTTCATTTCTCTCACCTCTTTCTTTATTAGTTATTTTATCTTTCTTTTCATTATCTATAATATGCCTAATTGCCTAATATCCTAACTACTCACAAATTGTCAAAGTGCCATAATATAAAATAAAAACTAACCCCCTTCCTCCTTGGGTTAGTTTTGATTTTTCTAAAAAGATTTTACCTAATTTTACAAAAAAAGTCAAATTGAAAATCCCCCTAACCCCCTTTATCAAAGGGGGCGCGCATCTTCGCCAGTACTAATTTTATCTCATCCCAGCTATACTCCTCGCCTAATGCTTCGCGAATCAGCGTTAGCTTGTCCATGCCAACTTTTTTTATAGCTTCCATAATTTTTTTCTGCCGTTCCGGCTTAACCAGCTTATCAATCTTAACGCCCAAGCCTTTTTCCGTTAAAAAACATAAGTGGCCGATAATCGTGCCGACGGCCAGCTCGCGCGCCTCGGCAATTTTTTCTATACTCATGCCCTTATTCCATAATTCCAAAGTTTCCAGTTGCGTCAACTTGGTTGATAAATTGGAAGTTTTCTTTTTATGTCTGGCTTCAACCTGAACTTTTTCCACTTCACCCATATTTTTTACCAAGCAATTGTCGCACTTGGCGCATTTTTTGGCTTCAAGGTCGCCGAAATAATCCAAAATATATTTTTGCCGACAGTCAAAATGATAAATATAATTTTCCATCAAATCCAGTTTATTGTAGGCATGCTTTAATTTATATTTTAAAGCCGCGAAATCCAATTTAACATCGCCGCCTTCCACCCGTTTTAATATCTTTAATTCCGTGCCGCGAAACGGCGGCAGGTATTCCAGTAAATTCAAATCTTTTAACTTGCTAATCAAACGCGAGAGCGAATCTTTTTTCATGCCTAAAATTTCCGCGGCTTCTTCAAAATTAAAATACCAGCCGACGGTCATCTCGGCGCCATATTTTTCGACCAATTTACCGATTTTTTCTTTTTGCGCTTTGGTTCGGCTTAAAACCGAATCCACTAATTTAACCGGCTCGGTTTTTAATTTAACGTACGCTTGTCCCACGCGGTCATGCGAACGTGTCACATAGCCTTCGCGCTCTAAAATTTTTATGGCTGTGCCCACGGCCATTTCAGGCAACTTGTCGGACAGCATGCCGACCAACTCGGCGTAAGTTATTAAAATCGTGTCAGATTCATAACCCTTCAAAATTTCATAAATTTCCAAAATAATCTCCGGCGGCGGATTATCGCCTTTGATAAAAAATTCCTGGAGATACCGGTCGCGCGGACTATATAATAATAAACAAAAACTTTGTTTGCCGTCGCGGCCGGCCCGGCCGGCTTCCTGATAGTAAGCTTCAATCGTGCCCGGCATATCGTAATGGATGACAAATCTGATGTCGCGCTTATCAATTCCCAGACCGAAAGCATTAGTGGCCACGATAACTTTGGCTTTGCCTTTCATAAAATTTTCCTGCGCCCATTTCCGGTCTTCGGTTTCCATGCCGGCGTGATAACTTACCGCTTCAATATTATTAGCTAGTAGCGTCTGAAGAAGTTCATCGGCGCGCGACCTAGTGCCAACGTAAATTATACCCGTGCCGTCCGGCACGCTCGAAATCGCGTCTAAAACAAATTGCGGCTTGCGCGAGTCCTGCGTATTTATCACCCCGAATTGCAAATTCGGCCGGGCGAAACCGGTAATCACTAAATTAGGATTAACCAAGCCTAATTGTTTTATAATATCATCCCTGACTTCTAACGTTGCCGTAGCGGTTAAAGCCACGACCGCCGGACTGCCTAATAATTCAATCACGCCTTTTAATTTTACGTAACTTGGCCTGAAATCATGCCCCCATTGGCTTATGCAGTGCGCTTCGTCAACCGCGAATAAGCTTACCTTTATTTCTTTCAAGGCGGCCTTAAATTCCGCGCTGTAAAATCTTTCCGGCGCGATATAAAGCAATTTATATTGGCCAAGTTTAACTGCTTCCAGTCTGCTCATAGTTTCAGCCTGACTGATAGAGGAATTTATAAAAGTAGCCGGTATGCCGATTTTTTGCAAGCCATCAACCTGATCTTTCATTAAAGCGATTAAAGGCGAAATTACTAAGGTTACACCGCTCAACACCAGCGCCGGCAATTGATAGCATAACGACTTGCCGCCGCCGGTCGGCATAATCACCACAGTTGATTGGCCGGCTAAAATATTATCAATTACTTTTTCCTGGCCGGGACGAAACGAGTTAAAGCCGTAATGTATTTTAAGCAATTCCAGAAGTTGTTGTTTTTGATTATTCATAATTTATTACCCTCTCCTTGCCAAGGAGAGGGTTAGGGTGAGGTTTCTTGACTTTCCGATTAAAATAAACTAATTTAAGATTAACACAACCAAAAAATTAAAACAAAATAAACCGGTCTTTATAACTTATTAAGGAGGCACTATGGAAGAAATCTTGTTGAGGCAGCCTGATGACTGGCACGCGCATCTGCGTATTGGGAATTTAATGGAAAACGTCATTAATTTGTTTGACGTCTACGGCCGGGTTGTTTGTATGGGTAACTTAGCCGACCCGGTGGACACGGCAAAAAAAGCCTTGGCTTACCGAAAACAAATATCGGCTATGGGAAATTTTCTGCCTATAATCGGAGTCATGCTCACTAAAAACTCAACCGTAGAAGAATGGGAAAAAATTATTAAGCTTTTAGGTAAAAGTGCATTTATGAAATATATGCCCGAGGGCATAACCACTAATTCGGAATTTGGCATCCCGTGGACAGAGCTGGAAAATTTCTCCAGAATTTTTGAACTGGCGCAAGACAAAAAAATTCCCGTATTGATTCATGCGGAAAATAATCGCAATTTTTTGTCAAGCAAAGAAATCGCCGAAATAGACAGGGAAAAAGAAGCCGTGGTTTTTATTGAAGAGCTGGCGCTGGCATTTCCCGATCTGATTATCAATATTGAACATGTCAGCACGCGAACCATGGTTGGATTAATTAAAAACTATAAAAATCTTTCGGGCTCAATTTCTCCCAACCACTTGTTTCACTGCTATAAAAGTGTTTTTGACGACCATGGGGAAATAATCAATGTCCATAAATATTTCAAACCGGTGGCCAAAAACGAAAATGACCGAGAGGCGGTAATCGCGGCGGCGTTAAGCGGCAATCCAAAATTTTTCTTTGGCTCGGACTCGGCTCCCCATCTTAAAATAGACAAAGAAGTCTTTAAAAGGGCCGGAGCTTTTAACGCCTTGACCAATTTGGCTTATTTATGTGAAGCTTTTGTGGAGCGCGGCGCGATTGATAAATTTGAGCCGTTCGTTTCTGAATACGGCGCGCGAAGATACGGTTTCCACTTAAATACCGAAGTAATAAGATTAAAGCGTCAAAATTGGGAAGTCCCAACCGTTTATCGCGGCATCGTGCCGGATTTAGCCGGAAGAGAAATGAGATGGCGAATAGTTGAATAAAAATTTAATAAAAAATGGGTCGGTTTGTATCGCTACAAACCGACCCTGTTTTATTTTCTAAACTTAATTTTATATAATCTGCGACCCGACCAACTTTTTTACGCCAGCCATACCATAATCAGAGATAACTTCCCTCAATCTATTATAAGTTTCAGCCACTACCTCTGGATTGTAAAATAAAGCCGTGCCTATGCCAACGGCCGTAGATCCGGCAATCATATATTGAGCCGCGCTATCGCCACCATCTATGCCGGTCTGCCCGATCAAAGGTATGCCTAACTTCATCTCGTAAAGCATCCTTACCTTCCTTAACGCCAACGCCATGGCTCCGGGGCCTGAATATCCTCCATAAACATTGCCTAAAGCCGAACGCCTGGTTTTTAAATCAATCTTCAATCCCGGATAAGTGTTAAAACCGGATAAAGCATCAGCGCCGCCCTCTAAAGCCATTTGAGCGATTTTCTTTAAATCATTGCCGTCCGGTATGGGCGACAATTTTACGATAATAAAAGCTTCGGGCGCCGCCAGCTTAACTGATCTAACTACTCTGAAGGTCGCGGTATCGGATAAACCAAAAATTTCCTCGTTCTGTTCTTTATTAGGGCAGGAAATATTTAATTCAACAACTTTTATGCCATTTTCAAATAAGGCTTTGGCTAGTGTGGCATATTCGCCGGCGCTATTGCCGAAAATATTAACGATAACGGTTTTTTTAAAACTCAGCCAACGAGATAGCTTCTCTTCTAAAAATACTTTTAAGCCCACATTTTCAAGCCCAATAGAATTAAGCATGCCTCCGGGTGTTTCTGCCACTCTTGGGCCTTTATTGCCAACGCGCGGCTCTAAAGACAAACCCTTAGTGGTAATAGCTCCGGCTAAACTTATATCAACCGTTCCGCTTTCAATCGCCTCTAAATCCAGGCAGCCGGCTAAAGTAATAATCGGACTGGGCAAAATTAATTTTTTACCGTCTTGCCCGACTAATATGGTTCTCATGTTTATTTTTTCAACCGGTTTTCGCTCTTCTTTTGGCGCTATAAGGCTAATGTTTGACCGCTTTAACTCTTCCCAATCAACCAATATGCCTGGTAAAAACGGCCCGTCTTCGCAGAGATGAAAATATCCGCCGCCCTTTTTCGGTATAACACAGCCTTTGCAAGCGCCTTCGCCGCAAGCCATCAAAGTTTCCATGCCGACATAACAAGTTATCGGATATCTTAAAGCCATTACTGCGACTTTTTCCAGCATAGCGTTAGGACCGCAGGCTATGATCATAGAATTAGTTTTGTAATCGCCTGTTTTTAATTCTTCCGCCAGTAAATCAGTCGCTAGCCCTTTTTCTTCTATAATTGTTTTTAATTTACAACCGTAAATTTTAAACAAACCTTTATCTGTTTCATTGCATTGATCTTTACTGCCATAAAGGCAAATCATTTCAGCAGATAAATCCTTTAGCTTAGAAATTAACAGCATTATTCCGGCGATGCCAGCGCCTCCGGCCGCCAGTATAACTTTCTTGTAATTGCTTGCTACCGTGATTGGCTTGCCTAACGGCCCTTTAACAGAAATTTTATCTCCCGGCTTAAGGCTTGAATAATATTCAGTATTTTTTCCTTTGGTCTGGATTCTAACAACAAAAGAATTGAACTCTTGAATAAATACTGAAAATGGCCGCCGCCAAATTTTATCCGCGAAGAATGATTCTAACATTACGAATTGGCCGGGCTTTGCCCCAAGCGGTTGTTCCGCTTTTAACATAAGATAAAAAACGCCGGTCGCTTTATCTCCCATACAGCTTACCACTGTCGCCATAAAAATTTTTTTCATTTTTCCCCTCCCTTTTAAATTGTAATGTGCGGCTATTTAATAAAAAGCCTAACTCCTTTGAGTTAAGCTCCTTGTTTAATTTTTATTATTTCATCTTACTCTATCCGCCTTCTTTTGTAAATCTCCAGCGTATTTCTAAGCGCCATGGCGATGGTCATGGGGCCGACCCCGCCGGGCACGGGCGTAATATAACCGGCCATGTCTTTAACCTCGTCAAAATCAACGTCGCCCACTGCTTTGCCGTCTTGCTTGGTAATACCGATATCAATTACCACCGCGCCCCTTTTTACCATATCTTTCTTTATGAGCTTAGGCTTGCCCGCGGCCGTGATTAAAACATCGGCCTGGCTTACTTTTTCGGTTAAATTCTTATCATCCGCTTTAACCGTTTCGGCTTTAACTCCCCGGCATTTTAAAATATGGGCTAAAGTTTTTCCGAAAATATCTGAATTTGAAATTATTACCACCCGCTTATTTTTAATTGCGTAATTTATGCTATTTAATATCTCTAAGACCGTGGCAAACACCGGCGGCATTAAGTCCGGAGAATTACAGCTTGAGAGTAATTTTTCCAAATTATCCGGATGAAAACCGTCAATATCCTTGGTCGGATCAAGCGCCATAATAATCGTATCCGCATTAATTCCGGCAGGCAGTGGCAGTTGCACCAAAATCGCGTCAATAATTTTGTCTTCATTCAAGCATTTTATCATTTCTAAAATTTCCGGCTCGCTGATATTTTCCGGACATTTATATAGATGCGTATCAATGCCGACTTTCTTGGCTTCACGCTCTTTTAAACTTACATACAGCTCCGAATCCGGGCGCTCGCCGATTAAAACAATCGCCAGGTTTGGCCTAACGATATTATGAATATTTTTGTTGCAGCTGATAATTTCTTTTACGATCCGATCTTTAATTTTTTCAGCTAACTTTTTACCGTTAATGATTTTAGACATAGGTAAATATCTTGTCATCGCGAGAAGCCATTTTAATTTGTCATTGCGGGCTCCCCGCCCGAACGTACCGTTTCGGTACGGGCAGGCGACCTCGTCATCGCTACGCGAGATCTGGCGTAGCCATGACAATCCCCGCTCGACTGAACGTCGTTCGGGCGGGCAAAAACATATCCAGAGCGCTTAAGCCTGGATTCCGGCTCAAGGCCGGAATGACAGAAAGAGACTATCGCAATGACATTAGATCGAAGGTATCGGAAATTCCAAACACATCTCTTTAACTTGCGTTTTAATATTTTCCAGCATCTCAGGCTCTTCTTTTTGTTCAACCGCCGCGTTAACCCAGCCAACGATTTTCTTTATTTCTTCCTGTTTCATGCCGCGCGTGGTTATGGCCGGAGTGCCGAAACGCACGCCCGACGGATTCATCGGCGGATTCGGGTCGTTCGGAATAGTGGAGCGCGAAACCGAGATGCCGCATCTTTCTAAAATAACTTCCGCTTCTTTGCCCGTAAGGCCTTTTGAAGTCATGTCAACCACCATTAAATGATTATCCGTGCCGCCGGAAATTACCCGATAGCCTGATTTTATAAATTCCTCGGCCATAAGCTTGGCATTAGCGATTACCTGTTTGGCATATTGCTTAAACTCAGGGCGCAGCGCTTCGCCGAAAGCCACGGCTTTGGCCGCGGTAATATGATCATGCGGTCCGCCTTGCATGCCGGGAAAAACCGCGCGGTTAATTTGCTTGGCAAATTGCTCTTTGCACATAATTATAGCTCCGCGCGGACCGCGCAAAGTTTTATGAGTGGTGGTTGAAACTACGTCGAAAAACGGCACCGGATTATTCATTTCTCCGGCCGCGATTAAACCGGCCGTGTGGGCGATATCGGCGAAAGTGAACGCCCCGACTTCATCGGCGATATCCTTGAATTTCTGCCACTCAATTTCGCGCGAGTAAGCGCTGTAGCCGGCCACAATCATTTTTGGCTTTTCGCGCAAAGCAATCTCTCTGACTTTTTCCATATTTATTTTTCCGGTTTCAATATCCACTTCATATTGGGTGAAATTATACAGCATGCCGGAAAAATTCACCGGATGGCCGTGCGATAAATGCCCGCCATGATCTAAGCGCAAGCCTAAAACCTTGTCGCCCGGCTTTATAAAAGCGAAGTAAACCGCCGCGTTAGCCGGCGAACCGGATAAAGGCTGGACGTTAACATGCTCGGCTTGAAATAATTTTCTCGCCCGTTCTATGGCGATAGTTTCCGCTTCATCAATATATTGGTTGCCGCCATAATAACGATGGCCGGCATAACCTTCCGAGTATTTATTGGTTAGCACCGTAGCCATAGCTTCCAGCACGGCTTTAGAAACATAATTTTCCGAAGCGATCAGTTCCATTTCTTCCGTTTGCCTGGTCATCTCCCGCCTAACCACGGCCATGATCTCCGGATCCTGCTCGCTTAAATTTTTATAATTTAACATATGTTTGAAATTGTCATTGCGAGCGACCGGAGGGAGCGAAGCAATCTCACATATTCGGATTTTAAACAGAGATTACTTTGTCGCCTAACAATAGGTTGCTAGCGATGACATATTAATGTTAATTTAATAGTAGTTTTTTTCACCCATTTTGTCAAAAAAATAAGGGACGGGTTTATAGGCCTTGCCCCAAGAGGAATAAAAATGTTTATTTTATAAATCCAAAATATTTTAGCGCCGGGATTATGTTCGGCCCTAAATCAGCCGGCAAATTATTTACATCAAGCCACTGCCATTCTCTGGTATCTTCTCCGGGTTTAACTTCGCCGATTCGCGCGGCTAAAAAATGCACTAAAATAATATCAACTATTCCCTCACTAGTTTCTTTTCTGGTAAAAGTTAAAAATGGTTCTTTATTCAAAATTTTTATGGCAATGCCCATTTCTTCTTTAGCGCGGCGCTCAGTCGTTTCCATTAAATCTTCGTCCTCTTTTACCCGGCCGCCGCAAAATTTCCAAAAAGCCGTGTCGCCATGCTTATTAAGTAACACCTGATTATTTTCCACTATGACCGGTCCGGAAGCAATAATTATTTTTGGCATATGTTTAATTTAATAATCATTATAAATTATACCAAACCTTTTACCATATAACTATTATCTAGTCTATACCCTAACTTCCGATAATAGCCTCTTACGCCCACGCCGGCAATCACGGCCATTTTTTTAAAGCCTTTTGTCCGCGCGATTTTTTCCGCTTGGTTCATCAGCATTTTCCCTAAACCCGCGTGCTGGACTTTCTTTCTTTGCCCCATTGATACTAATTCCCCATAAACATGCAGTTCGCGGATCATCGCCGCTTTACCCCCTTTAGTAAAGGGGGGCAGAGGGGATTTCGGGTTGCGAATTGCGAATTGCGAATTGCGAGACACAAGCCTCAATCGGCAAAACCCATATAAAATCTTTCCATCCCTAGACTCGTAACTCAAAAAATACTCCTCGCCAGATGAAGCTTTATATTTTCTAATTATAAATTTTAAATTTTTAATTTCAAATTTTTTATCCCCGGCTTCGCGGCAGCGAATACACTTGCAGGCCACGCCTCGATCTTTCATTACCTGCCTTAAATTGGTTATTAGGTTGCCGGCGACGATTGATTCGCCCGGAATATCGCGGATTAGCCTGATAATGCGCACATACGGCGGCACGATTTTTTTGCAAGCCACAATTAAATTCTGTAAAACCTTATCAGAATAAGGCTTGTACTTTCCCGCCCGCCACCATTTATATAACAAACTGCCGCGCGTTACAACGGTCGGATAAAATTTTAACTGGTCCGGCTGAAAACGTTCGTCAGCAAACCCCGTTAGATAACTTTTATCATTAATTAATTTAGATATTTTTTTGTCTTTATTTCTATCATTCAAGTTTAAATTTAAAGTTTTTATTTTATCTAACGGGGTAAATAATTTTTTAAACATGGCTAAATCTTTTTTGGCCGTAGAGCCGTAAAGCCCGGGCATAATATGATAAGTCACTTTAAAGCCGTAATTTTTTAACAGTTCGGTGGCTCGGGCGATTTCCGCTATGCCATGCCCGCGCTTATTTAATTTTAAAATTTTATCGTCAACCGCCTGCACGCCGATCTCCACGCGCGTCGCGCCCAGCTCGCGCATCTCCAAGAGTTCTTTATCATTAATATAATCCGGCCGGGTTTCTAACGTGATGCCGATAATTTTATATTTAACGCTTTCATTCTTTTTCTGCTCAAACAACAGTTGCTGTTTTAATTTTGTCATCCTGGAGCGACTGAAAGGAGCGATAGGATCTCGGCGGGATTCTATCGGTCCCCCGCAAATGCGGGGTCCCTCCAGAATGACACTACCAAACTCATTCGCCGCCTTAAAACACTGCATTATATACCAATGCTTATAATTTTCCGGCAAGGCCGACCATGTGCCGCCGATGACAATCAATTCAATTTTTGTGGGCTCATGCCCGTTAGCCTCTAAGGCGCGCAAGCGCAACTCTACCTGTTTATATGGATCGTAATTACAGCGAATAGCGCGCATGACCGCCGGTTCGTTGGACAAATAGCTTTGCGGCACGTTTTTTTCGGTCGGGCAATAAGCGCACTTGCCCGGGCAGGGATAAGGCTTGGTTAAAACGGCGACCGGCGCTATGCCGGACATAGTGCGCACCGACCGTTTTCGTAAAATTTTTTCCAAGGCCGCCGAACCCCGCGTCGCGCCGGTTAATAAACGATTTTTATATTCATTTAAAATTTCCGAATTTGATAAAATAACCTGGCCGTGCTTTTTGGCCAGCTTTCTTTTAACCGCCATTAATTCAGCGCGCGAGCTTATTTTTTTATTCAGCAGTTCGCTTATAGCCTCAATTCTCTTTTGTTTGTCCTTGATTGTCATTTCCCCGCGTGTTATTATTAAAACATATAAATTTAACCATACTATTATGAAAAAAACAATACTAACAGCCTGTTTTATGCTCCTGGTTCTGCCTCTAACGGCCTCGGCTTACAGCCTTAAAAAAGGCGATTCGGTTTATGTGCCCAAAGACGAAGTAATAGAGGGCAATCTTTACGCCGTAGGTTCAACCTTAACCATTGAAGGCAAAATTACGGGCGATGTTATTTGCGCCGGGCAATCTATTAACATCAACGGCGAGGTGACGGGCGATGTTATTTGCGCCGGGCAATCTATTAACATCAACGGCCAAATCGGCGGCAATTTGCGCCTGGCCGGAAATTCCATTAATTTTAACGGGCAAACCGCGCGCAACGGCATAATCATGGGCGCCACTATCGTCACCGCGGCCAGCTCAACTATCGGCTGGGATTTATTGATTCTAGGCAATGTTTTTGAATTAAGGGGCGATGTCGGCCGCGACTTATACGGCAGCGCGGGAAAAGTTAATATCGCCGGGCAAATCGGTAAAAATCTTGATCTTAATTTTGGCGCGCAAAACGATTATGCCAATCCCTTAACTATCGCCGATACGGCTAAAATAAACGGCGATGTAAAATATAAATCGGCTAAAGACGCGGCTATTGGCGCCGGCGCGATTATAAAAGGCAAAACTATTCATAATTTTCCAACCGTGGTTGCCAGAAAATCAAACTTAGCCGACTTGGGCTGGTGGTGGGGAAAATTAATTTCTCTATTTTCCGCCCTGGTCATCGGCTTAGTCCTGATTAGTTTCTGGCGCGAGCAGATTATTAAAATCACTGACTTAATGTTAAAAAAAATCGGCCCGAGTTTGGGCTGGGGCATTTTAGCTTTACTGTTAACTCCGCTCATAGTTATTATTTTATTAATTACCATTATCGGCATTCCTCTGTCTCTTATTTTATTGGCGCTATGGTTAATCGCCATGTACGCCGGTAAAATTTTAGCCGGCATTTTAATCGGCCGCAGTCTTTTAAACAACTATTGGTCCAAGCAAAAAGACTCTTTAATTTTAGCCATGATTATCGGCATCGCCATAGCGTATTTGATCTTCGCCTTGCCGATTATCGGCCCCTTTATAGCGCTCTTAGCCGTACTTTGGGGCCTGGGCGGAATTTTTCTGGCGTTAAAAAAATAACTATAATTTAATTTCTATGCAAGTAGCTTCCAATATCTTTAAGGCTTACGATATCCGCGGAATCTATCCAGGCCAATTAAACGGAGAAGCCGCGCAGGCCATCGGCTTTTGCTTCGCCAAAATTATTAAAGCCAAAAAAATTATTGTCGGCAGAGACATGCGGCTTTCTTCAAGACTAATGTTTAACGCTTTGGCTAAAGGCATAAATCAAGCCGGCGCCGAAGTGATTGATATCGGCATGGTTTCAACCGACGCGACTTACTTTGCTTCCGGAAAATTAAGTTTAGCCGCTGTCATGGTAACGGCCTCTCATAATCCCAAAGAATGGAACGGCTTTAAGCTGACTAAAGCCGGCGCGATTCCTTTCGGCGAAGATGACATAAAAAAACTTAAACAAGCGGTTATAAAACATGAAATAAATAAAAAAAATACTAAACGGAAAATCAAAAAAATTAACATTTTCCCTGGTTATATTAAAACTGTCTTAAATTTTATTGATAAAAATAAAATCAGCCAGCTGAAAATAGCCGTTGACGCCGGCAACGGCATGGGCGGAAAAATCTTATCAAAAATTTACACCAAACTTCCCTGTGAAATCGTGCCTTTATATTTTAAGCCGGACGGCTCTTTCCCTAACCATCAGCCCAGCCCGATTGAGAGCAAGAATTTAGTAGATTTGCAAAAAAAGGTTAAGCAAGTAAAAGCTGATTTCGGCATGGCCTTTGACGGCGACGCCGACAGGGTATTTTTTGTTGATGAAAACAGCAATTTAGTGAATGGCGGATCAATCGTTGCCGTTTTAGCGGAATATTTTTTAAACCGGCACAAAGGAGAAAAAATAATTTACGATTTGCGCTGCAGCCGCTTTATTCCGGAATTAATTAAGGCTAACGGTGGTCGGCCGTTAATTTCCAGAGTCGGCCATAGTTTTATAAAAAAATTGATGAAGCAAACCGGCGCTGTTTTCGGCGGAGAAATTTCCGGCCATTACTATTTCCGCGATAACTATCGGGCCGATAGCGCCATGATAGCGGCGGTAATTATTGCGCAAATACTTTCGGAAAGTAAAAAAACTTTTTCAGAAATGATAAAAAATTATGTTAAATATTTCCAAATTGAAGAAACCAACAGCGAAGTTAAAAATAAAGATGCTAAATTAAAAGAAATAAAAACAAAATATAAAAATGGAAAAATTTCCAGCCTTGACGGGATAACTGTAGAATATCCGGATTGGTGGTTTAATGTAAGGCAATCAAACACCGAGCCCGTGCTACGGCTCAATTTAGAAGCAAAAACTAAAGAATTAATGAAAAATAAAAAAGACGAATTGCTAAAATTGATTAGAGAAAATTAAATTTATTATAACTAAAAACTGAGGCTTAAACACCCCAGTTTTTTATTTGCCTTCTATTTCTTAAATAATTCCAAAATCTGCTTAATATCCTCTAAATCAGCTTCGGTCAGTTTTAATTTCAGCCTGTTTTGATATAGCCTATATTCTTCATTCCTTAGCGTCACCGAAGAAATGCCTAGTCCCTTATGAATCTCGCCAATATGCTTTTTAATAATATCCAAAACTATTTTCCGGTTAGACTCGTCTAAATTGCTGAAATTATAATTTTCTCTCACTAAAGTATTTAATTTTTGGGCAAACCGGTCAAAAGTTTGCGTTTTGGCCGACGCCAAAAGTTTTTGGATGTCCATACGCTTGCCTGTCATTGCGAGAAGCCCGTAATCGGGCGACGAAGCAATCTCACGAACTATTAATTTAGCAAATTGTCCGCTAAATTACTTCGCTTCTTCCAGAAACCAGCGATGACAATCAAATAATTATTCTAACTTATGCCTAATTTATTTTTAACTTTTTTCAACGTCTCCTCGGCAATCGGCCTGACTTTATCCGCGCCGTCTTTTAAAATTCGCCTGACTTCTTCGTCCGTAAAACTATTATATTTAATTTGAAATTCAGTTAAGAAGCCTTTAACCGCCTCGGCTAAGTCTTTTTTAAAATCGCCATACTTGCCCGCCGAAGCTTCAGCGTAGGTGGGGCCTTTGCCACAATACCGCGCCTCCAGCTCTTTAACGCTCGCGCCGGTTAATAGTGAATAAACCGTCATCAAATTGGAAATGGCCGGTTTTTTCTTTAAGTCATATCTAATCTCCGAACCGGAGTCGGTCACGGCGCGCATAATTTTTTTCACCGCTGCTTCCGGCGCGTCGGTTAAAGCGATATAGTTAGCCGGCGAGCTGGCGCTTTTACTCATTTTTTTTGTTGGGTCGTCTAAGCCCATAATGCGCGCGCCCTGCTTTCTAACCGCTACTTCAGGCACTTTAAAAACTTGCCCGTATTCGCGGTTAAACCTTTGAGCTAAAGTGCGGGCCAGTTCCACGTGCTGGATCTGGTCATCTCCAACCGGCACGGCATCGGTGTTGTATAGTAAGATATCAGCGGCCATTAAAACCGGATAATCATAAAGTCCGATACTAACCGATTCTTTGTTAGCGCCCTTTTCCTTAAACTGCGTCATCTTATTCAAGTCTGCCATGCGCGCGGTTACGCAATTTAAAATCCAAGCCAGCTCGGTGTGCGCCGTAATATCAGACTGCTGAAAGACCACGGCCTTTTCCGGATTAATGCCGACGGCTAAATAAGTTTTTACTACATCCAAAATTCTTGCGGACAGTTCTTTCGGCTTCTGCTTTACCGTAATAGCATGATAATCCACCACGCAAAAAATACAATTATCTTGATTTTGCATTTCCACCCATTGAGCCAGCGCACCGAGATAATTGCCCAAATGCAAAACCCCCGAAGGCTGAACTCCGGAAAAGACGGTTTTTTTATTATTTTTCACGTCTAATTCCATATTTTAATTGTATATTTAAATAAAATAATTGTAAAGACAGTTTCTCGTTTTTATCATTCCTGCGGCCTTTAGCACTCGCGAAAGCGGGTGGGAAATCCGGAGCGCCTGAATTCCGGATCCCGCCGCCGCTAAAACTTTGGCGAACAAGCAAGTCCTGGATGACAAAAAAAACCTATTCCAACTCCTGATTGGCGTCCGCTTTCAACTTTTGCCAGAGCGTAAAATCTTTTCTTTTGGCATGAAAATATCCGGCCGCGGCAATCATAGCCGCGTTGTCCGTGCAATATTTAAAATCCGGAATCATCAGTTTAGCGCCATCTAATTTTTTCTTAAGCGCGCTTTTCAGCTGACTTCTTAATTCATTATTCGCGGCCACGCCGCCTGACAGCATAATATTTTTACAATTATATTTTAAAGCAGCCTTAATGGTTTTGTGAACCAGCACGTCGACCACGGCCCGCTGAAATTCATGAGCATACTCGGGAATTTTCTTTTTCCAGTTTTTATCTTTTTGTATGGCATATAACAGCGCGGTCTTAAGGCCGGAAAACGAAAAATCAAAATCACCAGAATGAATCATAGGCCGAGGCAAAACAATATTTTTAACTTTTAACTTTTTATTTTTAGCTTGAGCGGCTTCAGCCGCAATGGCCGGACCACCCGGATAGCCTAAACCAAGTAGTTGCGCCGCCTTATCAAATGCTTCTCCGGCCGCATCATCCCGCGTCTGGCCCAAAACTTTATATTTCCCATGCCCGCTCATCAGTATTAGCATAGTATGCCCGCCAGAAACGGTTAAAATTAAAACCGGAAATTTTATTCCTGCCTTTTGACCTCCTTGTAAAGGGGGGTATGGGGGTTTTATGAAATTGGCATAAATATGGCCTTCAATATGGTTAACTGCCACAACGGGAATACGCCAAACATACGCCAAAGCCTTGGCCGTTTCCACGCCAACCAATAATGAAGTCACTAATCCCGGCCCAACCGTCACCGCAATCGCATCTATTTTATTAGCCCCCTTTAAAAAAGGGGGGTAGGGGGGATTTTTTCTCCCTCTCCTTGCCAAGGAGAGGGTTGGGGTGAGGTCTGCCTTCCTCAACGCCTCATTCACTACCGGCAATATATTTAAGACATGCTCGCGCGCCGCCGCTTCCGGCACGACGCCGCCGTATTTTTTATGTATCTCTATTTGCGATGAAACAATATTTGATAATACTTTAACCTTATCGCCACGGCCTTCAACTACTGAAACAGCGGTTTCATCGCAAGAAGTTTCTATGCCTAAAATAATCATAAAATTCGATTAAACACTATAAAGTTCATCGGATAAAATTCTCTGCCTATGCACCACCTCCGCTCTCCGGAGGAGGCGGGGGAGGATACTGGCATCTGCTATTAACGCACGTCCCGCCCTCGGCGCAAGTTCCACAACTGCCGCTACAGCCATTACTGCCGCATTCTTTAGCTACGCAATTCCCGATGCAAGCAGTTGCGGAAACGCCATATTGTTTTTGATAGGTGAATATCCATGCATCGTTAACATAATCACATCCTTTACACACGCCTTTACTCGAAGCTGCGCAATTTCCCCAAGACCAGACCGCTCTAAAAGTTGACCCATAATCCGTACGAGTAATAAAACTTGATGCATTTGGCGTTGAGCTTTTTTGATCAGGAGATTGTATAAGAATACACCACCCAGTAGTGTAAGCGCAACTATAGTTTGTCATATTCCAATAAGCGCTCACAAAACCAGAAGCGGGAAAGTAATTACTATACTCACGAGCCCCCGGAACCTCGTAATACACATACTGGCAAGAAGCGGTATTCGCTTGGCATAAACTATTACAGCTTAAAGTTCCTCCGCTCCATCCATAATCAACACAGGTTTTTCCGTTTAAATTACTGCTGTCGCACTGCTCGCCTAAAACGGCATCCGGATGTCCGTCCCCGCAGACATAGCGGCAGCCGGTAGCGGCGGAATTGCAACCATCGCCGTTTACGCTGTTGCCATCATCGCACTGCTCACCGCCATTAACTGCTCCGTCCCCGCACCAGCCGCCGGACCAGCGGCAACTGGCGCAGCTTCGCTGGTTGGTAGCGCTGGTGCCGGCGCCGCCGGCTTCGCACTCTTCCGTTCCATTGACAATTCCATCTCCGCACCAGCGATTAGCCAAAACATGGATGGTGAAATTTTTACTGACCATAACCTGGCAGCCGTTATTGGTCGTGGCTTTAACCGTAACATTTTTGTCTCCAATATCATTAGTATTGTCCGCGGGCGTGCCCTGGATAACGCCGGTGTTGGGATTAATGGTTAGCCAGGCCGGGTTGCCGGATAAGCTGTAAGTTACAGACGTGGGCGTGGTAACGCTGGCTTTGGCGTTGAATTGCACCGGGCCGTAGTATAAAGGCAAAACAGCTCCGGCCGGATAGACGTAAATTGTGCTAGTAATATTATTATCAACGGTCAGATTGACCGCAAAACTTTCATCTGCCACCGGCAAGGTAAAAGTTCTGACGGTTTCGGCCGAAGAGGGAGCGATGGTTTGATTGTAAAATTCATCTCTGGCCGTTGCATTAAAAGCATGATTGCCGGCCGGCACGTTTGGCGTACCCGTAATCTTGCCTTTGTCATCAGCCGACAGGCCGGCCGGCAGATTGGTTATGATGAATTTATTGACATTATGCAAATCCGGGTCATTGGCCAGCATTT
>Ga0265296_1001737_pt1 | contig 23899 bp, 27 predicted proteins | sample MunlanPumphouse1_FD_189073 | JGI IMG/M metagenome (GOLD analysis project Ga0265296, IMG submission 189073) | Groundwater microbial communities from a municipal landfill in Southern Ontario, Canada - Pumphouse #1 | ecosystem: Environmental > Aquatic > Deep subsurface > Groundwater | place... | reverse complement strand
GATTCAAAATCCGTTTTCGAAAGGAGTGGGAGTTCGAGTCTCCCTCGGGGCACCACATAGCAGTATCTGAGAGTATCTACCAGTCTCTCAGACCCAAAGAAACCGGCCACTTGGCCGGTTTTTTTGTGCCTGTCTGTTTATCCCTACTCCTATCTCCCCCGCGCTTGTCAAAGGCTGGCCCGCCGGCGAGTTCGCAGAGTTTTCGGCGTGATGACTTTCGCAAAGACGCGCTAGGTCCATAGGTTGACATGGGTTTACGCCTCGCTGGCAGTCGCTCGGGGCGCAACGCACGCAACGACCTACAGAGCTACCTCGGTGGTTTCGACAGTGCACAACGTGCGCGTCTGGTCACTCGTTTAGGCTGGCATGACAGCGCCTTTCTTCTGCCCGAGCAGCAGGTGGGGACGCACAGCGAGCACCTGCACTTCTACGAAGCGGGTGCGCAGCTTCCGCCGATCAGCGAAGCGGGCACGTTGGAACAATGGCAGCAGCAGATCGGTGCGCTGTGCATCGGCAACCACCGTTTGGCGTTTGTCGTCGGCGTGGCCTTCGCCGGCCCCCTGCTGCACATGCTCGGCCACGAATCGGGCGGCTTTCACCTGTACGGCGACAGCTCCGGCGGCAAGACCACACACCTGCAGGTTGCCGCCTCGATCTACGGAGGGCCGCGCCTGGTGCGCTCGTGGCGCTCGACCGACAACGCGCTGGAGTCGATCGCTGCCGCGCATTCCGACGGGCTTCTGGTGCTCGATGAAATCGGCATGTGTGATGCCCGCATTATTGGCGAGACCGTGTACATGCTCGGCAACGGCACCGGCAAGGCCCGCGCCAATGATCGAGGCCAAGCAGGCCGACAGGTGCAGGAATGGCGCCTGCTGTTTCTCTCCACCGGCGAGAAGACCTTGGCCCAGCACATGGCCGAAGCTAACAAGGAACTGAAAGCCGGCATGGAGGTGCGTATGCTCGCCGTCCCGGCCGATGCCAGCAAAGGCCTTGGCATGTTCGACACTCTCAACGGTTTCGAAGATGCCGCCGCTCTGTCCGACGCACTCAAGGCTCGCGTAGCGAACTACTACGGCACGCCGATCACCGCCTTTCTGACCGCCCTCTGTGAGCCCGGCAAGCGCCACGGCTGGGCAGCAATCCTGCGCCGCACATTGGAAGGCTTTATTGCTCAAGCGCTCCCCGCCTCTGCCAGTGGACAGGCACACCGTGCTGCGGCGCGCTTCGGTCTCGCGGCTGCTGCGGGCGAGCTGGCCACCGCGATGGGCATCACCGGCTGGCCGGACGGCACGGCCACCACCGCCGCTCGGGTGTGCTTAAACGCTTGGCTCCACGAGCGCGGTGGTGCCGGTAACTTCGAGGGCGATGCGATCTTGGCGCGGCTGCGCCAGGTCATCGAACGCTTCGGCGAAAGCCGCTTCACCCGGTGGGAATCGGCGGCCGCCAAGATCGATGAACACGGTCCGCGCACCATCGACCGCCTCGGCTTTCGCAAAACGCTGGAGCACGGCATGGGCGACACCATGCACACCACCAACACCTATTACGTGCTGACCGAGGCGTGGCGCTCGGAGATATTCCGAGGCATGAACCTCACGGCAGTGAACAAGAAGCTATTGCAGCGCGGTGTGCTGGAACCGAGCAGCGACGGCAAAGCATCGAGTCTGGTTCGTTTGCCCGGCCTCGGCCAACAACGCTGCTACATCGTGAAGACGATTCCGGGAACGGATGACGGCGAGGCTCGGGCTGCTTGAAGGCAGCGCTGCTGATCGAGGTAACGCCGGCTCATTCCCGGCCTCGCCAGCCGAATCAAAATCAAACTCATCAAGGACAACGAATATGACAATGAATGAATTGAAACAGCAGCTCGCCGAATTGATTGCCGAGAAAGAAGCCATTGAAAACAGTCTTCCCATCTTGCACGCCGAATGGAGCAATGCGCCTAACAACTACAGTCCAATCGGCAACATGATAGGAAGCCCTGAGAGGAGTGCCGCCATGGACCGATACTCCAGTGCCGAATGCCGCTTGCGAGCAATTCCATCCTCGATCAGTCGTATCGAAGAGAAGATGGCTTACCTGGAGCGCATTGAACAAGTCGACGACATCAAAGCACGGTCGATCCAAACCATGTTCGAAGCGGCCGCCGACGTCGAAGCGCTGAAGCAGACACAATCGCATCTGAGCCAACGCCTTCAGACCATTCAGTCGGATGCGCAGCAATCGCTGGAGAAAGCACAGCAGGCAGAACGAGATGCTGCAAGCCTGTATGCACGTAGCCTTGCGAGTGGTGATAGCGACGGAGAGAAATCCGCTAACAGCGAAATGCAGAAGGCAGCCAAACAACTCGCCGCCACCGATGAGCACGTCAGAAGACAGGAACTCATCATGGAGGCCTTGCAGGCTGAGCTCGACTCGCTTGAAGCGCAAATCGCCACTGCACAGCAGCGGGAGAACGATGCAAAAGAATCGGCCCTGAGCGCTGTAAAGCTGACTCTGGAAGAACAGTGGAACTCCGCTGCGGAACACTTGGTAGCCCTGGGCGCACGGATACTCGCGGCGGACTACACCCGAGGGTACTCGGGATATGGTTTCTCCAAGCTCGATGTACCTCAATTCGGTCCTTTCCATTCGGATCTTCGTCACTCAGACCTAGTCACCGCAGCCCGCTCCATCAGCGCAGAAGATCTGCTGGCAGCTTGAATCCGGAGCAGCCCGCTGACGCGGGCTGTTTAGAATCACATCAGGACAAAGATCATGATCACTCCAATACTGAGCAGCGCAAACTGGACCGACACCTTGAAGGCGCGCAATAACCGCCTGAATGCGCTGATGAAAATCGTGGACATAAAACGGGCAAGATATCGAATGTTCAGACACTGACGGTCAACTTGATCAAGAACGAAATGAGCTACATCGAAGACCAGTTGAAGGGACGTAAGTGAGCTGAACTCCGTGCTGTAATACACTTCAGATAGATATCGCTAAAACACAACACAAGGAATCCACATGTCCAAACTCGCCGAATACCGCCAGCTTGAAAAAAACCTCGCCGAACAGCTCCAAGCGTTGGAAGCACTGAAGAGTGACAGCGCGCTGAAAAAAGAAATCGAGTTCGAAACCAAACTGCGCGAATTGCTTCATCAGTATGGTTTCAGCCTCAAGCACATCATCAATCTGCTGGACCCACAGAGCAGTTCCCGCCGCCAAGCGCCTGCTCAATCGACTGGTACTCGTAAGCCTCGCAAGCTGAAGACTTACAAAAACCCACACACCGGCGAAGTGGTTGAAACCAAAGGCGGCAATCACAAGACGCTAAAAGAGTGGAAAACTAAGCACGGCGCTGACGAAGTGGAAAGCTGGCTACGCAAATAAAATAATCATCAAAAAGGCCTCAAAGAGGCCTTTTTGATTGAAATTATTTGCCTGCTGTACTGATCGCCCCCTTCGCTTCAGCTAGCTTTAAACTGACAATTTGCATGCCCACCGCAACCAATGTGAGTACCTCACCATGTCGCAAATGTAAAATCGTCAAGCCCTGCAGAAAGCTTTTCAACATACTACGAAGTCTTAGATCCGATAACACTCTGATACCTGGCAGTCAATTCAGACATCAAATCTTCAGAAAATGTAGCGGATTTTGAGTCGAGTGAAGAAATAGCTTTTTCCAACCAAACATTATCCTCCAGCCCATCCCAAATCTTAATATAACTGCCTTCTTTGTAACCATTTTTCTGACGGAATATATTGAGTACATTCTTCGAAATATATTGAATATAAGCACTCTCCCACGTCAGGCCGCATCTATCCATCAACTCCCCTAAAACACCGAAACTACGACGTCTAACCACAGCGAGTCCTGCCAGCAGCTCTAATAGACGTAGAACATCGAGAGACTTAAAATCAAACGAAATATTATCAAAAACCAGTTCCGAATCAATAATTTCCGACATCACCTCTACCAGGGCCAGTTTGAAGTCTCCTTTACTTTTCAGCAGAGCATCAGAAAGGTAAAAGTGTAGAATATCAATGAGTTCAATCTGCAACTGCCCAATATCAGGCTCCTGACTTTTCCACCATTTCCATCCGTGATGTTCAAGAGCTTCACCTGCCTCTACAAAAGCCGCCCTCAGGAATGGATAGTCAGCTGTCAGCCAATTAGGATTGATGACTGCGTTTAACTCGTCTTGTAGCCGAAGCATAATCAGTAGCTGCGGCTCTTTAATCATATCCATTGACACCTCCAAATATTAGATTAATCCTAAGAATTCAACACTATAGTATAACGATGCCATAACCCTGAACCCTCAGATCGCTTATCTTTCTTTTTCGGATGATCAAACAGCACGCCTGTTTGACCTGGATACAAACTTGCAAATACTGCACTCGCAATGCCGCAGGGCTTCGTACCTATGGGTGCCACAAACATACTTTTCCCTTCTCCTAACGAATCGCGAGCAGCTTCCAGGGATTCATAGGCTGCTTCGGGGTCGTTAGCGGCACAATAAGCTATTTCGACACCGTCACCACGCTCGCTGAGCCTAGTTAAATGAGGAACAATAGAGTTTAGCTCCCAGCCTGGTTGAAAGGCAGGAATACCAAATACCACTTTAATATTCTTATTCGCGATCATTTGGTGCTCTTCTAGTGCTCGGTCTAATCGTTCAGATTCGAATCCAAGAAAGAAGACACCTGCCTCCAGATCATCTGATGTCAGATCAACAATGGAGTTGGGTATCGGCTTATACCCCTTAATTAACTCAGAAAGTGCATATTGATCCCCACCTTTCTGCCTCGTGTAACCCAACGGCTCCACATAAATTATTTCTATTCGACTAGCACCTAGATCAATCAGTGCACGGACCGATAGAAATAGTTCTGAGAAACCTAAAGTTGTTGCTTCTAAAATTACGGGCTTATCGTTCGGTAATGAGCGAAACAAATCGACACATAAATCCGCACTAATAGAAGTGCCATTTAACGTCAACATCATTTCTTCATTGTCATAATGCACTAATGCTCGGTCGACACCACCACTTCCGAGCGATACAGCCAAGACACCTCTGTCATCAAGATGCTCGCCATGAAGGAGCGTATAACTGTCCCCGAGATCCAATCCAGAAGGGGATAATGATGATCGAGAATAAAACGAGACCTTCTTCATCACTATATTAACCCCAACTGCCTGTCATCTATTTCTTTTGGCGCTTTCACTACAGCGCGCACTAAGGTCCGATACTGATCTTCGTTACCCGAGTACAATATCTCAAAATCTACCGTGGACATCTCCAACTTGCGCTTTCGCCTATAACTAATTTGGAAATATGGCGAGTAAATCGGATTTAACTGATAATCTATTATATCTGTACCAACAGAACTCTTAGTTTTGGTTTCTATTTGCTCGACCAATATTGCATACTTCAAAGCCTCGGTAATAAAATCAAGTTCTTTACTATCCAGCGTTCGATGGCCAGAATTAATTGTAAATTGATTCTGCTCTGGTTCACTCATTGCCGGAGACGCTTGCAGGGCGCGAAAAACGCTTCCTAATCTGAGCACAAATATTCGAAGCTGCTCTCCGTACTGGCCAAATGTTTTAATTTCACGGATCAGTTGATCAGCCGCATCATATGCAGCTCTACACTGTGTGGCGATAGATATAACAGAGACGTCCTCATCTCTTAACTCTGCAATTTCCAAAGCCTTGTAACATAAAATCAAAAAATTTCGTAAATTGTTGTTTGACATAGTACATATGGTATCAAAGCCGCTATAAAGAGGACACTCGCGGCCATATGGCCTATAAAGCTCCAACAAAGCTCCGACCAGGTTGTTTTGAATCCACGTACTTTGAAAACTCCCATCGCCCGTACCAGCATAATCGCTCAGTTCGTCTAATATTTTTTGAACGGACAGCGAGCTGCGATTCAATAACGATGGGACTATCACCAACGCTTCAGGAATAGAGCGAAAAGCAAGAAACTCTTTAGCGTTTATATCTGATTTTCGAGATCGTAACGACCGATCAATTTTTTGCTCTAACGTTCGGTACAGCGCGGGATCGTTCAAAGACTCGGAAGCAAACTCCTTATAACTTTTCGTAGGAAATCGAGATCTCATCTTTAACAAAATCTCTTCTCGATACGCGGGATCTTTACGACTTTTAACATAACTTACAGACTGCAACTTAGTTACAAGCTCGCCCTTAACATCTCCAGAGGCCAAACTCAAATTGGCTAAGAATACTTCCGAAAAGAACAGTGGTCGCTCTTCCTCCTTTAGGAGCTTATCCAAGTCTAGAAGTCTATAGTCGTGAGTTGCATTAACCCACTCATTACCTGTAGTTTGATTCTCACTTGATTGTTCTTTAGACGTAAAATTTACGATCAAAGGTTTTTGACTATGCTTGAGTAAAGTGTTCAATACTCGCCTTTGATAAGGAACAAGATTCTCCACCTCATCAACATAAATATAAAATGATGATTCTGCTAACGCCGAATTATTTCTAACATCCTCAATCAGCGCCTCTAAAAATACTTTTCCGGGCGGTAACAAGGGCTGCGGCGTCGCAGCTACGTTTGATATCCATGTCGAAAATGAACGTCTTACCTTAGCAAGAATTTTCTCAAGCTCTAAGGCACCCGCCGGAAAGTCCGGATGAAAGTCAGGAATCGATTCGAAGTTAAGATTTTCAAAATCAACAAGATTAAAATCAGGATAGGAACTTTCTGCAATTGATCTAAGAGAACGAATTATTTCAATTGATACATATAATGCAAAATAGTTCTCGAACGTTGTCTGCCAGTCCTCTGTTGCGATTCCTCGATGCTGAAGCGAACTACAGAACTGAGTATCTACACGCCAATAGATACCTACATGCCTTATCTCGTCAACTGGAATATCCGAACGCCGCTTAGAAAAGGCTGTATGATAATCAAAGTATTTAAGAAGCATGGTTTTTCCACAACCACGCTTTCCTATAATATAAGTTGATTTGGTTGCAGTTTTCAAACCGAGCCGCTCAAAATAAGGCGGAATAAAAAACTCACCCCATATATCCGCATCATGCTCTTCAGCACGTGTCTTAGATGGAATTAAACCTTCCATAGCATTACCTTTCAATTAAGGGAATCCAGGTATCAGAATGATCCCAAAGGACACTGAGAGAGTCGTCTGGAATACCGTGTTCATATCCCAACATTACACCGAGCCCGCCAAAACCTAGAAATGCTGAGCTAGCACCACCGAGATTATGCTTTGCACATAAACTATTGTAGACCTCTAAAGGAGTGCAAGGCTCGTCCAACCACATCCTCTTCTCTATCCATGATGAGGACATAGACTCAAAACAATGCCCCTTAAGCAAAATCTCCCCACAGAAAACAGAAATCAATGGATGGTTGTCTTTCAATAGCGAAACTGCTTTTTCGTGCGCGATTGATAAAACCACTGCTATTTGGGAAGGATACTCTTTCGCGGGGGGATAGAAGGATAGAAACGCGTCTAACTGCTCGCCTGTAAAGGAACCATCATCGACGATTAACAACCTATCTGCTGGCTCGAACTTATCAAAATTATAAGCGTAGTATTTATCTATCTTATACGCTCTATTTATCATTCTCGCGATGAGCTCACCACTCTTACCCGGGGAAGTAAGTGTGGAAGCTACTGGAGGACTACAATAAAAGCTAAGCCCGCTTATACTTCGATTGAATATATCGCGCCATTCTGTCTCTTCGGGAAACCCACCCACTTCCGCAAAGTTCTGGGCTGCCCGTTTCAAGGCTTGCCTTATCGAAGACTCTATCTGATCTGTCGTGCGAAAAACTAGGTGACGCAGAATCAGCCAAGCTAGTTTTTTCTCAGCGCCCTCGTCGAATTGTTTAGCCCAACGCCGCGTTCTCTCCCAAGTAAGAGGTGACTGTCTAATACCCAAACTACAAAGAGACTTGACCGTGCGCTCTATCGAGATCTGATCATACTGGGAAGCTTCCTCATACATAATAATCAATCCTTGAATATATATTGCTTATTACAGCAATATCGGCATGGATGCCAATGAAGATATTGTTATATACTTTGCACAAGACCCCTTCGCCGCAAGCCTGCGCCACTCTCGTCCAAAATCACTATTTATAGTATTCCATACTTTCTTCTGTATAGGTGCAGGGACACGAATTCTATATATGCAGTCAGTAATCAATCCCGCCCCCTTGACAACTTTGGCCTCACGCATCAAGCAGCGTGTACCCACTCGTGGGATTAGAAAGTCACCCTCCCGAGCCGAATTAAATCCCTCTATCGCACCATTCAGCTTTAGATTTTTGCTATTCAATGCGAAGTCTGTAGTGTGGAATGCTTGAATACCTAACTCTCTATATTTATTGTGCGACCTACTTCCTCGATTGATCACTGCTCCTGCATCGGCCAATCCGCTCAATATCTGCTCTGGCCTCAGTCGCAACTCATCTATGGTAGAGTGATAAGAAAAGTCCAATCTCTGAACCGCTCTATCACTAGATATAACAACCTCTCTCTTCACTACACCGCTTACATCAGCTTGTCGCAGCACAACATTCCGAGAGCGCCTTACACTTCTACATCCCGACACTAAATAAGCTTGAACTTCAGTATTTTCAAACGTCTTAGGGTGAAGCTCAGTGACGACTAGGCCAGACAACTCTTGGACTAATCTTTCCCTTATACTCTTATATTCGACCCCTGTAATAATTGGTGCCGCGACTATAAATCCAACTACATCTCCACTTCCGCTTGAATTCCAGATTCGGCACAAAAATGCAGCATCCCGTCTTACCCAGCCACCATTAATATGAGGACTAAGTCCAAGCGCAGTCTCGAGTTCAGGGAGGTTTTTTACTTTATCCATTCCGTAGGGAGGATTGGAGAGGATTAAATTTCTCTCTCCGACCCTCACGACATCCTCGATCACCCCTCGGACCAATGCGTCTTGCGTAACAACTTTCGCATTATCGATGGGATAACTTCTTAACTTATCTGAGTAAACTGGGTCTTTCTCAATAAGGTAAACATTCGCACCAGGGCATTTGTTGAGTGCGGCAAGCGCTAGCGCCGCTGTTCCAGCCCCTACATCTATTATCGTACTGCAGTTGTAAGGGACCGACTCGACCAATAATTTTGCGATAGATGGCGGAGTAAATACTTGGCCTTGCAGGTCGGCAGAATTCCGTGCCTTGCGAAAACGAAGCGTAGAATTCAAGTTTTTCCCCATAAATTTCGTTGCTTATCTAAATTTATCAGATGGTACACGCCACCACAGAAACCTTGCAACAAAGCGTTTTATAGTATACGCCATTTAAAAATTGGGACGCTGCGTTCGCGTAAGCCTCCGGCACCGACCTGATGCTATTTCACCCCTTCCGACTCGCCCTCACCGAAAAAATGCTGATTCGTGGGAGGTGATGCATTTCTCGCACCTGGTCAGATGCCTGGAGTCTCAATGCTGTCTTGCAATTACGGCCTAACCGTCCCGACTCAAACCACTCCTCCAGCGAGAGCCGGGGCCGGGGCCCGTTGCGACTGCTGACTGATCGCTGGGACTGCGGCCAAACTGATGATTACAGCCCTTTAATCGCATCTATTGGGCAGGGTGGGAGTTGGAGAACTTGGTCTCCTGCACATGGACATGACCTTCTCCGTCCCTCTTACAAGCACCAGAAGCGTTACACCAGATGGCTGAGTTACACGCCTAAACGTTGGTGTACGAAGCCGATGTAACACTAGAAATATCCAATGAATACATAAGCTTACAAATATTCGTTACACCAGTTACACGAGTTACACTGCATTTGGAGGGGTACATACCCCCACACCCCGGAAGCATAAATCCCACCAGCGAACGTCAGGTGTATCTCCCGCAGTGTGCCGGGACCCCTGAGATTTTCTTAGAGACACGGGGTCGGAAACCCGCAGGACCTTGTTAGCGGGAGAACTCCCAGCTTAGTGAACAGGTGAACCAGGTGAACTGCCGGTTCACCTGTGCATTTGCCCTATGGAATGGCCTACCTTAGGCCACCATTACCGATACGGTAATGGTGGCTGTTTTTCGATGTGTTCTTTCAATTTCAATGACTGAAATTTCAGTAACTCTTGAGTCCTCCCACTAACGAAGCCCCGCGGGTTTCCGACCCCGTGTCCTTCAGTTTTGCTCAGGGGCCCCAGTGCTTTCTGAATGAAAGCGATCCCCGTTTTGCGCTCTTGCTGCTACATTCGTGCTTGCTCGCTGAAAGGTAATTTCAACGGAGCAGACGACGCATATGCAGACTCATGGTCTGCGTCAACAGAACCAGCCCCCCATCAATTCGACTTTGTGTTCAGAGGAACCATGAGCAAACGAGAGGTTATAGCCAAGGAACTGTTAGCTCTTTATGACGAGGGCGCGGCTCTTGGTATCGCTTTCCAGGACGAAACCGACAAGCAATTTCACTATGACTATCAAAAGTGGTATTCCAAAGCACTGCGAGCGGTTTCATCTCTGGCCCCCGATCGCTACGTTGAATTCAAGAGCTACTACGAAATTGATCCAAGGAGGAAATCACTCGGATATTCGACTTACGTGATCCAAGACTTCATGAAGAACATCGTCCCCTCTCCAACCAGGTTTCCTGATTTCGATGACAGAGGAAGGGTGTTGTTATGCTTCCTGAACCAGCTCGCAATACTGAAATCCATCGAGAGCAGAGTAGGATCTGTCATAGCTAACATCGAAGGGGAACTGTATGCCGAGTTACAAGATAGCGAGATAGTCATTGCTAAACAGCTCGCAAAGGTCAGTGCCAGAGCTGCAGGAGCACTTGTTGGTGTGGTCATCGAAGGGCACCTTCAGAAAGTCGCCGTTTCGCATGATGTGAAAATCGCCAAAAGAAATCCTACGATCGCCGATCTCAATGATCCCTTGAAGGCGGCGGGCGTTATAGACACACCTGCTTGGAGAAAAATTTCATTCCTGGCAGACCTTCGTAACCTTTGCTCTCACAGAAAAGATTCTGAACCCACCAAGGAACAGGTACAGGAGCTCATCGACGGTGCTGAGTGGCTTACGAAAAACATTTTTTAACCTCATGATGGGCACCATGCAAACCGAAAGGATGGCGAGGTATGCGCAATCCGGGTAAAGAAGGATAACTACAAAGGATGCGCAAATTTTCGAGGGGACAGTCATAGCAATTCTCCTCGTGTATCCCCACTTGTATCCCTGACTGAAAAATCCGGCTGTAAGCCACGTAATATCTGGAACGCTCGAGTCTCCCTCGGCACCAATACGGAGAAAAGGTCTTGCGAAAGCAAGGCCTTTTTTTGTCCGGAGAAAAGTGGAGATCGGCTTTTGCCAATGTGACACGTAGAGGCTTGCGCTCACCAAGGAGGCCAATCCCGAGATGCTGGAAGCATGGATAACCAAGCATAAGGCTGAGCAATTAGCGCTCGATGAGAAAAGGCCTGCGAAGAGGCCCTCTCTTTATCCCAACAAGCTATTTTTTCCGGCAGATCTCAACATCGTTTTGTGTTTTCAGATCGGTGTCGATGCCAAGCCGATACCTGCAGTAATCAATAATCCATTTACGCTCCTGCTCCGTGAGTCGCTCGACTTGTCGAATCTCCCCGTCATTGGCGTGGATGTTGTAAAACTTCATCTGAAACGTCGGATGCTTCTTGATGAACAGGATGGTTTCGATGTCTCCGTCTTCTAGCGCTTCGTAATACCCAACGTAAAGCACAGCCACCAAAACCAAAACAATCAGGGCAATCAGCTTCTTCATTCTTGCGGTGCCGGAGGTGGGAGTAGTTGAGTTTTTGTTCTGAGATTCCTGACCAACTCCATGCCGATGTTTCCGGGACAGATCTTGCCTTCAGATGCTTGACCTGGGTATTCCCGATGTCCGCCAAAATGCTTGATTACAAACACACTCTTCAGCGCATCGATCAGATGCATCAGCGCAGTGATCTGGGCAGCAGGTATCACGTTGGTCGTGCTGTATCCGAGGCTATCAAGCGCAACACGGCCCTTGGCGACCCAATCCCCGCCCTCCTCCGGTGTCGTCAGGTTTTCCAATAAAACAATGCCAATCAGGCCTGTATTGAATTTCAGGACACTCGAACCTTGAAGGCGTATGTCGCGCCCCTCATAAACTTGCCCGGTGCAATCAATACCGAAGTGGTAGCCGATATCGTCGTATTTCTGGCTTAGGTGCCCCTTCTGGATTTCCTGCATCTGCTCTGCACCGGGTGTACAGCTGTGGCTTCGACCGGCGTGATGCAGGGCGATCATGGTGTAATCCCAATCCATCACCATATCCGGCTTGCCTTTCACCGCTCCCCACGAGGATCGCTCTACGAACGTGGTGTTTAGTGAACGGACCTTCTTGATGATCGCTTCACGCGTTGCCGCTCGATCATTGACGGTAATCGGTATCGGACACATGAACTCGCCGGGCTTGATTTCTTGGGCGGTCGCTTGAGTTGCGAATAGATTGGTCATCAAGCCCCCTCCGCCAGCTCATGGAGCGTTCGAGCCGGAGCGCTGAACATGACGTGCAGTGAAATCTTCGCATCGGGAGTCGGTGTCTTTACGTGAGCAATTCCATTGGCATCGGTTACGCCCGTGGTTTCTACACCGTTGACTGTCGCCACAAAGTCACGGAAAGCCAACGGAGTGCCCGTTTCGCTGTCGGTGATGCTGAAGGCCTGGCCGTAAGTCTTCTGGATCGCAAGAGGAAGCGGAGGTACGAACGGAGCAGGCGTATGCGAATCCCCGATGATTACGGTGCCGGAGCCGCCGACTACGACGTCACCGTGCGTACCAACGGAATCAACCATAGCTGCGTTTTGACCATTGATAAAAACGGTCGCTGATACACCTGAAACCAAGGCGCTGCCGCATGTGCAGGTATCACCCTTCCGAGCGGCAGCAAGTCCATCGAAGAAAACGTCAGCAGAGCCCGAAGCGATGGCTTTGGCGCCATGTCCTGGCATTAGGCAACTGGTCGGATCGGTCAAACGTGCTGCAGGCTTTGGCATTATTGACTCCTTGTCATGATCGTCGGTGAACGCAGAACTTATCAGACTCGGCCATCTCAGTCTCGACCTAGGTCGGAATCACCGGATCGCTGACACCAAAGATACTCTAGCCAGATCACCAATCGCGGGACACCGAATGTGTTCCACCTAACTCGTAAATCCGGCCTTATAGCCTGGACGCTATCTCTTTCCACATGTAGTCATAGTTGTACTCCAACCAACGTACCAACAATTTGTCGTACTGCCTGCGAAACCAATTGCGCCGTCGCGCTGCGAGCCTTTCCTCTATTTCGGCCCTGAGCCAATTCGGGTCGATTCCAGTCCACACAGTAGGCAGGACTGCAGCAATGTTTGTGAAACACACTGGCGCTACTTCTGAATAAAAAATCTTGTAGAGCACCGCTGGATCAACGCCCTTGAGCTGACGAACGACGTAGTCGTAATCAGTGGGGAAATGATTGAAAGGCTCTGATAAGGCATCTCTGACCCTAGTCAGTTGTGGTTCATTCAGAAGATGTCCCAATGCAAAAATCCTCCGATTCCTTATCCAGTAACTCGCTACCGTTTCGTCTGCAGATCTGCGTGTAACCGCGCCGACGCCAATCGTATGCATATCGCTATGGCGAGGCATGGCCAAAACTGACGTCATCTTGCCGAGCAACAGCTCAAGTCCAGAATCGGGCGCTTGCCCAACCTATTCCTTAGCCCCAAACATCCGCTCAGCAATCTCCCGCCCCCGCTCCAACCCTTCCTCCGTCAACCATATCGATTTGTTCCGGTTCACCGGATTACTGATCAAACCCTGCTCGTGCAAGCGGTTCATGATCTCGAAGTCATAGCCCTTCCACGCATTGCCGTCGTCGGAGCTATAAGCTGCCAGGAGAGCAAGGACGGCGTCGTCGATCAGTTTCATGTCGTATTCCATGATGGTCACTCCGCTGATGTTCAGTGTTTGTAATCAAAGCGTCGTATCAAAGTGGATGTCAATGCTGCGCGAGCTTGTAGGTTTTAGATGCCCGATTGCTGGTTGCCTCGCATGCGATCCCCGCCCGTATAATCACGCCCGCACGGCAAACCTCCTCTGGCCTTTCGCGCATTGGTTTCAAACCTTCCACTTCACTGACAGACATCCCCATGGAAACCTCACTGGAAACCGTCGCCCTCTTCTCCCTCAAACTTGCCTACGAAGAAGAGGGCCTGAGCCCGATCCTGCGCGATGACATGGTCATGGGCGATTACCAGAAAGACGTCTTCGAGTTACTGGTGAAACGCGGCGATGTCGAGGCCATTCAGTTCAAGATGAACGAATGCCTGAACCTTGCGCTGGATGCCTTGGGTGGGGTCGAGAAGCCGTTGGGGCGGGAGTTGCGCAAGTTGTCGGCGGAGTTGGCTCAGGCGCGGTCGGTGGAGCAGCTGGGTCAGCCGCTGCTCGCGCTGAAGGGGTATCTGCGCGACATTCTTTGAGTGCCGCGAAATCGATGCTTACAGCAGATAGCTCGAGATGTACTTGGAAATTTCCACCATCGAGGTCTTGCCGGTGAATTCGAATTTCACTTTGCCCAGCGACGAAAAGTAGATTTCCAGCTCGGAATCCAAGTCGAACGTGCCCGAGGTTTCCACGGAGTGGGCGACGATGTTTTTGTATGGCAGGGAGGTGAAGTCCTTTTTGCTGCCGGTGATACCTTGGACGTTGACGGCAATGATGCGTTTGTTGGTGAAGACCACACCGTCGCGCATGGCTTTGTAGGAATCGATGACTTGTTCACCTTCCAGTAGCAGCGCAGTGACGCGCTCGGCGTATTCGTCGTTCTGCTTGAGTTTGAAGAAGCCTTTGTTGTTGAAGTCGATCATCTGTCCATCCTCTGAGTAAAAAACTCCCGGTAAAGCTTTGGCTCAATGACGCGCCCTTAATGCGAAAGTGGCGCGATGCCAGTATTTTGTTATCTTGCGCCCAAATCTTTCGAGAGGCACTGGCGCCTGCCCGATCAAAGCGTTTTTCTGGAGTGGATTGCAATGGACGGGTGGCTTTTTGTACTAGCTCTGGTCGTAACGTGGGTATGGGTCGTAGGCGAACGAGGTGATTGGAACCTGGTGACGGCCAACCTCGCCGGGTGTTTCGCTGGTTGGGTTGTCGGCTTGGTAGTGAAAGCGGTGTACGAGGGTTTCGTGGGCGACACAAGCATGCAATCGTCGCCACACGTTGTGCGATCCCTGCTGATGGTGCTCAGCAGCCTTGGCGCGTTCGCCGGCGTTTGGATTTGGGTGGTGCAACGCAAACGCCCCACGAGCAAGTTGACACGCCATATCATTGGCGCTGCTTTTGGCATTTTTGCTGGTTTCGATACGCTGATGCTGCTCACTCGGTTCATTCCTTTGAGTGCCTGATAGGGCGGACCAACAGGTTTGCTATCGTGCAGCCCTGTTGGAATGATTCGTGTGTCGTCTAAAGAATTTCAAGGTTTGAGGAAAAGGATCAAATGGAGTTTCTGTATTTCCTGTTGTTTTTGCTCGTCTGGGGCCTCATGTGGCGCTGGGTGATGAAAAACCGCGGCAGCTGGAACCTGTTCTTTGGCACGTTCGCTGGTGTTCTGGCCGGGTTCATCGTCGCCCTAGTGGTACTGTCGATCACCCTCGCCTTATTCCCTCTGGCGCCGCGCTCCCCTGTGGAACCAACGCAAAGCGACGAGGCTGAAATCTCTTCTTCTTCCCCCGCGCCCGTTACACAAACCGTGTCCAGGTTGATGCCAGTGATCGCCTCCACGCCGGATACCTCCGATAACCTTGTCGACTATGTCGCCAGCGCACCTCAGAACGAGCCCTCTCCGCCCGAGTCCGCGCTGTTGCCGAACTACAGCGAACGCCTGCCCTCTTCGCTGCTCGAAAGGGATTTCAAGGACATCATGGGCAATGACTTTGTCGTGTCGCGCCGGCTGGCGGGCAGCAATGCGAATGCGGACAGATCGTTGATGGCGTTCATGATGTGCGAGCCCTTCATAAAGCGCGCCATGCGTTTTGCAGCAGCGACTTCCGTCGCAGGTGCCGAGAGCGCCAGCAGCCATCGGTTCAAAGATCAGACTTACAGCATTGACGGCACCCTGACCGCTCGCAACATGTTGGGCGACGATGTCTCCTATGCCTACGATTGTTCAGTTCAGCAAGTGGACGGCAACAATCCTGACAAGGCCGCATGGCGACTGCTCGGCCTGAAGTTGAAAAAGGTCGACTCTTAAGACTCATTTAAGGGATCAAGGCGCCGGCTGCGCTATCATCGCCGGCCTGTGCGCCTTGAGCTTTGCCCTCGATGTTTTCAACACCCGATAACCTGATCTCGCTGCCTCCTGTCCTGGCCGGCCCGCTGCTGCGGCGGCTGGAGCCGACGCGCCTGGTGCTGTGGCTGGTGGGCTCGCGTGAACTGTCGCTGACCTTGCGCCTGCAAGGTGTAGGAGATATTCCGCTCGACTCAGAGAAATGCACGGTCATTGCCGTAGGCCGTCATGCGTTCGTGCATCTGATCGACGTCCAACTTGAATGCGCCCTGCCCTGCGACACGTTTATCGCTTACGACCTGCTGATCGACGACGCCATCGGTATGGCTGAGTGGGCACCGCACCTGCTTTATCCCAGCGCCACCTGCGCGAACCTCGTCGTGCGTTCGCGGATCGATCAATTGCTCCACGGTTCCTGCCGCAAGCCGCATCATCCGGCAACCGACGGTTTGCTCTGCGTCGATCAATTGCTGGCCGACGAAACCGATGCGCAGCAACGTCCGGCGTTGCTGATGATGAGCGGTGATCAGGTGTATGCCGACGATGTTGCCGGGCCGATGCTGCGGGCGATTCATGCCTTGATCGAGCGTCTCGGTCTGTTCGATGAGCACCTTGACGGTGCCGTGGTCAGCGACAGCGCCAAGCTCTATCAACACCCGGCAAGCTACTACCACCGTGCGGATTTGTTACCGGCGCTAGAGAGCAACGAGACCTTGCGCGAGCGATTTTTCGGTGGCGCGCGTAAGCCGATTTTCACCAGCAGCAGTGCCGACAATCACCTGGTGACGTTCGCCGAAGTCATGGCCATGTACATGCTGGTGTGGTCGCCGACGCCGTGGTCGCTGATCAATCCGAGCGCGCCGACGCTGACGCCGGAACGCCGCAAGCGCTACAACCTCGAGCAGACGCGCATCGATGCCTTCAAGGCGGGCCTGGGCAACGTCGCGCGGGCGCTGGCGCATCTGCCGAGCCTGATGATTTTCGATGATCACGACATCACCGATGACTGGAATCTTTCTGCGCAATGGGAGGAAACCGCCTACGGCCATCCGTTCTCCAAACGCATCATCGGCAACGCCCTGATTGCTTATCTATTGTGTCAGGGCTGGGGCAACAATCCGGATGCGTTCAAGGACGTGCTGGAGCAAACCGCACAACTGAGCGCCAGCGGTGATGACGGCTATCTGGACATGCCGGTGCAGGACGATCTGATTGATCAGTTGCTGCGCTTTCAACAGTGGCATTTCGTGCTGCCGAGCAGTCCGGCACTGGTGGTGATCGACACGCGCACCCGGCGCTGGCGCAGCGAGATGGCGCTCAAGCAACCATCGGGCCTGCTCGACTGGGAAGCCTTGAGCGAACTGCAACAGGAACTGCTCGATCACCCGTCGGCAATCATCGTGTCGCCGGCGCCGATCTTCGGCGTGAAGCTGATTGAAACCGTGCAGAAGGTGTTCAGCTGGTGCGGTTACCCGCTGCTGGTCGACGCGGAAAACTGGATGGCCCATCGCGGCGCGGCGCAGGTGATCCTGAACATTTTCCGACACTCGCGCACACCGGGGAACTACGTGGTGCTATCCGGCGATGTGCATTATTCCTTCGTCTACGAAGTCCTGATCCGCCACCGCAAAGCCGGCCCCCGGATCTGGCAGATCACCAGCAGCGGCATCAAGAACGAATTCCCACCAACGCTGCTGGAATGGTTCGACCGCCTCAACCGCTGGCTCTACTCACCACGCTCACCGTTGAACTGGTTCACCAAACGCCGCCTGATGCGCATCGTCCCGTATACGCCGGAACATGCCGAGGCCGGGGAACGGTTGTGGAATTCGGCGGGGATCGGACAGGTGTTTTTCAATGAACAGGGGCAGCCGAGCGAGATTGTTCAGCACAACTCGAATGGGGCGGAAAAGACGAGGATGCTGGCGCCGGAGTTGGGGGATGGGCTGGATTGAAGCAGTAACCATTTCCTACATCGGCTAGGGCACGGTATGACGAGATAAGGGCTTCGCGACACTGAACAGGAGCGAGGAGGATTACAACCTTCTCAGAAACGTCTCGAATATTCCTGAGCGATACTGATTGAAGTCGCAGTCAGCCCTGCTGCGACACAACCACTGGTAGGTGTCGACTTGTCATCCTGTACTCATTTCTGTACGTTCTCTGCATCCAGCGAGGACTTCAATATGCAAACCATCAACTACACCACCGCCCGTGCGCATTTGGCCGAGACGATGGACCGTGTCAATGAAGATCGTGCGCCGCTATTGGTCACTCGGCAGAAAGGTGAACCCGTAGTGATGATGTCTTTGGCCGAATACAACGCGTTGGAAGAAACAGCCTACTTGCTTCGCTCCCCTGCCAACGCCGAAAGGCTGATGAAATCCATCGGTGAGTTGCGCGCCGGCAAAGCCAAAGTCAGGCAATTGATCGAAGAATGAAAATCGAGTTCACGCCCACAGGCTGGGAAGACTATTTGTGGTTTCAGCAAAACGACAAGGCTGGGCTCAAGCGTATCAATCTTCTGATCAAAGCAATCAAGCGCGAACCGTTTGAGGGTGTCGGTAAACCAGAGGCGCTCAAACATAATATGAGCGGCCTCTGGTCACGCCGAATAACGGCCGAACATCGTCTGGTGTACAGGGTTGAGGACGGCGAAATCTGCGTCATCAGTTGCCGGTATCACTATTGAACCTGAGCTGAATCAGTCATCAGAGCGCGCCCAACCCCTCTGACAATCATCCCCACCTCGCGCTCGTCAATCGTCAACGGCGGCAGCAACCTGATGGTCTTGCCACGAGTTACGTTGATCAACAAGCCATGATCCCGCGCGGCGATCAGCGTCAGGTCGCGCACCGGTTGTTTCAGTTCGATACCGATCATCAGTCCCTGCCCCCGGATTGCCAGCACGTTCGGGTTGTCTGCCAATTCGGCGCGCAAGCGTTCCAGCAGCCGTGCGCCCTGCACCCGCGCATTCTCCAGCAGGCCTTGCTCTTCGATGATGTCCAGCACCGTGCAGCCGACCCGGCAGGCCAGTGGATTGCCGCCGAAGGTGCTGCCGTGGCTGCCCGGGGTGAACAAATCCGCCGCGCGGCCACGGGCCAGGCAGGCGCCGATCGGCACGCCATTGCCGAGGCCTTTGGCCAGGGTCATGACATCGGGCACGATGCCTTCGTGCTGAAAGGCGAACCACTGCCCGGTGCGGCCGATGCCGGTCTGGATTTCATCGAGCATCAGCAGCCACGCGTGGCGATTGCACAGGTCGCGCAGGGCTTTGAGATAACCCGGCGGTGCGATTTGTACGCCGCTTTCGCCCTGGATCGGTTCGACCAGAATCGCCACGATGCGCGCGCCGTGTTTGCGCTGTATTTGCTCCAGCGCCGGGAGATCGCCGAACGGCACTTTGACGAAGTCCCCTGGCAGTTCGTTGAAGCCCAGCCGCACTGCCGGGCCATCGCTGGCGGACAAGGTGCCAAGGGTGCGGCCATGAAACGCGTTGGCCATGACCACCACCAGCGGCTGCTCGATGCCTTTGCGCCAGCCGTAAAGGCGCGCCAGTTTCAGTGCCGTCTCGTTCGCTTCGGCGCCGGAGTTGTTGAAAAACGCGCGCTCCATCCCCGACAACACAGTCAGCCGTTTGGCCAGTTGTTGCTGCCAGTCGATGCTGTACAGGTTGGAGGTGTGCAGCAGCAATCCCGCCTGCTCGCTGATCGCCGCGACGATGCGCGGATGCGAGTGGCCGACATTGGTCACTGCCACACCGGCAACGGCATCCAGATATTCGCGCCCCGCCTGATCCCACAGACGCGTGCCCAGGCCCTTGGTGAAACTCAGGGCCAGTGGTTGGTAGGTGTTCATCAGGGCGGCGGTCATGACGTGAAACTCCATTGCAGGTCGGTGTTTTTGCAGTATGGTTAGCCACCTGAGCTGGATAAACTCGGAAAAACTTCAATCATTTAAAAGCCGGGCTTGATAATGGATTTGTTTCAGTCGATGGGCGTGTACGTCAAAGTGGTGGAAACCGGGAGCATGACGGCCGCCGCTGCGAAGTGCGAAATGTCGACGACGATGGTGGGCAATCATCTGCGCGCGCTGGAGCAACGGCTCGGCGTGCAACTGCTGCAACGCACCACGCGCCGCCAGCGCCTGACCGAATTCGGCAGCGTCTATTATCAGCGCTGCCTGGAAGTGCTCGGCCTGGTGGCCGACTCCGAACGCCTTGCTGAACAAGCGTCGGACGAGCCGCGCGGTTTGCTTCGTATCACCGCGCCGCTGACCTTCGGCGTTGAACGACTGACCCCGGCCCTGAGCGAATATTCCTTGCTGTATCCGCAAGTGAAACTCGACGTGGTATTGACCAACAGCCGCCCGGATCTGCTGGAGAACGGCCTCGATGTCGCATTCCGCCTGGGCAATTTCGACCAATCCAACCTGATCGCCCGGCCCTTGATCGACTACACCCTGACGGTCTGCGCCTCCCCCGAATACATCGCGCGGCGCGGCATGCCGCACACGCCACAGGATTTGCAGCAACACGATTGCCTGTCCTTCGCCTACCCGGCTGGGGATGACTGGCAATCGGTGGAAAAACGCTGGCGTCTGAGCGGCCCGGAAGGTGAAGTCCTCGTCGACGTCAGCGGGCCGATGCTGATCAACAGCTCCGCCGGTCTGCACCAGGCGGCGCGCAACGGCATGGGCATCATGATGCTGCCCGACGCGCTGGTGGAACAGGATCTGCGCGACGGCAAACTGGTCAGGGTAATGACGGACTACCAACCGCCGAGCAGGCCGATGCATCTGTTGTATGCGCAGGATCGCTATCGATTGCCGAAGCTGAGACGCTTTGTCGAGTTTGCGATGCGTACGTGGGGGAAACCTGACGTCGGCCGGCCGTAATCAATCACGATGGAAATTGATAAGGACTTGAATATCCCATGAACGACAGCCTTACCGTGCGCGACTTGCATCCCGGCGAAACAGAATCAGCAAGGCTGTTTCTTGGCCAGCATGGCTGGGGCCATCGCACCGGTGATGCCGACTCTTTTGCTCGTTTGATTCACAATTCGCAGCGCACAGCTGTTGCGCTCTTAGGCGAGCAAATTGTCGGTTTCGCTCGAGCAATTACCGATGAGGTCTCCAACGGCTATCTGTCTATGGTGGTGGTCGATGACCAGCATCGGCGCAAAGGAATCGGGCGGGCACTGGTGGAGTACGTCATGGGTGACAACCCGGACATAACCTGGGTGCTGCGCGCTGGACGCGAAGGCGCTGAAGCTTTTTTCGCCAGTCTGGGCTTCCAGACCTCAGTCATTGCCATGGAACGTCAGCGCCGCAAATAGCGCGCAGTGGAAAAATCCCGACCACCAGACCGTTGCTCCGTGACAACGCCGCCCCGCTCCCCTAAATTAGTCGGCCTGAAAAAGACCTCGTGCTTTCTCGCCTAAACTCAAGTTAAAAAGTAGTGAAATTTCAATGTCCGATTTCAACACCGCTGAATCCGTAGTCACCCAGTCGTCCAAAGCGGAATACGAAAACTCCATCAATCTTTCACAACACCTGCCACAAGCCAAAATCATCAGCGAGATGGTCCTGGACGCGTTCCAGTCGACCCGCGAGAGCGACCAGATCCGCGAATTGCGTGCGGCGATCCGTCAGGCGCATGACAGCTTTGATGACGACAAGGCGTACGAGCTGATGGGCGAACTCAAGCGCCTGAAAGACGCCGAGGCAGCGGACATTGCCGCGCTGGAAGACCTGAGCAGCAAGTTCTCGATCGGGCGCATTCTGTCTAGCTTCAAGGACGATCCGGCGTTTCAGGAAATCGTTTATGGCCTGGCGCTGAAAGTGCTGAATCAGACCCATCAGGCGATCAGCAATCCGAGCGGCGGCAAGAGCAAAGCTGCGAAGAAGAAAGAAGTGGAAATCTTCACCATCAGCAAGGACGGCGCCAGCGTGACCCTGCCAATGCGCACGCCGCGTTCGCGCCTGAATGTTGATCGTGAGGCACTGGAATTCCTCGGTTTCACCTTCGTCGGTGAAGGCGATGAAGCCGAGCTGGAGAGCGAAACCTTCGTCGATAACGCCGGTACGGAACAGGCGGTGAACCGCAAGAACATTATCACCGCGCTGCAGCAGCAGACGGCGTTTGATGGTTACAGCATCGCGGCGCAGTAATCTGCCAAGCGCTTGTGAAAAAGCCCCGCGCTGAGATTCAGGCGGGGCTTTTTGTTGTCCGGCTTGTGATTCGTGAGGAAGCGAAAATCGTCGCCCCTCACCCCAGCCCTCTCCCGAGGGAGAGGGAGCCGACTTGTGTGATTTCCAAACCTGAGTTCGGCTCGGTATTTCAGGTCGGCGTATATCTTGAGAGCCCCTCAGTCAGTCCCCTCTCCCTCCGGGAGAGGGTTAGGGTGAGGGCAAACCGCTACCCCCCCCCTCAAGCCGAAGGATGCAACGCCGCAATCATGTCCACTTCAATCGCTGCATTCTTCGGCAACTGATACACGCCGATGGTCGTGCGCGTATGCCGTCCGGCATCGCCCAGCACATGGCTGAACACATCCGAAGCGCCGTTCGCCACTTCGCTCAGGTCGACAAAGTCAGCAGTCGACTTCACATACACCGTGACACGCAACAACGCGCGAATCTTGTCCAGCGAACCGACCGCATCGACGATCAGCGCCAGGCAACGCATGGCGCTGATGCTCGCCGCTGCTTGTGCATCCTTGAGGTTCAGTTCCAGCCCCACGCGACCGGGATAGAGAATCTTGCCATTGGCCCGCGGCACCATCCCGCTGATGTACAGCTCGTCGTGATGACGGATCAGCGGCGCGTAATTGCCACCGGCGGTGTTCTCGCCATAGATGTCGTAGTTGAGTTCTTCAGCCAGGGCGATAAAGCGCTCATCGCAGGTCATCCGTTCGGTCATTGCGCCCAGCCTTTTGATCAATGCACGGGTTGAGACAGTCGAGCACCGAAGGATGGCTTGGAGCTACTACTGTCGTGGTTGGATCCGAATCTAGGTCTTTTACCGAATGGCCGCAACCGCAAACTGTGGGAGCGAGCCTGCTCGCGAATGGCAGCACCCCGAACGAGCATATTTCAACCAACAAAAAACCCCGCACATCTCTCAACGTGCGGGGTTTTTCCTGAAGCCTGCAAACTTACGGCGCGTACGTCAGCAACAGCTCTGTCGGCACCTTGAAGTCCAGGGACATCATGACGCTCAATGCAGTGATGGTGAAGATCGAGAACACGAACAGCTTGCGTGCCCAGACGGTGTCATCGACTGCCTTGTAGCCGGTCCAGGCCATGTACAGCCAGTACATGCCCATGGCGGCGGCGACGGCGAGGTAGCTCATGCCGGCGTAGCCGCTGAAGGTCAGCATCAAGGTCGCCACGAGGAACGCCAGGATGTAGAGCAGGATGTGCTTCTTCGCCACTTGAATGCCGCGTTTCACTGGCAGCACCGGAATCGATGCGGCCAGGTAATCGTTGAAACGGAAAATCGCGATGGCGTAGGAATGCGGCATCTGCCACAGGCTGAACATCACCAGCAGGGTCAGTGCGGCCATGTCGAA
>Ga0265296_1001735_pt1 | contig 23950 bp, 21 predicted proteins | sample MunlanPumphouse1_FD_189073 | JGI IMG/M metagenome (GOLD analysis project Ga0265296, IMG submission 189073) | Groundwater microbial communities from a municipal landfill in Southern Ontario, Canada - Pumphouse #1 | ecosystem: Environmental > Aquatic > Deep subsurface > Groundwater | place... | reverse complement strand
GCGCACAACGCTCTAGTCCTACTTTCACATTCCTACTTCCTCCCCCTATGTCCTTCCACGATTCCCAGTATCCATGGATCTTCCATCGCGACGAGGTTGATTTGTTAGAGGACGAGCTCGAAGATCTTTACGCCAAGTATGGAAGTGATTCACAGGGAGATTCAATGAGTGAGGAAGCAGTAATTCTTCAGGAGCAGATGGATACGGAGGAACAATCCGACGCGGAGATCACGCTCAAGCTGGGGATGGACATGCTCCACGAGACTCGCCATCCGCCCAACCATCCTCAACATTCCTCCTCACAGGAGGAGCAAGACGAGGACGAGTTTACGTTGTTCATCCGCAATCATCCACTGTACCAGCGTGCTCGTGTGTGGGCTGGGTTTCTGCGATCGGTTGCGAAAATCGGGTATGAGCGTGGAGGCGAGCGTCGTCGAAATTTTTTTCGCGTGTATGCGAACGTCAACCTCGTGCCAATCAAAATTTTTACCGCCCTTGGCGAGGAGATGCACGAGGATCGGCTGGGCCAGATCGTTGCGCAGGAGGAATACCTGCTCGCGCTCATCTATCTGGATCGGACGAGAGAATCGTTATCACATATTTTGTATTCTGTTGAGGAGGTCGAAGTGATTGAACGTTTGCAGACGCAAGGGGAGATCATCAAGCAAGCATTGATGTCTCAACTCACGACACTGCGCCGCAGAAACAAAATGCTATGAACAAAGTGGCAGCCATTATCCCGGCGTACAATGAGGAGCTGACGATTGCGCAGGTCGTTTCTGTTCTCAAGGTCTCGCCGAGCATTCAAGAGGTTATTGTGATCAGTGACGGATCAACAGACAACACGGCGAAGATCGCGCGTGACGTTGGGGCGACCGTGTTTGAGATTTTTCCAAACGGAGGAAAAGGCGAAGCCATGCGCTATGGACTCACACAAACCAAGGCGGACATCATCGCTTTTTTTGACGCAGATCTCCTTGGACTGACGCAGAACCATGTGGATCAACTTGTGTCTCGTGTGGTAAGTGGAGAGCGCATGATGAACATTGGTCTGCGCGATCGAGGACGTTTGGTAACAGCGCTTACCGCGCATCTCCCGCTCATTTCTGGGGAACGGGCTATGCGGCGTTGTGTGTTTGAGGCAGTTCCATCACGATTTCTCAAGGGCTTCATGATTGAGTCTGCGCTCAATTATTATTGTCGTTCTTCCAGACTCCGTTATGGATCCGTGAAGCTGAAAGGACTCACCATTCGTCGAAAGTATCAGAAAGTCGGTTTTCCACGAGCTGTGCTACAATATGCACGCATGTCCTATCAGATCGTGAAGGCGATGATTCTTGTGCGTCGTGCACATTTGTAACGATAATTTCCTTCCTTGGCCACCTCTTCCACCTCTTCCACCTCATCCACCTCCCAACCTATGTCCTTCGATCTCTCACACATCAAAAATTTTCAAGACGCGGCCGTGACGGTCATGGGTTTGGGTCGCCACAAAAAGGGGAGCGGCATTGGCGCGGCCAAGTGGCTCATGCGTCATGGCGCGCAATTGGTGATCACCGATTTGAAAGACGAAGAGGAACTGCGGGATTCGGTGGAGGAGATCATGAGTGCGTACACACAGTATCGTGAGGCTCACAAAGATCGGGACATTTATCAGCCGGTGTTTGTGTTGGGCAAGCACGATGCAGACAATTTTACGGACGTGGATTTGGTCATGCAGAACCCAGGCGTTGCGCGCGAATCAGAATTTGTATTGCTTGCCAAGGAGCACGGCATCTCGGTTGAGAGCGACATCTCTCTTTTTTTCCGCTACTGTCCGTTTCCTATTTATTCCGTGACAGGCACGCGTGGCAAGTCCACGACTACGGCGCTGTTGGGTGAGATGCTCAAACACATTCATCCAAAAACAGTGATCGCCGGAAACATCGCGCGCTCACCGCTGGAAGATCTTGATTGGTTGCTTGATGAGAAGGCGTCTGTGCCGATTGTGTTGGAACTTTCTTCGTGGCTCTTGGAGAGCATTGAAGGATTGGGGCGCGGACCTGATGTTGCGATGCTGACCAATGCCTACAAAGATCATCTAGATCGTTATGACTCGTTTGAAAGTTATGTGCGCGCCAAGGAGCTGATTTTTCAAGAACAGAACTCCGAGCAGGTTGCGATTTTGAATGCGGATCAGGAGATCATGCACGACATTGCTGGACGCATTCCTTCCAAACGTGTGCTCTGGTTTTCGGCGCGCGCGCTCCCAGAAGGAATGAACGGCGTGTACCGTGACGGTGACAATCTTGTGCGCCGTATGGAAGGAGAGACCAAACCGTTTGCGCATGTTCACGATTTGAAACTTGAAGGTGAGCACAATATCATGAACGCGATGACGGCTTCTCTTGCGGCGCACGTGGCAGGAGTTTCAGATGAGGACATTCATTCCACGCTCAAGATATTCGCAGGACTTCCAGGTCGACAAGAAATCTTGGGTGAGGTGGAAGGCGTTCTGTTTGTCAACGACACAACAGGGACGTCGCCAGAAGGCGTGATGGCGGCGCTCAAACGATTTGGCAAAGGCGGAAATATCGTCCTGATCGGTGGCGGGAGTTCAAAGGGTTTAAGTTTCACAGAGCTCGGCAAGATGATCGGGGAGCAATGCAAGTTTGTTGTGGTGTTCGATGGAACAGCCGCCGATGATTTTGAGCGCGCGATCGGCGACGGCGCGGCCAGTGTGCGCGTGGACTCAATGGCCAAGGCTGTGAAGGCCGCTGTGGAGAACGCGAAACTCGGCGATGTAATTTTGCTTTCACCTGGAACCTCAAGCTTTGGCATTTTCAAAAACGAATTCGACCGAGGCGATCAGTTTAACGCAGAGTTTGCGAGATTGCAGGCAGTAGCGAAATCATAAAGACGCCGTGGCCTATGTTGAAGTCTGCTATTCGTCGTTTGATTCCAGAATCAGTCATCGGGACGTATCACTACACGCTTGCTCGCGCGGCGGCTTTTTTGTATGGGCATCCGTCTGAAAAGCTGATCGTCATCGGTGTCACCGGAACCAACGGGAAGTCCACGACCGCCCAGTTCATCGGACGAATCCTCGAGCACGCAGGTCATCGAGTCGGATGGACAACGACGGCGAGTTTCAAAGTTGCTGATCGAGAATGGACGAACGATAAAAAGATGACGATGCTTGGGCGGTTTCAGACGCAGAAGTTATTGAGAGAGATGGTGAACGCCGGTTGCCGTTACGCCGTGATCGAAACGTCCTCGCAGGGAATCGTCCAGTCGCGACACATCGGGATCAATTACGACGTGGGTGTGTTCACGAATCTTACCCCAGAGCATATTGAAGCGCATGGCGGATTTGAGAATTACAAAGTGGCGAAAGGGAAACTGTTCGCGCATCTTCGACGGTGTGCCTACAAATCTTTTGATCACGTGGAAGTTGAGAAGGCGATCATCGTGAATCTCATGGATGCACACGCGGATTATTTTCTTGGATTCGATGTGGATCGCTTCGGTGGGTTTGCTGTGGATGAAGCTGGACTTCTCGCCACACAACTGAATACCACTCCCGTGGTTGCCACGAACGTGAGTATCACAGGATCTTGTACGACATTCTCTGTCGGTGACGCCACGTATCACCTCAAACCTATCGGCCGATTTTATTTGGAGAACGCGCTGGCGGCGATGGCGACCGTGAAACTCTTGGGAGTCTCACAAGAAGTGATCCAACACGCCGTTGAGTCTCTAGAATCTGTGCCTGGGCGCCTTGAGCGCATCGATGAAGGCCAACCGTTTACCGTGATCGTGGATTATGCGCCTGAACCTGCTTCGCTTACCGCGCTTTACGCAACGCTGGCGCTCATTCCCCACAAACGCTTGATTCACATTTTGGGTTCCACTGGCGGTGGGCGCGATGTTGCTCGACGTGAGATTCTTGGTCGCATGGCTGGAGCGCGCGCCAACCTCGTGATCGTTACCAATGAAGATCCGTATGACGACACCCCAATGGCGATCATCAATCAGATCGCGGACGCGGCAAACGCCGCTGGAAAAATCAATGACGTGAATCTGTTTAGAATCTTAGATCGCCAAGAAGCGATCCAGCGCGCGATCGATTTGGCGGAGCCTGACGATCTTGTCCTTATCACCGGCAAGGGATGTGAACCAGTGATGGTCGTCGCGGGTGGCAAAAAAGTTCCATGGGACGATCGCTCTGCCGCGCGTAACGCCCTTCACCACCGTTATGCAAGCGCCTAGGTTTTTAGAACTCAAAGCGCGGGAAGAAGTGATCGAGGTTGTTCAAGGTGTGCTCACACCGCGTCTCCCGAAGTTTTTGCTTCTCGTGATCTGGCTCGTCCTGCCATTCTTTTTTCTGTTTCCTCTGTGGAAGCAAGGGACGATCGGGATCGTGATTTTTTTTCTTTGGCTCCTGTGTGGATTGATCCTCCTGTTTCGATACTATCTCATCTGGTCTCGAACGCTTTTTGTGATCACTGATCGCCGCGTGGTGGACCATGAACAGAAAGGTTTTTTTCATCGCGTAGTGACCGAGGCGCGCTTTGAACAGATCGACGAGGTGAGCTATCAGGTGAAAGGCGTTTTCGGAACGCTGTTTCGATACGGGTTGATTCAGCTCGAACTCCACGGAGCTTCCGCGGACATCGTCATTCCATGCGTGGCACACCCCGCTCACATCACAGATCTTTTGAACGACTTACGAATAAGCTCGACTCACGCCGCGTCGCTCGTAAGCGACAGGGCGCAACCACCCGATCATGTCAGCTAGATCTTCATTCATTCAACGACTGATCCGCTGGCGATTTCTCATCGTCGTGAATGTTCTTGTGATTATTTTTTTTGGAATGTCGTTTGGTCGTGAGGTCGTGCGCAGTCGTTCGATAGACGCAGAGATCGCCGCGCTCCAGGCACAAGCTGATGCGTTGGTGGTCACGAATCAAGAAATGTTGAACCTCCAGACCGCTATGCAAACAGAATCGTTCATTGAGCGTGAGGCACGTCTTAAACTTGGTCTGAAAAAACCTGGCGAGACCGTGGTGGTTATCAAAGATGGAAAGAGCGTTGCCGTTGAGGGCGAAGGTTTGACTGACTCCTCGGATCCACTTGGGTACGTGATCAACGAGCAAACGGACACAGCATCCTTTTCGGGAGAGGCACTTGTTAATCCGGTAAAGTGGTGGTATTACTTCTTCGACAAAAATATTTTTAACGACCTTGTTCAGTATGAATGACGAACCACACATCGAGTCCGAAGTTAAGATACCGCCAGCTTCAGGTTCCAAAAATTTTTTCTCTACCAGAGGAGGAAGAGCCATCGTGCTTGTGGTTCTTTTCGTGGTCGCGCTTGGTGTGGCCAGCCAACAGGTCTACAGCCGACCTGTTGACGATGCGTTTGTGCGCTCCGTGGCTCAAGTGCTTCCGTTCCCCGCGCTTTCTGTGAACGGCACCAGAGTGAGCATGAAGGAGTTTCTTGTCGAGTATGATGCGCTCACGCAGTATTTTGCAGATCAAGGGTCAGAGGCGCCACCAGCCGATCAACTCGAGATCGCCATCGCCGATACACTCATCAATAAGGTCGTCATTCGCCAGCTGGCAGAGGCTCGCGGTCTTGCGATCGATACGGCGCGTGTCGCGCAGTATTACCAGGAAGTCCTTGCTTCGCAAGAATCCGAAGAAGCCTTTGTTCAGGATTTGAACGACACATTTGGATGGACGGCGGAGGAGTTCAAGAGTCGAATCATCGAATCGATTGTGTTGGCGCTCCAAATGTCTGAAGCCGTACTTTACGATCAGACGACTCAACAATCACGACGTGACAGCATTGATGCGGCCTATGTGCGCGTTTCGAACGGAGAAGATTTTGCCCTTGTTGCAACTGACATTCATGCTGGATTTGGTGCGGGACTGCAAGCGGATCTTGGATACGTCAAGCTTTCTATCATCCCAGAGTCATGGGCTTCCGCCGTGGCTTCCCTTTCGATCGGGAGCATGACCGAGGTGCTTGATCTGCCAGAAGGTTACGCGATTTTCAAAGCTGAAGACAGGATCGTGGCCGCGGAAGACACAGAAGTTCATCTCTTGAGCATCACGGTTCCCAAGATGACACTTGAGGAGATGGTGAAGGATTATCTGGAGACAGCAAAAGTGAAAAGATACGTTGGGGAGATATGAGCCTTGATCGTCAATAAACCTTTTGCTATTATGCCGACGACCTTCTGCCGATGTAGCTCAGCGGTAGAGCAATGCTTTCGTAAAGCAGAGGTCGTGGGTTCAATCCCCACCATCGGCTCCAAAATCCCTTCGCGTCAGCGGAGGTGTTTTGTTTGTGAAAGATAAAAGACCCTTGAGCAAAGGCCGTGAACTTGCCTGCACTGAACGCAGTTGAAGTGTCGAACGGTCGAAGTCGAAGGGTCTTGCGTGAGGGTGTCAGCGTGAAGGAATCACAGCCGGGTTGGCTGGTCTGTGATCGTTGAGAGGCTCGGCAGGATTTCGGCGGACGACCGCGACGATGTTGTCGTTCGTTATGTCCACCGTGGTCCACGAGTAGAACGGGCCGTCCCACTGTCCGAGAATGAGCCGCACATCTCCGGAGTGGGAGTTGTAGATCACCTCGATCTGTTGGCCACGGATGTGCGTACCGTCTTCCATCACCAGATCGATCTGGGTGGAAAGTGGTGCGTGGCCAATCTCGCCACGTCGGATCCTCATGCGCATGGCGCCGATACCGTCGCGTAGATCCATAGCCTGCTGTGAGAGCAAGCCTTTCCATGTTCCGAGCGTTTCCGCGTGTGGATTGGCGAAGCTTGAAGGTTTTTGAGCACGAGCGGTCATGACGTTCTCCAGAGTGAAAGCCGCGTATCAGAATATTCGAAAACCCCGTTTTTGTCAAACGATTGATGAATAACAAAAAGATCCTCACATCTGTGAGGATCTTTTTTTGGCTTGCCAGCCGACTTGTCCCCCGACCTGTCCCCCGAAGTTTTAACGAAGGGGGAAGCTTCAGCGAAGGGGGAAGCTTTCCTGTCCGCCATAGCCTTGGCGACGGCGGAAGCGAAGGATGGAGCGGAATACGGGAATCGAACCCGCGTCTCTTGCTTGGGAAGCAAGTATACTGCCATTGTACGAATCCCGCGTTTCTTCCACTTGTGAATCTGTCTATCGGCGGGTATCATAGTGGACAGATGATTCTATGACAAGACGACTTTTATTGTTCTTCATTCTTTTTTTCTCTGCTGTTTTTTCTTCATCGGCTTTTGCGCAGGAGCTGGAAGTCATTATCTCAACAACCTTCGACGCTGGAACAATCGTGAAAGGTTACACGCTTGAATCAAGTGACGGGCTCATGCGACTCGGCATTCGTCCAGAGACGCTCAATGTAGCAACTCGCGTGGACATCAAAACGCTCGATCCGGTGATCATGAGCGATACGTTGACCGAACAGCCCTTGGGGAATATCTATCTTTTTGATATCCTGAATAAGGATTCGTATGACGGCAGTGATTTCTTTTTTCTCGAGATCAAGTATCCACAAGACGGACAGGATCTGGAGACACTGCATGGTCGCCGCCGCATCTACTACTACAACGGCGTGAAGAGTCAGTGGGAGGAATTGCCGTCGAGTGATAATCCAGAGACGCAGTCTGTGCGCGCGCTCATCCATTTGCCGTATGCGCGTCTTGCCATCTTCGAGGATTCAGAGATTCCTGAAGTGGGAGAGGCAAGTTGGTACGGGTACAAAGGCTGTGACTGCGCCGCGTCGCCAGATTATGCCAAAGGTTCTTCACTGCTCGTGACGCGCTTAGATGATCCGACAAAGTTTGTCATGGTTATCGTAAACGATTACGGACCAGATCGCGCTGTCCATCCAGGCCGCATTATTGATCTTGATAAAGTAGCTTTTGCAAAACTCGTTTCTCTTGGTGCAGGACTTATTGATGTGCGTGTAACACTGGTGCAGTGATACAAGGTGGTTAGGGGGATAGGTGATTCCGAATTTCGAAATCCGACCACCTTATCCACCTTCCCACCTTATCCACCTACCCACCTTCCCCATGATCCGCTTGAAAAATGTTTCCAAAATCTATCCGCCCAACGTCGTAGGCGTTGAAGGCATTAGTCTCCACATTCGTCCTGGAGAGTTTGTTTCGATCGTGGGGAAGAGCGGGACAGGTAAGTCCACGCTCGCGAAGTTATTTTTTGCCGAGGAGCGTCCAACGAGAGGAACGATAGAAATCGGCGGTTGGGATATCACAAACATTCAGGATCGCGATGTGCCGCTCCTGCGCCGTCAAATCGGAGTCGTGTTTCAGGATTTTAAATTGCTTCCTCTGAAAACGGTTTATGAGAATATCGCGTTTGCTCTGCAGGTGGCAGGCGAGAAACCGCACCGGATCCGTGAGGTCGTACCAAGCGTGCTCAAGATTGTGAATCTGGAAGGAATGACAGATCGTTATCCGCGCCAACTCTCCGGCGGTGAACAACAGCGCGTTGCGATCGGCCGAGCGCTCGTCCATTCTCCCAAGGTGCTGGTAGCAGATGAACCAACAGGGAACCTAGACACCATCAACACGCGAGAGATCATCGACCTCCTCAAAAAAATTAACGAGTTCGGCACGACCGTGGCGCTTGTCACTCACGACAGGGAAGTGGTCAACAGTTTGAAGAAGCGCGTGATCACACTGGAGGATGGAAAGATTACGTCGGATGTGGAAGAAGGAAGATATAAATTATAGGTGGGTAGGTGGAAAAGGTGGATTAGGTGGGTAGGTTGTCGGAATCCGAAGTTCGGAATCCGGAACCACCTCATCCACCTACCCACCTCATCCACCTCGTCCACCTACCCACCTCGTCCACCTAACCACCTTTCCCATGTTTGTCTCAACCTATCGTGTCACAAAATTTGCCTTTCAAAATTTTTGGAGGAATTTTTGGTTATCCGTGATTACGATCAGCATGCTTGTGATGACGCTTGTGACCATCAACATTTTGCTTGTGTTGAACGTCATTACGCAACGTGCGATTGGATTAGTCGAGGATCGCATCGAGGTCTCCGTGTACTTCCACGATTATGTGGAGCAGGAAACGATCGACGGCGCTGTTTCGTATTTGCGGGCGCTCACACAGGTGAGGGATGTGGAGACCATCACCGCACAAGAAGCCTACGATCAATTTGTGGTGCGCCATGCAAGCGACGAGGAGATCATGGCGTCCTTGGCAGAGTTGGGAGAGAATCCGTTTGGGCCAACACTCATTGTTAAAGCCCACGATGTCGCAGATTTTGACATCATCTTGGACGCGCTTGAGAACCCGCAGTTTCGCGACGACATTCGCGATAAAGATTTTTCAGACTACGAGCAGATCGTTGAGCGCATTCGATCCACTACGGATCGTATCCAAACGTTTGGGGTAGCGCTGTCCGTTATCTTTCTGCTGATTGCGATCCTGATCGTCTTCAACACCGTGCGCATCGGCATCTTCATTCACCGCGAGGAGATCGGCATCATGCGTCTGGTGGGCGCTTCCAACTGGTTCATCAAAGCTCCGTTCTTTTTGGAGATGATGTTTTTGAGTTTGATAGCCGTAGCCATAACCATCGCGGTTCTTTTCCCAATTCTCGCCGCGATCGAACCACAATTCGGCATCTACTTCGGCACCGAGTCCGCTGGCCTCATGGAATACTTCACAGGCAACGGCCTGCAAATCTTCGGCCTTCAGTTCCTCGGCCTCGTCCTCGTCTCAATTTTTTCCACGATCGTGGCGATGAGAAAGTTTTTGAAGGTGTAGGCAGATTTTAAAAGCCGTCAGCGATTGCTGACGGCTTTTCTGGTTCGGGGGAAGGAATCGAACCTTCGTTCACAGCTTCAAAGGCTAGCCTCCCATTGAGGAGGACCTCTCGACCCAACACAGTAGTTTGATTTTCAAACATGGTATGATGTAAACAATTATGGAGATGAACAAAAAGCTTAGGAATCTGATCCTCTACGTGCTGACTCATCAAGATTATCAAGAGGGCGGTATTAAGAAGCTAAATAAGCTTTTGTATTTCATAGATTTTTACTTTTATCGGGATACCGGTCGGCTTATTTCTGGGGTGGAATATGCGAAAGCAACAATGGGTCCTGTTCTGCAAAACTATCGTGAGCTATTTGCGGAACTTGAAAGCGCAGGAGATCTGACGTGTCAGAATGAAGAAGGCAAGACTATTTGTAAACCTCTGAAGACAGCTGACCTAAGTGTCTTCACACCAGATGAAGTCGATCATGTTTCCAGAGTACTCGATCGTTATGGGAAGTTGTCAGGAAGTGACCTTGAGTGGATTTCGCATCAACAGCAGCCATGGGTGTTGACCGAAAATTTTGGTGATGTGATCGATCCCGATCTCGCGCTACTCATCGAGGATGACACAGGTGATTCTGAAACATCTGTCGTGAATGGTGACGTATTGAAGGAAGAGCTACAGAAGTTGGCGAACAGCGCACAATAGTCGTTGTATGGAAGTGGTGCACATCGTGGTCATTGAGGCCTTGGAGTCGCAAGTAAAAGAACTCGTTCCCGGCCACCCAGGCATATTGTGATAAAGGAACAGTTTCGCTTAAAATAAATACAGATCAGCATCAGCAGATCTGTATTTATGGTTCGGGGGGAAGGAATCGAACCTTCGTTCACAGCTTCAAAGGCTGCTGTCCTGCCGCTAGACGACCCCCGAGTATGTCGGAGATGATAAGCGTTGCGCTGTTTTATTTCAAGCTCTCTTAAACTTTATGTCGCTCCCGTAGAACAGCGATGCCAGAGCAGAGATGTCTTCGCCGTTTGTTGTGAAATAACTCTTTGATCCTCCGTGATCAAGTCGGTCGTTCATCTCTGGATGAGCAGACAGATACTGCGCCAGACTCTCGGCCACGATCTCACCCTGCGTCAACACGGTAATGTCAGGAGGGACATGCTTGCGAAATAGATTGTAGACGAGTGGATAGTGTGTGCAGGCAAGGAGGATTTCTTCGATCATGGGATCCTTCCGCAGGAGCTCGCCCACAAATTGTTTCACGAGGCCCTCACAGCTTTCGCTTTTGCAATTCCCAGATTCGATCAAGTCTGTGAGTCCAGGACACGCGAGTTGAGTAACTTTGATCTCTGGATTGAGTTTGAACAGCTCATGCGCATAGGCATTCGATTCCACGGTCGCGGGTGTGGCGAAAATCCCCACGCGACGGCTGTGCAAAGCCATGTACTCTGCCGCCGGCCGAATCACACCCAGCACGCGACGGTCAGGAAAATCACGAGGCAAGACTTCTTGCTGAATCCGTCGCAGTGCTTGTGAGGACGCGGTGTTGCAGGCGAGCTGGACTAACGGACATCCTCTCTCAAACAAAAATCTCACGCCCTCAAGGGTGAATTGAAAAATTTCTTCTTGTGTGCGAACTCCGTACGGCGCCCGTGCGTTATCCCCAAGATAGATGGTGGAAACTTCAGGAAGCCGCTCATGAATCGGTTTCAAGACCGTCAGCCCTCCAAATCCAGAATCGAAGATACCAAGCATAGTAAGGACAGGATAGCAGAAACACCCATTCTGCGGGAACCTGGTTCCCGCCAGGCGGGATCTTGGTTCCCGCAGGCTGGGAGCTTCGCTTCCGCTACTTGGACAAATATGGCACAATGACGTTATTGCATTCACTAAAATCTCTACGACTTCTACGGCTTTTACGACCTCTACGCCTTTTTCCTATGGCCAAACCAACCTGTCTCTTCATCGGTCGCTTCCAGCCCTATCACAACGGCCATCACCTTGTCGTGCAAGGCATGACCAAACTGTGCGGGAAAATTATTATTGGGATCGGGAGTTCTGATCGTTCTCGATCATCAGAGAATCCATACACAGCGCAGGAGCGCAAGGAGATGATTCAGGCGGCATTGCAAGACGAAGATCTTATTCCCATGTTCGATATCAACTTTGTCGAGCTGCCTGATCATACAGATGATATAGCTTGGACCAAGCATGTGATGGAGCTCGTGGGTCCCATCGATATGGTCTGGACAGGAAATGAACAGACGAGAAAATGTTTCGAGGGGAGACTTCCGATTAAGGCGATTAAGGAAGTTCCAGGCATCAGCTCGACAGCTGTGCGCGCGTTGGTGAAAGCGGGTGGAGATTGGTCGAGCAAAGTGCCTGACGAAGTTGCTCGCGCTATGCGTGAGATGGGTATGGATCGTCTCAAGTAGCTATGTCTCATCAACAGCGCTTCTGCGTTTCAGGGACGACCTGCCACAGCTGTGAGATCGTCCTGGAGCGTGAACTCAAAAAAATTCCCGGTGTCTTGGATGTCCGCGCCTCTCACGGCGCTTCTTGCGTTGATCTCACTCTTGTCAAAGATGCCCATCTTGCGCCTGGAGATCTTGATCTACAGATGACAGGATCGAACTATCGATTCTCTGACTGGCAAGAACACTCAACGGCGACTGCGTGGAATTTTCAACGCATCGGCGGCGTACTCGTTCTCGTCCTTACGATTTGGTATGTTCTGAATCAATTCGGCCTCCTCTCGGTTTCTCCCAGCGTGAATGCCGTAGGCGGGCTGTCTGCGATTTTTGTGATTGGGCTCATTGCGTCCTTTTCCTCTTGCACAGCCGTTCTGTCAGGACTCATCGTCGCGCTCTCGGCCAGCCATGCCAAGCATCACGCAAGCGAGTCAACACACGACCGCCTGCGTCCACACATCCTTTTTAATCTCGGCCGCTTGGTTGGATTTGCGGCGTTCGGTCTGGCCATAGGTGCGGCCGGTTCGATCCTGTCGATCTCACCTGGATTGAACGCATTGTTCGTGATCGCGATCGCTATTTTGATGCTGGGTTTGGGCGCCAATCTTCTTGATCTTGTCCCAAAGGGCGCTATTGCCATCCATCCACCCAAGACGCTCTCACGCGCGATTCATCGACTGGAGGATTCTCATCACCCAGCCGTGCCGTTCGTGCTGGGCGCGTTCACCTTTTTCTTACCATGCGGGTTCACGCAGTCCGTACAGCTCTACGCTCTATCAACAGGCAATCCATTCTCTGCCGCCGCGATCATGATCGTGTTTGCGCTGGGGACGCTCCCTGCGTTATTTGGTTTTGGCGCCGCGACATCCATCACTCACGGTCGTAATCTTAAACGCGTCACACAAGTTGCTGGCGTGCTTGTCATGGTCATAGGGATCTCGCAGTTGTTGAACGGGATGACGCTTTTTGGAGTTTCGTCTCCAGGCACTGTGACGAAAGAAAAAATTACGGTGGCAGAGAGCGCCCTAACCGTGGTTGATGGAAAGCAGATGATTCAAATGGAACTCGGTGGCGGTTCTTACATGCCTGATGTCTTTCAGGTCGTTGAGGATGTTCCTGTTGTGTGGAATATTTACGCGCCAAAGTTTATTGGGTGCGCAGACTCACTTATTTCTCGCGGGCTTGGGATTCAAGCGCGACTTTTGCCTGGCGACAACATCGTTACGTTCACACCAAAGGAACCAGGCAACTATGTCTTCAGTTGTTCCATGGGCATGGTGCGCGGAACGATGATCGTCGTTAAAAATACTTTATGACACACACAACTTTCAAAATCACAGGCATGCACTGCGCGTCGTGCGCGGTGAATATTGAGTCGGAACTCGGCAAGCTCGAGGGCGTGAAATCCGCGAACGTAAACTACGCGCTTGCCGTAGCGGCCGTTGACCATGATGAACACGTGGCAGATCACGACCTCCATGCGGTTGTGAAGAACTTGGGTTACAGCGTTTTAGGATCACAAGATGAACATTCACATCACGCGAGTGATGGCGTGGCTGGCCGTCGTGCGGTGTTCGCGATGGCACTCGCGGTTCCAGCCGTTATTCTGGCAATGATGGGGATCCTCTCATGGGCGCAAGCGATTCTCTCAACGATCGTTGTTTTGGGTCCTGGCATGGAGTTTCATCGCATGACTTTTCATCTGGTGAAACGCGGTCGCGCGAACATGGACACGCTCATCACTATGGGCACACTCACCGCGCTTGCGTTTAGCTGGTGGCAATTTTTTGTTGGAGGTGATTTATATTTTGAGATTGCGGCTCTCATCACCGCGTTCATCTTGCTTGGTCGCTATTTCGAGGCGCGCGCAAAAGGGAAGGCAAGCGAGGCGATTTCGCGGCTCATGGAGCTGGGCGCAAAGATGGCGCACAGGATGCTTCCAAAATTTCCAGATCCTTCAGGCCCGTTCGGAGGGAACGCCCCTGAAGGGGCTTTGAATCTTGAGTTCACAGGGCCTTCAGGCCCGTTCGGAGGGAATGTCCCTGAAGGGGCTTTGAATCTTGAGTTCACAGGGCCTTCAGGCCCGTTCGGAGGGAATGTCCCTGAAGGGGCTTTGAATTATGAAGACGTTCCAGTTGAGTCTCTCAAAGTCGGCGACAGAGTGCTTGTGAAGCCAGGTGAAAAAATTCCTCTGGACGGCAAGATTATTTCAGGAGATTCATCTGTGGATGAGTCGATGCTCACGGGCGAGAGCATGCCGATCGGGAAGCGCGTTCACGATCAAGTGTTTGGAGCCACAGTGAATCAGCAAGGCGCACTCACAATCGAGATCACAGCGATCTCGGGTAACACGGTGCTCGCACAGATTGTGCGACTGGTGGAGACAGCGCAACAGCAGAAGGCGCCGATTCAGAAGATGGTCGACAAGATTTCTGGAATCTTTGTTCCAATCGTGATCGTCCTTGCTGTGGGCACGTTTGCTGTTTGGTTTATCCTCACAGGAGATATTGGCATGTCATTCATCCCAGCTGTTGCCGTACTGGTCATCGCTTGTCCGTGCGCACTCGGCTTGGCAACACCCACCGCGATTTTGGTCGGCACTGGCCGCGGCGCAAAAGAGGGAATCTTGATCAAGAGCGGCGAGGCGCTCGAGCGCAACCGCCATATCGACGTTATCCTCTTTGATAAAACAGGCACGCTCACAGAAGGCAGACCGATTGTGACGGACGCGCAGATGAGCCACGAGAGTTTGTCTCTGGTTGTCGCTCTAGAGTCTTCTTCCGAACATCCTCTTGCCCAGGCGGTTATCCGCTACGCCAAAGATCAAGGCGTCCCAGTGCCACCAGCCACCAACATACAGTCTGTTACGGGAAAGGGAATCGAGGGGTTGGTCAATGGCAAGACGATCCGCGTTGGCAGTCCAACCTACATCGCTTCATTTGTCTCGATCGAGACAATGAGAACGATGATTGAGAAGTGGCAAGGTGAGGCGAAAACGGTGATCGTCGCCGTAGAGGATGATCATCTGTTGGGCATGCTCGCAATTGCTGACGCACCAAAGGCTCATGCCAAGTCAGCGGTTGCCGAGTTGAAGCGTATGGGGCGCGAGGTCGTCATGGTGACAGGGGACAATCGTAAAACCGCCGAGGCGATCGCGCGCGTTTTGGGAATCGATAGAATCGAGGCAGACGTGCTACCAGGGACGAAGCTCGAAGTGGTGAAGGCGTGGCAGGCAAAAGGCAAACGTGTCGCGTATGTTGGCGACGGCATCAACGATGCGCCAGCGCTCACACAAGCCGACCTTGGGATAGCCATGGGTTCAGGCACTGACATCGCGATCGAGGCTGGGCAGATTGTGCTGGTGGGCGGAGGACCCGAGAAGGTCGTCATGGGGATCAAGCTCACGGCCGCCACATACCGAGGTATTAAACAAAATCTTTTCTGGGCGTTTTTTTACAATGTGGTGGCGATTCCATTGGCCGCGCTCGGATTTTTGAATCCGCTCATTGCCTCGGCGGCCATGGCGCTTTCGTCTGTCTCGGTGGTGGTGAACTCGATCAGAATCAAGCGCGCGAAGATTTAATTGCGCATTCTTGCTGTTGATTGAGAAGGTATGCTAACGTTCGTGTAGGAGCAGAAATGGACTCACTTCTTTCTCGCGATACACACGGTCGGTTCGTGTGCGAAAGCGACCGCGCCGTGCAAACGGTGATCGACGCGATCTACACGGCGAAGTTGGGAGACGATGTCGTGTACGCCTACATGGCAGAGACCTATCCGCTCAATCACGATGCGGCGCACTGGCGGAGATTCTCTGGAACGCGCAACGGCGTGTACACCGCTTTTTTCCTGAACACGATCGCGCGTTGGGACAACTGGATTGTGGAGGCGGCTCGTGAGCTTCCCGGTCGCACACTGTCTCCATTGCAACGCGTTCTGATCGCCTGGATCAACGGAACGCTTCCAGTCAAGATCCGCGCACGCTCTCAAGAGATCGCACAAGCCGCCGAACTGCGACTCATGCCTGGAATCACGCAGGGAATGGCGCAGGAGGACGTAATCAATTAGCCACGGCCAGTTGAGCTAGTCCACGCACGATCACCAATTCAACGGTGGTCGTTTTCTTTTGTTTTTCAGGGAGCTAGACTCCCGCAGTACGGAAGCTAGACTCCCGCAGAATGGGCAAAAAGTTTGGTTCGTGATAGTCTCCCAGTCGTGAAGACCCACCTTCGCTCCTTCGGAGCTACGGTGGGCAGGCACAGATCCCACCCCCTAGAGGAGCACTCTAGGGGGCAGTTCGCTATGAATTTTAACCTCCACTCTCCTTACCAACCCGCCGGTGATCAACCAAAAGCCATCGAGCAGTTGACGGCTGGTCTTGTTTCTGGCGAGCGCGCGCAGACTTTGCTTGGCGTGACGGGTTCGGGAAAGACGTTCACGATGGCCAACGTGATTCAAAATATTCAGCGACCAACACTCGTGATCGCGCACAACAAAACGCTCGCCGCGCAACTCTGCAACGAGTTCCGTGAATTTTTTCCAGAGAACGCGGTGGAGTATTTTGTGAGTTACTACGATTACTACCAGCCAGAGGCGTACATGCCGCGCACGGATACCTACATCGAAAAGGAGGCGATGATCAACGAGGAGATCGACCGTCTGCGCCACGCGGCTACGCAAGCTGTTCTGTCACGGCGCGACGTGATTATCGTCGCGAGCGTGTCGTGTATTTATGCGCTTGGGAGTCCGGAGGAATATGAGAGGAGCGTGTTGCATGTGGAGGGCTACGAGGGCTACAAAGGCTTCGAGGGCTTCAAGGATAAAGACAGGCTCAACAGAAACGAGTTGCTGCGGAAGCTTACGGACATGCAATTTGAGCGCACCACGGCTGATCTCACTCGCGGTCACTTTCGAGCGCGCGGCGACATCGTGGAGGTGATGCCGATGCAGGAGGAAATCATTTACCGGTTTGTGTATGAGAATGAACAGATCAAGTCGATGCAGGCACTTGATTCGATTACGCGAAAGATTCGTGAGGAGCTTAAAGATGTATGGATTTTTCCGGCGAAGCACTATGTCGTCTCGCAACCTCGTCAGGCACAGGCTCTGCGTGATATTCGGTTTGAACTGCAGGAGGCTCTCGATGGTTTTGATCGCGAAGGGAAGGTGCTCGAGGCTGAACGTCTGTCGCGCCGCACGCGTTTTGATTTGGAGATGATTCAAAACGTCGGTTACTGCAACGGCATTGAAAATTATTCGCGCCACTTTGACGGCCGCGCGCCTGGAGAACCACCGTTCACACTCATCGATTATTTTCCCAAGGATTATCTTCTCATGATCGACGAGAGTCACGTGACCGTCTCTCAAGTCGGCGGCATGTACAACGGTGATCGCGCACGCAAGAACACGCTCGTCGAGCACGGCTTCCGTTTGCCAAGCGCCAAGGACAATCGTCCGTTGCAGTTTTCGGAGTTTGAAGAGCGCATCGGTCAGGTGGTGTTTGTAAGCGCAACGCCAGGAAAGTACGAGAAGGAAAAGGGCGGAAAAGTCGTCGAGCAAATAATCCGACCGACAGGACTTGTCGATCCTGTCATAACGGTGAGGCCAGTTACATCAAGACCCCTCCCGACCTCCCCTTCGCAAGGGGAGGAGAACTTGAGTCCTTCCCCCCTTACCAAGGGGGGATCGAGGGGGGTCGCGTATCCAGGCCAAGTTGAGGATCTGATCGCCGAGATCATGAAGCGCGTTTCACACAAAGAACGCACACTCGTGACAACCCTCACAAAAAAGATGGCGGAGGATCTCACGGAGTTTCTCATAGAGAAAGGCATCAAGGTTCAGTATCTCCACTCGGATGTTAAAACACTTGACCGCATCACGACGCTCTCTGATTTGCGTCGCGGCGTGTACGACGTGATTGTTGGCGTGAACCTGTTGCGTGAAGGATTGGATCTCCCCGAGGTTACGCTTGTGGCGATCCTGGATGCGGACAAAGAAGGTTTCTTGCGTAGTGAGACGTCCATCATCCAGACGATCGGTCGCGCCGCTCGTAACGTGAAGGGCGAGGTGATTTTGTATGCAGACGAGATGACTGGGTCACTCACGCGAGCTATCAAAGAAACAGACCGTCGTCGAAAAATTCAACTCGCCCATAACGACCTGCACGGCATCACTCCCAAGACAATCGAGAAGCAGATCAATGATATTCGTGCGATGCTTGGCGGTGGAGAGAAGTCCGTTGAAGCGATTCTAAAACTTGAGCTCACAGCCGAGCCGCACGAGATCGAGGAAGTCATCAAAGAAAAAGAATACGAGATGGAAGAATCGGCCAAGCGTCTCGATTTCGAGACCGCGGCGATTTTGAGAGATGAAATTGTTCTGCTCAAGAAGGAACTCAAGAAATGATTATGCAAGACAAAATCATCATCAAAGGCGCGAGGGAACACAATTTGAAAAACATCTCTCTTGAGTTGCCGCGCAATAAACTGATTTGCTTTACCGGCGTGTCCGGCTCGGGTAAGTCGTCTTTGGCATTCGACACGATCTTCGCCGAAGGACAGCGTCGGTATGTGGAATCGCTGTCCGCGTATGCGCGGCAGTTTTTGGGACAGATGGAGAAGCCTGACGTGGATGAAATCGAAGGACTCTCGCCCGCGATCTCCATCGACCAGAAGGCGCATGGGAGTAATCCGCGTTCCACTGTTGCCACGATCACGGAGATTTATGATTACCTGCGCGTGTTGTTTGCGCGAGTTGGTACGCCGCACTGTGTTACCTGTGGAGAGGCGATTCAGAAACTCACAAATGAAGAGATGGTGGATGTGGTTTTAGAAAGGCTTCAAAGGCTACAAGGGCTTCAAGGGCTGCAAGGATTGGAAGGCGACGAATCTTCGAAGCCTTTGAAGCCATCGAAGCCCTTGACGCCTTCAGGGTCTATCAAGATTCTTGCGCCGGTGGTGCGGGGGAGGAAGGGCGAGTATTACCAGATGCTGTACGATCTTTATAATTCTGGCTTTGCCAGAGTGCGCATCGATGGAAAAGAATTTCGACTGGATGAGCAGATTAAGCTTGCGCGTTACAAACAGCACACGATCGAGATTGTGATTGATACGATCGCGGTTAGTAGTCTCCTCCCCTTACCAAGGGGAGGTCGGGAGGGGTCTGAAGCAAAAGATGCGCGCCAACGTCTTGCCGATGCGCTCGAGATAGCCGTGGATCGTGGAAGTGATGTCGCGACCATTATCTATCCAGACGAGAGTGAGCAGATGTTGTCCGCTAAGTTTAGCTGTCCCAAAGATGGTTTTTCGTTTCCCGAGATCGAGCCGCGCTTGTTCTCCTTTAACTCGCCGTATGGTGCGTGTCCGGAGTGTACTGGTTTGGGAACGGCAGAGTTATTTTCAGAGGAGTTGTGTGGATTGTGCTCGGGAGCAAGATTGAGAAAAGAATCGTTGTATGTGTGGCTGCCGGGGAACAATAACCCCCCTTTGTCCCCGCCCGACCGTCGAACGGTCGTTCGGGCGGGCCCCCTTCCGCCTTCGCCAAGGCTTCGGTGGACAAGTGAAAAGGGGGGAGATCCTAAGTCGATTGTGGACATTACGAGGATGTCGATTGCCGAGGCGGTCGCGTATTTCAACGCGTTGAGACTCACAGAGAAACAGACACAGATCGCCAGCTCAATCCTGAAGGAAATTCAGAATCGGTTACAGTTTATGTTGGATGTCGGTCTCCATTATCTGACACTGAACCGCATGGCAGGAACGCTCTCCGGTGGCGAGGCACAGCGTATTCGACTCGCCAGCCAAGTCGGTTCCAAACTGGTGGGCGCGATGTATGTGCTTGATGAACCAACGATCGGCTTGCATCAGCGCGACAACGATCGCTTGATTGAGACGCTCGAGGAGTTGCGCGACATCGGGAACACGGTGATCGTGGTTGAGCATGATGAGGACACGATTCTTGCCAGCGACTATATGGTCGAGATTGGGCCAGGCGCTGGCGTGAACGGCGGTCATGTGGTCGCGCAGGGCGAGATGTCCAAGGTGATCAATGACAAGAACTCGTTGACCGCGGCGTATTTGCGTGGAGATAAAAAAATCGACATTCCAACAGAACGCCGTGCGCCGGGTAAGGACGCAATCAAGATCAAGGGTGCCTCACAGAATAATTTGAAGCACATCAACGTAGAGATTCCTCTGCGACGATTTGTTTGCATCACGGGAGTTTCAGGTTCAGGGAAGTCCACACTCGCCTACGAGACGATGTACAAAGGAATCTCCAAACGACTGTATGGAACCAAACACACGCCGGGCGCACATGAGGCACTGCTCGGAGTCGAGTACGTCGACAAGGCGATCTTGATCGATCAAGGTGCGATCGGTCGTACCTCACGATCCAATCCAGCGACCTACACCGGCGCTTGGGATCCGATTCGGGATATGTTTGCCGCGACTTCGGAGGCGCGTTACCGCGGATACAAAAAAGGGCGATTTAGTTTTAACAGGCCTGGCGGTCGATGCGAAAACTGTGAAGGTCATGGCCTCATCGCGATTGAGATGCATTTTTTGCCGACCGTGTATGTGACGTGCGACATCTGTAAAGGCCGACGGTTTGATCGCGAGACGCTCGAGATCGTGTACAAAGAGAAAACGATTTTTCAGGTGCTGGAGATGGAAGTCGAAGAAGCTGCCAAGTTTTTCAAAGACGTTCCGGCCGTGTCAGACAAACTTGAAACACTCAAGCGTGTTGGTCTTGGTTATGTGAAACTTGGCCAGCCAGCGCCCACACTCTCCGGCGGCGAGGCACAGCGAGTGAAACTTTCCACAGAGTTGGCCAAGCGTCAGACAGGGAAGACGTTGTACTTGCTCGACGAACCTACAACCGGATTGCATTTTGAGGATGTGAAGAAACTTCTCGAGGTTCTTCACGAGCTCGTTGGCAAAGGGAACTCGGTCATCGTGATCGAGCACAACCTGGATGTGATCAAGACGGCTGATTGGATTATTGATCTGGGTCCTGAAGGCGGCGATCTTGGCGGCGAAGTTGTGATCGCTGGAACACCTGAAGATGTCGCACGACACGCGAAGAGCTACACTGGACACTATCTTAAGCGCGTGCTGAAGAAATAAAAAAAACGGAGCCGACTGCCGGTTCCGTTTTTCAAATTTTATTCCACGATCAACATGCCTTCCATCCCAAACGCACGGTGAGAACCAATGTCGCAGTAAATGGGATACGATCCTGGTTCACTCGGTGCGGTGAAGTTCAGAACCTCGCCTTCGGTGACCGTGAAGTTCAGATTGAGTTCATCGATGACGAAAGTGTGGAATCCGGAGCTCTTGGCAAACGTAATGCTGATGCGATCGCCTGGGGAAGCCTTGATCTCTTTTGTGTCAAAGAAGAAATTGCCCGCTTCCATCTCTACCTCCACATCGGCTTGCGCGCCCAGAACAAGCTCGAAGACTGGCACACCGTTTTCGTCGGTCGTGGCTTCTGACACCAAATCTTCTGTGATGATTTCTGGGTTTACGGTTCTCGTGGTTGGGTCAGAATCATCAGAGTCGACAGACGAAGGTTCGCTGACATCTTGACCGACGACTAGCTCGGTATCCGACGTTACCTCTGCGGACGTTTTTTCTGAAGCGCTGTCTGTAGCGCATCCTGCTCCGACAAGAGCGAGGACGGCCAAGAGAGAAAGGAAATATTTCATATGACGGCACACTAACAAGTTTTTTCGTGATTGGCAAGGTATGATAGGGTTTTAGCTATGATTCCAGCAAAAATCATATTGAAGAACAACGAACTCCCAGATGCACCGGGCGTGTATTTTTATTACGATCGTCTCGGGAAGCTCCTGTACATAGGGAAGGCGACGTCCTTGAAGCATCGTGTCGGTTCGTATTTTGTAAAGGCACACAGTGATCGTATTGGAGAGATGGTCGGGAGAATTAACAAGATCGACTACATCGAAACGCCGACGGTGATCGAGGCGCTTGTCTTGGAAGCCAATCAGATCAAAGCTCATAGGCCCAAGTATAATATCCTCCAGCGTGACGACAAGACTTTTTTATATTTGGTGATTACCAACGAGAGGTTCCCACGTCCAGTTTTGATTCGTGGTCACGAGCTTCAGCAGATGGGAGTCAATCCGTTTCAAAAGAATTTCCCCCCTGCCCGCCTGCCAGCCGGAGCCTTGGCGAAGGTTGGAGGGGGCCCGCCCGAACGACCGTTCGACGGTCGGGCGGGGATCAAGGGGGGTGGGAGTGCAGCCAGCACGTTCCTTGCCGTGTTCGGTCCGTACACCAGCAGCCGATCGCTCAAGATGGCACTCGATCTTATTCGTCGTTCAATTCCCTGGAGCGACTGTCAGCCTCCTGAAGTAACAGGTCGACATCGTCCTTGTTTCAATGCGCAGATTGGAAAGTGTCCAGGAGTCTGTTCTGGAAAGATCAGCAGACAGGATTATCGGCGCGTGATCAAACAGCTCATTTTGTTTTTTGATGGAAAGAAGGCGAAGCTCGAGTGCGAGCTCAAAAAAGAGATGACACGCGCGGCAAAGGATCTCCGCTTTGAAGAAGCGGCGGCGCTACGTCGTCGCCTCACAGCACTCGAACACATCCAAGACATCGCGCTCATCTCTCGAGAGGATCACGAGTTGCCGTTTGCTCAAGAGCGAACGGACGGCTCCATCAATCTCCAGGGTCGCATCGAGGCGTACGATATTAGCAATATCTCAGGAACGTCGGCTGTTGGTTCAATGGTGGTGTTTGTGGAAGGGAAGCCGGCGAAGAGTCTGTATCGTAAGTTCAAGATCAAGACAGTGAAGGGAGCCAATGACGTAGCGTGCATGGAGGAGGTGATGAGGAGGAGGCTCAAACGAGCTTTCCCCCCTGCCCGCCTGCCAGCCGGAGCCTTGGCGAAGGCTGGAGGGGGCCCGCCCGAACGACCGTTCGACGGTCGGGCGGGGATCAAGGGGGGTGGGAGTGTGTTGCGAGGTTGGGAGTTGCCCGAGCTCATGGTCATCGACGGGGGAGAGCCGCAGGTGAATCGAGTGCAAGAGGTGCTCGATGAGCTTGGAGTTACCGTGCCGATCCTGGGAATCGCCAAAGGATTTGATCGGAAGCAGGATCGGTTGGTGTACGATCACACCAACAAGGATTTACAGCGCGTTGCCACGCGTGGCAAGGAATTGTTTCAGCGCGCGCGTGACGAAGCACATCGTTTTGCGGTAAAGTATCACCGGACGCTCAGAGGGAAGGTGTCGTTACGTACCACTCAGTCGATTTGATTTTCTCGCAGCGTTGCGCTATGCTTTTCCTGTATGGAGATGCAAGAAAAAATTTTGACCTACACGGTTATTTTTGAACGTGATCCAGATGGTGGCTACGTCAGTTTTGTTCCCATTCTTCCTGGCTGTATGAGCCAAGGAGAGACGTTTGAACAGGCGCAGGAGAACATCAAGGACGCAATTCAAGGGTACATTTCAGTCCTGAAAGAAGATGGAGACGAGATTCCTGTAGAGTCGACCGAGCGCGTTTCCGCAACAGTGGCCGTACCTGTTTAGTTGTGGGTGATCGACTTGGACAAATCAATCCAAAAGAATTCGTCCGAGCCCTTGAGCGGCTCGGATTTGTTGTTCGCAGACAAACAGGCTCTCATCTGATCTTACGTCATCCAGATACCAAGCGGA
>Ga0265296_1001734_pt1 | contig 23950 bp, 25 predicted proteins | sample MunlanPumphouse1_FD_189073 | JGI IMG/M metagenome (GOLD analysis project Ga0265296, IMG submission 189073) | Groundwater microbial communities from a municipal landfill in Southern Ontario, Canada - Pumphouse #1 | ecosystem: Environmental > Aquatic > Deep subsurface > Groundwater | place... | reverse complement strand
TGATCTCCTCTCGTTCACTACTGGACAGACGTTGATATGAACATGGTTGCATACGAGGTAACTGTATCACCTCGTTGCACTAGATTATTGACTCCAGGAAAGAAAAGCAGCACCTGAAGATGCTGCCGAAGCCGATGACGTTACCAGATGTCGCACGAGAGTTAGAACAGTATGATTTCCCAAATGGCACCTACACAGGTGCTTAAGATAAGACCTCCGACCCCGAGCATGGTCCACCGCATCCGAACGATACTTTTATACTCGTGGTACTCGGAGGCAAAGTGCGCAATCAGTATGGATTCTTCCGCCCGAATTCTCAGAGCGGACACAATCGCATATGCAGTGGCAAGGCCTCCGATCAGTATGTTGCCGGTTGCAAGCAGTAAGCCAAGTGCGAGTGGCCAGTAGGACAGGTAGATCGGATGGCAGAACCAGGCATAGGGCCCATATTGAACGAGGCGATGATCGGCACGTAGGCTAATATCTGTCGACCAATACCGTTCAAGCACTCTTTGCGCCCAAACACGCAATACCATGCTTGCAACAAACACGAGGAGCCCGATCGTCTGTGCCAAGTCTGACAAGTGCAAACGGAATATTGCCGGTACCTCGTCAGTTGCAAGATACCAGAATATGGAAAAAAGAAGTGCCGGGACTAAAGTCGACCGCACGATGGTTAGGCCACGCGTTGACAAGAGATTTCCGCGTCCCGCCTGGCCTTTGGCCATGCGTATTCCAAGGAGCAACACCGGTATGAGTGCCACTCCAAGAACTGTTTTTACGATCATTTCCATGGAGTACCTCCAACACGGTGTGTCATATGTTAAACCATAAAAATATTTTTTGCGATAGAGGTGCATTTTGCGCCCCGTTATGTCGGTCACAAGGAATATGGTCTGCCACAAGAAAATCACGGACCTAAAGGCCGTGGTTTTTTGTGATAGAATTAGTGCAGGGTCGAATGCTACAAGTAACGACCTGACCCCTTTTACCACGAGTGTCCGGCCGATCTTAATCATTGTTCCGCTCGCTTCGGAGCCGTTTGGACGTCGACGTTCGTATCCGTTGTGCCGATGGAATAAATTAGCTTCTGCCAAGAAAAACAATGAGAGTGAAATGCTACAAGTAACGACCCCTTCCGTACACAGACCGTATTGCTTCTTGCTATAATTTTTTGGAAATATATTATCATGCCGTACCAGCAAGGAGCTGATTTAAGAGGATGCTTAGACGAACGAGTCGGAGATCTTAATGGGTTACAAAGTGCACAAGATTTTTGTGAGTTACATGCCAAACATCCATCTTTTTAGAAGATTGACTATGATTTATAAAGTTATAAAGAAAATAATTTTCATCATCTTTGTTTCACTCTCTATTGTTTTGATGTTTTTACTAATAATGAAATTACTTGGTTATAATTACAATAAAGATTTTTTAGGAGAATTTGTGAGTTTTGATAAGCAGAAGTGTATCGAAACCGAATATCCAACCTATGAAAATCATGGCGGTATAGAAGGATGTGTATTTTGGGCACGAGAATATCACCTCAAAACAACGCAAGAATGGCAGGCCTCTTTTACAAGAGATGATGAATACTGTGAACAGGAATATGGGAATATAGCTTTTAAAAATCTCTACGAGCTTGCAGATCAAAAATGTTCTTTTGAGGGTTTTAGAAGTCAAAAAAGAAATGAAAATTGGGATTATTTAGTTTCAAAGGAAGAGGACGAGTTTTACAAAAGCTGTGTTGACCAATTTTGTTCTTGGCCGCCTTTGTTTAGATAACTAGAGTTCTAACTTCCTCATATTGTCCCTGCCAAAAAACCCACGTCCGCAAAGGCCGTGGTTTTTTGTTCCTTCAACTTCAGTCAGCATCGTTTCTTTTTTTCTGCTACAATCAAAGAAAGACAATAACCTTTTTTTCTTATGGACAACCTTACGCGCAGTACGGCCAAGGATGTGTTTTCACATCTTCTGGGCATTGTCACGCTTTTTATGGGTGTGATCAGTTTCATCGCCCTCTATTTTCAGTACGTCAATGTGAAGTTTCCCGATGTGTTGCAATTTTATTACACCGGGGCTTTGGATATTATCCGCAATTCGATGTCCGTGTTGATCGTCGCGTGGCCCGTGTTTCTTTTTATCACCTGGATGATTTACAAGGATCTGCGGAGCGAACCGGCGAAGAATGGAATCGGCATTCGCAAATGGCTTTTGTATCTGACCCTTTTTGTCGCCTCCATTACGATCATTGTTGATTTGATCACCTTGGTGAATTATTTTCTCAACGGTGAAATCACCACGCGTTTTATTTTGAAGGTGGTGGTGGTGCTCATCACGGCGGCGGCGGTCTTCGGGTATTACCTGTGGGATCTCCATCGGGATGCCGGAGTAAAAACATTATTGCCGAGAATCGTTGCCATCATCACGTCCGTTCTGGCGGTCGCCAGTATTGTTTTGGGTTTTTTCATTGTCGGCACGCCGACCGCACAACGGGCCATTCGTTTGGATGAGCAACGTGTCAATGATCTGGCTTCCATTCAAAGCGAAGCCATCAATTATTTTTCGCTAAAGAGGGAACTGCCGGCGACCGCGAATGTGCTCAACAATACCATCACCGGATTTTCCGTGCCGACCAATCCGGATACCAAAGCGGCTTACGAATATAATGTAAAATCCGATCTGGAATTTGAATTGTGTGCGACATTTACGCAAGCGTCACTTGAAGCTCAAACCGCTTACTCTCCCATGAACTACGGCAGTGTCAACGGGCAAAACTGGGTTCATGATGCGGGTCGTGTCTGTTTCACTCGCACCATTGATCCGGAATTATATCCGTCCACATCAACGATAAAAGGAGAAGTGTTGTATCAATAAAAATTGATCCGTGCTCTTGATAACGCGCTCCGCTTGGGGCGCGTTTTTGGATAGTCTTTCATCACCTTTGAAATCCTCTGATAATCTGGCATAGTGGGCGTATGAAAAAAGAAACATATGACATGATTGTGATCGGTGGCGGTCCGGCGGGAATGATGGCGGCCGGACGTGCCGGCGAGCTTGGGGCACGCGTGCTTCTTTTGGAAAAAAACGATCGACTTGGAAAAAAGTTAAGCATGACGGGAGGAAGGCGTTGCAATATCACAAATGCCGAACAAGATCATCATCTTTTTCTTGATCATTTTCCCGAATCAAAACAGTTTTTATTTTCTCCGTTCTCTCAATTTGATGTGGAAAGCACGTTTCATTTTTTTGAGAGTCGAGGGTTGCCGCTTGTGATTGAAGATCAAAAACGCGCGTTTCCGAAATCTCAAAATGCTCAAGATGTTTGTGATGTCCTTGAGGAATACATCAAAGAAAGTAAAAACGTCACCATGAAATTTGATACGGCGGTGCAATCATTTGTAACGAAAGACGGTGAAATTCAAGGCGTCAAAACATCGTCAGGCACATTTGATGCGCGGTGCATCGTTCTTGCCACCGGAGGGTTTGCCGCTCCGGAGACGGGTTCGACGGGCGAGGGCCTTTCCATGCTGAAAAAACTCGGTCACAACATAAAAGCGCCCGATGCAAATCTTGTACCGCTTCGCACCTCCTCGTCGTGGGTGCACCGTTTATCCGGAACAAGCGTTGATGACATAGGACTTTGCTATAAACAAGATAACAAAACGGCATTAAAGCTTCGCGGCAGAATTCTTTTTACGCATTTTGGTATTTCAGGTCCCATGGTGATCAACTCCGCTTATCGCGTGAAGGCCTTATTAAAAAAAGGACCCGTGACAGCGTCTGTGGACCTTTTTCCCGATCGTGATTTTGGAAGTCTCGATACGTTTCTCTTGGATTTTTTCAAACAACACGGAAAGAAAGTTCTCAAAACAGTCTTGAAAGAACTTCTTCAAAAAAAATTAAGTGATGTTATTTTAACCATGCCCGGATTAACGATCGGGGATGTTCCGGTACATGCGATCACAAAAGATCAACGCAAACTCCTTGCACACACCTTCAAAGATCTCCATTTTCCCATCACCGGAACGATGGGGCTTGCTTGGTCGATTGTTGCCGATGGGGGAGTTATTCCGGAAGAAGTTCATTTTAAATCCATGCGTTCAAAATTATTTTCCAACTTGTATCTTGTGGGGGATACGCTGAACATCAATAGACCTTCCGGAGGATTTTCCTTGCAACTTTGTTGGACCACGGGTTGGGTGGCCGGCACACACGCGGCACAGTCTTGCGGCTTACCTGTTTAATATTTCAGAGACGGGACCTATGTCAAAGAACCTCATCCTAGGAAAAGAGTCCAAAGAGGCGTATCAAATCATGAACGAGACGGATGATCCTATTTTTTTGACCGGACGGGCGGGGACGGGAAAGTCAACCCTTCTCACGTATTTTCGTGAGCACACCAAGAAAAAACACGTCATCCTTGCGCCCACGGGAGTTGCCGCGCTCAATGTCAAAGGGCAAACCATTCATTCTTTTTTCGGGTTCCATCTGGCCATTACTCCCTCGCGTGTCCGCAGAGCGTTTCCAAAAGCGCTTCCTCTTTTTGAAGCGGTTGAAACGATCGTGATTGATGAAATTTCCATGGTGCGCGCGGATCTTCTTGATTGTGTCGATCGGGCGCTTCGTCTCAATCGCGGTCGTCCCAAAGAACCTTTTGGCGGAGTCCAAATGATTTTTATCGGAGATCTGTATCAACTTCCTCCGGTTGTTACGCGTGAGGAGACACAGCGATTTCAAACCGACTATCCTTCCTCTTACTTTTTTTCCGCAAACGTCATGTGCGAGGTGGAACCAAAGATCATTGAACTTCAAAAAGTGTATCGACAAAAAGAAGCGTCCTTTATCGAACTGTTGGAACACGTGCGCACCAACACCCTTTGTGAAAAAGATATTGCCATGTGGAATACGCGTCACGATCCTTTTTTCGATCCGCGCGAAGAGACGGGATTCATTCATTTGACCACAACCAATGAGATGGCAAAAAGGCGCAATGACGAGGAGCTCAAACAACTCCCGGGAAAAGAATGGAAATTTCATGCGCATTCCACGGGTGAACTTCCGGATCGACGGATGCCCTCGGAGCAAGTTTTAAACGTGAAAGAAGGAGCACGGATCATGTTTACGACCAATGATCCCGAGCATCGTTGGGTGAACGGAACGCTTGGTACCATCGCGCGCATTGTGAAAACAGGATGTGAAAAATTTCCCACCCTTGAGGTGAGGCTCGAAGATGGAACCGAAGTGGAGGTCAAACAATACCGTTGGGAATTGTTTGCCTATAAGCGCACGCAAAACGGTGATGTGGAGGAATCCGTGATCGGATCGTATACTCAATATCCCGTCACGCTTGCGTGGGCGGTGACCATCCACAAAGGTCAAGGAAAAACTTTTGATCATGTGCTTGTGGATATCGGTTGGGGAGCGTTTGCTCACGGACAACTGTATGTGGCGTTGAGTCGATGCACGACATTGAAAGGCCTTGTCCTGCTCAAACCCTTTCGGGCAAAAGATGTGATCCTCGATCAAGCGGTTGTGGATTTTATGGCCGGACGCGGACAGAGAAAAATTTTGAAACTTTTTTAATCCTGTTTTTTTATGAAAAAAATAAGCATGATTCTGCTGGTGATTCTTATTATTGTCGTCGGAGGTTTTATCCTCTGGAGCAGATGGATAAAAACGTCCGAGATGCCGGTGGAAGAATCCGTTGTGACTGGGACAGACATGACGTTGCCTTCCGGATGGCAGACGTACACGGATCAAGTTCACGGATTTTCTTTGAGCTATCCTGCCAGTTCTCCGGTTGATCTTACATCGATTTCCGTCGGTCTTCCGGAAGCGGCTGGTGGAAAGGAACGGAGCTTACAGGTTGACATTCTCACGGAAGGGAATACCGAAGTGGACAGCGACGGATGTATGATTTTGCAAGGTCCTTCCGGAGAGTTACTCCCGGAAAAATTTCAAATCGGATCTATAGCCGTCTGTCAAATGGTTGAAAGTGAGGGAGCCGCCGGCAGCGTCTATAGAACGTATCATGATACCGCTTCTCTTCAGGACCAGGGGATGGTTGATATCACCATGACCATCCGATCCGCATCATCCCCCCGACTTTACGCCGGTTGCGAGAATGATGAAGATCAAAGTAAACAACTGTGTCTTGATCTCGCATTTGATGAAGCGCGCGATACGGCTTTGTTTGATGAGATCATCCAGACATTGCGAGAGTTTTAAGAGGTATTAAATTTATCGCAAAGAAAAAATAGTCGCTCGCACGACTATTTTTTAAATCAGCAAGAATACTCTTTTACCAACAGAGAACGGCTATCCCGGCTGCCGTCATGATCCCCGCAATGATGATCCCCAGAATATTGGAGAGCCGACCGTTGGTGTACTTGCCCATGATTTTTTTGTTGTTGGAGATAAGAAGAATCATGACAAGAAGCGGCGGGGCGGCAAGTCCGTTGAAGATGGCCGTGTAGTACAACATTTTAAACGGAGGAATGTGAAGAAAATTAACGACAAGACCGACGATCGTTGCCAGGACAATCACTCCGTAAAATCCATGAGCATCTTTAAATTTTCGATAGAGTCCCGCTCTCCATCCCACAGCTTCCGCCACAGCGTAAGAAGCAGAACCCGCCAAAATGGGCACGGCCAACATCCCTGTTCCCAAAATGCCAAGGGTAAAAAGGAGAAAGGTAAAGTTTCCGGCAAGCGGACGCAGGGCCTCGGCAGCTTCGGTTGCGGTGTTAATCGTGGTAATGCCGTGTAAACGGAGGGTGGAAGCCGCGGTCATGATGATAAAAAGCATGACGAGATTTGAAAAGAACATTCCCAAGACGGTGTCGATACGCATGTTTCTTAAATCTTTTTTATTGATGCGCGGTTGGCCTTCTCCAATGCCGGTAATCTTGTGATGTTCTATTTCTTCTTCCACTTCTTCATCCGCTTGCCAAAAAAAGAGATACGGGGAGATGGTGGTTCCCAAAATGGCCACGATGTTGAGAAGATAAATTTTATTCCAAGAAAATGAAGGAATAAAGGTGGAGGCGGCAATCAGTCCCCAATCTTGTTTCACCACAAAGGCGACCGCGACATACGCAAACAAGGAGAGGGTGAGGTACTTGAGGAACCTCGCATATTTTGGATAGGAAACAAAAATTTCAAGCCCGAGGGTGAGGAGCGTTAATGCAAAGAGCCAAAAGACAAAGGGAAGGCCGAAGATCATTTGTGTGGCCGACGCCATGGCGCCAAAATCCGCTCCGATGTTAATCGTATTGGCGGCGACAAGGAGAAAGACCGCAATGCCAAGGATGGAGCGAGGATAATGTTTGCGGATGACGCCGGATAATCCATTGCCTGTCACCATGCCGATGCGACCGCACATTTCTTGGACGATCGCCATGAAGGGGAAAGAAAAGAGGGCGGTCCAAAGTTGTCCGTAGCCAAATTGGACGCCGCTTTGCGAATAGGTGGCAATGCCCGAGGGGTCATCATCCGCCGCTCCGGTAATAAATCCCGGACCCAGTCGTTTCAAAAATTTCTTGATGTTCATAGAAGTGCTTAGGTAAAAAAGTTCCGCCTTCATTATAGCGGTTTTGCTTTTCGAAAGAAGAGGGCATCGAGATTCTTGCCATAGGTATGAGGAAAAGGGTACTCTGATCTAAGAAGTTTCCATTTACTCTTATCGATTATTTTTATGCCAGAATTTCCTACACATCGTCCGGAAAGTTTACCTGTCCTTCCCCCGGAAGCGGAAGCCTATGTCAATCTCTTAAAACGATTATTGGACGGGCAGTTTTCAGAGGTCGTCCTTTTTTCAGGGATTGATAGTTCTCTTCTTCCAGGCGTAATGGTATCATTAACAAATCGTGCAAAAGCCGTTGTGCGTTTGGTGTTAGAACAAGGAGGAGATTTTTCCGCATTGAAACGAGAGTTGACCAGAGCGCTGCCAGGTTTAAAGGAGGAGGTTCGCGCGCTTGCGGAGCGGATTCAAAAATAAAGAGAGAAGATTTTTTTAGAAAATATGTCTCTGATGACTGTTTTTCTTCTCTCCGCCCTGATGACACTGTTGGGTTTTCTCCTCTTGCCAGCTAAGGATCTAAAATTTTGTAAACGATGGGGAATGTTCTTCTGTGTCAGCGTGATTCTGACTTTAGTTTCTCATATTGTTCTTGTGATGCGTGATAGCGGGGAAGGGGTATCCACACATTTTGGTTGGCCGCATCCCTGGTTTGAAACATGGGTTAGTTTTGACGCGCAGATAAAAACGGCTCAGCTTTGGCTGGGCCCGTGGGGTGCCTATCTTTTGAGTGACATTCTTTTTTACTTCAGCGCCTGCTGGCTTGCGTACGGATTATTACGAAAAATACAATCATATTCATAACGTTTTTGTCTATGAAAAAAGTATTTCTGTTTTTTCCTGTCCTCTCTCTGCTTTTTCTTGGTGTTGGTTGTATGGCGACTTCTCAAACAGCCGCCCCAGTGAAAACTTCTGAAGTAAATCAGGGCACAGCTCCTTTAGATCAAACTGCTGGTCAAGAATCGACTACTGAGATGACTTGTCCTTCAGGAACAACGCTTTATTTGGATGAGACGATCGGATTTCAATTCTGTTATCCCCTTACCGCAACAGCGGAAAAATATCACGGCGAATATTTTGTGAAAGATGCCAATGGGGAAGTACTTAAGGATCTTGCTGTCTACAATTATGACACACCCACAGTTGTGGAGTTTTTGACAGATAATTTTGTAAATTCGCAAGCAGAAGAGCTTGGCTATACCTGTGAGGTCGGAGCCACAATAGGAAAGAACGGTACCACCTATATGGTGAGTGGGTATCTCGCAGGTGATCCAAACAGTCAGGGACTTGATTCGGTTGCTGTTTGTCGTGATACCTCACGCTATGAGACAGCACTCACAAATTTACCAGCAGAATTTTTCTTTGCCCCAACCACAGCAAACGAATATTTTGTGGTGATCAGTGGAGGTCAAGAACCGACGTTTGGTGAATACGAAACCGCTTTCAGTGATTCCATCTCGTTTCGCTAATAACAAGCGTTGAAATTTTTTCGATCTTAAATATCCGAGTTTCTGCAACTCGGATTTTTATTTCTTCATGTTCTCTTCATCCTTTTTCGGTTATAGTAAAATCATTATGAAAATACTTGTGATCGAAGATGAGCCAAAACTCAACAAAGGTCTTGTGATCGGCTTGCAAAATCGCGGGTATGCGGTGGATTTTGCCTTTGACGGGGAAGAAGGAGAAAACATGGCGCGTGTGAACGCGTATGATCTTATTCTTCTGGATATCATGATGCCCAAACGTGACGGACTGGAAGTCTGTCGCAGTTTGAGAGCTTTTGGTGTGCAGACCCCGATTTTATTTTTGACGGCTCGCGATACCGTGGAAGATAAAGTCGCCGGGTTGGATTTGGGTGGAGATGATTATCTGGTCAAACCGTTTTCTTTTGAAGAACTGACGGCCCGCATTCGGACCTTATTGCGTCGATCCCCCCAAGTGACAGGAGATATTCTGTCCCTCAACGAATTGCAACTTGATACGCGTTTGCAAACGGTGATGCTCAAAGGCAAACCGGTGAACCTGACATTGCGCGAATACAGTTTGTTGGAATATCTTCTGCGCAATAAAGGCGCCGTTGTTACACGCGAAGATATTTTGACCCATGTCTGGGATCGTTTTTTCGATTCGTTCAGCAATGTCGTGGATGTGCACCTTAAAAATCTTCGCAAAAAACTTCCATCCGCTTATGCAAAACGCATTAAAACCGTTTGGGGCAAAGGCTACCGACTTGTTTAATCAACAATTCAACCGCTCGCGTCTCACCCTCACGGCTCTTTACGTCATTATTTTGGCGGTCATTCTTTTTGTTTCCGGAAACGCAACGCATTTTCTTTTTTCACAGCGTTTGGATGACCGATTTTTTCAAGTGGAAATATTAGTCGATACGCAACCGGGGCGTAGACAACCTCCGCCGGATGTGGCGACGGTGAATGCTGATCTTATGGAAGTCACCTTGACGGTGAACGGCGTTCTGCTCCTGATTGCCGGGGTTTTGAGTTATTGGTTGGCCGGTTTGACCCTCCGTCCCATTCAAACGGCTTACAACAAACAACGACAGTTTTTGAGCGATGTCTCACACGAACTGCGCACTCCTTTGGCCATTTTGCAGACCAATGTGGAAAATGAGCAGGAGGCCGCCAAGACACAGGAAGCAAAACTCATAACCGAAAGTTATTTGGAAGAGATTAAACGGATGAGCCGTTTGGTCAATGATCTTTTAACCCTGTCTCGCTTGGGCGATCAAAAAACAATCGTGGAAAACGAAATCATTGATGTCACTTCTCTGCTTAAGGAAAGTGTCATGCGGCTCAAACCTCTTGCGGAAAAACAGGGGGTGACTCTTCTTTCGTCTTTGGAAGAAACACAAGAAGTTCTTGTGGCCGTGCCAAATAAAGATTTACTCATGCAAGCGATCACGAATGTGATTTTGAACGCCATTTTGTACAACAAGGAACAAGGACAGGTGGAAATAAAAACAACAAGAGAAGATCTTGTCTGGAACATCTGTGTGCAAGATACCGGGGTGGGGATTGCGCAAGAACATCTTTCAAAAGTGTTTGATCGTTTTTATCGCGCGGACAAAAGTCGCTCGCGCCGGACCGGTGGAAGCGGATTGGGCTTGTCTATTACCCAATCCATTCTTCATGCGTGCGGCGGATTCATCACTCTGGCAAGCGAACTTGGAAAGGGAACAACGGTCGTGATGACCTTACCTATCCACAAGGCTTCATGATTGCTTCATGGACAAAACGTTAGAGTGTCCAGGTGATCAAGGAGAAGGTTGGACGTCCGGCCAGACGATCCAATCATGATCTCTACAAGAGGGGAAAACCCTGAAATTATTTTTTCCCTTTTGAGAAAATTTTTCTTGACCACAACGCGCGTTCTATTATTCACCTAATCTATCTTTATGAAACAAATGAGATACTCACGTCGTCTTTTGGCTGCGGTGGCGATTATCGCCGGACTCGGTATGGGAGCGATGGGGGTCGATGCGGCATTTGCCGCTCAATCTGATGACAACCGAGGCATGGAAAATTTGGTGGAAGCCATCGCAGATAAATTTCAAGTAAGCGTTTCCGATGTTCAGGCCGTGTTTGATGAACAGCGTGCACAGATGGAGGCAGATCGTGAAGCGATGGAAGCGGAGCGGCTTGTTCAAGCAGCGACCGATGGAAAAATAACTCAAGCGCAAGCGGATGCCATTACGGTCAAACGCGAAGAGATGAAAGATGCCATGGCGACTTTTGCTTCTTTGGATGAGGAGGCTCGTCGGGAAGCGATGAAAACACAAATGGACGAACTTCAGAAGTGGGCCAAGGAGAACAACATTTCTCTGTTTTATCTGCATCAAGGTTCGCGAGGTGGCATGCGAGGACACGGTCCGGACAGATTTCGTCCTTTGGGAGAAGAGAGTGAAATACCAGAATAAATAATGTAAAAAGATCGCGCCGTGAAAGGGCGATCTTTTTTATGCGCGCATTGCTATTCAAAGCTGATTTGCTATAATTTCTCCATATGGAACACGATGAAATCACCACCAATGACATCATGGGGTTTTTGCAAGAACACATGGTGACCAAACAAGAGTTAAAAGAGGAGTTAAAGGACATGGTGACCAAACAGGAGTTAAGACAAGAGCTCAACAAACAGAAATTGGATATTTTGGATTCCATGGATGAAAAGATCAGCACACTCAAAGGAGATATGACCGTGATGATGCGCGGAGAGGATAAAAAATTGGTTGCGCTCATTGATCTTTTGAAGAATAAAAAAGTGATTGATGAACAAGAAGCTTACGCTTTAACGTCATTACATCCCTTTCCTCAAACCTAAAGTCTGTTTCAAAAATAAAAACCGCTTCTTTGCAAAACAAGGAGGCGGTTTTTATGTTTCTCGAGGTCCCAGGGGAAGCCTAGGGTAAGGAGAATCTTCTTGTGCCATATTAGTCGAGTGCCGCGGGGGTTGGCTGTTTTTCCCGAGCGCTCTTAAAGCGGAACCATGCTGTCGTGAGCATGGTACCAATCGCGCAACCGAGGGCATACAAAAGAATCGTTTGGATGTTCCCGATATTATCCACCACAGATTGGAGGACGTAGTACCAAATAAAAATATTCACGACAGTAATAAGACCGCTGGCAATGACCCTGGTTTCCGAGACCACATGAGTCCAGGAAGAGATGACGATCATCTCGATGATGCCGATAAAAAAAAGGATCATACGACAGACGGAGTTTAGAATAAAACGAACAAGTGGGATCGACCTTTTTACTTCCCTCGTTTTAAAAGCGAGGAAATAACCCTTCCGAAGTCCCGCTATCGGCGGGACGAAGGAGGGTATTCGCTTTTCCTCAGGTGCCCACGGCCAAGGATGAGCGAACAAAAAACGCCCGTTGTCTGACGCTTTTTGCTCCATGAGCATAGCTTTTTTGAAAGAAAGAGTCAAAGAGAGATATTCATACTTCAGGATAAACGGCAGCGATGCAGAAGTGTTATACTGATGATAACAGTATTTTTTTCTTAAGCCTTTTTTATGCGTATTCTTTTTTTCCTCGGCTTGTGCGCGACCTTGATCATTCCTTGGTCATTTGCACAAGCATCCGGTTCATGGCCCGCAAGTTCCAGCGGGGTGGAAATAGGTTCCGTTTCTCTTGCTTCCGCTCTTCCTTCCTTTGAAGTGAGCGGTTTGGTCTGGCATGAAGGCTTGCAAAAATTGATTGCCGTTGATGACGGCGGGTACGTGGCTTCCATGGATCGTGACGGAAGTCACGTGTCTTATTGGTATGTGGGAGGCGATTTGGAAGCGGTCACCTTGGCGGATCAAAGCTCCGCCTTTGTGTATCTTGGGATCGAAAATCCGGATGGCATCAAGGAGTTCAATCTTTCCACAGGGACACTCACCGGTCGCCAATGGGATCTTACCCCATGGATGACCGGAGCGGATAATTCAGGATTGGAAGGACTGACGTTTATTCCCGACGGAGAGCATCCGTATGGCGCAACAACATCGGGCGGAGTTTTTTACGCATCCTTGCAAGCCACCGGGCAGTTGTTTGTTTTTGATGTGAATCGTTCCGTCAACGGAAGTGTCACTCATGTCACAACATTGTCTGCGCCGGCAGGTCGCACAGACGCTTCTGATTTAGCTTATCTTTCCCAAACTCAAACAGTGTATCTCATTCATGATGGCTATGATGTGATGGAAGAATTCGATCCGCAAAGGAATGTGTCGGAGGCGGAATATACGCTTCCGGTTTTTGATCAAGAAGGACTGACGTTTATCCCGGATTGCGCATCGGAAACGGCAACGATTTATTTGGGAGATGACGGAGGACCGCGCATTTATCGATATACGGGATATCCTATTTCTTGTGTTGTTGCAGATGCCTCCGCGGAGAGAGATGCCGACGGGGATGGATATACAACGACGGCGGATTGTGATGACACACAAGCTTCTGTTCATCCCGGAGCCTTGGAAGTGTGTGACAGGGTGGATAATGATTGTGACGGAACCATTGATTCTTCCGCGATAGACGCGACCATGTGGTATCGCGATGCGGATGGCGATGAACACGGAACCTCGAGTGTCGCTTCTGTGATTGCTTGCGCCGCACCCGCAGGATATGTCTCGAATACCGGCGATTGTGATGATACCAATGCCGCCATTTTTACCGAGCAAACCTATTATCTGGATGCGGATGGAGACGGTTTGGGATCCGACACCGTAGGATTATTTTGTGCGCCGAGCGCCCCTGCGGGATATGTAACAAACTCGGATGATGTGGATGATACCGCGGTTGCTTCGCGTTTGGAGATCAAGGGAGATGCTATTGATAATGACGGGGATGGACGACGAGACGAGTTCAATACTTTGGAAGAAAATGGAGCCGATGTCACGTATGCCACCCGTGATCCGAGCGCACGCGTTTTTGGCACAGATCTTCTTTCCATTCGTGAAAGACGATTTGACGGAGCGTTGTTTGTTCTCTACGGAGATCACGCGGAATATTTTTATTCCATTTTTCCTTCCGGATGTGGCCGTGCAAGTGTTCGTTCTATCGCTCGCACCGCCTATCTTGCTTATACCTGTGATGCGATCATTGCATTGATAAACGGATATGACGGGACGATTGTCACGACGACATCGACAACGCGCTCTCGCTAAGATATGCCACGAAAAAAGATTTTTATTTTGTTGGGAGCGGCCGTTCTTATTTTGGGAGCCATCCTTGCCGTGAAGATATTTTTCTTTCCGAAAATTCAATCTTGCAGTACCTGTTTTCCCATTATCAATGAGGAGGAAGAAACCTCAACTCTCTCTGATGACACCGAAGCGACAGAAGAAGAACTTCCCGCAGGCGTGTATATGACCTTTGTCGTCAATGTGCATGACTGGGTGTATCCGGAGGAAAGTATGGCGACCATCAATCGGGTCATAGATCTGCACGAGCAGTATCACATTCCCGTGGATATTTATTTGGATGATCCGATGGTGCAGTTGTATGTAAAGGAAGCGCCGGAGGTGATCGAACGATTAAAGACCTCTCCTCTGGTTGCGGTTTCTTATCATCTTCGTCCTCCCACACCGTATTATGATTATGATTTTATAGGACTGGATGCGCTTAGTCAGAAGGATTTGGAAGATCTTTTGTATCAATACGAAACATCCCGTCTGGATTTGGAAACCGGGGAACCTACGGATGAGCCGGGCGGATATGCCTTTTTGAAAGAGGTGATGGGATATGCGCCCTATGCTGTGGGAGGAACTTCGGTTAGTCAGCGCGTGTCACGGATATTGGCGGGTATTTATAAGGAAATGGGAGCAGAGTTTTGGGTGGTGCATAATAAAGTGAGCGTCTGGAAAGATCAGTATGAAGATCTTTATCTGCGGCCGGAAGATGTGGAAGTGAAAATGTATGAACGCAAAACCTATCTTTCCGCACAAACACTTATCGAGGATGCTTTGGAAGGACTTCCATCAGATCGTCCCGCATTTGTGAATCTCAAGTGGCATGAAAATAATTTTTATACGTCAGGGACGACCTGGGGAGCGGTGTATTCCGAAAATCCGGAAGAAAAGACCGGTTATTATGATCCGCCGTTTGATCTTTCTAAGGCAGGGGAGGGAGTGCCCAAAAAAACACAAGAAGAGCAAGATGAACAATGGCGTCGGTATGAGGAAGCTTTACAGTATGTACAAGATCATGCGGATACCATCACCGCGGTAAACATGCGGACATTGGCGGAGAAGATTGCAGAGTAAAAAGAACAGGATTAAAAAGCTCCCAGCAATGGGAGTTTTTTGAAAAAATTTCCAATTACCAATTTCTAATTTCCAATGTTGGAGTCTGACGACGACATCCGAAATAGATATTCCCATTCCATCATTAGGAATTGGAAATTAGAAATTGTTCCCTCACGTCTGTTGTCTTCCTTGGATCGCGCTTCCAAGCGTGACATCGTCCGCATACTCGAGGCTGGCTCCGGCAGGCAAACCGCGCGCAAGGCGTGTAATCTTGAGAGGGAATTCAGCTAATCGTTTGGAAAGATAAAGAGTTGTCGTTTCTCCTTGGATGGTGGAAGGAAGAGCAAGGATCACTTCAGTGACAGCGGAAGAAGCGCGCAGGCGATCAAAAAGTTCGCGAATATGAAGTGTCTCCGCCGTCATTCCATCCATGGGATTTAAGAGACCGCAAAGGACATGATAAAGACCTTTATAAACCCCGGTCGATTCAATCGTCGCAATGTCGCGAGATTCTTCCACCACGCACAAAAGGTCGCGATCACGTGAGGAACTTTTGCAGATGTCACAAATTTCCGTTTCGGTATAGGTAAAACATTCCGGACAGATATGAATCTGGTGATGCAATTGTTGCAGGGCCCGAGCCATGAGTTCCGCTTCGGCCTCGGGTTGTTTGAGAACATAATACACATAGCGCAGAGCCGTCTTAGGCCCTACGCCCGGGAGCCGCGCAAAGGCGGCCATCAAATGTTGAATCGGTTCGGGAAACCGCCGCATACCTAGAGCCCGAGATTTTTGAAGGCATCCAGTCCGCCCATCTCTTTCATGTGTGAGGCCATCTTGTGTTGGATTTTTTTGATGACATCTTTGAAGGCGTCCTTCACGCCGTTTGTGAGACGTATTTTGTCACCAAGAAGTTCATCGTCAATTTGCAAATCCAAAATTTCCTGGTTGCCGTTCATGGAGATGCGAACTTTTCCGTGCGCACCTTCGCCTTTTTCCACAATTTGATCAAACTCATTCTTCATGGTTTTGGCTTGATGACGGAGGTCTTTAATCGCTTTGATTTTGTTGAACATAAAAGAGGTTAAAAAGAATAAGCATGATTATAGCACATCGGCGGCGGCTTCTTTTTCTGCAAGCAGAACATCAAGATCAATCACTTTTTTTACAAGCGTACGTTTTTCATCCTCTAGTCGGTCTGCCCCGACTTTTCCTTCAAGGGCGAGAAGAGAAAAATGGTCATCATCGATCGGACGAAGAGCAAAGAGATTGGCAAAAGGTCCTAGTAATTTTGTCTTTCCATGATTCACATAATAGTATTTTCCCACTTTCATCGCGTGGATGGGGGCATCTCGCATCCAAAAAACGTGAACATCCGGAGGAGAGGTGACGAAATATGATTCATCAACAGAAAATGTTTTCTCTCCTTTTTGCATGATCCAATTTTCCGAATCCGCGTCTTGATGGAGTGACTCTTTGACGGATGTTGTTTTGAAGGCAGCCGCCAATTCCTGATAATTTTTATACACAGTTCCGTTTTCTCCAATACACCATTGATTCTCTCCTTTTGTCGCAAGATAGTGTCGGTAGTTGCAATAAAAGTCTATGTAGACTTTTTCATAGCCCTCGGGATCTCCAAACGGTTCTCCGTTAAAACGCAAAGGATACCAAAGACCGTTTTGCGCTTGAGCGACACAGGCGGTCATGGTGGGGGAAACAAGAGGAGCGATGATGTGATCTTCTCGGGTATCAGCCAAGAAAGAGCAAAGGACATTGTCATATCCTTGTACGTCTCCCTTTTCTTCTCCGTCCAAATTGAGATGCATCTTTCCATGCTTACTCCTCCAGAAGAAAAAAAATTTTCCTTTTACATCGAATAATTGATGTTGACGGATCTCTTCATATCCATCTTCTTTTCCGACGAGGGATCCGTCTACGCGCAGGACTTTCATTTTTTCTCCGGGAGACTGGGCAAGAAGGAGAGGTTTCCCTCCAATCGCATAGAGATAACCGGCACTATAGCCTTCGGGATTTCCCAGAATCTGGCCGTTATAGTGGAAAGAATGAGCATGGGGTTCTCCTCGAAGCGGTCGATACACACTATACCCCGCTCTGCCGCCGATATTTTTTAAGTCCTGCACAGCAGCATGAAGAGGAAACGAATCGATGATTTTTCCTTGGTGATTCACAATGTCTTCTTTCCGGGTGTGACTAAAAACAGCCACAAATGTTCCTCCGAGATCCAGGGCATCAACTCTCACATCAGAAGGAACGGGGAGTTCATAAGATTGTTCTTCCATGGATTCCGGAGGGAGTTCTTTATTTTGGATAATAAAAAGAATGTGATCGACAAGAAATTGCACACGACTTAAGGTTTCAAAAGAAGGCTCCGGGTTGGTGACGAGTACAAGTTCTTTTGGATGTTTGACGCCGTGGGTTTTGCAAATCTCAAGAACCTCTTGCACATAAGCATCAAAATCGCGAAGAACATAACCGGGAAGTTCCCTGCGATAAGCACCGCCATATTCGGCAAAGGAAAAAGAAGAGATGTCTGCGGAAGAAGGTTCGGGTTGACGATGTTCGGCTTGGGAAAAAGGAAACATAGATTTTTAAGGAAGAGGTTTTGCAGTGCGAATATCTACAACTTTTTTAATTATTTCCTTTCTTCCTCTTCCTCTTTCTTGTAAAGCAATGACATAAAAACGATTCTCATCTAACTTTTGGAGGGCACAGATCTTTTTAAATGGTCCCAAAATTTTTACAAACGAATCGGTTGGTTTTTCTCCTCCGGCGACAATGTAAGCAAAAGAATCAGAGTCCTTTATGGCAAAGACCGGAGCTCCACGCAGAGAGAGAATGGAAAGGTCAGGATATTTTGGTAGACTCATAATCGTCCGACAACTGGAATCGGAAATCTCCCCCGCGGCAGTATAAGTAATTTTATATTCTTCATCTGCGTCCATATACATAATTTTTTTTACGGAAAAAGGTTCTTCAGCATCTTGGAAGGTTGGTTCATGATCAAGAAGGGTGCCGTCTTTTTTGATATACCATTCTCGTCCATCTGCCGTTTGGACGTCATAAGGACAAGCAGAGTCACTGCGGTAACGTAAACAGGCGGTATATCCGGCAGGATCACCCAGAGTTTCTCCTTTGAAATTGAGAACATACCAACGTCCATCTGTTTTAAGAGCGACACAGGCAGCATCAGAGGCTTTCGCTTTTCTTACGCGCGCGATTCCACTGTTTCTTCTCGGGTCTGCGTGGAACTCTTCAAATTCAATCGTCTCATATCCCTCCGGATCTCCAACCACTTTTCCATCAAGAACTAAAACGGTTTTTTCGCGTTCATTTTTGGTGAAGAAAAAAAGTTGTCCTTCCACGTCGCTCATATGATCCACTTCCACATGTGCATAGGTGGATATGCCTTCCATGGTTTGTTTTTCCGTGATGATTTGAAATGGAGAAAGAAGATCTTTTGCAGCAATGACAACAGGTTTTCCTCCGACGGCGCAAAGACTGCCATATTCATATCCTCGTGGATTTCCCAAAGTCGTTTCTCCGCAGTAAAAGATATATTTTTCCTGTTGACAATCTGCAAATCCTGAAACTCCATTGATGTCCAAAACATCGGAAGGTCGCATATATCCTTTCGGATCTCCAATTTCTTCGCCTTCCTCATTGAACAAATGGTGTCGGTTTTTTATGATGGATGCTTCAAGCCCTGTTCCTTTACCAAAGAACACCGCGAACTTTCCATGCAGATCAGTGACATGGATATCACTGATATCCTCGGGAAGAGGAAACGTATAATCGTTTTCATCAAAGATTTCCTTTTCACGTTCCTTTGGTGGCAATGCTTTATTCTCCACGATGTAGAGAATGCGATCGACAAGAAATTGCACACGCTCCAAGGTTTCAAAAGAAGGCCGCGGGTGGGTGGCGCGCACGAGTTCTTTTGGATGATTCACACCATGAGCTTTGCAGATTTCTAAGACTTCCTTCACGTAAACATCAAACATGGGAAGGACTTCATTGGGAAGCTCTTTGCGGATTTTTATCTCAGAGAAATCAAAAAGCGGAAGAAGAGGATTGTGATCTGGCCGTGTACATTTGGAATGTTCAGAAGAAAACATAGGATAGGTTTTTAAGGAAGAGGTTCTACAGTACGGAGATCCACAACTTTTTTGATCACTTCATTTTTTCCCTCGTCATTTTTTTGCAAAGCGACAATATAGAAACGGTTCTCGTCCAATTTGCGAAGAGCATAGATCATCTCAAATCGTCCTACGATTTTTACAAACGGATCGGTTGGTTTTTCTCCTCCGGCGATAATGTAAGCAAAAGAATCAGGGACCTTTACGGCAAATACCGGAGTTTCATGCAGAGAGAGAACGGAAAGGTCAGGATATTTTGGCGGACCCATAATAGTGTGACAGCTGCTAACGGAAATCTCGCCTGTGGCATTATACGTAATTCTATATTCTTCACCTGCGTCCGGATGTAGAATTTTTTTCACGGAAAAAGGTTCCTCTATATCTTTGGGATCAGGTTGCCTGTCAAGAAGAGTGCCATCTTTTTTAATAAACCATTCTTGTCTCGCATGATCTTGAACAATATAGGAATAAGGAGAATCGCTGCGGTGACGCCAACAAGCGGTATACCCCGCAGGATCACCGATTGTTTCTCCTTTGAAATTGAGAACATACCAGCGTCCGTCTGTTTTAAGAGCAACACAGGCGGCATCAGAGGCTTTTACTTTTCTGACACGTGTAACACAGGCGCTCCTTCTGGGATCAGAATGGAATTTTTCAAATTCAATCAATCCATATCCCTCCGGATCTCCAACGATTTTTCCATTAAGAACTAAAACGGTTTTTCCGCTTTCATTTTTGGTAAAGAAAAAAAGCCGTCCCTCCACGTCGCTCATATGATCTGCTTCGACGTGTGTGTAGGTGGACATCCCTTCCAGGGTTTGTTTTTCCGTGATGATTTGAAATGGAGAAAGGTGACCTTTGGCAACGATGACGACAGGTTTTCCTCCGATGGCACAGAGGGTGCCATGTTCGTAACCGTCCGGATTTCCCAGAGTCTTTTTTCCGCAGTGAAAGGTATATTTTCCAGATTGGTAATCTGCAAACCCCGGAATGCCATTGATGTCCAAAACATCCGAAGGTTGCGCATATCCTTTGGGATCTCCTATTTCCTCTCCTTCTTCATTGAATAGATCATGTCGATTTTTTACGGGGCTGGCTCCGGCTACTCCGAATACGGGGTTTTTCACATAGAATACGGCGAGTTTTCCGTGGAGATCAGTCACTTCGAGGCTGCCGATCTTATCGGGAAGAGGGAGAACATAGTCTTCTTCATCAAAGATTTCCTTTTCACGTTCCTTTGGTGGCAATGCTTTATTTTCCACGATATAGAGAATGCGATCGACAAGAAATTGCATACGCTCCAAGGTTTCAAAAGAAGGCCGCGGGTGGGTGACAGCCACAAGCTCTTTGGGATGATTCACTCCATGGGCTTTGCAGATCTCCAAGACTTCCTTCACGTAAACATCAAACATGGGAAGGACTTCATTGGGAAGCTCTTTGCGATAAGCACCGCCATATTCGGCAAAGGAAAAAGAAGAGATGTCTGCGGAAGAAGATTCGGGTTGACGATGTCCGGCTCGGGAAAAAGGAAACATAGAGAGGATGGTTATATCGCCTTCATCGTACAGGAAAGGGGTTGATTTTTACAGATTCTAAAATCCCATTTCTTCCATGGGCGGTTCGAAATCCGCAGGCAAAGGTGCACCGCTTGGGTTGGGATCCACGGGAGGAGGAGTCATGGAGCCCATGGAAGGGGCGGGAATGGTTTGAGAAGGACCGCGTTGTTGGGGGGCGGGGGATCGATCCAGGTTTAAGAAAGAAGTGCGGCGGGCGTCAAAGAACATACGCACCATGCCGGTGGGACCGTTACGATGTTTGGCCACATGGATTTCCGCGATGTTGCGTTCTTCAGGTGAGAGATCATCAATTTGATAATTGCGATCCGCGGATTTGCGATAGATGAACATGACCACGTCCGCGTCTTGTTCAATGGAACCGGAATCGCGCAAGTGAGAAAGACGGGGAATCGCGGGTTTGGTCATTTCCACGGCGCGAGAAAGCTGAGCAAGCGCAAGAATCGGCAGATCAAGTTCGCGGGCGATTTGTTTAAGACCGCGAGAAATTTCAGAAACTTCCTGGACGCGATTTTCCGTATAAGAAGATCGAGAGCGTCCTTCCATGAGCTGAAGATAATCGATGACAATCAAACCGAGTTTATGCTCCGCTTTGAGGCGACGCGCTTTCGTGCGCAGCTGCATAATGTTGAGCATCCCGCTGTCATCGATAAAAATCGGAGCTTCGGAAAGATCACCCAAGGCTTTTCCAATGCGAGGGAAATCATCATCGCGATCGGAAAGGCGTCCGGTGCGCAGTTTCCACAAATCCACATTGGCTTGCGCGCAAATCATGCGATCCACCAGTTGCTCCTTGGACATTTCAAGCGAAAAGAGGGCGACCGGGATTTTGCTTTTGACGCCGACATGGCGCGCGATATCCAACGCCAAACTTGTTTTTCCCACCGAAGGACGCGCGGCAAGAATCAAAAGATCTGAACGCTGCATGCCACCAAGCAATTGATCCAGTTCGCCGTATCCCGTCGGGACCCCGCGCAGTTTTCCCCGTTCCCGATGGAGTTCATCAATCCGTTCAAAAGCTCCCGCCAACACACTGCGCAAAGGAACGAAGGAATTTTTATTGTATTTTTCCGAAACATTGAACATGGTGTGCTCAGCCGCATCGAGGATTTGCTCAATATCATCTTCTTCTTGAAACCCAAGGCGCGTGATTTCCGAAGCGGCTTCGAGGAGGCGACGCAAGGTGGATTTTTTTTGCACGATATCCGCGTAGTGCGCGACATGGGCCGAGGTGGGAACCATATTGCTGAGTTCCACCAAGTAGGCGCGCCCGCCGATTTTTTGCAAGATTCCTTTTTCATCCAATCGATTTCCCATGGCAAGAATATCGAGCGGTTCATGACGTTCATAAAGATCAAGCATGCAGTCAAAAAGCAGCCGATGGGCGTCACGATAAAAATCTTCCGGTCGCAGGCGATCGGCAATCATCATCATGCTTTCTTTATCAATCAAAAGACTGCCCAATAAGGACTGTTCGGCCTCCAGATTGTGGGGAGGAATGCGTTCGGTGCCCATAGTGCCATTATCTTATCATGACATCGGTGCACATCCATCAGAAAGAGGGGATGAGCTGTGATATAATTGGGGAGAAGTTTATGCGAAGCTCCACTTTCCCTGTGATTCGTTCGGTTGGGATGCTCGTCGGCTCGGTGATCGGCGTAGGTGTTTTTGGTTTACCTTATGCTTTATCACAAGGAGGGATTGCTCTGGGGATTTTATTGCTTTGTGTCATGGCTATCCTTTTGACCGTTCTCACCTTGATGTATGGAGAGGTCGTTCTTCAGACTCCGGGTAAACAGCGACTTGTGGGATATACCAAACGGTATCTTGGCGGGCATTGGTGGATTGTTTCCGCGATTTGTTTTACCGGTTCCATTTGGGGAGCCATGCTTGCCTACTTGTTGGTGGGGGGAGATTTTATTTCTTCCTTGTTTTCACTCTTTGGGGTTGCCCTTCCTTCTTTTTGGGGATCACTCCTTTTGTGGGGGCTTGTAAGCGCTCTTGTGTATCAAGGATTGCGATTTGCTTCCAAGCTCGAGGTTTTTTTGATCGGTCTTCTGTTGTTTTTGTTTGTGTTCATGATTCTTGCCGCTTTTCCTCATGTAGAAGTGTCGCATCTGTTTACGATGGATTGGAAACTGGCCCTGGTTCCTTACGGTGTTGTGCTTTTTTCCTTGGCCGGAGCGGGATCCTTGCCTGAAATAAAAGAAGTCCTCGGGCGCAATGCCAAGAGCCACATGGGATGGGTGATTCTTTTGGGGATGGCCATTATTACAAGTTTGTATGCCCTTTTCAGTTTTGTCACCGTGGGTGTTCTGGGACCGGAAACGACCCAGGTGGCTTTTGACGGGCTTGTTCCCATTTTGGGCGGGGCTTTTCGCGTGGTGGTGGCGCTCATCGGTTCGGTGACGATTGTTTCCATCTACATGATATTGGGCGTCGAATTGCGCAATACTTTTCAATATGATTTTTCTTTGAAGAAATATCAGGCATGGGCGTTGGCAGTGGGAGTTCCTCTCATCTTTTTTCTTGGCGGGGTGCGCGAGTTTATTATTGTGGTAGGATTTGCCGGCGGGGTGTTTGGAAGTATCTTGAGTATTTTTAATGTCTGGATGTATGAGCGGATGCATGCGGGTCTTGCCAAAAACGATCATCACAGTTTTCATGTTCCAAAATGGGTGAGTCTTATTTTAGTTCTTGCATTTTTTGCGGGGTTGGTCTCCGAAATCATTTTCCTTGTTTCATAAAAAATCTCCGGATCACTGAGGCTGTCCCAAAACTCCCGTTCCATTGGGAGTTTTTGGTTTGTGGAAAAGCGCTCAAACAAAAAAGATTCTCTCGCGAGATCTTATGAAAGGATTTTCTTAAAGTTGTGAGCGAGAGAGATGAG
>Ga0265296_1001733_pt1 | contig 23986 bp, 18 predicted proteins | sample MunlanPumphouse1_FD_189073 | JGI IMG/M metagenome (GOLD analysis project Ga0265296, IMG submission 189073) | Groundwater microbial communities from a municipal landfill in Southern Ontario, Canada - Pumphouse #1 | ecosystem: Environmental > Aquatic > Deep subsurface > Groundwater | place... | reverse complement strand
TTTGTAACATTTCCATTTTTTAGCAGGCGAGCGGCCTGTTTGACGGTGAATTTTCTTTTACTCATACAATTTATCGATTTAGATTAATTAGTTATATTGTATCTTACAAATTAAAAAGTGGACATTTTGTGTCCACTTTTTGGGGTACGGATCATGGTTCGAGGGTTGTTTTTTATTCTTCTTGTTGACGGTGCCCAAAAAAATTATCCTAACTTTTGTTTTTTTGCCGCAGCTTTAAGTTCTTTTAGCTTGGTTGTGAATTTCTTCAGTGCTTCCATACCATGCTGATTAAAAATTTCACAACAAAGTTTTTCTTCGGTCCAAACATCAAGTGATGTTAACATGGCGCATGCGTAAGGCGCGTTGAGACCATAGACTGTGCCGCGAAAGATGCCGCAGGGGATTACACCGATTTTCATTATTTCCACTCCTTCGCTAAATGGGCAAGCAGAACAAATTATTTTTTCATAATCGGCGCGATAAGCGATATCTTTCATTTTGTAATACCAATCCCAGTAATAAATTTTGCCTTCAGGCGCAGGCGGGGCCTCTTTCCCCGGTTCTACGCGGGGGCAATTCTCAGGAAGGATAATTCCAAATTTTTCACTCGCTTCATTTAAGCGTTTTTGGAGTTGCCGGGCATCAACTTTAATATCTTGAGCAATTTTACCCTTCGGGTCATCAATTCGGCCGGCGGCGAGGTCATGATTTAATCTCCAAATAAAACCGCCGAGAAATTCTATTATTTCCCAGTAATCCAATTCTGTTTGCGGCTGTTTTATTAGTTCCATCTCTTTCTCCTCTCTTTTTTGTCAAAGTTGTTAATGTCCAAAATTTATCTTAACTATAGATTACCAGACAGCGGCGATTAGTGTCAATGATTAAATAAAAAAAGCCCGAAAGAGTGCTTTCGGGCGTTGTGCGCTGGTTTTACATGATTTGTTCCTCCTTTTGTTGATGTTTCCCGTTCTAGGCCTGCGTGATGTTGTTTCGCGCTGGGTTTTTGTTAGGGGCCACCCAGCAGCCCTTGCGCGGTTAAATAATATCAAATATCGGTGATTCTGTCAATGTCCGTTGTTCGGTTTCGGGAACCCAGCGTGGTTCCCGAAACCGAACAACGTTTTGTCAAGGAAGCATATTGAAAAAAGGTGGGGAAAATGGTATAATTTCATTATATAAATATGAGGAAAAAACAATTGATAATTTTAACAGCGCTGGCGGTTGTTTTCTTTTTTGTTTATTCTTATTTGAATTTTACGACCCCCTCCTTAATCCTCCCCCTTTCTTCCGCCCAAGGCGGATCCGCCTGGGGAGGAGAGGGGGAGGAAGGTGGGGGAGGCGCGATTTTTAACTCTCCCGATGAAACTTCGGCTTATTTTTTTAGTAAACTTTTTGCTGAAACGGGTAAATTAAGCCAGTTTGAATCGTTTGATTTTGCGGCGCCCGGGTTAATTCATCCCCGAAGCGTTTTAGTTAATTCTGCGGGATATTTAGTGCCGGGCGGTTTTTTGGGAATGCCTTTGATTTACGGCTCGCTGGCGAAAATCCCCCTTATTCCCCCTTTATTAAAGGGGGAGACGGAGGGGGATTTCAGCGCAATGATAATACCGTTTTTTACGCCGTTTTTTGCCGTTTTGGGAGTTTTGGCGTTTTATTTTTTAATTCGAAAAATTTGGGGTGAAAATATTGCGTTTTTAAGCTCGGTTTTGGCGTTTTTCCTTCCTCCATTTTGGTATTATTCTACGCGAGGGATGTTTCATAATGTTTTTTTTGCGGTTTGTTTGGTTTTTTCGGCGTGTTTTTTCTTTTGCCTGCCGCGCATAACACAAAGTACCGCGAATGGCAGCACGAAGGGACGCGAAAAAATTTATGAATATGCCCGATATTGCGGCGGAGGATTATTTTTAGGAATTGCGCTTGTAACAAGAACTTCGGAAGTTGTTTGGATTGGGATTTTAGGGTTGGCGCTTGCGATTTATTTTTTAACCCCTTCTTCCGCCAAAGGCGGATCCCTGCCCGCAGAGGCTACGCCTCAAGCGTTGCAGGCGGGCGCCTCTGGCGGAATCTCCCCCTATTTCCGCAAAACGGAAACAGGGGGAGAAAAAGTGGGGGTGTATTGGCCTGCGGCGATTTTGGGTTTTGCTGTGCTGTGCGCGACATTTTTGCCGGTGTTGTATCAGAATCAGATGCTTTATGGCTCGTTTTTTGCATCGGGGTACAATATCCCCGTAGTTCAAAATATTAATCAAACTGTTGAATCGTCCCCAAGCATTTTATCACCGAACTACATTGAATTTACCCCGTTAGATAGAGATCACGGAGATCGCTTATCTAACGGGGCAGGCACGGAACAACACGGAAATTTGTCCCCCACCCCATCCCTCCCCCTTGAAAAGGGGGAGGGTGAGGGAGGGGGTTTTCAGCGTAGTTCAGTGATGGAAAAAATTTTTAGCGTGGTTCAGCGCGGCAAGAGTTTGCTCTTGCCGTTCGGCGTTCATCCGCGGGCAGCGCTGAATAATTTTTGGAATTATTTTATTAAATTATTTTGGTGGTTTACCATACCCATGCTTCTAGGATTACTTATGTTTTTTTATCAAATCTGTCGGGGTGTTAGTAAAATTAAATATGATTTTTTAAGTACGACGCATGGGAAATCCGAAATCCGAAGCACGAAATCCGAAACAAATCCAAATGACAAAAATTCTCAGCCCAAGGCTGATCCGCCTCGGGCGGAAAATGACCAAAACAAATTGTTTAAAATTTTTAAAATTGGAATTTGGAATTTGTTTGGAAATTGGAAATTGGAAATTGGAAATTTTGATGAGACAATTGCGAAAAATCAAATTTTGTATTTTATAAGTTTCTTATTTATCTCGGCATATCTTTTTATATACTACGGCAGTTGGCAAATTCTCGACAACATAAATTCCCAAAAAATAACCATAGGCAATTCTTATCTAAGATACTGGCTTCCAATTTTTATAATGGGCTTGCCGTTTGTGGTTTTATTTTTAAAAAATGTGGCGCGGCACCTTGCCACCGCACTCCGCGGGGTCTCGCCAAAGGCGATGATATGCCTCAAAATGGCGGGGGACAAGCCCCCGCGCTACGTTTGTTTTTTGGTTTCTTTGTTTCTGTGTTTTTCCGTCTTCATGTCTGCTCTAACGGTTTTTGCCGGCGAAGACGAAGGGATTTTTTATGTCAAAAACAATCTTTTGCGGTATAATAATATAAAGTCGGAAGTTTTAAATTTAACCCCCCCTACCCCCCCCTATTCCGACTTTTCGGTCGGAACAGGGGGGGTGCGGGGGGGTGCAATAATAATCACCGAGCGTTCCGACAAAATATTTTTTCCCGACTGCCGTATTATTGTTTGGAAGAGGGGAGAGGCGCTAGACGAAAATTTTAAAGATTTATCCAATGTCGTTCCTCTTTATTATTACAACGTTGCGTTTACTGGCGAAGAATTCAAGGTTTTTAATAAAGAATTAAAAAAGATGGGATTAAAAATAGATTTGATAAAATTGTTTGGAAACGAGGCGTTGTATAAAGTTTATTAAGTTGTTAGTTTTTGATTTTATGACCTACGCATTTGGCTACTTTTTGTCATTGCGAGGAGCCCCAATATCCATCGGGGTGACGAAGCAATCTCAACAAAAACGCGAGGGATTGCTTCGCTAACGTCCGCAGTGACGGCAAGCGCGCAAGTCCCAAAATTAACAAATGACTAAATTTTTGATTTTATGAAAAGACGCATTTTTATTTCAATTATTATTTTAATTATTTTAGCCCCGCTTTGTTTGTTGGGCTATTTGTTGTTTAAAAACTATTATTTTCCCAACGGTTTTAGCGCGGTTTATGATCTAAAAGAAGAATCGCGGTTTATTACGCCGCTTAAACCGCTTGGCGCCGTGGGGCCAATTTACGATGAGTGGACGCCCGGTACGGCGCAAACCCAATTAGGCACTTTTAATATTGAGCGGAGGGAAATTTATCAGGCCGTTATTGATGAATTTGTTTATACCGATATTTTTTTGCCGACCACGCTTAGCGTGGTTTTAGTCCCGCTTAGCGTGACGAAAAAATTTGAAAAACTGGATTTGACGCTTCTTTACCGCGCTGATACGCCGGAATTAAAAGTTTGTTTAAAAATTTCTCCCCCTCCAACCTCCCCCTCGGAGAGGGGGAGGGATGGGGTGTCTCCCTTCGGGAGATCTCCCGAAGGGAGAGGGGTGAACTCTGCCTCGGGAGACCGAGTCTCTGATGATAACGGAGACTGGTCGTGCCAAAAATTTTATGTGGACAGGCAAGCGGAGAATTGGTTTAATCTAACCGCAATGTGGGATTTGGCAAACGCTTATCAAATAAAACCGCGGCATTATAGAATTGGCTTCTTTTTGCCCGGCATTTCAGAAAAAAACGGCTTATTTCAAATTCGAAAGATAGAGATTGGGGCGAAATAGAATTATTCTAATTATTCTAATTGCTCTAATTATTCTAATCAAATCACAATTTCAAAATGCCTAAAAATTTTAGGCATTGAGTTAATAGACATTATTTAGAATAATTAGGTTATTTAGGTCAATTAGATCAATTTTTTATGTTTTTTATTTTAAAAATGGCACTTATCGTCAATTTATCCTCACTTTTGATTCTCGGGGCGCTGGAACTATTGCTGCCCGGTTTTGTTTTGTATTTTTTAAATTTGAATTATTTATTTGCCTCTTTTTGCATTATCGGTTTTTTATTGATAATTTTCACGAAATATGATAAAATTGAAAGTGGTCAAAAGAGCAAATAAAGAATAAAATTATCACAATATGACATCACAAATAAAATCAATTTCACCGCCGGCGGAATTGCCTGTTTATAGAGAGGAAGCAGATTGGGAAGATGTGTCGTTCTGTGGCCGGACAAGTTTTCACGAGGGATTGACTACTCGCGAAGATGTTTTTGGCATAAAGCGCCTCGATCGTCGCCAGCACATGTATATCATTGGAAAGACCGGCGTTGGAAAAACAAAGATGATAGAACTTCTTGCGCGAGCAGATATTGACATGGGGTATGGAATTTGCGTTATTGACCCTCACGGCGATTTATTCGGCTCTCTTTTTAATTATATTCCAAAAGAGCGAGCTGACGATGTGGTGCTAATAGATCCAACGGACATGGATTTTCCGGTTAGTTTTAATCCAATTTGTAATATTCCTCCGGAAGATCAGCATTTGGTTGCCAGCGGGTTAATTGAAGCATTTCGCAAACAGTTTGGGGAACAATGGACGTCGCGCCTTGAACACGTATGCAGATTCACAATTCTCGCGTTGCTTGAATATAAAAACGCGACTTTTGCGGATATAGTAAAGATGCTTACAGATCCAAAATTTCGGCAAAAAGTCGTTCCGCACATTACTGACGAAGTTATACGTCGTTTTTGGACTCTTGAATTTACCTCGTGGAGCGAACGTTTTGACAACGAAGCGATAATCCCGCTAGTTAATCGCATTGGGGAATTCCTTTCCAATCCATTGGTTAGGCATACTTTCGCTCAAAAAAAGAATAAAATTAATTTTGATGAATTTATTAATTCGCGCAAAATTATTCTTATTAATTTATCAAAAGGCGTATTGGGAGAAAATAATACAGAATTGTTCGGTTCGCTTATAATTACATCAATTTATCAGGCGGCAATGCGGCGAGCGAAAATTCCCGAGTCGCAGCGTTCTGATTTTTATCTTTATGTTGATGAGTTTCAGAACGTCGCCACTCAAACTTTTTTGAATCTTTTTGCCGAATCCAGGAAATACGGAATTAACATTACTGTTTCGCATCAGTATTTGGGACAAATAATACCAAAAATGCGCGATGCGGTTTTTGGTAATGCCGGAACATTGATTAGTTTTAGATTGGGGGCGGAAGACGCCGAGCGATTAAATAAAGAATTTGCTCCGGTTAGCCAGGTAGAAGATTTGCTTAATTTGGGTATAAGGGAATTTATTATTAAACTTTTAATAGGCGGGAAAACTTCGGATCCTTTTTACGGGGAAACACTTACGGTTGATTTGGTTGAAAATCCCGAGAAAGATAAAATTATTGAAATTTCACGCGCCAAATACGCGCGCTCCGTAAAAGAGGTCGGTAAAGAATTATTGGCCGAAAATATAATTGAAGAAAAAGATGACTACACTCCTCCTGTAGTTTAAAAATATGGAACAAAAAACGTCAAAATTTAACGAAAAAATTAAAGAAATTTTAGATAAAACGCAGCCCGGTGTTAGGGTTTGCCAAGAAACCGGGGAGAAATTTGAAATTCGTAAGGAGGATATTGAGTTTTATAAAATGATGTTGGTTCCTCCTCCAACCATCGCGCCTTCAACAAGAATTAAATTAATGTTTTTCTACTTTGACAGCGATTACTTGTTTGAAAGGGAGTCGGCTTTGTCTGGCAAAAAGATTATTACCAACATTGATCCGGACAGTCCGTTTTTGGTATATGATACCGATGAGTGGTGGTCGGAGAAATGGGACCCCCTTTCTTATGGAGTTTTGTACAATCCTTTAAGATGTTTTTTAGAACAATGGGGTGAGTTGATGCTGTCTGTGCCAATATATGCCAGAAGAAGGGACCCTTTAAGTGTTAATAGTGATTGGTCTATCGGGGGAGTGCAATTAAAAAATAATTACATGGCTTATGGCGGCTCACAGACGGAAAATGACATAAACGGTTTTGCAAACATTAAGGGTCGTGATTTAATAGATACCGCCCTCACAATCGAATGTGAAATAGGTTATGAGCTTTTCGAATGCAAACGTTGTTATCAGTCATTTTTTCTTGAGAATTGCGAAGATTGTATTGAGTGTTATTTTGGATTTGACCTTAAAAATTGCGAGAGTTGTTTCGGGTGCGTTAATTTAAGGCATAAGAAATATTGTTTTTTTAACAAACAATTGACCAAAGAACAGTATAAAGACAAAATACAACAGATTAATTTGGGCTCGCGAAAAGAATTACAATTTTATAAAGAAAAATTTGAAAAGTTTTTGAAAGAAAATGCCATTGAGGTAAATTTACGTATGAAAAATGCTGAAAATTCTGTGGGCGACGAATTATATAATTGTACTAATTGTTACAATTCCAGTAGTGTTTATAACTCTCAAAATATAGCTTACTCGTATTATGCAGTCAGTTCTCACGATGCCGAGGTCGGCATTGGCATTAACAATTGTAAGAATGTGTTTCAGTCCAGCGCAACGGATTCATATGAGGTAAAAAATAGCGACCTTGTGTTTAATGCCAATAATGTAGAGTATTGTTACGCTTGTTGGAATATAGAAAATTGTTTTGGTTGTGTAGGTTTAAGAAATAAAAAATTTTGTATTTTAAACCGACAGTATGCCGAAGAACAGTACTGGGAAACGATAGACGGAATAAAATGCGATATGTTAAAGAGAGGGGAGTATGGACAAGCGCCACCTCCTAAATATTCACCTTTTGCCTATAACGTAGGTATAACAAGGTATCGATATCAAATGACAAAGGAGGAAGTTGTAAAAATGGGAGGGCGCTGGTTTGAATTTAAAACAGCATCTGCCACTGAAGGCGCGGATGCTTCCTTATTGCCAGATGATATCAAAGATGCGAGTCCCGATATTATCGGGAAAAGATTGCTGTGCGCCGAAACAAAACGTTCTTATAACATCATTAAGCAAGAATTTGATTTTTATAAAAAGTTTAATTTACCCTTGCCCACGACACATTGGTTGGTGAGACGCGAGAGACTCATTTTAGTTAGATGGCGCTCGCTGGAATTTTATAACAGTGTTTGTGGTCGGTGTGGTAAAGAGATAATAATACGCGGCACCCCAGAAGAACAACGGGCAAAAAAAGTGTGCGGCGATTGTTGTTTGAAACTTGTTTACGACGAAGAAAGTGTTATAGAGCAAAAATGACAATTTAAAAATCGGACAAGCGATGTTTTAATCAATATTTATGTTTTGCAAAGGCTCATTTTGATTTCAGAATGGGCTTTTGTTGTTTAAGAAAACTCAATACCGATACCGCGACGTTTACGGCTGTGGATAACTTTCTGCGTAATTGGCTTGTTTTTGGTATTTTGCTATAAAAAGTCTTAATTTTGTGATATAATAAATAATGTATTACTTTAGAGAAGCAGAGCAACCCCCCCAACAATTTTTTCAAAGAATTATTTATTCCCTGAGCCCCGATATACATCGGGATAAACTCCGCTATCGGAGTCGAAGGGTTTAGCTTTTGCCTTCGACCACCGCAAATGCGGGGCAGGCAAGCTCAGGAAAGAAATTGTAAAAGTTATTTAAGTTAGGACTTACGCGTTTGGTTCTCTCCCTTTGTAAAGGGAGAGTTAGAGAGGGATTTAAATTTTAAAAATCCCCCTTATTCCCCCTTTACGAAAGGGGGAAAACGTTCGGAGCTGGTCAAAGTGCGTAAGTCCTATAAGTGTTACTAGCGCATTTATCTTAAATCGGGTATGGATTTTTTGAATAATTTACCTATCAATTTCAATTTTGATATTTTTGGTTGGCTGGAAACCATGGCAACAAGCCCTTGGAAAGCGGCGTGGGTTTTGTTTTGTTCCGGCGGGTGGATTTTATTTGTTTGGGTTTTCGCGTGGGGCATTTGGCATATTTGGCTTGGGAACAGGCGCGGTAATTTCGCGCGCGCCCAGCGATATTACATGTTGGCGCTACATTTACCCAAACAAACCGAGCAATCGCCTAAGGCTGTGGAAAATATGTTCAGCCACTTATCTGGCCTTTATCGCGGTTTAACCATGAAAGAGGCATTGTGGGAAGGGCAATTGCAAACAACCCTAAGTTTGGAGATAGTTTCAATCGAGGGCCATATTAAATATTTTATTCGTGTTGGCGAGAAATTCCGCGACTTGGTTGAGGCCACCATTTTTTCACAATACCCCGACGCGGAAATAATCGAAACCGTTGATTACGCGAAAGATTTTCCCCAAATTTATCCGGACGAAAAATATGATATGTGGGGCAGCGAATTTGTGCCTAAAAAACCAGCCGCTTTCCCGTTTAAAACTTTTTCATTTTTTGAACATAACCCGTCAAAAGAATATTTTAAAGACCCGATGGCTTCATTTTTAGAGTTTCTTTCCAAATTGAAAAAGGGCGAAAATTTGTGGATTCAGTTTTTAGTTCAGCCGACAACCGACGATTGGAAAAAATCATGCGAAATGGAAATTGATAAAATTACAGGAAAATTTAAGGTTGGGGCAAAACCGGAAGATATGTTTAAAATGCTTTCAATGACGCCCGCCGAACGGCAGATGGTTGAGCAAATGCAAATGAAGATCTCAAAAGGCGGTTTTTTGGTAAAAATCAGAATAGTTTATGTTGCCGAAAAGCAGGTATTTAGGAAGGGCCCAATGATCGGCGCGATGAAGGGCGCTTTTTCGCAATACAACGGCCTAAACGAGTTTAAAACTTATAAATACATTACCCCCAAAACAGATTATTTTTGGCAAAAAAATAAAATTTTTGAATATTTATCAGCTGGATTTTATAAAACTTGGCACACCAGGCAAAATCGCCTTATGCGCGCTTATAAACATCGCGATATGTGGTGGGGCGGGCCGATGTTTGTTTTAAACGCCGAAGAGTTGGCGACAATTTATCATTTTCCAATGACCGAGGTTAAGGCGCCTTTGATGCAAAAAACCGAATCAAAAAAAGGCGAACCCCCGGCTGCTTTGCCGACAGAGTAGATTTTCGCGTGGTTTTGCGTCTTGTTTCGCGTGGTTTAGCGATAAAACGCTACTTTTTAATCGTGAAAGAAACACTTAATCGCGAAACAACGCTAAACTAAAACGCGAAACAACGCTTAAGAATTATGGAACCTTATAATCACGAACATGAAAATGAAATAACATTTTTTGCCGAAACGAATTTTCGTCTTGAAAAGAAAAAATTCGGCATTAAAACCGACGACAGGCGCCGCCATCTTTATATTATTGGTAAAACCGGCATGGGAAAAACCAATTTAATTGAAAACATGGTTATTTCCGACATTAATGCCGGGCACGGCGTTTGTCTTGTTGACCCGCACGGCGACAGCGCGGAAAAGGTTATTGATTTCGTCCCTCCCGAACGCGTAAACGATGTTGTGTATTTTAATCCGGCTGACGATGATTTTCCGATTGGTTTTAACATTTTGGAAGTTATTGACCCAAGACACAAGCATTTGGTCGCCGCCGGAATGATGGGGGTTTTCAAAAAAATCTGGCCTGATGTTTGGTCGGCAAGAATGGAATATATTTTAAATAACGCCATTTTGGCGCTTTTGGATTATCCAGGCTCAACGCTTTTGGGAGTTAACCGTTTGCTTGCCGATGCCGAGTACCGCCGCCGGGTGGTTGCGAGCATTAAGGATCCTGTAGTTAAAAGTTTTTGGGTCGGTGAGTTCGAGAGATGGCAGGAAAAATTCCGCAGCGAGGCAATCGCCCCGATTCAAAACAAAGTCGGCCAATTTCTTTCTGTTTCAATTATCCGCAACATCGTGGCGCAGGTTAAATCAACCATCAACATCCGTGACATAATGGACACAGGGAAAATTTTAATTGTGAATTTGGCCAAGGGTCGTATTGGCGAAGATTGCGCCAAGCTTTTGGGCGGTATGATAATTACCAAGCTTCAGCTGGCGGCAATGGAGCGCATTAATATTCCGGAAAAGGAAAGAAGGGATTTTTATCTTTTTGTAGACGAGTTCCAGAATTTTGTTACCGACAGTTTTGCCAACATTTTGTCCGAGGCCAGAAAATACCGCCTTAATTTAATTATCGCCCACCAGTATATTGAACAGGTTGATGAAAAAATAACGGCGGCGATTTTTGGCAACGTCGGCACGCTTATTACTTTTAGAATCGGCGCGGTTGACGCGGAAATGCTGGAAAAAGAATTCACCCCCACGTTTATAATGGATGATATTGTTAACTTAACCAAATACAATATTTATTTGAAATTAATGATTGACGGCGTGTCTTCAAACCCGTTTTCCGCCACGGTTTTGCCGCCCATTGGCAACCGAAAGAAAAGCGAGGAGAGAGTTATAAAAGTTTCCCGAGAAAAGTGGGCGAGCAAAAGAGAAGTTATTGAAGAGAAGATTTTGCGCTGGAGCGGAATGGAAGGCGGCGAAGAAGTGGGCGACATAACGCCAGGGTCAGCTCCTGTTGCTCCGCGGGAATCGGCTTTTTCATCGCCCCGAGTTTCGCCTCGTCCCTACGGAGAACGTCCTTATGGAGAACGTTCCGACTCATCAGCTCGAGGGCCATCTCGTCCTTATGGAGAACGCTCCGACAGGCGCCCACCGCTAAGGCAAGACGGGGGATTCAGACCGCAACCTCAACGTGATGAACGGCGGAATTTTGACCAAAGAGATGTAAGGCCGCCAGCTCCGCAATTTGCTCCGCAACAACCGTCAGGTCTTCAACCAATGCGTCCCGCAAGGCAAAATAGGCCGTTTGGCGCAGCGCCGAGGAGTGCGGCACCTCGCGCGGAGCCGGCAAAAAATTGGAACGCTCCGCAATCAAAACCTCGTGTTTTTCGCGAAGAAACCAAAAAAGGAGAACTTGTAACCAAAAAAACCGACGCCGAAGTGTCACTGGACGAATTATTGGGGACGAAGGAGTAAATGCGGTACTCGGTAAAATTATTCTAATTGCTCTAATTATTCCAAACTTTTAATCGGTTTTCGTCTATCGTTTATCGAAGCTCGCAGCCCGTTTCGTAAATCGTCAATCGTTAATCGTCAAAAGCCGAAAGACGATAAACTTTAGACGAAACGGGTGGCGACAGACGATAAACATCAAACGAAATGTTTAGATTGATTAGGTTAATTAGAATAATTGTAGTATAATAATACTATATGTTCTTAGGGGGAATTGGACGACAAAAATACTTACTTTGCGGTTTGTTTGCCGTGATGATTTTGTCGTCTTTTTTTGTTTTGGTTCCGATGGCGAATGCGATGGTAGAGGGTCAAGAAATGAACCCTGGAGTGGTTCTTCAGGAAGGCAAAGAGGGAGCGGCGGCGGGAACGCTTGGCGCGGTGGGCGAAAAGGCTGGAGAAAAAGTAGCAGCAGTGGGAGGACTTAGCGCAGTCGGCGGAGCGGTTGCGGAGGCAGTGGTAACCGTTCTTTCTTATTTCGTTAATTTTTTACTAAAAACTATTTCCCTTTGTTCCCATCTTATAATTGGTGTTGCAAGTTATAATAATTTTGTGAACGAAACGGCAATTGTTAACGCCTGGAAGATTGTGCGCGACATCGCCAATATGTTTTTTGTGGTGGTGTTTTTGGTGATTGCCATTGGCACAATTTTGGGTATCGGTTCGTATAGCTATAAAAAAGCCTTGCCACGTCTTTTGCTAATGGCAGTGCTTATTAATTTCAGCCGAACAATCGCGGGCGTAATTATAGATTTTGGGCAGGTGGTAATGCTCACTTTTGTTAACGCTTTTCACGATACCGCAGCCGGCAATTTTATTAACGGTTTGGGGTTAAATGATGTTTGGAAGGTAAATATGTCAGTCGGCGAGCGAGTGTCGCAATTTGCCGAATTGGTTTTTTCTTATTTTTTGGCAGCGCTTGTGGTTATTGTCGCTTTTGTGGTGATGGTTGTGATGTTGGTAGTCTTGGTTTTTCGCATTGTGATGCTTTGGATGCTTTTGGCAATTTCGCCTTTGGCGTTTTTTGCCTGGGCGGTGCCGGGCAAAACATTTAGCGGATATTTTGATAGGTGGTGGAAGATGTTTGTGGGCAATGTAATCTCCGGTCCGCTTTTGGCTTTTTTCTTATGGCTTGCCCTTACTGTGATGGCTACTTCCGATAAAATCACAGGCTCAATGGTTGAGCAAACAGGAATGACGATAGGCGGCGAAAATACTGAGGCAATGCTGGCGTTAGGCTCAACAACATTAGGCACGGAGCCGGTTTTGCTTAAATATTTAATTTCCATCGGCATGCTGGTGGGCGGTTTGATGTTAACGCAGGAATTGAAAGTTATCGGTTCGGGATTTGCCGGCGACGCCTTAAAATGGATGGAAAAGACAGGAAAGAGTTTAAGCAAACGCGGCGCCATGGCGCCTCTTAGGGCGGCGGATGAGAAGTTTAGAGTTCGTGAACGCGGGTATGGTTTGGTCTCAAGAGTTCCTGGTTTTGCAGGTATTGGTATGAGGGGCGCTGCTAAAGTTAGAACCGAGAAAGCGGCAAGAATGGGAAAACAAGCATCGGTGGTTGCTAATGCTACGCCGGAAGAATTGGAGCGCCTTCTTAAAACGAAACCAGTTACAGCCGAAGGCCGCGACTTGAAGGCCTTGGCGACCCAAAAAGCCCTGCAAGATTATAAGTATCAGGGCAATAAAGAAAAAGAATTTAAGGACAAATCATTTGCAAAGTATAAAGCCCAAGGGTTGTCTGATGATGATGCTAATACGCGCGCCGAAGCCGATACGAAAGTCGATATGAAGAGCCACATGGGTTCTTTGTTGAGTAATTATGAAGATTTAGCTAAATCGCGCGGCGATAGAAAGATGGAAAGTGACGCATACGCGATTAAACAATCCCGTCCGGATTGGATGTCTCAAGGCGAGCCTCATGCCCAAAGAGTTAAAGATATTCAAAAAGTTACTCAATTAATGTCTCCGGTTGATGCGCGAAACAAGATTTCGTCCGCAGCTATTGAAGACCAAGCTGTTTGGGAGGCAATGTCTGATGACCAAAAAACATTTATTGAACAAAAGGGAAATGCGGCGCAAAAATCCGCTGTTGAAAAGATGCGGATGCAAAGCGCCGATTATCGCGAAAAACATCCCGAGACTATTGCCGACGCCGCGGAGAGAACGAGGGTTGTTCAAGGGCTTGGCAATAACGTTGTAAATATGTCGCCTGAAGCGTTAAAGGACAAAGGAGTTGTTGGCGCGATGACAAATAATCAAATAGACGAGTTGGTTAAAGCGGGTAAATTGGAAGTCGGCGCGTTGGATGTCGGCCGTCTCACGGCCAATAATGGCGCGTTGGCCGGCAGAATTGCCGAGCAAGGCGGTCCGGAAATGGTCAACCGCGCCGCGCAGACATTTGGCGCTAATTTTTCCGCGGCGCTTGGTTCATATCTTGCGCAACCCAGAACTACGCCCCTGACTGCCGAACAGGAAACTAAAGTCAGGTCAGCCCAGTTTATCGCTTCCAGCGATGCTGAAAAAAGTTTTGATTATAATAGGACTACGCGGCAATTCAACACTCCTGGCGGGCAAGACAGTTTTCTCAGCGCTGTGGGAGATCCTAAGCAGGTCGTGGACATAGTTTCAAGATTGGACGTAAATGTTATGGCTGAAAATGGTTATCAGAATCATATGGCTGAGGGCGTGGCAATGGGCGTTAGTGTTAGCGCGTTAAAAAAGATGATGGCATCGGGCATGGATGCCGATTTGATGAGAACAATAAAAGAAGCAATTATAAGTACTGCGAAGGCAGATCCAACCGATAAAAGTTTACAGGATAAGGCGCGTTATGTTAATAACGCTGTAGGTTTTTCAGAGTTATAAAGCCCGCTGATTTTAACAACAGTGTTATCGGTGAATGAATTATAAGTGGGCATGGGCAAAGAATTACTAACATCCCCCACCCCATCCCTCCCCCTTGGAAAGGGGGAGGGTAGGGAGGGGGTTTAACAGCGTCACAGGCGAACAAAAATCAGTGGACTATGGCTGACGATACAATAACCAAAATAAACAAGTTACCCGAGGCAATACAGGATTTTATTTTGGATCCCGAAGGTATTGAATTGCTTGATAAAATTTTTAACGAGGAGAAAATTGATAAGCAAGACCAGCGTGTTGTTATAAAAATGATAAATCAGGTTTTGCTTAAAGATTTATCGCCTGGCGATTTTGTTCCCGCCTTGCAAAATGGTTTGCCGAGCTTATCGAAAGAAATCCTAAGGCGAGCCGCTTTAAAAATTGTCCAGCACAGGTTTTTACCGCTTGAGGACTATTTGGGCGGGGGCGTGGAAGAGTTGATTAAAAGTTTGGGAGGAAGCGATGAGAATTTACAGGAAAAACGCGTGGAAGTGAAAACAATATCGGCCCACGAAGCGGCGGCGGAAATATATTTAGATAGCGGATTGAAAGTTGAAGAACCAACAGTGGCGAAGAGAATTCAAGATTTGATTGAGTTGCGTTTGCGCGAGGTGCGCGACGATTTTGAAACAGCCGCGGCCTTGGTGCGAGGCAAAAAAGTCGGCGGAGCCGATTTAACCGAAGATGATACCAAAAAAATTCTTGAAAATATTAAAGTAAAAATGTTGGGAGTGCAGATTGTTGCGGAAGAACAGGAGAACAGAGAAATCCCTAAGTCCCGACGCACAGTCGGGACCGGGACCCCGGCCGAAGGCCTAGGGGCAGAGAAACAGAGAAACAGAGAAACGGAAGAACAAAGAAACACAGAAACAGAGAAACAACCCCCATTTTCTCCCCCTGTTTCGCCGGAGGCGAAACAGGGGGAGATTCCGCCAGAGGCGGATCCGCCTGGGGCGGAAGAGGGGGTTCCTCCCGAAACTCCTGTTCGTCCCATAAGTCAAATAAGTCCTGCGGAGGAGGTTAAACCTCCCGCGGAGGTTCAACCTCCTAAAATTGATCAGATAATCCCAAAAAAAATAAAAGAGGTAATCGTCGCGGACCTGTCACGCCGACCCGCTTCGCCGGAGCTCCAGCGAGGCAAGAGCCTGGCGGAGGCGGAAGAAGAAAGAGAAATCGGTTATATTAAAAAAGTGGTTGAGAAAAAAATGGGGAAAATTGCCGCGCCAACGAGCATCGCGGAGGCAATTTCAAGAATTGTAAAATCAAGCGGAATCGGTGAGGGCGACCCAAGTGCTGTGGCCAAATTGAAGAATATCATCACGTCGCGCCTGCGCGACATTCGCGACAAGTCCGAAACTTTGGAAATGCTAATGAGGCATCCGCGGTTGGGGGGTTTTGGCCTGCCAAAAGACGCCGCGATAAAATTAAACGAAATTATTGACACGGAATTTACATTGCTTCACGAACAAAAAAGGGAAGAAGTTATTTCAAAAACTAAAGAAATTGAAAATAAGGTCAAAGAAACGCGAACATTAAAAGCGCGGGACGCGCAGGAAAAAGAAGAGAAGGAATCAAACGAACGCTGGATGAAAATGACGCGAAAACAAGTTCTGCCAAAAGAAACGCCTGTGCCGAAAATTTTGCCGGCTGAAAAGTCGGCTGCTCCGCCGTCACCGAGGGAGGTGGAAGATATAAGACCGCGAGAGATTCTAGTCGGTCCAATTGAGGAGTTGGGCAAAATGACGCTTGGCGATTTTAGAAAATTGGCGCTAAAACCAAATGAAGCGATTTTAAAAATAAAATCAAAAATAGATTTGCTTGCGACAGAGGATGTTTCAAAAAAAATTGCCGGCATTGTTGCGTGGAAATCAAGCGAAATGATGAAAATTTATTTTGATATTTTAAGAGAAAGTATAATGAGAGGCAAACCCGTAGCACAAATTATAAAAGACAAAGAAACGGCAAAATTACCAATACTTAATGAGGAAGAATTCAAGGCAATAGTGGGACTTAACAGAGTTCTTAAAATTTAGCGTAGTTTCGCGTTAGAGTTTAGCGTAGTTTCGCGATAAAAAGTTTCGTTTTAACGCTAAACCACGCGAAACATTACGCCAAACTACGCAAAAGAATTTTGAAAAAACATTGTATATATGCAGCAATTCACCGTCCCACAATTTATAGACGTTGAAGATAAGATTTTGGGGCCGATAACGGTTCGGCAATTTCTTATTTTGCTCGTGGCGGGACTTGCTGACGCCTTAATTTTTCGCTTGACTGATTTCACTTTGTTTCTGGCATTAGCTATAATAATAACAGTATTCGCGCTAGTTGTGGCGTTTGTAAAAGTTAACGGACAGACATTTCATTATTTTTTATTAAATGTGGTGCAAACTTTAATGAGACCTGCGCTTCGGGTGTGGAATAAAGATTTAAGCGACGCGGAGTTGCGGGCATTGATTATTGCCCCGCCGTCTCCGTTGCCGCCTCGCGAAACAATAAAACGTTTGCCGACCGCCACGCGGCTTTCCGAGATTTCTTTGATGGTGAACACAGGAGGTGCATACCGTCCCGAGGACTAAAACCGCTATTTTACGCTATCCCCCACCCCATCCCTCCCCTTCGGAAGGGGGAGGTCCCTAGGTCGTTTTCAACGACCGGGATCCCGGTCCCTAGGATGCAGGCCGGGATGGCGGCCGAAGGCCTAGCCACTGAAAGCCTAGGGAGTAGGGAGGGGGTTACTGGCGTTTCCATGGCGTTGTAATGGCGTTAAGTGGCTTCTAAATATATGCAATCAAAACAATTATCAGGCGCAAAACCAGGCGTTCCAGCTCAAAAGTTTTTAGATATCTCTGAAATAAGAGAAGGCGCTGTTGTTTTACGCGACGGAACACTACGCAGTGTTATTTTAACGTCAAGCATTAATTTCGCCCTCAAATCGGAAGAAGAACAAGAGGCTTTGGTTTCCGCTTATGTTGGTTTTTTGAATACTTTAGATTATCCGTTGCAAATTGTCATTCAATCGCGCAAATTAAATATAGACATTTATTTAGAACGCCTAAAGGAACAAGAAAAAAAACAGCAAAACGAACTTTTGCGGCTGCAAACAGTTGATTACCGCAATTTTATTAAGGAACTTGTGGAAATGGGCGACATAATGAGCAAAAGATTTTTTGTGGTGGTGCCTTGGTACCCGTGGGGCGGCAAAGCAAAAGGATTTTTTGCCAAATTGAAAGATGTTTTCAAACCGCTTCTCGGCTTGAAATTAAAAGAAGAAGAATTTAAAAAACAAAAAACGGCTTTATCGCAAAGAACAAACCTCGTTATTGGAGGCCTTCAGAGTATGGGCCTGACTTGCGTGCAACTTGATACGCAGGGGCTTATTGAACTTTTTTACGAATGTTACAATCCGGAATTGATGCAAACGCAAAAAGTGGCAGAGGTAGAGAAAATCAACTTAGAATCATAAATTTTGCGTTGTTTCGCGTTAGAGTTTAGCGTAGTTTCGCGATTGAGAGCAACTTTTTATCGCTAAACCACGCGAAACATTACGCCAAACTACGCGAAATATTTAAACGGTAATTTGGTATATGGCTTTTAACCCATTTTCAATTTTATCCCGCAAGCCTGCCGGAGCTCAAACGGCTGTAAACGAAACCGCCACGGTTGGAACGGAACGTTTGGCGATAGAAGAAGAGCGGGTTTATCGCAAAGGCGCGGCAACGATTAGAGATTTAATCGCGCCGGCCGCGATGCGGATTGAACCAAATTGTGTTCAGCTCGGCGATCTTTATTTAAGGACGATTTTTGTTGTTACTTATCCGCGTTATGTTTCAGTGGGCTGGTTCGCGCCGATTTTGAATTTCCCCGCCACGATGGATGTTTCAATGTTTTTTTACCCCGTTGCTTCCGGAGTAATTTTAAAACAATTAAAAAATAAAGTTGGTATTTTGGAGGCGCAAATAGTTGCCGACGCCGAAAAAGGCGCGCCCCGCGATCCGTTGCGCGAAACGGCTTTTCGCGACGTTGAATCATTGCGCGACGATTTAACTCAGGGCACGGAACATTTTTTCCAATTTGCTCTTTATGTTACTATTTACGCCCGTTCAAAAGAAGAACTTGATAAATTGAGCGAGGAGGTGGAAACGCTTTTTGGGACAAAACTTATTTACACAAAACGAATTTTTTATCAGGCCGAGCAGGGTTTCAATTCAACCTTGCCTGCCGGAAATGACGAGCTGATGATTGCTTTTAATATGAATTCGTCGCCGATTGCCTCGTCTTTTCCGTTTATTTCTTCCGATTTAACCTCTGATAACGGCATTTTATACGGCATCAACCGCCACAATAACAGTTTAATTTTGTTTGACAGATTTTCACTCCAAAATGCCAACATGGTTGTTTTCGCCACTTCGGGCGCGGGCAAAAGTTATGGCGTAAAGCTTGAAGTATTGCGCAGTTTAATGATGGGCACGGACGTTATCGTTATTGATCCCGAAATGGAATATAAATATTTATGCGATTCAGTTGGCGGCGCTTACATTAATATATCGCTTGCCTCTGACTCAAAAGTTAATCCTTTTGATTTGCCGAAGCCGATGGGCGGGCAAGTTTCAACCGAAGATATTATTCGCGCCGCGGTTATTACCTTAAAAGGCCTTTGCCGGCTGATGTTCGGGCAAATTACCACCGAGGAAGACGCCGTAATTGACAAGGCGCTTTTGGAAACCTACGCCAAAAAAGACATTACGCCGGCCTCCGACCTTTCGCGCGTTGAGCCACCAATTATGCAGGATTTTCTTGAAGTTTTGGAAGGTATGGAAGGCGCTGGAAATTTGGTAATCAAGCTTAAAAAATATACCGAGGGTACTTTTGCCGGGTTATTAAATTCACCGACTAACGTTGATATTACAAATAAATTGGTTGCTTTTTCCGTGCGAGACCTTGAAGATGAGTTGAGGCCAATGGCGATTTACACCATCGTCAACTACATTTGGAACATTGTCCGCTCGGAAATGAAAAAGAGAATTTTGGTTATTGACGAGGCGTGGTGGCTTATGATGCACGAAGACAGCGCCAAATTTATTCACGCCTTGGTCAAACGTTGCCGAAAATATTATTTGGGTATAACAACCATTACGCAAGACGTGAACGACTTTTTAACCTCGCCTTACGGGCAAGCGATTGTTACAAATTCCGCCTTGCAGTTGCTGATGAAACAATCGCCGGCGTCAATTGAACTTATTAAAAAAACTTTTATGCTTACCGAAGGAGAAAAAATGCTGCTTTTGGAAAGCGGTGTGGGCGAAGGAATTTTCTTCGCCGGCAATCGCCACGCGGCAATAAAAATTGTCGCTTCTTATACCGAAGACCAGCTTATCACCACCGACCCAAAACAAGTTTTGGAAATTGAAGACGCGAAAAAGGAGTTTCAGGAACAGATGAAACAATAAAAATTATTCTAATTATTCTAATTGCTCTAATTATTCTAAAATCATTTTAAAGTCATTGGGGTTAGGTCCAGCAGCCAGTTTAGTCATAGGATTAGTCTTGGGTTTAGGATTAAATCTAATGACAAAGACTTGGACTTTGACCATACCGGCAGCCGGTCCTAATGACTTTGACTAGATTTTTAAACATCGGGCATTATTTAGGTCAATTAAATTGAGGATATATGACGAAGCGTTCTCGTATCATTTTAATGATCGTTGGTCTGTTAGCGATGCTTTTAGCTATTTTTTTGGCTGTGTATCCGCGTTTGTTTAAAAATGGATCAACAACAAATACAAACGTTGGCGCACAAAACGTAAATACGTCTGCTCAAATTGCGGCGGAGCAAAAACCACAGCCCCACGAAGCGACTCCGGAAGAATTGGCGCGTTCGCAAATTACAATTTTATCTACAAGTTTTACTGAACGGTTCGGCACTTATTCTAACGATGGCAATTATCAAAATGTGGTTGATTTATATCCGTTTATGACTAGTTCAATGGAAAGTTGGGCAAAAAAATATGTAGCAAAAATGTTGGCGGAGAAAAGTCCGAGTTATGAGGGGATAACGACAAGAGTTGTTAACACAAATTTTAATTCTTTGGATTTGGATTTAGGCGAAGCTGAAATTGTTGTTACAACACAGCGCGTCACCGCCAAAGCCGTCGCGGGAGGTAAAATAGAATCCGAAACTTCTTATCAAGATTTGCGTTTGGAATTCTTAAAAGTTAACGACGAATGGAAAATCGACGGCGCGTATTGGTCAAAGTAATGTTAGTTCGTCATTCTGAGCGAAGCGAAGAATCTCGCGGGAGTCCCGATAAGTCGGGGACGACCCGCGCAAATATCATTGCCTGTTTTCTTATTAAATCCATTCCAACGACTCATTTATTTGAGTCGTTTTGTTTAATTTGATAATATAAAAATGTATGAATTGGTTTTATAAATTAAAAAACATCAGCCCAAGGCCTGCCTCGCCGTTGGTTCATCAAGGCGGGCTGGTCCGCCTCGGACAGGAAATTTTAGACCTCATTTTCCCCGTCCATTGTCTTAATTGCGGCAGAGAAGGCGAATGGGTATGCCAAAATTGTTTCGGTTTTATTAATTTAACGCCGGTATTTTTGTGCCCGAAATGCGGCAAAAATTCGTATCTTGGCAGGGTGTGCGAAAGATGCCTCGGCAAGAGCTATTTAACGGGCGTTATCGCAATGGGGAGGTATAATGATAAATTGCTCCAAAACCTCATCAAGTCGCTAAAATTTAAGCTTTTAACGGCCTTGGAGCCGATTTTAGACAGGTTGATAAAGAAATTTTGCCTCAAATATTCGCAGGTTTTCCCGCCTTCGTCCGGGGACTTCCGCCTTCGCCAAGGCTACGGCGGACAAGTCGGCGTGGCAGGCCCTTCGTTTTCGTCTGACGAGTCTAGCGTGGTTTTAATTCCCGTGCCTCTTCATCCTTTAAGATTTCGCGAAAGGGGATTTAACCAAGCTGAAATAATTGCTAAAGCTGTTTCCGGCGCTTTGGGTTATTCAGTCGATTTAAATTCCTTAAAACGCGTTCGTTATACTTTTCGCCAGTCAGAACTTCCAAAAGAAATGAAAGCCGGCAACATTGAAGGCGCTTTTAAATTTGAAGGCAATTTGGCGGGGAGAGTTGTGATTCTCGTTGACGATGTTTATACAAGCGGCGCAACTATGCAGGAATGCGCCAAAACGCTCAAAGAAGCGGGTGTAAGGGAAGTGTGGGGGTTTGTGGTGGCGCGCGGTTAGTTGTTGGTTGTTAGTTAATAGTTTTTGGATTTCAGATTTTGAATTAAAAAATATCAGTTTTAAACTGATATTTTTAGTTAAAAAGAAGCTAAAATCTCCGACCTATTCCGTAAATTTTTTGTGTTTGCCTTTTTCAAAAAAATCAGCAATTGCTTCTTCTATTGCGATCTCTTGATATAAACAGTCTCCTTTCTCATAAGTCGACTCCAAAAATTATCAAGAGACCCTACTCCTTGCAACATAGACTCCATAATTGCGTATGCATTTTCCGCCTTTCCCGTAATTAAAAATAATATTTTTGCTTTTTTGGGCACGCTTTTCCATCTTCCTGTTTTTTCTTGAAATTCTTCAAAGGCTGGTTCAAAATTAAAACTGAACAACGCAAGAAGTTCCGGATAAGATAATTTTTCAAAACCAGCGAGAATAAAAAAGTTTTTTTCATCTTCAATGTCGCCCCATTTTTTTTGAATTTCGGGATCCCAAACATCGATACGTTGAGGACTTTCGGAAGTGCTGCCCAAAGTTTTAGCTATTTGAGATATATCAATAACCTGCGGTTCTTGTTCAATCTTTTTTTCCTTGCCAAATGTTTTAGCTGATTTAGACATATTTTTGGCAAGCTCGATTGAATCCACCTGATTATCAATATCAACAATTCTCAAAGCATTTACGGCGGCGTCGCATTGCTTTAAATAAAATCGTAAGAAGTGGAAAACTTCCGGATTATTTTTTGAGTCGGTAATCTTTGACTGCTTATATAAATTATCTCGATCTGTGAGTGAGGTGCCCTTATAGGATTTCGATTCTGAATCTTGCGTGCCTTCTATAAATTTAATTTCATCCTTACGAAAATCTGGGGATCGTAAAATTCTTTCCAGCGCATTCATGTCAAGATAAAATTTTCCAGACTTCACAAAATCAGACATTTTATCAAGAATTGTATCTACGTTTTCCGTTTTCTTTGGCGGGAAGTCAAATTTTTCTTTGAATTTCATAATTTTTGTTTATTATCCGCGCTCTTGGCGCGGGGAGGGGTTCATAAAAAACGGAAAGGGCGAGAATCTCTCCCTGCGGGAGACACGAGCCTTCTTATCTGCCGTAGGCAGACAAACTACGTTTTTTATCGGCCAATAATGGCGGAAGGGGTGGGAATCGAACCCACGAGCCCCCTTACGGGAGCAGAGTTTAGCAAACTCTTGCCTTGGGCCTCTCGGCCACCCTTCCACCATTATTGGCTAATTTTATTTTTCCCAATGAATTTTTTAATCTTATTTTTAACATTTCTCTTTGTTGTCCTGTTTTTAAAAAATATTCACGTTTGGTCGCGTCTTCTTTGTCGCGATAAGCTTCGTAACCAACTAACACCCAAGGTCGTAATGATTTAGTTGATTTAACTTTTCCGTCATTATGTTGTTTAAATCGTTCTCGCGGGTCTTCTGTATAACCGATGTACAAATCATCATTTTTGAGACTTAGTATAAAATAAACGTAATACATAAATCACAAAAAGTTTAGTCTCCCTTCGGGAGATCTGCCGTAGGCAGACAAACTCTTGCCTTGGGCCTCTCGGCCACCCTTCCACCATTATTGGCTATTTTTTTTCAAAATTACTAGCGGCCACCCTTCTATGTTTAGATTACAGATTTAAGTTGAAAATTGTGAGTTAAGATTTTTCCAATTTTTTGTAGTATTTGGAAAGTATCTCCTCGGCGTTTTCTTTGCCGCACAATTTAAGCAAAAATCGTTTGTATTGGCTTATTATATCCCTAATTTCATCCTTATCTATTTCGGGCGAATTAAATAAGGCTTCAAGTTGTTTTGAGAACTCTTCGCCTTTTTCGTTGATTTTTCTTTTTTGGGCCAATTCCGCGGTGATTTCCGCGCCTATTTTTTCCTCAAAAGATCTCATATTATTTGCTTTTAATGGATACTTTGCTTTACTAATTGTAATATAAATTTGATAAATACGCAAGGGTCCGTTATAGCTCATTAAAAAGGTTACCGAAAGTATGGTGGATAGCTCATAATTCGGTTACTATGGTTGCCATATGAATATGACAACCCAAAACAACATTTATCGTGAGCATTTACGGCCTTGGCTACA
>Ga0265296_1001731_pt1 | contig 24022 bp, 24 predicted proteins | sample MunlanPumphouse1_FD_189073 | JGI IMG/M metagenome (GOLD analysis project Ga0265296, IMG submission 189073) | Groundwater microbial communities from a municipal landfill in Southern Ontario, Canada - Pumphouse #1 | ecosystem: Environmental > Aquatic > Deep subsurface > Groundwater | place... | reverse complement strand
AATTGTTTGTCTCACCAGGTAGTCTTGACCGAGGCCAAAACCGACCGAAACCAGCTTAAATTACTCGAACACTGGCTAAAATCGTATAAATTCCACGAGTTGTTTAACCGCGAACGTGGCTTTGGTGACTTTATTAGCCATATTATGCCATCTAGCGACAGGGTGATGGGGGCCACCCGGCACGCTCTGGGCGGTGACCCTATTTATAAACCGCTTAACCTGCCAGATATGGAATCGTTCTGCGAAGACGCTAATCGCCCGGGTACTATGGGTTCTAGCAGCATGCACCAAGTTGGGCTGTATCTTGCCGAAACCTTTAAGCTCAATGCCGAAGAAAAAAACTTGCGATTTTTGTCGCCCGACGAAACTTATTCTAATAAACTAGATGCTATTTTTACCGCCACCAAAAGAGCTTGGGTGTGGCCACACGAAGATTTTGACAAAGATATGGCGCCAGACGGGCGCGATATGGAAATGTTAAGCGAACAAAGCTTGCAAGGCATTGCTCAGGGCTACGTTCTAACCGGTCGCCATGCCATATTTGCTTCTTACGAGGCTTTTATTATGGTAGTTGCCAGTATGGTTGACCAGTATGCTAAATTTTTGCATCATGCTCGCAAAATAGAATGGCGCGGCCCGGTTGGTTCGATAACCTATATCCTAACATCTAGCGCTTGGCGGCAAGATCACAACGGGTTCTCCCATCAAAACCCGGGATTTATGGATGATATTTTGCACCGCGAAGGTAACTTTGTAGATGTGTATTTTCCGCCAGATGCTAATTCGACACTGGCAGTCCTAGAACAAAACCTGTCTACACACAGCATGATAAATGTTATTGTAGCCGCCAAAACTCAAGAACCCCGTTGGCTAACGCCCGAACTAGCCCGCGAAGGTTTGCGTAGCGGTGCTATGATTTGGGATTTTGCTAGCGATGATGACCCGCAAATAGTTTTGGCTGCTGCCGGCGACTATATGGTTAAAGAGATGTTGGCAGCCCTAGATATTGCCAAAACCGAAAAACCAGAGCTGCGGATTCGTTTTGTTAACATTATGGCCCTAAGCTGTAACCGCTTGGGCTCGAGCAACGCAGTCGTAAGCCTGCCGGAGTTTCACGATATTTTCACACACGACAAACCAGTAATATGTAATTTTCACGGCTATCCAGAAACATTGAAATCGATTGTTTATAATTACACCGAACACCCTAAACGTTTTACTGTTCATGGTTACAGCGAGGTTGGCTCGACTACTACGCCTTTTGATATGCATGTTCGCAATAATACCGACCGCTGGCACTTAGCAGCAGAAGTGTTCGAAGCCGCCGCCGCCCAAGGTGCTATGACTCACGAAGAGGCTGAACAGCTAGTTATAAAGTATCGCAATAAAATTGATGATAATATTGCCTATATCAAGCAAACTGCAGTAGACTTACCGGAGATTGAGGCGTGGCGATGGGCTCGTTAGTATTAGCTGCCAACCCTGGTAGTGCTAGCCGAAAGTATGCTTTATACAAAAAGAATAAATTAATAGCTTCTATAGTTTTTGAGCACGATGATGGCCAGATTGCCGGAGTCTTAAAAACCAAAAAACAGACCATTAAGCTTGATGGCCAGATTGATCATTTGAGCCAAGCGCCCGAACAGCTGGTGGGGTTGCTAAAGAAGGCCAAATTGGTCCGTCGCCAGTCTGACATAGCAAGAATCGGACTAAGGGTGGTGGCGCCATCGGGTTATTTTTTGCAAGATAGGCTGTTGGACCATGCATCTCTTGGAAGATTAGATGATCTAGAGCCAATCGCTCCCCTGCATATCAAGGCTACTCTGCAAGAAGCTAAGAATCTCAAAAAACACCTAACAGACATACCAATTATTTTAGTTTCGGATTCGGCCTTTCATGCCGACAAACCAGATTATGCCTGGAACTACGCCATCCCTCTAGAGGATGCTGACAGGCTAGAAGTTAAGCGTTTTGGGTATCATGGTATTTCGGTAGAATCGGTGGTTGATAAGCTAAAAGCCAAAAACAAGCTACTACCCAAAATGGTTATTTGCCACCTAGGCAGTGGTGCTAGTATAACGGCACTGCAAAAGGGCAAAAGTTTGGACAATACCATGGGCTATTCGCCGCTCGAGGGTATGGTGATGGCTACGCGCGCCGGTTCTATTGATGCAGTAGCGGCTTTGGTGCTTAAGCGAGCGCTTAAATATGACATTGACCGTTTTGAGGAGTATTTAAATGTATCTTGTGGACTTAAAGGCGTTAGTGGTTCTTCGGCTGATATCCGTGAGTTGTTGACTAGCGAAAGCCATGGCGACTACCGAGCAGGGTTGGCGCTACGGATGTATGTATACCATGCCCAGCAGGCGATTGGGCAGATGGCTGCCGTACTTAACGGCATTGATGGCATAGTGTTTACTGGCACTGTAGGCGCTCGATCGGCAATAATGCGCGAACGTATAATATCTAAACTAGAGTTTTTGGGGCTAGAGGTAGAAAAGACCAAAAATGATGCAGCTTTTGAACCCTTAAAAATTACCAAAATAAACCCTCGTAGCCGCTTAAAACCGGTTTATGTTATCACCACCAACGAAGAGTTAGAAATTGCCAACAGAGCTCTTAGGCACGAGGTAAAATGAAGTTTTTATTTATCGGTAAACCAAAATTGCCAACCAAAAAAAGTTTAAAAAGGGGCGAAAAGCGTGCCGAAAACATCACCAAAAGTGTATTAAACTACAAACGCTTTAACCGTTTTTTGCGCATCTTGGGGCCGGGGGTTGTGACAGGAGCGGCCGATGACGACCCGTCTGGCATTATGACTTATTCGCAGGCCGGGGCGGCTTATGGTTTTGGGTTGCTTTGGGTGTTTCCGATAATGTACCCAATGTTGCTAGCGGTGCAAGAATCTTGTTCGCGCATTGGCGCCATCACTGGTAAAGGCTTGGCAGCAGTGATTAAAGAGCGTTACAGCAAAAGAGTATTATATTTTGCCATAATGCTGGTGGTTGTTGCCAATATAGTTAATATTGGCGCCGATTTTGGCGCAATTGGCGCTACAGTCCAGCTGTTTTGGGGTATTCCTTTTTATGCAATTGCCATTGCTTTTGCGGTGCTGATTTTGATATTAGAAATTACAATACCATATAAAAATTATGCCAAGATATTAAAGTGGTTAACTTTAACGCTATTAGCTTACCCAGCTACAGCTATATTGGTGGGGCAAGATTGGGGTAATTTGTTGTATTCTACGGTACATCCGAACATTAAGTTAGATTTTTCTATTTTATATATTATTGTTGGTTTGCTTGGCACGACAATTTCGCCGTATTTATTCTTTTGGGACACTAGCGAAGTTGTCGAGGACGAAATTAAGCATCATCGCCTAGCCGAAAACGCCAAAAAAGAACCAAAAATTAGCAAACGTTTTATTAGAAACGTTCGTATCGATAATTTTGTGGGTATGACTTTTGCTTCTGTTGGAGCTTGGTTTATTGTGGTAGCTTGCGCCTCGGTTTTGTTTACTCATGGTGTGACTAACATTGATAGCGCAGCTGATGCCGCACAGGCCCTGGAACCGTTAGTAAAGAATTTTCCGGGTTCCGGTGTTTTGGCCAAAGTTATCTTTTCGATGGGGGTCATTGGCTTAGGATTTTTGGCTATACCGGTTTTGGCCGGGTCTTCGTCTTATGCGATTAGTGAAGTATTCAATTGGCGCGAAGGTCTGCATTACAAATTTAAAAAAGCCATTGGTTTTTATATGGTTATTATTTTGTCTACCTTGGCGGGTATGGCAATTAATTTTTTGGGAATTAACCCTATCAAGGCGTTGGTTTTTGCGGCGGTGTTTAACGGTTTAATGGCCGTGCCGCTACTGTTTATAATCATTAAAATTGGTAACGACTCTAAGATTATGGGCCAATATAAAAGCAAGCTGCTTTCTAATGTGTTTACAAGGCTGGCATTTATAACAATGCTTATAGCGGCAATTGTAATGTTTATATCTCTAGCCAAGAGTTTTTTGTAGGTTATAGATTTTTAGCCATTTCGGTAATTTAAACAACTAAGGTATAGTATATAGTGCAAACTTAAAAGAGGAATTAGTGTTTTGGTAAGTCATTTTGCATATTTAGACCCCGGTACTGGCAGTATTGTTTTGCAGGCAGTTATTGGTGTGATATTGGGCGCTATAGTATTTTTTAGAAATTTCTTTATAAGACTTTTGGGCAAGGTAAGATCAATATTTACTGGCAAATCGTCTACGGATGAAAAATAATCGTATAGCCAAGAGTAACGCCTTATCGGCATCTTTTAGAGATCCCTCTGGCTATGTATTTACTGGTGATGACGGCTTGGTTTATAGGCAGGTTAATAAAATAGCCACTAAAGATTTTGAGGCGTTTATAAAAAGTAAGTTATACTTACAACTTTCTCGGGACAAACTTATTGTTAGCCATCAAGAGATTAGCGATGCACCTCTGTTGGGCGAGGCTTATAAAATTATAAAACCACAACAAATTAATTTTATAAGCTATCCGTTCGAATGGTCTTTTTCGCAGCTAAAAGATGCAGCCCTGCTAACTCTTAAAATTCAAAAATTAGCGTTGGCTAAAAACCTAAGCCTTAAAGATGCCAGCGCCTATAATATCCAGTTTGTCGATGGCCAGCCGATTTTTATAGATACGCTTTCTTTCGAAAAGTACACCACCAACAAACCATGGGATGCTTATAGGCAATTTTGCCAACACTTTTTAACTCCTTTGGCCTTGATGTGTTACCGCGATTTGTCGCTGGGGCAACTTAGCAGAGTGTTTATTGATGGCATACCGCTAGATTTGGCGGCAAAACTCTTGCCACCCAGGGCCAAAGTTAAGCCCAGTATTATTATGCACATATTGTTGCACGCTAAAGCCCAAAGCAATAAAGCTAGCAGCGCAGCTAAGCCCGATGCCAAGCTATCTAAACATAACCAACTAGCAATTATAGATAACCTGGCAACTGCCATTAAGAAATTAAAATTACCAAAAGTTAAGAGTGAGTGGGGAGAGTATTACGATAATACCAATTATTCTGAATCGGCCGCCGCTAAAAAAGATGAATTGATTATAGACTTTTTAAAGCCACTTAATGTTAAGACGGCGATTGATCTGGGTGGAAATAACGGCCGCTTTAGCCGCAGCTTAAATAAACGCAACATCTTTACAGTTTGTGCCGATATTGACCCCAATGCTGTCGAAGACAACTATCGACAGGTCAAAGCTAATAAAGAAACCATGATGCTACCCATGTTGATCGATTTAACCAACCCGGGTGGGGCACTTGGTTGGGCTAATCAGGAACGCAGCGTGTTTGCGGGGCGAATCAAAGCAGATGTGCTGCTAGTTTTGGCGCTTATACATCACCTAGCTATTAGCAATAATCTACCATTTACTCAAATAGCTCAATATCTTCAATCTTTTGCCCCATATTTAGTTATTGAATTCGTGCCTAAACAAGATAGCCAGGTGCAAAAATTACTAGCTACACGCAAAGATATTTTTGACACTTATGACGCGGCAAATTTTAAAAAAGCATTTGGGATTTATTACAATCTAATAAAAGAACAGCCTATTGACGGTTCGGTTAGGACTTTGTTCTTGTTCGAAAGGAAATAGATGGTAGTGTTTAAAAAAATACCAAAAACATGGCTAAAGTTTGGTTTGCTCTGGTTGGTGGCTTTTGCGGTTTTGAGTGCTGTAATGATAAGCGACTATTTTTATTATTTTAATTACCTGGAAATTTTTCCGGGTGAGCTGCTTTTACCGACGATTTTTAACATGGTTATTACCACTTTGTGCGCTACAGTCATATATTTTTTGCCATGGCCGAGGTTATTGGCGCCTAAACTACTGTCTGTTACGGTTTTGACTCTTAGTTTGACTAATTACGACAATCGCCTAAATTTGGTAGCTGATACTTTTAGAGGACTTATCCCGGTGCTGCCCGTTGCTCCCAGTGATACGCCGGTTATATCAATTTTTTATTTTGCAGTCTTGGGCTTAATGGCAGTATTAATTGGCATAGCCTTAGAAAAAATGTTAAAAACAAAAAAATATTCTCAATATTCTGGCAGGGCTATCGAATTTATTTTGGTAGTTGTCGCTGTAGTAGGGGTGTGGCAAGCGTATCATTTGTTGGCGGTTTTTCCGTCGGTTTATCGCCAATCAAAAACGGTTGCTCCGGTAATAAGTGGCTCGCCGCAAACAGATCCTACAAAGCCAGACATTTACTACATAGTGCTAGATCGCTATACTAACGATTCTGTTTTAAAAAGTCAGTTTAATTTTGACAATAGTAGTTTTTTGAATTCGTTAAAAGATGCGGGCTTTACTGTCGATAACGACGCTTATTCTAACTATCCGCTAACCTCAATCTCGATTTCTTCTACTTTAAACGCCACTTATACCAACAATATTGTTGCACGGTACAAAGACAATGATGTCCAGTCAAGGACGCTTTATCATAATCTAATACGACAGTCATCGGTGGTAAAAGCCATAAAAGCAGATGGCTATAAATTTTATCAAATTGGAGCCGATTACGGGGCTACCAACAAAGCTCCACTGGCGGATGGTGACTTTGGTTATTCGGTTAAAATTTCGGCTTTTGGTGTAACTAGATATTTAAAATCATTCGAGACTACCGAATATGCCAAAAGCCCACTGAAACAGTTGTTTAAGGTTAGCCTTGGTTGGTGGCCTTTTGCGAGTGAAGAGAAAGATAAAATTAAATTTGTAGGCGACCAGCTGGCTGCCCTAAATAGTTTTGCAAACAAACAACCTGCTGGCGGCAGGTTTATTTTTGCGCATATCTTGATGCCGCACGACCCGTTTGTGTTCAATAAGGATGGCTCAATTTCGCAGTATCAAGCTACCGACAATTACGGCAAGCCAATTAAAACAAAATATCTAGACCAACTACAATATATTAATAGTGAAATCAGCAAGACCATACAGAGTATTATAAAAAACAGTAATGACCAAGCGGTGATTATTCTAAATGCCGACGAAGGAGCCTACCCGCAAGACATGAACTCGACTGCCTTTAGTATGGCTGTGCCGCTAGACTATATGAGCAAATCTAACATGTCGATCTGGCCCAGCGATTGGCTTAAAATGAAGTTTGGCATACTGCAAGCGGTACACATACCCAGAGCTAGTCAAGATGATTTGCAAAATCTATCGAGTGTTAATTTGTTTAGAATCGTACTTAATAATTATTTTGGCTATAAACTAACATATTTACCTGATTGCAGCTTTGGTTTTAGTCGTGGTGATCGCTACGAATATAATTACAAAGATATTACCGGTGTTATACAGGGGCGGGCAAATACTCAGTGCCAGCAATATCAATCGCTTTAAGTAGCGTGTGTCAAAATAGAGTTTAGTCTAACAACATCAAAGCCTAATACACTTTGTTCTTGGCCTTTGTCATCCGATACCACTGTAAAGGGGACACCCATTTGGCCGCTTTTGGCGACCATCTCTTGAGCAGATTTAAAATCTTTATCGACATGTTTTTCTATAAAGTCGATTTTATTATCGGTTAAATATTTTTTTAGCATGTGGCAATACGCGCATGTAGCGGTTGAATAAACAGTAACTTTTTTTGACATAAAAGGCTCCTTTTTAAAATGTAAATAATTTACAATAGTCTATTATATACAGCTGTGATATAATTGTAAACAATGAAATCGGCTATACGCTTAACGCCTCAGACTAAAGCAGTAATTGACCAAGTAAAGAGCTGCGGGCATTGTACTAATTTACAAATTCACGAGGCCGTTAGCCGGCAATTTGTAGGGATATCGCCTACAACTATCCACCGTATAACTAATCGCTTAATCGATAGAGGTCTGTTGGCCTGTGGGCCAAAATTAAACGGTGTGTATTTAATAGATAGCAATTTAGGGGCACATGATCATTTTGTGTGTAACGATTGCGGCGGGGTAAAAGATGTTGTTATTGGTCATAAAATTCGCCTAGAGATCGAACAGCAAACCAAAACAGGCCCATTGTTGTCTAGCATGATTATATACGGCGACTGCCGACGTTGCCGTTAAAGCTTTAGCGTATTGTCGCTTTAACAAGATTATGCGATGATACTGTTAGTAGATGAAAATAACCAGTCTAAAAACGCGGTGGGTTCTTGATTCGTTAGGCAATCCAACAGTAGAAGTCGATGTATATTTAAAAAATGGGGCTTTTGGTCGAGCCAGCGCACCCAATGGCTTAAGCGTTGGTAGTGGTGAGGCGGCTGATGCAAAAGATCAATATTCAACTTTTGCCGGCCGAGGTGTTAGCCGAGTTTTAAATATTATAGAGCATGTTATTGCGCCAACTCTTTTAAATCATAGTGCTGATAACCAAGAATCTATCGATGCCAAACTTATATCCCTAGAACATTCTAAAGATCGTCAGCTTATTGGCTCTGGTGCGTCTTTGGCGGTGTCTATGGCTGTGGCTTCGGCTGCGGCTCAGGCTGCTAAACAGCCGCTTTACATGTATCTGGCCGCCCTTGTTGCTAATAAAGATTTTACACTGCCCAGGCCGATTTTTTCGCTACTAGGCGGCGGTTTGCACGCCCAAAAGACTTTTGATTTAGAATCGATAATGGTGACTCCACTAAAGGCAAAAGATATACACACAGCTACCAGAATAGGTGTCGAGACATCTTTAGCTATGAGGCAAGTTTTGTATAACAGAAACTTTGCCATAGTTAAAGCTAGTGACGGCAGCTATACACCAGTGGCTGCCAAAAGTAATAAGTTGGCGTTGGGGTTGGCCGCTCAAGCGGTGTTGGGCGCCGGCTATAAACTGGGCGAGGATGCAGCTCTTGGTATTGATTTTGCAGCCAGTCACTACTTTAACAGGGGTCACTACGAACTAAAATGCGAATCAAAACAATTGGGCAAAAAAGCTTATTACGAATGGCTGGTGCAGCTTATAAAAAACCAACACATAAACTATATAGAAGACCCCTTTGATCAAGAGGCTTGGGAGCAATGGACTAAATTTAACGAGAATTATGGCAAAAATTTGCTAATAGCCGGCGACGACCTTATTGCTACTAATGTTAAGCGGTTGCAGCTGGCGGCAAAACAAAAAGCCGCTAATAGTGTGTTAATTAAGCCCAACCAAGTGGGTACCCTGACCGAGACGTTACAAGCTTGTGTTTATGCCAAAAAACTTGGGTTTAAAACAATTGTAGCGGCCAGGGCTGGTGATACCAACGATAGCTATTTGGCGCATCTTGCGGTGGGTCTGGGCTGTGATTATCTAAAAAGTGGAGCACCAGCCGGCGGTGAAAGAATTGCCAAATACAATGAACTATTGCGTATAAGCGAAAGTTTACATAGTGATCAGCTAAAACACTAAGTTTAGATTGTTATAATAGAATCGGTAATATTTTAGGAGTAACCATGCATATACAAAAAAGTCTAAAACTAATCGACCGGCAAGGGGATTATGCAATTTGGGTTATTGCCATTGCAGCTATGCTGGGTAGTTTGTATTTTAGCGAAGTTAGGGGGTTGCCACCATGCACTTTATGCTGGTATCAACGAATCCTAATCTATCCACTGGTAGCTATTTTTGCGGTTGCTATTTATCGCAAAGACCGTGTAGCAGCTTATTATGCCATGCCTCTGGTGGCCATTGGCCTGATTATTTCTTTTTACCAAAGCCTTTTGCAATGGGGGGTAATAAAAGAAAGCTTGGTAAATTGTACGGTTAATTCGGCAGTATCTTGCTCGAGTGCCCAGGTAAATTGGCTGGGGTTTATTACAATCCCATTTATGTCTTTTTTGGCTTTTTTGTTTATTGCCTTGTTGATATCTTTAAGAGTTTACTTACAAAAAATAAATAAATAATTGTTAAGATATTTGATTGTTGGTTGTAGCTGTGTCGCCACGTTTTTTATTTAATGCCTGAAAATACACCTGAACGGTGGTGGCAATTAAAACCATAATAACCGGCCCGATAATGATACCCAAGAATCCAAACATTGCCAACCCAGCAAAAACCCCCAACATAGTAAGTGCCGAATCAAGACTAGCGGCCTTTGGCACAAAACGTGGACGTAGAACATTGTCTATATTAGTCACAATAACTAGGTGGCCAACAATCAATAATACGCCCTGCCAGACGTTGCCAGTTAAAATCATAATTACACCGATTGGCATGACAATAATGCCACCACCAAGCGGTATGATTGACAAAAAAGTAATAAACACAAACCAGAATACAAAATATTTAAAACCAACAATAGTCAACAAGCTGGCATCGATCAAGCCCTGTGCTAAAGCAATTACAAACTGGCCTTTGACCATGGCCGAAGTCATTGCCCCCATCTTTTTTAAATATAGGTCTGTGGTGCTATTACCAAGAGGGTCGAGTTTTTGCAGGTAGCTTATAATTTTATCGTGGTGCTTTAATAGCGATAGATAAATATATACAAAAATTACAGCCTTGGTGATATAAGATGCAAAACCGCCGGCTACGCCAAACATGATGCCTATTGCCGATTTGCCGATAGTGCCAACGTTATTTTTGAGCCAATCAGTAATTTGCTGTGGATCGATTATTGGGATATGCAAACTTGGGAAGCGGCTTGATAGGCGGTTTAGCTCGGCCGACACCGAACCAAAGTCTATACTCCCGGCTGTAATGTTATTAATTAATGTAATAGCTTGTTCGATAGTTATAAAAACCACTACTCCGACGGGGATAATTACAATTATCAAAGCCGTAACAAAAGTAAGCCACAGCGACAAAGACTCATTGTGAATTTTTTTGCGGTACCACTTGTAAATCGGAAAGGTTAAAAAGGCAACAATTGCCGACAAAATTACAACCGTAAAATAAGGTCTAATAAAATACAGACCAAGCAGCAAAGAGGCTACCACTAAAATTGAAAGTATTCTGAATCGTTTGTTGTCCATTTGACTGTTTTTTATTTTAGTCTAACTATATGGCTAAAGTCTAGCCTTGGCGCTCTTTTGTAGCCTCATAACTGCTTGAAATTTATATTAACTCTATATAAGCTAAAGGTGGAAGTGATTCAAAAGCTTCCGTTAAGCCGGGTGATAAGCCCGGCTTTATGTTTTTGTTTATTTTAAAGTAAACTATAGATATTGCCTTTTGCGAGGCAACGGGCAGATAGAAAAGTATTCTGGTATAAGAAGTTCGTGCGTCCGGTGCTTGCCAGACAAACGAGTCTAAAAGGAATCGCCCCTGACCAATTAAATAAGCAAGGAGTGTTTTATGACAATTGCTTTCTTGGCAGTTATTTTAGTAGTGCTTTTATTGAGTATGGCCTTTACTATTTACTACTTGTCGCAAAAAATCGGCGGTCTTAAAAATGACACAGCTGCCGGGCTGATTAAACAAGACCTTACAAACTTAAACGAAACTGTAGAAAAACTTAAAGATAATCTGAACATATCGGTTAGCGAGCGCTTAGACAAGAATCAGTCTATGATGCGCGACTCTATCGCTAAGCAATTTAGCCAAAGCGCTAAAATTATTGGAGAAGTAACCGAGCGGCTTGCCAAGCTGGACGAAACCAATCGCCGGGTGGTAGATGTAGCCGACGAGCTTAAAACTCTGCAAAACGTGCTACAAAACCCTAAACAACGGGGCGTTTTGGGTGAATATTATTTACAAAACGTGCTAGAAAATGTTTTGCCACCAGAGCGTTTTGAGCTGCAGTATAGATTTAAGGATGGCGAAACAGTTGATGCTATTATCCGTCTGGATAAAAATAAATTCCTGCCGGTTGATTCAAAATTTAGCCTCGAAAACTATAACCGCCTGGTAGAAGAAAAGAATAAAGACAAAAGAGATGTGCTGGCAAAGGCCTTTAAGGGTGACCTAAAAAATAGGATTGACGAGACAGCTAAATATATCCGGCCAGCAGAAGGCACTATGGATTTTGCTTTTATGTTTATACCCAGCGAAGCGATATATTATGATCTGCTGATTAATAAGGTGGGCACGGCCAATACCAATGCCAGGGATTTGATTGAGTATGCTTTTAGGGACAAAAAAGTAATTATTGTTAGCCCAACCAGCTTTATGGCGTATTTACAAACCGTATTGCAAGGCTTGCGTAGTTTGCAGATAGAGGAACAGGCCAAAGAAATCCAGCTGCGGGTTGGCATGTTGGGCGACCACTTAAAAAAGTATGATGTTTATATGCAAAAATTAGGCATGAGCTTAAGCACCACCGTTAATCACTACAACACCGCCCACAAAGAGCTTAAAAAAGTTGATAAAGACGTAGTTAAAATAGCCGGCAATTCTCCGGCCGTCGAAGCTTTATTAATAGATAAACCGCAAACCGAAGATTAGTTTTATTCTTCTAAAAGATCAAGGGCTAGTGCGGCCGTCCAGCTAAAATCGGGGCTGCCTAAACCTTGGCCGGTCAGGGGATTGTAGTATTCCCAAATTCCATTATCGCGTACCAATTCTAGGGTGTGAGATTTTAGGGCTGTAGCTTCGTTTGCATAGCCCATGCGCTTTAGGCCATCTATAAGCAACCAGTTGATATTTATCCAGGTTGGGCCCTGCCAATAACGGTGTTGATCGAAGGCTGGCATGTTTTTGGGTACTGTTGGCACGGGATGTTTAAGCCAAAAAGCTTTTGAGCTGTTTAAAATAGCCACCAGCTTATCGGCGCGATCTTTGGATATTGTTCCGGCATAGATTGGCATTAGGCTGGCGACAGTTGGCTCCCTAAGTAGGTTATTGGTCATAAAGTCGCGGCTAAAATATAGAGCATAGGTTTCGTCCCATAAATCTTCTAGCGCTTTTTCGCTACTGGCCATGTGTACCAATAGATCATCTGGCAATATTATTTTGGCTTGTTTGGCCAAATCTTTGAGGATAGAGTTATTTCGAACCAGCATGCTATTAAAAGCTACATCTTCTATGGCGAATAAAGTTCGATGTAAAATTTTTTCGATATCATAATTTTTACGACGCAAGCGGCGAATTGTGTCCCAGCAAACCAGCGCCTCTAGATTTGCGATCCGCTCGTTGGCGGGGATAACTTTTGTATCGCGTCTGAATAAATTAACCAAGCCGTCTAGTTTTAATTTTTCGACCATGGTTATCCACCACGGTAAGTTATGTTCACGCAATTGATGCATCCATGGCGGTGTGTTGTCAAAGCCCGTTTCGTAGGGGTGAATTTGCAAAACCAAGCCTTCGTTGTGCGGATCGCGCTCGTTGTATAGCCATTGGTGATACTTAATTAAAGGGGGCAGAGTTTTTTTATAAAAAGCCAACCGGTGGATCTTGGGCAGCTGTTTACCAACACGATTAATGGCTTCGGCCACAACTGGTGGCTGGGTGATGCCACTGGTGCTAAGCTTATCGGGCGATTGGCTACTAACCCAGCTGCGCCACATACCATGCTCTTTATTAAAATCAGGGCTATCGCTTAAGATCATGTGCGGAATCATGCCGTTTGACCATTGGCCTTTTAGTAAACTTAAAATTTCTTGCTTAGCACGATCAGCATCTATATAAGCCCAACCAATGGCCGCAAAACAGCTGTCCCACAACCACTGGTGAGGATATACCATGGGAGCCGGTACGGTGTGCGTTCCCCGATCGTTTAATTTAAGTGTTTCTTGGCATTGTTCCGATAAGCTACTATTTTTCATCTAAGTCTAATTATATAGTGACTAAGCTTAATTAATTAGTTTTTTTAGCGGTAGTTGGTGAACGAAAGTGGAAAATCAAAATCTTGGCTACGCAATAAATCCATCACCGACTGCAGCTCATCTTTTTTGGGGCTTGATATCCGCAGTTCGTCGCCTTGAATTTGGGTTTTTACTTTGGGCAGATTGTCGCGAATTAAACTACTAATTTTTTTGGCCCTCTCTTGATCTAGGCCTTTTTTAAGTGGCACAATTTTGGTAGTTTGCAAATTAGTGGTGGTTGACTCTTTGGATGTATCTAAAACTTTTTGGCTTTGCCCGCGAGTGGCCAGCTTTTTGCGGATAATATCTAAAATGGCATCTATATGAAAGTCACTGTCACCACTTATTTTAAAAGCTGTTTTGTCTGCATCGAGCCATTCTAACTTGGCTTTGGTGCCTTTTAGATCGTAGCGGTTAGTTATTTCACGCTGAGCTTGGTCGTATACATTATTAAGCTCACCTTTATCGTAGTCACTAACAACGTCAAAAGAAAAATTTGATCCCATGAGTTTAATTGTAGCATTTGCGAAAATTGTTACAGAAAAATCTATTAAGTTGTTTTTTGATTAACTTATGGCAGAGGTTGAGCCTGATAACGATAACTATAGTTCTTGGTTAACCACTAAAGACCAGGAATTTTTAGATTTAATCGATGAGCGAATGGAATTTGAGGTTAATGGTGGCAACGCCTCCCTAGAGGTCGTTAGACGCTTTGAGCAGGTTGAGTCTATGCAGCTGAATGATCTGCAGAAACGTTATTTTAGGGGGCTAGAATTACTTTATTTGGTTGATCCACGCACAAGACAAGAGATGATAGAAGCAGCCAAAGAAAGAGTGCACAGCATAGAGGCTCAAGGCTATGGTCCGGGAGGCGAATATCAGGCCCTACAGGCTTTTTTAATTGTAATTGGCGGCTACGGCTAAACAATTGCCATAAAAAGTGGTGCGCGGCTTTATTTATAAAGTATAATTAGCCATGAATATGGCATATACATTCAAAGAAGTTGCCGCTGCGGCCGCCGCTTTAAAACAACAATTTGATACAAGCGAAGATAAAAAGGCGATACTTCGTAGCCCGATTTTTGCAGAATTATTTGGCCAGCTCAAAAATATGCCCGCCGAGCAAAAGGGTGCCTTTGGCGCAGAAGTAAATGATCTAAAAAAAGAAGCAGTATCGTGGTTGCAAGCCACCATGGGCACAGCCGAAGACAAATTAGCCTCTATAGACATCACAGCTCCATTTGACATAAATACGGCGCCCAACAAACGGCCGCAACTATTAGGTAGCGATACGGGCACTGTTCACCCGCTTATGAGAGAGCTGGATATTGTTTTAAATATTTTTTATGGCATGGGGTTTGAGGCTGTCGAATCCAGAGAAATTGATGACGATTATCATATGTTCGAATCGCTCAACTTTCCCGCAGGTCACCCGGCACGTGATGATTATGACACCTTTGCAACTACAGAGGGGCTAGTTTCTCCAGCGCACACCAGTACCATGCAAAACCGAGTGCTTAAAGAGCGCAAAGACAACCTAGAAAAAGGTAAGCCCATTAGTGTTGTTATACCGGGCCGTGTTTTTCGTAACGAAGATTTAGATGCTCGCCACGAACATACTTTTTATCAACTAGAGGGTGTGTACGTTGGCCAAAATATAAATGTTGGGCACTTGATTGCAACACTCAAAACGTTTTTACAAGAATATTACCAAAAAGACATAGAGGTAAAAATCCAGCCTTTTTATTTTCCATTTACCGAGCCTAGTTTTGAATTTGCGCTGAGTTGCCCATTTTGTGACAAAAAGGGCTGTAATGTTTGCGGGCATGCTGGTTGGGTTGAGCTTTTGGGCTGTGGCATGATTCACCCTAATGTTCTAAAAATGGCCGATATCGACCCCACAAAATACACCGGTTTTGCTTGGGGCGGGGGTATCGACCGCTTGGTGATGATGAAGTACGACATAGAAGATATAAGGCATTTTCATAGTGGCAAGCTAGATTTTTTGAGGCAATTTTAGATGAAAAAGTACGACGTGGTAATTTCTGGCTCAATGTCGTTTAAAGACGATTGGCTAAAAGTGGCAAACCAACTAACGGCAAAAAACATAAAAGTTACGTGCCCATTATTAAACGAAAGTAATATTAACTGGGGCCTAGCCAGCGATGACGAGATTGCCGAAAAAAAGAATGAGCTTAATCGGGAACATATAGAAAAAATAAAAAATAGCTCGGCATTGCTAGTATTTAATGGCAAAAAAAATGGTATAGATGGCTATGTTGGCGCCAATACTTTTATGGAAATGGCAATTGCTTTTGCGCTTGAGATACCAATTTATATTTACAACCCATTACCCGTCCAGCCGAATCGTGATGAACTTTTGGGGCTTAAGCCGATTGTGATTAATAGTGATTTGTCGAAGATTAAGGTAAATAAATGAAAATATCACTTAACTGGATAAAAAAATATGCAAAAGTTGATTTACCAATTGATCAACTGGTGGACAAAATTGGCTCGCAGCTTGGCGCTGTCGAAGAAGTTATTGATTTGGGTGCCAAATACCAAGGGGCTGTAGTGGCCAAGGTTGTATCGTGCCAAAATCACTCTAATGCCGACAAGTTGCATGTTTGTCTTGTTGACGACAGTGGTGTTGTTGGTGAGGTTGCCAGAAGCGAGCATGGTTTGGTTACTGTAGTATGCGGGGCAAATAATGTAGCTGCCGGACAAACGGTTATTTGGTTGCCTCCGGGTGTTATCGTACCCGAAACTTTTGGGTCTAAGCAGCCATTTAAACTAGAAGCCAAAGAACTGCGCGGAGTGATGAGCAACGGCATGATAGCCAGCGCCCGCGAACTGGATTTTGGCGATGATCATAGCGGCATAATTGTTTTAGACGAAGATATTAGGCCTGGCACGACTTTAGTCGAAGCACTGAGTCTTAATGACCATATTATCGATATTGAAAATAAGATGTTTACTCATCGCCCTGATTGCTTTGGTATTTTAGGGGTAGCACGCGAAATTGCCGGTATCCAGCAACAGGAGTTTAAGTCTCCGGAGTGGTACCTAAAAGAGGGGTTTGGGGGTTGGGAATTGGGTGATGGGGAGCAGCTGCCATTGATGGTTAAAAACGAGGCACCAGATTTGGTGCCAAGATTTATGGCCATTGCACTAAGCGGTATTAATATCGAGCCGAGCCCCCTTAAAATGCAAACCCTGCTTAGCAGGGTTGGTATTAAGCCTATAAACAATATTGTCGATATTACCAATTATATTATGTATTTAACCGGTCAACCCTTGCATGCTTACGACTATGACAAGGTTAGGTCTTTGAGCGACAATAATCAGTCAGAAATTATTATTAGGCCGGCCCAAAAGGGTGAAAAAATCACTTTGCTTGGTGGCAAAACCGTTGAGCCCAGAGAAGGCGCCATTTTAATTACAACTAGCCAACAAATTATTGGTATTGGGGGTGTTATGGGTGGGGCTGATACAGAGGTTGACCAAAAGACCCAAAATATCATCTTAGAGGGTGCTACCTTTGATATGTATTCTATTCGCAAAACGGCTTTTGCGAGCGGCCTGTTTACCGATGCAGTTACAAGGTTTAGTAAGGGCCAAAGCCCTTTGCAAAACGATAAAGTATTAGCCAAGGCTGTTGAGTTGGTGTTAAAAACAGGGGCCCAGATAGCCAGCCAGATTGTCGATGATAACCATTCTGGCCCAAGGCCAGCCATCAATGTATCGGTTGATTTTATAAACCAAAGATTAGGCCTAGAACTTTCGTTGGATGAAATAGCTGCCATATTAAAAAATGTTGAATTTAAGGTCGAACTCCAAACTTCTAACTCCGAACTCCTAATTACGCCGCCTTTTTGGCGCACTGACATAGCCATAGCCGAAGATGTGGCAGAAGAAGTAGGCCGCCTAAAGGGGTTTGACTCGATACCTCTTAAACTGCCAATGCGGGATATATCTGCGGCTACAACCAACAACCAATTTAAACTAGCTAACAACATAAGGTATGTTTTATCGGCCGCCGGAGCTAACGAGCTGCTAACTTATAGTTTTGTGCATGGCAATTTGCTAGACAGAGTCGGCCAAGATAGAACCCAGGCCTATCAGCTTAGCAATGCCCTAAGCCCTGATCTGCAATACTATCGCACCAGTCTTATACCAAGCTTACTAGAAAAGGTGCACCCAAATATCAAAACTGCTCATGACAATTTTGTGTTGTTCGAAATTGGCAAGGCTCATATTAAAGATATGTTGAACGATGAGCATCTACCCCGTGAACCAAGACGGCTGGGCTTGGTGCTGGCCGCAGACAAAAGAACTGCTGCCGATCATAGCGGGGCTCCATATTTTTATGCTCGCAAACAACTAGATAATTTGCTCACAAAATTAGGGGTAGGCTACGAGCTTATTGGTGTGACACAACAAGCCGAACTATCAACAAATGTGCAAATGACAGCGCCTTTTGCGGATAGCCGATCTGCCTTGGTTATTGGCAAAAAAGATGGCAATTTACTAGGTGTGGTTGGTGAATTTAAATTAGCTGTTAAAAATGCTCTAAAGTTGCCCGATTTTTGCGCTGGTTTTGAATTAAATCTAGATGACCTAGACCAAAAAGACTTTAATATTGCATATCAACCGCTTGCCAGATTCCCCAGTATTGAGCAAGATATATCACTAAAAGTGCCAGCCGGTATTGCATATTCACAAATCGAGCAGTTGATTGGCCGGAGCCTTGACGAGATGACCCCCGACCAGATTGTTTTTAAAGTAACACCCCTAGATATTTATCAACCAGAGGGCGCCGAATTTAAGCATTTTGCTTTTCGTATTAATATTACGTCTTATCTAGAGACTTTAAAATCGAGTGAAGTTAATCAAGTACTCGACCAAGTAGCCGAAGCGGCAAAAGCACAGTTGCAAGCCACTAGATTGTAGCTTGAAAAATATTTAATAAAAGTTTATAGTATTGTCTATTCTTGCCCTAATCTGTGGTGAGGATGTTTTTTACAGGTGCTGTCTATTCGGGCCAGTCAATTGGCGTTAAGGCGATAAGCGCAGCAATACAATAGCTGTTTGCTAAAATCGCTAAGGTTGGCAGCGGTACGCGAGGCTTGACCTCCTTTACTCGCGAAATGCTAATCTGCGCCAAGAGCCCAACGCAGGTGTCGTCTGTTGCTCCCCCCCAGCTAGGACGATGCCATTGAGAGCGCTTTACGCTAAGACCATTGGAACTAAAAAACCAAGCGGTCGTGCAGTGTTGGCGGTCCAAACCCGCCCGCTCTCAAAATTCTTCTAAGAGCTTCATCTATCACCCAAAGGAGATGATGGCGGTGGCCAAAGAAGAGAAATGCCCGTCGTGTGGTGGCAAGGGCTACCATATGACATTCGGTGGCCTCACAAAGGCCAAGTGTGTCCAGTGCAATGGTACCGGTGTCGTCAAGAAATGACACCAGTTGGCATTGTGCACGGGCGGACAGCACCTGTCCGTTCCCATAAATCACAAAAATTTGCGATTTGCGGGAACGGTGTAAAAAATAAACACTCTTTTGTAGCTTGCTGTTGATATAATAAACCAAGCGAAAAGAGGGATAAAATGAAAGAAAACTTTCAGAGAATTGTGATTTGGGTGATTGCTATGCTTTTTGTTGTTTCGAGCATTGGCACGGTAGTTTACTATGTTATTGCCAACCGCCAGCAACAACAGTTGCAAGACGAATACCAAAAGGCGATTTCTCAGCAAACTCAACAAACAACCAACGCAGCAGCAACTAAATCAACCGATACCAAACTAACTGGCACCAAGCTAGCCGGTTTTGAGTTGATTGCCAATATCACCACCTTGCAAAAACAAGATGTTACAACCGGTAGTGGCGCCGAGGCTAAGGCCGGCGATACAGTGACTGTTAAATATGTTGGGGCATTAGCTAAAAATGGCACTATTTTTGATGCGTCTAGCGACCATGGCCAAGATTTTAGTTTTAAAGTTGGCGGCGGGCAAGTGATTCAGGGTTGGGATATTGGCGTGCCTGGTATGAAGGTTGGTGGCAAGCGGCGTTTGCTGATCCCGGCCAGTTTGGGTTATGGCAGCCAAGCGGCGGGTGCTAGTATCCCAGCTAATTCAGACCTTGTATTTGATGTAGAACTTGTTAAAATTGGTAGTTAGAACGCTATATATAGCGTAAAAGACAATGTAGTTAACACAACAAAAAGGAGTTTATAAATGGCAAAAGATATCACAATTTATACCACTAACACCTGTGCATATTGTCACATGGTCAAAAAATGGCTAGATAGCAAGGGTGTTGGCTATAGCGAAGTTAATATAGACGAAAAGCCTGAGCGTGCCCAAGAAGCTGTAGCGGCAAGTGGCCAGATGGCCGTACCCGTAACGGTAATAACCCAGCAAGATGGCGAACAGCAAGTTGTAGTTGGATATAATTTAGCCAAATTGGCGCCGGCAATCGCTTGAAAGAGATGATAAAAAATAACCTACAAACAGCACATAAACCTAGTGCCAGTAATACTCTAACTAACGTCGCTGCCGAGGAGCCAGCTACAACAGCTAACCCTAAGCCGTTGGTTGGTGATTCTAAAAAAGTCCACGATGTAGTAATAATTGGTGCCGGGCCGGCAGCCTTAACCACATCGATTTACTTAACTCGTGAAGATATAGAAACTTTATTGTTAGAAAAAGCCATAATTGGCGGTATGTCAGCCATAACCGACTGGATAGATAACTACCCAGGCTTTCCGGACGGTATTAGTGGTTTAGAGCTAGCCGATAAGCTTAGGCAGCAGGCCGAGCGGTTTGGAGCGATAATTAATGTTGGCGAGGTCGTGGGTGTCGAAAAGGTTAAGCAGCATATTAAAGTCAAAACGACCGATAACCAATTTTTGGCTAAGTCTGTGCTGATTGCCTCTGGTAGTGACTATAAAAAAATTGGGATTACAGGAGAAAAGCAATATTATGCTCGCGGTGTTCATTATTGCGCAACCTGTGATGGTGCATTTTATCGTGGCAAAAAACTGGTAGTAGTGGGTGGCGGTAATTCGGCCGTGCAAGAAGCTTTGTTTTTGACTAGGTTTGCCGAACATATCGACCTGTTGGTGCGCAGTACAATTAAGGCAAGCGACGTCTTAGCCAAAGAACTCGCCAAACATCCAAAAATTACCACTCATTTAGGTATAACTCCGCAAGAAATAGTTGGCGATAGTCAAAAAGTCCAAAAAGTAGTTGCCACCGATAGTAACGGTAAAAAACGCGATTTTATTACTGATGGTGTGTTTGTGTTTGTTGGCCTAAAGCCCAACACTATGTTTTTAAAAGATAGTGCGATTGAGCTTGATAGTGTTGGCTTTGTTAAAACCAACCATAATATGCAAACCTCTGTTGGTGGGATTTTTGCTGCCGGTGACGTGCGCAGCGGTGCGACTATGCAAATTGCTAGTGCCGTTGGCGAAGGCGCTACGGTTGCGCTTAGAATCAGAAAATACCTAGAATCTTAAAAAGCTCTAGTACTTTGAGCGTAAATTTTTTATACTGGCAGTAACTAACAAAAGGTATTTATGTCAAAAAAACGATTATTTATCATTACAATGGCAATCTTAATTATTATTGGTTGCGTAGCAATATGGTTTATCTTGTATGGCGGTCAGGGTAGCAGCAATACTGGCGACGACACAGCTAACAGTGCACCAAAAGCTACCAGCAGCGGCAAGAATCTGGGTGATTTTATAGCCGCAGAAACTTCGCTGCAGAAGTTTAGTAAATTGCTCGAAGCGTCTGGTGAAAACAATACTCTAAAATCTACTAGCGCGTCTTATATTGTGATAGCACCAAATAACAATGCTTTTAAAGTTTTGCCAAGTGGCTACTATGACTCACTGCTAAATAGCGACAAGCAGACTAACGCTCAAGATATTGCTAAATACCACATAATTACATCTACTTCTGCAGAGCTAGCGGCTGGACAAAAATTAAAGACCAACGAAGGCCAGGAAGTAATTGTTGGCAAGGACGGTAATTACTGGACGTTTACCAGCGCCAAAGGCGACACTGCAACAGCTATTAAAGCGCCAATTAAAACTGCCAACGGTAGTTTGATAATCGTTGACAACATCTTGTTGCCCCAATAGATTACGGTACTAAAATACCAATTTTATAGCTTAATATTTTGTCTATTTTAAGGTTAATTGCCGCTAGGTCAGGGTCAATTTTGCCGCACAGCTTAGTGGCTTCAAATTGATTATTTTGCAAAAAGCCGCTTAAATCGTAGACCACGCCACTATTTGCCATTAAGCAATGGGTGCTAGAATCATTTTTGCGCACTTTAGTTATAGTGTATTCACTGGATATGACAATAGGATCAGCTGGCAAAGGGGCTTTTTTGTGGGCTATTAAAAATATCACCAAAAGCCCCAAAAAAAATAAGATTATCAAAATTGTAATAGTTTTTTGCTTCATTTGATTTTAGCTAGTTCATTAGGCCGATCGCTACAGATTAGCATTTTAGGATATAGGGTTCTGAATAACTTGGCCTGCAGTGCCGAGTTAACAGTGTAGGTGTACACAACTAAACCCTTGTTTTGAGCTCTAAAGTAAAGATATGGGTTGATGAGTCGCTGGTTGACCCCAACCCCACCCAACCCTAACTTAAGGGCTTTTTGGATCTGCCCAAAGGGGTGTTTGTGTTGCAACAATAAAATATGTTTTTTATCACAACCCAGATCAAGAAGTTCTTTAATAACCTCTATTTTAAAACTCGCCACCAACCAATGCTTATTGTTCTTAATTTGATTAATGATGTGCTTAGCCGTGCAAGTGGGTTTTATTTCGATAATAAGTGGCGTTTGGCCCAGTGCTTTGATGGCTTGGTCGAACGTAGTTAGTTTGGGGTCGGCCTTTTTTAGCTCTTGATAGCTATGCATATTTATATCTAATCCATTTATGTCAAAATCGTGGTGGCAAATAACTACGCCATCCTTGGTTGTGTGTACGTCTAATTCTACCCAGCTAACATCCGAACCGCCGGTAGCCTTAAAAGCAGCCAGGGTGTTTTCGGTACCTTGGGGCCGATAACCGCGATGGGCAATTAGCCAATCTTTCTTCATTACGGATATAGTATACTAATAAAAAGAAGATAAAGGAGAAATTAGATATGGATAAAAAATGTGATTGTCAGAACTGTGATTGCTGCTCGTGCAAAAGCGTTAGTTACGGCAATGATGCCCCCGATGTAGTTAATGTTATTATCGAAATTCAAAAAGGTGGCCGTAATAAATATGAGTTAGACAAAAAAACCGGCAAACTTACTCTAGATAGAGTCAATGCTACCATGCTGGGCTATCCAGCCGATTATGGCTATATACCAAACACTATGTGCGAAGACGGCGATCCGATAGATGCTCTTTTGATAATTGATGAATCTGTGCCACATAGTGTTGTGGTGCCAGCTCGAGCGGTTGGGGTTTTGTATATGATTGATGACGGCGAAAAAGATGAAAAATTAATTTGTGTACCAGCCGATGATATTACCAAAAACCACATCAAACAGGTTGACGATTTGGGGTCTGATTTTAAGAAGATTGTCGAACATTTTTATAGCCACTATAAAGATTGGAAAAACTCTTGGCAGGGAAGCCCGGTGAGTTTTTCTGGCTGGGGCGATGCTACTGAAGCCAAAAAAGTTATCAACACCTCTATAGAGTTGGCCAAAAAATCTTAAAAAACTGTTAATATAAATATAGATTAATTATCTGGGGTGGAATGACAACAAAAATCGCAATTAATGGGTTTGGAAGAGTTGGGCGGAATGCGCTCAAAATTGCTTTGTTGCGCGATGATCTAGAGATTGTAGCTATTAATGACGTATCCGATGCTGCCACACTGGCGCATCTACTAAAATATGATTCTACGTACGGTGCTTACGATGGAGAGATAAAAGTTGATGCCGAAAATCTGATAGTTTCGGGGCATAGTATTAAAGTTTTGTCGCAAACCGATCCGGCACTGTTGCCTTGGGGAGATCTGGGTGTCGAAGTTGTTGTGGAATCTAGCGGGCTGTTTACCGATGGCCACAAAGCCAGAGCCCACATAGATCAAGCTGGTGCCAAAAAGGTGGTAATTAGTGCTCCATCGGCAACCGATAGCGTTTCGACTATTATTATGGGTGTCAACGAAGATCACTTGCCGGCCAGTTTTGATATCATCAGCGCTGGTAGCTGTACTACTAATTGCGCCACGCTGGTACTTGATAT